>Ga0247727_10007312_pt1 | contig 21080 bp, 23 predicted proteins | sample WisWelCaveWW1625_FD_202498 | JGI IMG/M metagenome (GOLD analysis project Ga0247727, IMG submission 202498) | Biofilm microbial communities from Wishing Well Cave, Virginia, United States - WW16-25 | ecosystem: Environmental > Aquatic > Deep subsurface > Groundwater > Cave microbial mat | place... | reverse complement strand
GAGCCGGCGCTCGCAGCTTGAGCCGCGAGATTGAGCCCGCCACGGGCGACCCGCGCCATCTCGCTGCCGCGCACATTAACCTTTCATTAACCGATTCCGCCCTAGCGTCTGCCCATCGGATCGGCGCCCTACTGCCCGTGGGAAGCCATCCCGGGAGCCGCGAGTATCAGCTCCCTTTGGGGGACGGAATTGGCCGTCTTCACGAGCGACGCGATTGCAATCTCTCTCTCTCACTCGACCCAGAACTGCGGCTCGGTAGGTGTCAACACACCACCGAGCCGCACTCCTGCCGTGCGCCGCGCCAGCCCCGTTGCATCGTCGATCTCCACCGCCAGCCCGGAAATCGTGGCGGGCCCCATGGCCGGTTCGAAGCGCCCGCGCGGGATCTTGGTCAGGAACCGGTTCAGCGGCTCGCCCGGGTCCATGCCGAGCACCGAGTCGTAATCCCCGCACATGCCGACATCGCTCATGAACGCCGTGCCCCGCGGCAGCACGCGCTCGTCGGCCGTGGGCGCATGCGTGTGGGTGCCGACCACGCAGCTCACCCGCCCGTCGAGGAAGTAGCCCATCGCCTGCTTCTCGCTGGTGGCCTCGCCATGGAAGTCGACCAGGATGGCGTCCGCGCCCTGCTTGAGGGCACAGGCCTCGATCTCGTGCTCGACCGCCCGGAACGGGTCGCCGAGCTCGGGCATGAAGATCAGCCCCATGGCGTTGATCACCAGCACGTCGGCGCCGTTGGCAGCCTTGAACAGGCCCGCGCCCTTGCCCGGCGTGCCCGGCGGATAGTTGATCGGCCGCAGCAGCCGGTCGTGCCGCTCGATGAACACCAGGGCCTCGCGCTGGTCCCAGCTGTGGTTGCCAAGGGTGACGACATCGGCGCCAGCGCTCAGCAGCTCCTCGAGGATCGCCTCGGTGATGCCGAAGCCGCCGGCCGCGTTCTCGCCGTTGATGGCGAGGAAATCGAGCTTGTAGCGGGCGCGCAGCCTGGGGATCTGCTCCAGCGCCGCATGGCGGCCGGAGCGCCCCACCACATCACCGAGGAATAGCAGGCGCACGTCACTCGTCCACGCAACGGATCGGGCCCGACGGCGTCAGCACCCAGTCGAGGCGTTGGTCATAGTCGAGATGGGGTACGGCGTCGACCTCCTGCTCGTCGTAGCCGAGGCCGACGGCCACGACGGCCTTGCGCGCACGCAGGCCCGCGAGCGTGCGGTCGTAGTAGCCCCCGCCGTAGCCGAGCCGCCGGCCCCGGCGATCGAAGGCCAGGAGCGGCACGATCAGGATATCGGGCTCCAGCGCCGCCTTGTCCGCCTTCGGCTCGGCGATGCCCCACACGCCGCTGTCCATGGCATCGCCCGGTGCCCAGGCGCGGAACAGCAGCGGCTCGCCCTTGCCCTGCATCACCGGCAGCGCCAGCGCGAAACCGTCACGCTGCAGGCGCCGCAGCAGCGCCCAGACGCGGAACTCGCCGGCCATCGGCGCGAACCCAGACACCACCGCGCCGGCCGTCGGCTGCAGGAAGTCGAGCCCCCGTGCCGCCACCGCATCCGCCGCCTGAGCCTGCGTCGCAGGGCTCAGGGCGGCACGCCCGTCCTTCATGCGCGCCCGCAGGGCCTTCTTCGCCTCGACGATGTCGGATGTCTCGCTCACGCCGCTCGCGCACAGCCAAAAAGGGCCCGGCAGCCGATCATGCCACTTCGCGCGCGTGCGCGATCTCGCGTCCAGTGACCGCACGCACCGCATCGGCGGGCAGCGTCACGACCGCGAGCGTCTCACCGCCCAGCGTCACGAACTCGACCTCGTATGCCGTGCCGTCCTGATGCACGAGAACCACGGCGCCGAGGTCCCCTTTGCGGAGCTTCTGCTCGGGTACATCGCGGGTGAGAATTACGGTGTCCAGCACTTGGATCATGCCCCATACCGCGCTGCCGCTGAGATCGAACGCCGCCGGCCGTCATTCCCGCCAAGCAAAGCGCAGAGCAGGAATCCAGTTCCGGGCGCCGACGCTGCGCTCGCGGCAATTACATCTGGTTCGCCGCGCAAAAGGAAAAGTATGCAGAGCCGCCTGGGCCGTTGGAGCGAGATCCCGCGTGGTCCCTACGAGATGTAGGTGGGCGCCGTGTGTCCGAGACCACGGTCTCGGCCAGGGACAGCTCCCGTGCGAGTCTTATAGGCCCCCGGGTCTTTGCTCGTGACGCACCCCGCAGCCCTGCATACGGGGACCTTACGCCGCGTTCGCAAAAAATCAATGCCCGCGCCCGCTATTGCCGCCAAGCGCAGCGCAGAGCGGGAATCCAGCCACATGTGCAACGCAGCAGCCCTGGGCGGATTCGCGCTATCGCTCCGCGAGCGGGAATGACGCTCAACCCTTCCCATCCAGGATATTGTGCAGCGAATCGAGCGCCCAGGAGATGCGGTCGCGCACCTGCGCCTGGGTCTCCTCCAGCCGTTGCACGTGCGCCTCGGTGCGCTTCAATTCGCCGCGTAGCGCGTCGCGCTCGCGCTCGACCGCCGCCAGCCGCTGCTGCAGCGTGCCGCCCGCCTTCGCGGCGTTGCCGCGCAATGATCGCGCACGCGCAGGAACAGTTTTCGTCCTGGCCTTGCCGCCGCTCTGCCGGGCCATTGGCTGAACCCGCTGTTCTCCAGCGCCGCCGCCCAGCGGCGCTGTCCCTCTTGTGGAGCAAACGATAGGCCCCGCTCCTTGCAGCGTCAACAAACGCCGTGGTGAGCTGCAACCCACCTGCGGCCTTCACGTTGTTCACTCGATTTGCTCGCGTATATTGACAGCGCGCAGGGCGCGCCCCAGTACAGGCCGCCAGATACCGCGGCATGGCAGCGGCCAAGCTGCGGACAGAATGGAGCACGCGCATGGCAGTCAGAATCGCAATCTCCGGCTTCGGCCGCATCGGCCGCAACATCCTGCGCGCCATCGTCGAGGCCAAGCGCAGGGACGTCGAGATCGTCGCCATCAACGACCTGTTCTCGGCCAAGGACAACGCGCACCTGCTGCGATACGACAGCGTGCACGGCCGCTTCCCGGGCGAGGTCAAGGTGCAGGACGACTCCATCGACGTCGGCAGCGGGGCCATCAAGGTGCTGTCCGAGCGTGACCCCAGGAAGCTGCCCTGGAAATCCATGAACATCGACATCGTCCTGGAGTGCACCGGCATCTTCACCGGCCGGGAGAAGGCGGCGATGCACCTCGAGGCCGGCGCCAGGCGCGTGCTGGTCTCGGCTCCTGCGAAGGGCGCGGACCTCACCGTCGTCTACGGCGTCAACCACGACAAGCTCACCGCCGAGCACAAGGTGGTGTCCAACGCGTCGTGCACCACCAACTGCCTCGCCCCCGTCGCCAAGGTGCTGAACGACCTCGTCGGCATCAAGTCGGGCTTCATGACCACCATCCACGCCTACACCAACGACCAGAACGTGCTCGACGTGGCCCACAAGGACATGCGCCGCGCCCGCGCCGCAGCGCTCAACATGATTCCGACCTCGACGGGGGCCGCCTCCGCCGTGGGCCTCGTGCTGCCCGAGCTCAAGGGCAAGCTCGACGGCACGGCCATCCGCGTGCCGGTGCCGAACGTGTCGGTGGTGGACTTGAAGTTCATCCCCGGCCGCGAGACCAGCGTGGACGAGATCAACGCGGCGATGGAGAACGCCTCCAGGCAGCAGCTCAAGGGCATCCTCGGCGTCACCCGCGAGCCGCTCGTCTCCATCGACTTCAACCACAACCCCGCCTCGTCGACCTTCGATCTCACCCAGACGCAGATCGTCGACGGGCGCCTGGTGCGGGTGCTCAGCTGGTACGACAACGAGTGGGGCTTCTCCAACCGCATGGCCGACACCGCCGTCGCCATGGGCAAGGTGCTGTAATCTGTCATCCCGGAATTTCGCGTCAGCGAAATATCCGGGACCCAGGGTGATCATGCGCCGCGGCGGCTGGGTCCCGGATATTTGCATGCGCAAATTCCGGGATGACAGCTCCCGACAACCTCACCCGAGCGTCACCGCCAGCTCGGCGAAGTCGGCCACGATCAGATCGGGCTGGTGCGGCGTCTCGCCGAACGGGCGCTTGCGGCGGTCGATGAAAGCCGAGCGCATGCCGAATGCCTTGGCGCCGATGCAGTCGAAAGCGTGGTTGGCGACGAACAGGATCGACGATCGGTCGACGCCGATGATCTCCTCCGCCTTGGCGTAGGTCTTCCAGTGCGGCTTGAAAGCGCCGGCCTGCTGCACCGAGATGATGTGGTCGAACGGGAAGCCGATGTGCGGTCCCGCCGCCTTCAGCATATCGGGATCGCCGTTCGACAGGATGGCGAGCGTGTAGCCCGCGCCGCGCAGCGTCCCCAGCGCCGCCACCACGTCGGGGAACGGCTTGAGGTTCTCGATCTCGCTCACCAGCCAGCGCACCTCGTCTGGCGTGTAGGAGATCTTGCAGCGGTCCATGACGTGCGACACGGCGCGATGGCCGATCTGGCGGTAGGGCGTGTGGCCGCGGTCGATGAGCGCGTCGATCATCGAGTTCTCGAAGTGGGTGCGTCGCCACCAGGTGACGAAGCTCGATGGCTCGCCCTGCCAGCCCTTCTGCTGCAGGAACGGCCGCACCGCGTCGGTCAGCCCCGCCTGCATGTCGACGATGGTGCCGTACTGGTCGAAGGCCAGCGCCTTGATCTCGCGCTTGAGGATCTCGGTGCGTTCCAATTTCCTCTCTCCTCAGGTATTGAACCGGGCTCCGCCTCACGTCAGCCGCCGGGACGGGATCGACCAGGCGACCAGCGTGCCGATCGCGGCGAAGGCGGCAATCGTCAGGAAGGCTGCGCGGAACGCGCCGGCGATGTCGGCATAGAGCGCAGCCTGGCTCATCGGGGAAAGCGCCGCAACCACGCTCATGTCCTGCCGCACGATGCTGGCAAACAGGCGCGCGGTCTGCCCGTCGCCTCCGGCCAGCATGGCGAACAGCACCGTGCCGACCAGCGCCGTGCCGATGGCCGCCCCGATCGAGCGCGAGAGCTGCACCGAGGCGACGGCGGCGCCGAGCGAGGCGACGCCGACGGCGTTCTGCACGGTGACCTGGACCACGCCCATGACGGTGCCCATGAACAGCCCGTCGAAGAACAGGAAGGCACCCAATTGGGTGGGCGTGAACGTGCCGCCCCACAGGGCCAGCATGATCTGCCACAGCGTCACGAAGATGAGCCCGATGGAGGGAAAAATCAGCGTCAGCCCCGTGCGGCTCACCACGCGGCCGGTGAGCATCGAGCCGGCGCCGATGCCGAACACCAGCGGCAGCAGCATCAGCCCGGTCTGCGCCGCCGTGCGCCCCTGGCCCACGTGCATCCAGATCGGCAGGAAGGTGAGGAGGGAGACGAGCACGCCGCCATGGCAGGCCGCGAGCGCATCGCTGCGCCAGATCGTCGGCTGGCGCAGCAACGTGATCGGCAGCAGCGGGAAGGCGGCGCGGCGCTCGTGGCGGATCAGCGCGACCAGCGCGGCGAGGCCGAAGCCCATCAGCACGGCGAACGCCGTCAGCGCGCCGGGCTGCCCGTAGCGGACCTGGTCGAGCGCCAGCAGCGAAGGCGCGATGAAGGCGATCAGCAGCAGCAGGCCGAAGCTGTCGAAGGTCCAGGCCTGCTCGCGCACGGGGCGCAGCTGCAGCCGCAACGTCAGCAGCACGGCAACGCAGCCGAGCGGCACGTTGACCAGGAAGATCGAGCGCCAGCCGAGGTGCTCGGTCAGGTAGCCGCCCGCCACCGGCCCGAACGTGCTCGACATCACCATGACGGCGGCGAGATAGCCCTGATAGCGCGCGCGCTCGCGCGGCGGGATGGCCTCGCCGATCAGCGCCTGGGAGAGCGTCATCAGGCCGCCGCCGCCGAGCCCCTGCAGGATGCGGCCCACCGCCAGCAACTCGATGCTGGTGGCGGCGGCGCAGAACAGCGAGGCGGCGATGAAGATCGCCAGCGCCACGAACATCATGCGCCGGCCGCTGTAGACGTCGCGTAGCTGGCCGTAGACGGGCGCGGCGATGGTGGTGGCGACCAGGTAGGCGACCACCACCCACGACACGCGCTCGACGCTGCCGAGCGAGGCGGCAATCGCCGGGAGCGCGGTGGCGACGATGGTCTGGTCGACCACGGCGAGGAACATCGGCAGCATGATGGACGGAAAGACGGTGAGGAACAGCCGGCCGGTCGCGACGCCGCTTTCGCCGTCGTCCTTGTCGTCCTTCATGCCCAATCTTCCATGGCCCAATCTTCCATGGCCCAATCTTCCATAGCCAAGTCTTTCATGGCCCAACCCTTCACGGCCCAGTCCTCATTGTGTCGTGCGAGGTCGATCCGATCGGGGGCATCTTGGCGCTAGACGACCTGCTTGTCGCGGCTGGCGGCTATGGGTAGGTAACCATGGGCGTAGGTCTCGCATTTGCCTGGCTATCGGATTGGCGTGATGGACGTGGCTGATCAGGATCCCTATACTTCCGCATAGATCTCGATGATGTTGCCTTCCGGATCGCGGAAGAAGAGCGTCCGGTGCCGCCAGTTGGGCAAATCCTTTGGCGGGCTGAGAATCTCCACCCCGCTTGCCATCAGCTCCTGGTGGCATTGTGCCACGGCCGGTGGTGGCACGCGGAACGCGAGCTGGATGCACGCTGAGCCATCGACCGCCGGACCGTCGTGCCATGAGCGAAACGGACCGCGCGGCCTCAACGTCAGCAACCCCGAGCCCACACGAAAGCTGACCCAGTCGGGCCGATCCATCTCGAGCGGAAACTTCATGACATTGAGATAGAACTCCCGCGTCTTTGCCATGCGCTCGCAGAGTAGGATGACGTAGTCGAGATTGCTGATCGCCCCGATGGCCACCTGGCGCTCCCATGAGGATGTAGAGTGCGTCTCGAAGCTTCCGCCTGCACCGGCGTTACGAAGTTAGTTTGATCGGCCCAAGCCACGCAAGGCGCAGCAGCCCGGTATCCTGCGCATGGGTGATGCTCTTTCCTAGGTCTCGGCCAGCCGCCGCAGCACGTCGCCGGTGGCGGCATCGGCCGGAAAGAACGACTCCAGCGCCAGCTCCGACAGCGTGATGTCGAGCGGCGTGCCGAATACGGTGGTCGTGCTGACGAACGACAGCACGCCCGCCTCGGTCGCGAGCTGGAGCGGCACGACCACGCCGGCGTAGTCCTTGTCGCCTGCGGCCCTGATCGCGTGCGGCACACGCGGCGCCGGATAGGCCGCAAGCTCGGCCGCCAGCGCGGCCAGCACGGGGTCGGCGCTGACGTCGACCTGGCGGCGCAGGCGCGCCAGCAGGTGCGCGCGCCACTCGGCGAGGTTGGCGATGCGCGGCGCCAGGCCTTCGGGGTGCAGGCTGAGCCGCAGCACGTTGACCGGCGGCTGCAGCAGCGCCGGTGCGGCCGCGGCCATCAGCCGCGTCACCGCGCGGTTGGCGGCAACCAGCGTCCAGTGCCGGTCGACGGCCAGCGCCGGATAGGGCTCGTGGCCGGCCAGCACCAGATCGACCGCCTTGCGCGCCGCCCCCAGCGCCGGGTCCTCCAGCGTGCGCTGCGGGAACACCGGCGCGAAGCCCGCCGCCACCAGCATCCGGTTGCGCTCGCGCAGGGGCACCTCCAGCTGCTCGGCCAGGTGCAGCACCATCTCGCGCGAGGGTTGCGCACGGCCGGTCTCCAGGAAGCTCAGGTGCTTGGTCGAGATGTCGGCCTCGCCGGCGAGGTCGAGCTGGCTCATGCGCCGGCGCTGGCGCCATTCGCGCAGGAGATCGCCCAGCGGCTGTGTCGCTGCCATGGTCATCCGTCAACGCTAGCACGCCGCCTACCTGCGTTCCCATTACCGCCGAGGTAATGCGTCGCCATTTGTGCTTCGCCCCCGCGCGGCTAGTATGGCCTCAGGGACCAACATGAGGCGCGAGGAAACACCCATGGGCATGCTCGACGGCAAGGTAGGCATCATCACCGGCGCGACCAGCGGCATCGGCGCGCGCACGGCGGAGCTGTTCGTGGCGGAGGGCGCCAAGGTGGTCTTCACCGGCCGGCGCAAGGCGGAAGGCGAGGCGCTGGCGGCGCGGCTCGGGAAGAATACGCGCTTCGTGCCGGCCGACGCCACCTTGGAGGACGACTGGAAGCGCGTGATCGCGGAGACGGGCAAGGCCTTCGGCGGCCGGCTCGACTACCTGTTCAACAACGCCGGCGGCCCGGCCCCCACCGGCGGCATCGCCAGCGTGCCGGTCGAGGGCTTCGATGCGGCCATGGCGCTGCTGGTGCGCTCGGTGATGCTCGGCATGAAGCACGCAGCCCCGATCATGATCAAGCAGCGCGCAGGCAGCATCATCAACAACGGCTCGATTGCGGCGCACCTTGCCGGCTACTCCACCTCGATGATCTACGGTGCCGCCAAGGCGGCCGTGAACCATCTCACGCGCTGCGTCGGCATGGAGCTCGGCGAGCACAATGTGCGCGTCAATTCCGTGTCGCCCGGCGCCATCGCCACCGGCATCCTCGGCAAGGCGCTCGGCATGCAGACGGCCAAGGCCGAGCAGGCCAAGGACAAGATCGCCGAGATCTACGCCAAGGCGCAGCCGATCCCGCGCGCCGGCATGCCCGACGACATCGCCCAGTGCGTGCTGTGGCTGGCCTCCGACCGCTCCACCTTCGTCAATGCCACCGACATCGTGGTCGACGGCGGCGTGATCGGCGGGCGCAACTTCACCCAGCACCACGAGGGCTTGAAGCAGGTTCGCAGCGCGCTCGGGATTTAGGTGTCAGACCCTCTGGGTCTGACACCATGGCTCTGACGCTGAATGGTTGGCGTCGATCGCGTGCGTGGCGCAATGGTATCTGACCCAGAGGGTCAGACACCTACGCAAGGGAACCTTCACGAGGAAACGAATCATGGGCGATTTCGACGGCAAGGTGATCCTGATCACCGGCGGCGCGACCGGCCTCGGCGCGGCGATCGCGCTCGGTGCGGCCAGGCGCGGCGCCAAGGCCGTGATCCTCAACTGCACCAAGAGCCTGAGAGAGGCGGAGGCGACGGCAGCCGCCGTGCGCGCAGCCGGCGCCGAGACGGCGATCGCCCAGGGCGATGTGTCGGAGGACGCCGACTGCCGCAGAATCGCCGAGGTGGCGGCGCGCTTTGGCAAGCTCGATGGCCTCGCCAACAACGCCGGCATCACCAAGCACGTGGCCCACGCCAAGCTCGACGGGCTCTCCAAGGACGATTTCCTGCGCCTCTACGCCGTCAACACGGTGGGGCCGTTCCAGGTCATCCGCGCCTGTCGCAGCCTGCTCGAGCAGGCGACCGGCCAGGCCAGCGTGGTGATGACCTCCTCGATCGCCGGCGTCACCGGCATCGGCTCGTCGATCGCCTATGCGGCCTCCAAAGGGGCGCTCAACGTCATGACCATGTCGCTGGCGCGCGCGCTGGCGCCGAAGATCCGCGTCAACGCCATCTGCCCCGGCTTCATGGACACGCGTTGGTTCGGCGACGCATTCGGCGCGGAGCAGCTCACCAAGATCCGCGACAACGTGATCAAGAGCACGCCGCTGCAGGTGGCCTCGACCGCCGAGGACATCGCCGATGCGGCGCTGTTCCTCCTGTCCGACGCCTCGCGCCGCGTCACCGGCGAGACGCTGCTGGCCGATGCCGGCCTGCATCTCGGCCCCACCATCCAGCGCGGCAACGAAAAGTGAGGGCTGTCATCCCGGAATTCGCGGCAGCGAATATCCGGGACCCAGCGATTGCCCTCTTGCGCTCCGCAAACAACGTCGCCGCCATTACCTCCCAGTTAATCGACTTGGGCCCCCGGCTCCGCAATCCTGCGGCCACAACCGCACGAGAAAAGGAGCTTCCCATGTCCCACATCCAACCCGCCACGTTCCTGCGCAACGCCATCCTGCTCGACGCCGCCGCCAGTGGTGCCACCGCCCTGCTGCTGATCGCCGGCGCCGGCCTGCTCGATGGCCTGCTCGGGCTGCCGGTCGCCCTGATGCGCGAGGCCGGCCTCGTCCTCATCCCCTACGTGGCGTTCGTCGCCTGGGTCGGCACGCGCGAGACCGTGGCCCGCGGCGCCGTGTGGGCCATCATCGCCGCCAACGCGGTGTGGGCGGCGGCGAGCTTTGCGCTGCTGCTGTCGGGCTGGGTGGCGCCGACCGCGCTCGGCACCGCCTTCGTGATCGCCCAGGCCGTTGTGGTGGCGCTGTTCGGGGAGCTGCAGTACGTCGGCCTCAAGCGGCCGACGGCCACTGCCTGACGACCCGTCGTCACTCCCGCGAGCGGCAGCGTCAGCGGCAATCCAGCCAAGAGCGCGACCGTCGAACGTGCTGCTGGATTCCCTGCGCTTCGCTTGGCGGGAATGACGCTGCTGACGATCAGTTCGGGTTGGCGCCGTGCAGCCGCCGAACGTGGGCCTGCTGCTGTGCCAGCATGTCCGTCACCGTGGCGCCGCTGAGATAGGGCGCGAACAGGTAGAAGTAGACGATCTTGGACTTGACGATGGTGGTGGCGAACACCACCACTTGGGTCTTGTCCGTGCCGACCTCGGTGCGCATCCTCTGCAGCAGGGCCGCGTAGCACACGAGTGGCTCCTCGCCGACCACGCCCAGGAACTTCATCTCGTTGACCTGCACGGTCTTCAAGACCTGCTCGGCGCGCGCCTTGACGTCGGGTGTCATGTCGGCCAGCAGCTTGTCGCCCTGGGCGTGCATCTGGCCGCACACCTCCTTGACGACGGCCTCCGGCGCCGCCGGCAGCGCACCGTTCTCCCAGGCGATCAGCGTCTGGTACTGCGCCATGTTGTCGAGCAGCGGGCGCCGGCCCGTGCGCCAGTCGGCCAGCTGGGCGCAGTCGGCGCTGACAGCGAGCAAGCGGTTGCCGGTGTTGCCCAGCATGCCTTCGACGGCCTTGACCATGCGGTCATCGGCGGGCTGGGTCGTGTCCAGCTCGCAGTAGCCCGGCGGCGGCGGCAGCGTCAGCGAGGCCGGGCCGACCCTGGCGTCCTTGGCGAGGGCATTGCCGGTGATGACGGCAAGTAGGAGAAGGGCTGCGGCGGGTCGGAGCATGGCGGGCCTCCCGTGGCCGAATCTGTCGCTCGCCATCGGTATATGTCCTGCGCGCCAACCCGACCAGTCGGCTCATCACCGGAAGCGGGCGAGATAATAGGCGAGATCGGCAAGCTCCGCGTCGTTGAGGCCGCGCACGGCCTCGGCCATGGCGGCCTGGGTGCCGACGCGCGCGCCGGCCTGGTAGTCCTTGAACGATTTCAGCAGGTATCCCTCGCGCTGGCCGGCGATGCGCGGCATCTGCTCGCGGCCGGAGTAGTCCGGGTTGTGGCAGGTGCCGCACTGACGCCCGTTGGCGATGGCCTCGCCCTGCAGCAGGCGCGCCGGCTCGGAGGGTCCGCCCGCCGGCGGGGGCGGCGGCAGCTTGGAGACCCACTCGGCGATGGCATCGAGCTCGGCATCGCTCATGTCCTTGGCGACCGTGTTCATCTCCGGGTTCTTGCGTCGTCCCTCGCGGTAGAAGAACAGCTGGTACATCACGGCCAGCTTGGGCTGTCCGCCGATGTGGGGAATGTTGGGATCTAGCGACTGCCCGTTCTCGCCGTGACAGGCGGCGCACGCGGCGATCTTGTCCTGCAGCGTCTGGGCAAGGGCGGCCGGCCCGCACAGGAGCACGGCCGCCAGGAGGCAGAGAGGCGCGGAGGCGACGAGCCCCCGCGCCCCGCCGGGCAGGCCACTACCTGCCATACGAGACGCGATAGACGGCGCCGGCGTGATCATCCGACACCAGCAGCGCGCCGTCGGCCATCACCAGCACGTCGACGGGGCGCCCCAGATAGCCGTTGTCCTTGACGAAGCCGGTCAAGAACGGCTCCACGCGCGTGACGTTGCTGTTGGCGTCGAGATAGGCGACCGACACGTCGGCAAACTTCTTGGTGCGGTTCCAGGGGCCGTGGCGGGCGATGAAGATGGCACCGCGGTACTTCGCCGGGAACATGGTGCCCGTGTAGAAGCGCATGCCGAGCGGGGCTGCGTGCGGCCCGAGCAGGGCGGCCGGCTTGACGTAGTCGTCACAGCTCTTGCCCCAGCCGAGCTCCGGGTCCGTCATCAGGCCGGAATGGCAGTACGGGAACCCGAAGTTGTCCTTGCCGGGGTTGCGCACGCGGTTGAGCTCGTCGAGCGGCATGTCCTCCGCCAGCCAGTCGCGCTGGTTGTCGGTGAACCACAGCTCCTTGGTCCTGGGATGGAAGTCGAAGCCGACCGTATTGCGCACGCCGCGCGCCACGATCTCCTTGCCGCTGCCGTCGGCGTTGATGCGGAAGATCTGGGCGTATTTCTCGGCGTCCGGCTCGCACACGTTGCACGGAGCGCCTACGGGCACGTAGAGCTTGCCGTCGGGCCCGAACTTGATGAACTTCCAGCCGTGCGGAATGTCGCCCGGCAGCTTGTCGTAAACCACGACCGGCGTCGGCGGCTTGTCGAGGTTGTCCTCGATCTTGTCGTAGCGCGTGATCTGCTTGGGCGTCGCCACGTACAGCGAGCCGTCGCGATACTCGATGCCGTTGGGCAGCCCGAGCCCGCTGGCGATGGTCTTGACCTCGCGCTTCTCCTTGCCGCCCGTGATCGCATAGATCTTGCCGGCGACGAACAGCGAGCTCACGAACACCGTACCCTTGTCGCCGCGCCGCAGCCCGCGCGCATCGAGGATGCCGCTCTGGTACACCTCCACCTTGAAGCCGGGCGGCGCCTTCAGCACCGGCAGCTTGTCGGCCGGCGTCGGCACCGGCGGCGCCGCGACGGGGGCCATCTTGGCCGCGATGGGGTTCTTCGGGCGGCCCTTCTCCCAGAATTCCTCCTCCTTCTTCTGCTCCTGCGCGAAGGCGATGGTTCCCGCGAGCAGGCAGGCGCTGAGCACGGACGCGGTCGTCAGACCGCCCATGGTATGCAGCGGACGCATCGGCATGTCTCCTTCCGTGAGGTCTCTTCCCTGATGCCTGGCGCTTGATCCGCACCATGTCTTGCGCGTCGAAATTGCCGGGACGTTGCTTCGCCCGATCGAACATGGGCGAGCCGGCCAGCCCGGCAGCAGCCGCAGCGCTGCAAGTATCGAAGTTCCCTGACGAGATGATGGCCAGCCTATCGCCGCGCTCGCGCGGCTGGCAAGTGCGCCGCGAGGCGGCCAGTTACGGCCCCCGTAGTGGGAGCAATCCCTCAATGAGACGGTTGAAGGCCGGTGCGCGCTCGAAATAGGCCGAATGCCCAGCGTCGGCAATGTGGGCCACGCGCGCGCCCGGCACCGCGGCGGCGATGGCGTCGGCGGCGAACGGCGGTATCACGACGTCCTCGTCGCCGGAGATGAGCAGGATCGGGCACCCGGCCGCCGCCAGCTCTTCCGGCGCGCGGGTACGGCCGGCGACCAGCCGCGCGCGCAGGGCCTCCTTGTCGATGCCGGCGTTCATGTCGTCGATGTGGCGGTAGAGGAGATGCAGGGCCGGTTGCTCGGCTGCCATGCGCGGGCCGCCGGCCACGTGGATGCCGCGCTCGGCGCAGTCGGCGCGGGCGCGCTCGCTGGCCTGCGTCCACCCGAGGAGGCGGGACCGCTCCGGCTCGCGCAGGCGCTGCGGATCGATCGTGCCGGTGGTGGCGGCCAGCACGAGTGCTTTGACCTTGCCGGTGCGGCGCAGGGCGTACTCCACCGCCGTCCAGCCGCCCATCGACTGGGCGACGATGCGGACGTTGGACAGCTGCAGATGCTCGATCAGGGCCTCCAGGTCGCCGGCGAAGTCGGCGGGGTCGGGGCCGCCCGGAAAGGCTGAGGAGGGGGCAAAGCCACGGTGCGCGAACGTCACGCAGGTATAGTGCGGTGCGAAATGAGCGACCTGCTGCCACCAGGACAGCTGGTTGCCCCCGAGCCCGTGCGCGAACACGATGGCGGGGCCGCTGCCGGTCACCTCGTAGTGGAGCAGGCAGCCCGGCCGCCTGAGGGTGCCGAGGCGGCGCGGCGGCAACGCGGCATTCATAATCGCGGGCATAGCCTGTCCCATGTCGACGGCCGATAGTCGCAATGACGACACCCCAATATCGCATGCACATCCGGCGCATGAGAGCAAGATCGTTTCGGGTCGAAGCGCTCGGCTTCGATCATGGAACGTGAATCTTGCTCTCTACTCTATGATCAAAGCAGGCTTCACGCTTCGGCCGCCACGTCTCGATCGGGGCAAAGTTATTCAATCCGAAGCGATCCTGCTCTAGAAGCGCGGCGAACGGCTAGGATTGGAGCGAGTCGCCCAAATCAGCAGGTGGACCGGGATGACGCGCATCTTGAAATGGACGGCGGGGCTGGCGGCGCTCGCGACCGTGTTGGCCATGCTGGCGGCCGGCGGCGGCTATGCGCTGCTCAGGAACACCGTGCCCTCTCTTTCCGGCGCGCTCGCGATTCCCGGCCTGTCGGCCCCGGTGGAGGTGGTGCGCGATGCGGAGGGCGTGCCGCACATCTTCGCCAGGTCGCGCGAGGATCTGTTCAGCGCCTTTGGCTTCGTGCACGCGCAGGACCGCCTGTGGCAGATGGAGCTACAGCGCCGCGCGGGACAGGGGCGGCTGTCGGAGATGTTTGGCGAGCGCGCCTTCACCACCGACGTGTTCCTGCGCACGCTCGATCTCTACGGCCACGCCGAGCGCTCGCTCGAGATGCTGCCGCCCGAGGCGCGGAGCATGCTCGAGGCCTACGCCCGCGGCGTCAACGCCTACATCGGGCGCACGACCGGCCTGCTCGAGCCGCGGCTTCCGCCTGAGTTCCTGCTGCTGCGCCACGCGCCCGAGCCCTGGCGTCCCGCCGACAGCATCGTCACGGTCAAGATGATGGCGCTGCAGCTGAGCACCAACCTCAACCACGAGATGATGCGCCTGGCGCTGGCGGCGCAGGGCCTCAGCGCGGCGGAGATCGAGGACCTGATGCCGCCCGGCAACGGCGAGTCGCCGCCGCCGCTGCTGGAGCTGGCGCAGCTCTATCCCCTGCAGCGCAGTGCCGCCCCGCGGCGTCAGGCCGGCGCGAGCCCCGTCGATGACCTGATCAGCGGCGGCGCCTCCAACAACTGGGTGATATCGGGCGCACGCACCAAGTCCGGCAGGCCGCTGCTCGCCAACGACCCGCACCTGCGGCTGGCGGCGCCGTCGGTGTGGTATCTCGCGCATCTGGCGCTCGAGCGGCCGGGACAGCCGAGCGTCAACATCGTCGGCGCCTCGCTCGCCGGCGTGCCGCTGGTGGTGCTCGGCCGTGGCGACAGCATCGCCTGGGGCTTCACCAACACCGGGCCGGACGTGCAGGACGTCTTTATCGAGAAGATCAACCCGGGCAATCCGCACGAGTATCTCACTCCCGACGGCTGGCGGCCGTTCGTGGTCGAGCCGATGTCGATCGCCGTCAGTGGTGCCGGCGTGCGCACCGTCGAGCGCCGCCGCACCCGGCACGGGCCCGTCCTGCCGGGATCCTATCGCAACCTCGACGACATGCTGGGCGCCGGACATGTGGCGGCGCTGCAGTGGACCGCGCTCAGCGACGACGACACGACGATTGCCGCCGGCATGTTCGACCCCAACCTGCGCAGCGTTGCCGACTACATGGAGCGCATGCGCCGCTACCTCGTGCCGATGCAGAGCATGGTGGTGGCCGACGCCGGCGGCCACATCGGCCTGATCGCGCCGGGCCGGGTGCCCGTGCGCGATGCCGCCAACACCATGTCGGGACGCGCGCCCGTGCCGGGCTGGGACGCGCGCTACGACTGGAAGGGGTATCTCGCGTTCGAGGACCTGCCGCGCGTGGTCGACCCGCCGGCCGGTGCCATCGGCACGGCGAATGCCCGCATCGTCGGCCCCGACTATCCCCACTTCCTCACCTTCGACTGGGACCCCGCCTACCGCCAGCAGCGCGTGAAGGAGCTGATCGTCGATCGCAGCGGACACGATGTTGCGAGCTCGCGCGCGGCGCAGGCCGATGTGCTGTCGCCCGCCGATGCCCATCTGAAGCCGCTGCTGATCGCCGCCGCGCGCCGCGCCGGCGGCGCGGAGGTGGCCATGCTGGGTCGCCTCGCCGCCTGGGACGCCACCATGCGCGCCGACATCGCCGAGCCGCTGATCTACAGCGCCTGGGTGCGCGAGACGATCCGGGGCATCTACCACGACGATCTCGGCGCCGCCTTCGAGCGCTATTTCGACACGCGCGCGCTGGCGCTGACCCGCCTGCTCGAGGGCCGGGCGACGAGCCGGGACTGGTGCGATGACCGCGCCACGCCGGCCAAGGAAACCTGCGATGGCGTGATCGGCGCGGCGCTGAAGGCCGCGCTGGCGGATCTCGACAGGCGCTACGGCACGGACCGCACGCGCTGGCGCTGGGGTGCGGCACACTTTGCTTATGGCGAGCATCGCGCGTTCGGGACTGTCCCCGGCATCGGCGCATTGTTCAACGTCGAGGCGCCGAGCCCGGGTGGCAACTACACGCTCAACCGTGGCGAGACGGATTTCCGCGAGGAGCCGCCGTTCGCCAACCGCTCGGCGTCGAGCTACCGCGCCATCTACGATCTCGCCGACCTCGACCGCTCGCTCTTCATCCACACCACCGGCCAGTCGGGCAACCCGTTCTCGCCCCACTACCGCTCGTTTGCGGAGCGTTGGTCCAAGGTCGAGTACATCGAGATCGCCACCAAGCGCGAGGCCATCGCCAAGGCGGCCATCGGCACGTGGCGCCTCGCGCCGCCGTAGCTTCTACCCTCTTCCCACGAAGAGTAAGGGGATTCAATCGAGCACCGTGGCGAGGTTGCCGAGGATCATGGTCCAGCCGGCCTGGGTGCGGTCTTTGAACGCGGCCCACTGCGGATCGATTTCGTGGGTGAGGGTGAGTTCGCAACCCGTCGCCAGCGGCGCGATCTCGACGCTGACGCGGCTGAGGTCGGTCGAATTCCGCTCCGTGTGGAACGTGAACACGAGGCGCCGGGGCCGGTCGATGGCGAGATATTCGCCGATGTGCTCCACATCGACGCCCTCACGCTGGTCCGTGAAGTTGAACCTGCCGCCGACACGCGCGTCCACCTCCGCCCGCACCATCTGGCCCGTCGACGTCGCAAACAGGAATCTGCGCGCCCTTGCGGGGTCGAGCCAGGCATCGAACACGCGCTCCGGTGAGGCTTCGAAGCGGCGGGTGACGCGGACGACAATTGGTGCGGTGGTCATAGCCGCTTCTCATACTCCGCCTCCAGCCGCGCGTGCGCCGACCAGAAGCCGCGCGGCTCGCGCCCGTTGAGGACATCCTCCAGGATGCCGACGTGGGCGTCCCAGCCGCCGGCGACGCCGACCATGTCCTTGCGCGTTGCGAGGCGTGCGTGCGTGATCACGAGCAGCACATTGGCGCCGCGCGGCGTCAGCTCGAAGGTGACCTCGGAGGGTTCGCTCGAACCCTCGCCCCCACTTTCACCCCACGTGTAGCTCAGCAGCCGCGGCGGATCGCAGCGCGTGACGCGGCCGTGCATGGTGTGGCCGCATTCCATGTTCTTGAAACGCTCCGGCGTCGCCTTCTCCGCGGAAAGATCGGCGTGGCGGAACTCCAGTTGCACCTTGCCGCCGACGCGCAGCTCCATCGACCCGCCGGCGAGCCACTTCGCGCGTTTGTCGGGCTCCGTCAGGTAGGCCCAGATGCGTTCGATGGGGCCCGGTAGCAGGCGCTCGAGACGCACCGTGCCGGGTGCCGTGACCGTGCCGAACTCGCTCATGTCGTTGCTCCTCTTTTCTTGCGCTTCGAGCTGGTTTGGGAGGCCTCTTCGGCGGTCGCCGCGGCATCCTCGGCCCGCAGCAGGGCGTCGAGGGCATCGAGCCGGGTGGTCCACAGGGCACGCTGGGTTGCGATCCAGGCGGCAACCTCGTCCACGGGCTGCCGGTTGAAGGACAAGAAGTGCTCGCGCCCCGCCTGGCGCCGCTGCACCAGCTGGGCGCGCTCGAGCACGCGGATGTGCTTGGAGACCGCGTTGAGCGACATGGCGAAGGGGTGCGCCAGGTCGGTGACGCGCGCCTCGCCCTGCGACAGCCGCTGCAGCAGCGCGCGCCGGGTCGGGTCGGCCAGCGCCATCAAGGTCTGATCCAGGTTCGCCTGCATGGGAGTCGCCATTGCTCAACCTATTGGTTGAATAATGCTTCGATGCGGCGCACGTGTCAAGGCATCGCGGGGCGGCGAGGGCGGGTGGATCGGTCAGGCTTGCGTCGCCCGCGGGGCGGCAGTAGAGGCGAGCCAGATCGGACGAACCCATCGAGTCGGGAGGGATCTCATGCGCGCGCAATGGGTGGTCGCAGCGGCGGCCGTGGCGATCGGCATCGGGCTCGGCTGCGCGCCGGCGCAGGCCAAGACCTGCAAGGACGTCGTCAGCGCCAAGGCGCGCTCCGCCGTTCAGCTCAGCGATGCGACGCGCGAGCGCCGGGCGCGGGACAACGCCATCGCCAACTGGAGTGCGCGGGCGCGCGACACCTATGGCTGGGCCTATCGCTTCTGGCGGCGGGCGGAGGAGAAGCAAGTCAATTGCGGCGGCGGCGCCAGTGCCAAGCACTGCACCGTCAGCGCCAAGCCCTGCCGGCTGTATTGACGGCTGTCATCCCGGAATTTCGCGTCAGCGAAATATCCGGGACCCAGGGCCAAGGAAGAAGCAGGGAGTTTTGCAGCCCCTGGGTCCCGGCTCTGCGCGCTTCGCGCTCGGCCGGGATGACAGTGCGCCACATCTAGCGGTGGATGGCGTACAAAAATTCCTCTTCGAATCAAGCGCGTTCGATGTATCCTGCAGGCCCATGGCGCGGTACATCTTCATCACCGGCGGCGTGGTCTCCTCGCTCGGCAAGGGGCTGGCTTCAGCGGCCCTGGGAGCGCTTCTCCAAGCCCGTGGCTATTCGGTCAGGCTGAGGAAGCTCGACCCCTACCTGAACGTCGATCCCGGCACCATGAGCCCTTACCAGCACGGTGAGGTGTTCGTGACTGACGACGGGGCGGAGACGGACCTCGACCTCGGCCACTACGAGCGCTTCACCGGCGTGCCGGCGAAGAAATCCGACAACATCACCACCGGCCGCCTCTATCAGGAGATCCTGACCAAGGAGCGGCGCGGGGACTACCTGGGCGGCACCGTGCAGGTGATCCCGCACGTCACCGACGCCATCAAGGCGTTCGTGCTGTCGGGCAACGACGGCGTCGACTTCGTGCTGGTCGAGATCGGCGGCACGGTCGGCGACATCGAGGGCCTGCCGTTCTTCGAGGCGATCCGCCAGCTCGGCAACGAGCTGCCGCGCGGGGATTCGGTGTTCATCCACCTCACCCTGCTGCCGTTCATCCCGAGCGCCGGTGAGCTCAAGACCAAGCCGACGCAGCACTCGGTGAAGGAGCTGCGCTCGATCGGCATCCAACCCGACATCCTGCTGTGCCGCTGCGACCGCCCCGTGCCCTTGTCCGAGCGCAAGAAGATCGCGCTGTTCTGCAACGTACGCGAGCAGGCGGTGATCCAGGCACTGGACGTTGCCTCCATCTACGACGTGCCGCTTGCCTACCACCGCGAGGGGCTCGACGCGCAGGTGCTCAGCGCGTTCCAGATCAAGGATGCGCCGGCGCCGCACCTGGAGAAGTGGCGGGCCATCTCGCACGCCATCGCCAACCCCGAGGGCGAGGTGACGATTGCCATCGTCGGCAAGTACACCGGTCTCAAGGACGCCTACAAGTCGCTGAACGAGGCGCTGTTCCACGGCGGCATCGCCAACAAGGTCAAGGTCAGGCTCGAGTGGATCGAGAGCGAGGTGTTCGAGCGTGAGGATCCGGCGGTGCACCTGGAAAATGTGCACGGCATCCTGGTGCCCGGCGGCTTCGGCGAGCGCGGCTCGGAGGGCAAGATCCTGGCCGCGCGCTTTGCCCGCACGCGAAAAGTGCCCTACTTCGGCATCTGCTTTGGCATGCAGATGGCGGTGATCGAGGCGGCGCGCGACCTGGTCGGCATCGCCAAGGCCGGCTCCACCGAGTTCGGCCCGAGCCCGGAGCCCGTGGTCGGCCTCATGACCGAGTGGATGCGCGGCAACGAGCTGGAGCAGCGGCGGCTCGGCGGCGATCTGGGCGGCACCATGCGGCTCGGCGCCTACCCGGCGCAGCTCGCCAAGGGCAGCCGCGTGGCCAAGATCTACGGCGACACCTTGATCTCGGAGCGCCACCGCCACCGCTACGAGGTCAACACGCGCTATCGCGCGCGGCTGGAGGACGCCGGCGTGCGCTTCTGCGGCCTCTCCCCCGACGGCCTGCTGCCCGAGATCATCGAGCTGCCCGACCACCCCTGGTTCATCGGCGTCCAGTTCCACCCCGAGCTGAAATCGCGCCCCTTCGAGCCGCATCCGCTGTTCGCGTCGTTCATTTCCGCCGCCGTCGAGCAGAGCCGGTTGGTTTGAGGTGGTGTATCGCTGAACATGTGCAGGGTACAATTGGCCATGAGCAAATCCTCAACCTCTCCGCTAGGGGTGAACGACTCCAAGCGCATTCGCCTTTCGGTCGTTCCCAAATCTGCTGGTTGGGCCGTCCAAAGGTCGGGTTCCGCTCCCGCAAGGCCCGTCTATCGCACCCAGCGTGAAGCCATGCGAGCTGCGAAAAAACTGATTCGGAATGACGTGGGCGGAGAGATTGTGGTTCACGGCCGAAATGGCCGGATTCGTGGCGTAGAAGCCTACGCCCTGGGCGCGGACAGCTTCGCCAAGGTCAGCGCGGTTGAAGGCATTTTTCTCACTCAGGAAATGAAGCGTGATTTCCGCGCGCTCGATCGCAAGCGGCTCTCTCCCAAGGCCAGACGTCAATGGCTAATTGCGAAGTATGGGAAGCAGTCGCACTCCAAGTGATGATGTACGAAGCAGGCAGTGACCCTTACTGTTACGCTGGTACGACTGTCCTAATCTTACTGCGTCATCAATTTCTGCGTCGAGACTTTACCACGGCTGCTGCATGACAACAGGGGCACCGCGGCAGTCTTGCGACCAGGGCCGCGCTGAGTCTTCTGCGCATGGTCGCGATCGAGTTGGG
>Ga0247727_10007311_pt1 | contig 21081 bp, 26 predicted proteins | sample WisWelCaveWW1625_FD_202498 | JGI IMG/M metagenome (GOLD analysis project Ga0247727, IMG submission 202498) | Biofilm microbial communities from Wishing Well Cave, Virginia, United States - WW16-25 | ecosystem: Environmental > Aquatic > Deep subsurface > Groundwater > Cave microbial mat | place... | reverse complement strand
ACTTTGGCTCTCATGGGACCCCTCGCGGGGCGAGTCTGCGTTGATGTTGGTATCTTATAAGGATTCTGACGGAGGACACCCCCTTGCCGGCAGCGTGCCGCTTACCGGTGTCCGTCCACTTCGGCGAGCCTGTGGAGCACCTCGCCTTCGAGCGCCCACGCTTCCATGGCCACGTCGGCCACCGAAACCACCTCGGTGGCCAGCTTGCGCGTCGCCTCCGAAAAGTCGCCGTGGGGAAAAGCGCCGATGATGACTGCGGCCCCGTCCACCGGGCGCTTTACGGGGAACACTTTCTTGAGCGAGGAGCGGGGGCCGCGCGGCGAGAAAAGCACCCTCCGCGGCGCCTCAAGTCGGCCGACAAGGTCGGCAAGGCCGCCTTCCTCCACCTTGAGAAACTCTTCCTCCTTCGGCACCGCACCCTCCACGAGGACCTGTTCGACGAGCCCCTTGAACCGGTCGTACACGCGCGGCAGGCGGGTCTCGGGCTTCACCGACACGACGATGTCGTCGCGCGTGTGGAGGAAAAGCCGAAGGCGGCCGGCAGCGTTGAGCCGCGAGCCCTGCGCGAGCAGCAGGCAGAAGTGGGCGATGTCGGGACGGCCTCGGCGTTCGGCGTGTTGAAGCCCGCGCATCGCGCGGTGGTGGAAGGATGAGTCGAGGAGCACCCGCGCCGGGTCGCGGCCCTGCCGCTTCGCGTTCGTGACGACGCTCGGGTGGTCGCGCAGCCCCCGCGGCACGAGCTCGACGGCCGCCTCCGCCAGGATAAGCGCCACCTTCTCGCGCGGCTTCCCCATGGGCTCCCGGTACGCTGCGAGAGATAAAAGCCCCGCGTCGCGCGCGGCCAAGAGTTTTCTGCGCGGGCGCCGCTTTGGCGCGAAGCGGGTTTCCATGCCGACCGCGGAGCTTGAGGGCGTCGCGCTCCGATACGAGTCGGCCGGTTCCGGCGAACCGGTCATCCTCATCCCCGGGTTTGTGACCAGCCTTCGGCTATTCGACCGCCAGGTGGAGGCGGTCTCGCGCGACTTCCGGTGCCTCCGCTACGACTTGCGCGGCCAAGGGGAAAGCTCGGCGCCCGAATCCGGGTACGCAACGGCCGACCACGCGCAGGACCTGCGGCTGCTCATCGAGCACCTCAACCTTCCGCGCGCGCACCTCGTCGGCGCGTCCCTAGGCGGGGCCGTGGCCGTGCACCTCGCGCTTGAGCACCCGGAATTGGTGCGGTCGCTCACGCTTGCAGGCGCCGTGGTGGACGGGTTCCCGGGCTGGCATGACGAATACGGCGTACGCCTGCGCAACGCCCGCAGGCTTGCCCGGAGCGAGGGGGTTGAGGCGGCCCTTGCAGACTGGCTGACGCACCCTTTTTTCCACGCCACGCGCGGGCTGTCGGAATTTGCAAAAACCGCCGTCCGCACGTCGGGGGCGGCGTGGCTTGCGAGTGGCCGCGGATCCCAAGGTCAGCCCGCGGACTTCTCCCGCATCGACGAAATCGAAAAACCCACGCTCGTCCTCGTGGGCGAAGCCGACGTGGAGCCGTGCCGCAAGATCGCCGAGGCGCTCGGCGCGAGAGTCCGCGGCGCGCGCCTTGGCGTCGTCAAAGAGGCTGGCCACCTGCCTTGCTGGGACCGGCCCGAAGAATTCAACCGGTTGCTCCTGGATTTCTTACATTCGGTGGGCCGCCCCGAGCCTGCGCGGCCCTGAGGGGCGCCTTGAATCGGCACTCACATTCAAGAACCTCCCTTACCCCTTGCGGCCGCGGGGACAAGGGCATGCACCTGCTCACGAAGGTCTTCCTCCTCGCGTGGTTTGCAATCGGGGGCGTCCTCGGTGCCAATTATGCGGGGGTCGCGGCGGCTTCGGGCGCGGCCGCCGCGCTGCTCAACTACACCGGCGGATTCCTCTCGCCGGTCTCGGTCTTCGGCCTGGTGACCGTGGTGTGGGGGCTCCTCGACTGGAGGTGGAACACCGCGAGGCGCGCGAGGGAGAACGCCACGATCGTCCGCGACAAGCCGGGCCTTGCCAGCGACCCGAAGGCGCTGGCCCGAGAACGGAAGGTGCGTGAGAAGGAACTCATCCTCCAGCGGAAGGAGGAGAAAACCCTGCGCGCGGAGAACCGCACGGAAAAGCGGCTCGCGAGGGACGGGCGCAGGGAGAACAAGCTCGAGCGCAAGCGCGAGGAGATCTCGCTCCAAAAAGAGGAGCTGCAGCAGCGCCAGAACCTCGGGCGGCGTTAGCCCGCCGGGAAGCTACTCGATGAATTCCGGCGGCACGTTTGGCAGCATCTTGGCAATCTGGTCGGCGCGCTCGCTCGTCTGGACCACCTTGACGGCGAGGTTGGCATAGGCGGCGTAGAGCGTGTCGTGCCCGTTGTTCGTCAGCGCCGTCGAGAGTTTTTCGAGCGATTCCGCGACGTCCTTCACAAGTTTCCCAATGTCCGCCTTCAGCGACTCGTCGAGGTAGCGGATGTCCGGAGGCAACTTCCGAAGGTTGGCGTCGAGGTTGTTGAGCAGCATGGCGGCGATGAGGTACGAGCCGTCCTCTTTCAGGGTGCCCACCTCCTCGAAGATCGTGGCGATCTGGGGCAGGTGGTGCGGGTTCACGATGCCGCGCTTGTAGCCGTCGGTAAGCGCGTCCTTCGTGCGGCGGATGTCGGTCACGATGTCCTTGATTTCAAGCATTGGTAACGTTCCCCCTACTCGTTGCGGAATTGCTGCAGCAGCTGCTGGGCCGCGTAGGTCTGCGAGAGAAACTGGCGCACGAGCGACAGTTGCAGTTCAGACAGGCCGACGGTGTCCATCATGAAGCGGTAGTAGAACGCGATGTTGCGGATGTCCTGGAGGTACGAGCGCATCTCGTCGGCCGCCTCCGGGGTGGGGTCCGAGAGGAACCAGGAAAGCATTTGGAACGCCTCGGGGGGCTCGAGGGCGAAGTCTTGCGCATGGCTATGGTTGTGGCTGTGGTTCTGGTGGGCTTCCACGGCGCTTCGCTCCTCGGGAAGGCGGGTCTCGCTTCGTGAGCGTTTAGTCTTTTCGCGCGCTTGCCCCCGGGTCGTGTCCGGGGGCGGATGGCACCGCCTTGAGCCCGTAGCGGACGCGGCCCTCCTGCTCGAAGAGGCGGCGCAAGCGCAAGTGGACGGCGTCGCCGATCCGGGTGGTCTGCGGGTCGGCGCCCGAAACCTGCGCGACGATGCGGAAGCTGTCGGCCATATCGATCACCGCCACGGCATATTCGCCGACAAGCTGCTGTTGGAGCGCGAACTCGGACGGCGCGCCGCCGCGGCCAATGCGCGTGACCGCGTAGACCGCTCCCGCCGGGCGCGCGCTAAATTTGGACAAAGCCGCGCCGCCGCAGTCCGGGCATGCGTCCCGCGGCGGGTGCCGCACCGCGCCGCAGTCGCGGCAGCGCGATGCGGCAAGCGTGAGCCGCGCCTCGAGGGTCTCCTCCCATGCCGCGGGCGAGACGTACGCGCCCTCGCTCTTCGTGTGCGCGGGGGAGGGCGAGGGCAGATAGCGGCGGTGGCCGAGGTAGGCCTGAAAGCTGAGGTGCGTGCGCGCCGCGGCGACCGCGGCCCGCAGCCCTTCGGCGCCGGGGGGCCGCGCGCCAACCTTGGCCGCAAACGCAGCGCCGGAGGCGCCTTCGACGTCCGCGACGAGCAGCTGGTCGTCGGTCTCGGCGCCCTCGAGCGCGGCGATGAGTGCGAGCGCCCCGGAGGCGGCTCCGGTGTCGCCGCAACGCGGCCACATAGGCGGCGCAACCGCCTGCGCGTTGAACGACGGCGGCGCGTGCAGGCTGATCGCGACGCCCGCGCGCTCGGGGCCCGCGGCAAGGTCGAAGGACTCGGGCGAAAAGCCAGTGAGGCCGTGCTCGCCCGGCTGCGTGGCGCCGGACCTGAAGAGGGTTTCCAGCGCAAGGCGAAGTGCCGCCGGCGCGGGGTCGTCTCCAAGGGGGCTGCGTACGAGGCCGTCATCGCCGACGCGGGAGGGCTCGAGGGCGGCCACCGACGCAAAGGCGCGGCCGACGAATTGCACGGGTCCGAGCTTCTCCACCACGAAGGCCGCGGCGCCTGCGCCAAGCGGGTGGTCGGCCGCGTCTTCCGGGCGCGCGCGCAGCGCATCGGCGGCAACGACGAGGGCCGCCTCCTCGGTGGCCTCGGAAACCTGGAGCGCGGCAAAAAGCGCGGCCGCAAATGGAGGGCCGGCGCCCCGGAAGTCGACGGCCTGCGCGTTCGGCGTCCCGAGCGCGGTCGAGGCCAAGGCGGCCGCGCCGGCTGCGGCGCCCGCCGAGGCAAACGCGAGGTAGCCGATCCGGCCCGGGTTGAGGCCCATGACCCTGATCGCCGACTGTGCGGCCTCCACGCCGAGCGTCACCTCGTCCTCGTCGAACGGCGCGACGGTTTTTTCGATGACGCCGCGGGCGCTCCATGAGCCCGTCGCCTTGCGGGCCTCGTCGGCCTTGAGCGAAAGGCGCGGCAGCGCAAACCCGGCCGAGGAAATGCCTGCCAAGCCCTCACCTCGACAGGATATGGACCGCGCAAGTGGCCCCCGAGCCGCCGACATTGTGGGCAAGTCCAAGCTCTGCGTCCGGCACTTGGCGTCCAGGCTCCGCGTGGCCGCGCAGCTGCCTTACGAGCTCGTAAACCTGGCCGACGCCCGTCGCGCCGAGCGGGTGCCCCTTCGCCTTCAGGCCCCCGCTCGCGTTGACCGCGACCTTCCCGCCGACCTTGGACTGGCCCTCCCGCGCGAAGGCGCCGCCCTCCCCTTTCTTGCAGAACCCAAGGTCCTCGGTGGCCATGATCTCCGCGATCGTGAAGCAGTCGTGCACCTCGGCCACATCAATGTCGGCGGGCGTTACGCCCGCGCGCTCAAACGCCTGCTTCGCGGCACGGGCGGTAGCGTCGAGTCGAGTGAGCGAGGCGCGCTCGTGGGCGGCGAGGAAATCCGAGGCTCCCGCGGAACCCCTCACCCACACGGGGGTTTCGGTAAACTCAAGGGCGCGCTCCTCGGCGGCGACGATGACCGCAGCGGCCCCGTCGGTCGTTGCACAGCAGTCGAAGAGCCCAAGGGGGGCGGCGACGGAGGGTGCCTTCAGCGCGTCCTCCGCGCTGATCACCCGCTGGAACTGGGCTTTCGGGTTCAAGGCGCCGTAGGCGTGGTTTTTCACCGCGACAGCCGCGAGGTCCTCCCGCTTCGTGCCGAACTCGTGCATGTGCCGCGACGCCATCATCGCGTAGACGCCCGGAAACGTGAGCCCGGCCATCCGCTCCCACTCGGTATCGCCGGAAACGCCCAGCCAGTAGCGCTTTCGGAGGCCCGTTTGGTCGTTCATTCGCTCGACTCCTACGGCCAGAGCGACGTCGGTCTCCCCCGAGGCGACCGAGAGCACCGCGTCCCGGAAGGCGAAGCCGCCCGATGCGCACGCGTTTTCCACGCGCCGAGCCGAGACGAGCCGTAGCCCCGCCGTTTCGTTCAGAGTCGCCGCGAGGTTTCCAAGCTGTCCGCCGCCAAAACCCAACGATGCCACGTAAGCCTCGCGGACCTCACGGAGGTCGATCCCGCGCTCGGCCGATGCCGCGCACTCCGCGACGGCTTCGCGCACCATTTCGCGCACGCCCAAGGGCGAATCCCCGTACCGGGTCGACCCCGCAGCGACAACCGCCACCTTACGCGGCATGGCGGACCTCCTCGCCGCGCGGAGCCTTGCGCGGCCTCATAAAGGCATTCGTGGCGGCGCCGCCCACCGTGTTTCCGCGAAGGAATTATCTCGCGAAACCCCCACGCGGGCCTCGGGCGGATTGCGGTGCAGGCGAAGGTCTCGTGGGTCGGCGGCATGCGGTTTGTGGGCTCGGGCGACAGCGGCCACGGAGTCCTCATGGAGTCGAAGATGGCCGACTCGCCGCCGGTGGCATCGTCGCCCATGGAGGTGGTCCTCATGGCGCTCGGGGGGTGCTCGTCCGTGGACGTCGTCGACATCCTGCGCAAGATGCGCCAGGACCTTTCGTCCCTCGAGGTCACGATCAAGGCGGAGCGCGTCAAGGACCCCCCGCGCGTGTTCACGAAGGCGGAACTCGAGTTTGTGGCCTCGGGGGAGGGCCTCACGGATGCCGCCTTGCAGCGGGCGGTCGGGCTTTCGATGGACAAGTACTGCTCGGTCTCCGCGACCCTAACGAAAGGCGGCACCGCGGTGACCTATACGGCCCGCGTCAAGGCCAAGGACGCAGAGGAAGCCCACGGCCCGATGCCGCACGGCCACCAGCCGTGAGCTCGCCTTACGCCGAGGCGGCGAGCTGCGCGCTCCGCAAGTCGGGGTCGATCTTGAGCCGGTCCTGGTAGCGGTCCAGCATGGCGCGCTTCGTCTGGGCGAGCGTGCCGGCGTAAAGAAGCGCGCCCGTCAACCGGGGGGCCATCCATGCGGGCGCCTGCTCGCGCTCCGCAAGGATCGCTTCCGTCACCTTCGCCACATGTCCCTGCGACGGCGCGAAGTCTTCGAGGAGCGCCCAGGCCGCCGCCTTGGAGGACTCGACGTCCCTCGGCGCGCCGAGCGGCGTCAGCGTCCGCGTCGAGGCGCAGTCGTGCGCCCACGCGCCTGCCTGGAAAAGGCACAGCAGCGAATCGGTGCCGGCCGCCCGCGCCGCGGTGCGCGCCGCGTGGGCGTAGTTCAGCGTCTCGACCGCGGACGGCTTGTTCGTGGAGTTGCGGATGTCTTCGCACGCGGCGATCACCACGGCGTCGATTGCGTCCTCCATGCCGAACCCAGCCTGGAGCGCCTCGACAATCGCGCGCGTCGAGCCGCCCCCGAGCACGCGCTCGGCAAGCGCCTCGACCGGCTGCGCGGCCTCCTGCCTGCGCGCGACCGCCACGGCCTTCGCATCGAGGTCCGCCGAGTGGCGCTCGATCTGGCGCTTCTCGTCGCGCGAGCCGAAGGCCGCGAAGTAGTGGATCCCCGGGCGCAGGAAGGTGAAGATCTCCGAGAAGTTGTCGCGTTCGGCGACCTGCCAGAGGTGGCCTGCGAACACGCCCTTGTGGCCGCCGTTCTGCAGGTCTTGCGCGCCGGACACGAAGAACGCCTTTGCGATGAGCGTGCGGTCGGCGCCCGACTCGATGAGCTGCGAGAGCGCACCGTCAGCTTCCGCGATGTCGCCCTTCTCGACCTTTTCGATCACGAGGTTTGCGATGTCCGAAATGGCGAGGCCCCGCACCGGCCGACGCGCGGCCGTGCGCGCGCGCTCAAAGGCGCGATTCTCCGCCGCGAGCATCGCGAACCCCTGCGCGAGCCCAAACGCCGTGAGTTCGTCGCGGCCGGGCAGGAAATGGCCGAGCCCCCACGCGGAGTTGATCGCCATCATCCCGTGCGGGAGGGTCGGCGCCGGCGTCTCGAAGTCGTAGCGTCGCGCGCCGATGTGCTCGCAGGTGAGGTAAAGCTGGTCGAGCGGGATGCCGCGCTCGCGCATGGCGAGGAATGCCTCCACCGCCGCCGCGTCATCCCCCTTCTCGACGGGCCGCTCCAGCGGTGATGGGTCAATCATCTTCGCCATGACGGTCGGCACCCATAGGCTTCAGGGGAATTGTAGGTATCGTCCGGCGTGGGGGGCGGCCCCTCACAGGCCGCCGAAGGTGTGTTTCGCGGAAGGTCGTGGGGGCCGGCGGGGCGGAGCCAGTCGCAAGCCGCGCTCCCTCGGGCAGGGGTTTGGAGGGGGACGAGTTGGCGCGAGTGGCCGTGCCTCAGGCGGGGAACACGCGTGCCGCGGTGCGGCGCAGGATGTAGTCGAGCGCATCGGACGAGAGCGGCAACTGCGAAACCGCCCGCGCGTTCGCCCGGATGGATTTCACGCCGGGCCCCGGCCAGTCCGACCCGAACATGCAGCGGTCGGCGATTTTTTCGAGCCTCGGGAAGGACTCCATGAGCGACCCGGGAGGGATGCCGGACAGGTCGAGGAACACGTTCTTGTGCCGCCGGACGAGGAAGAAGGCGGTCGAAGTCCACAAGGGGCGCCCTCCATGGGCAAGGACGATGGTGAGGTCGGGGAAGTCGATGGCGACGTCGTCGACATGGATCGGGTCGCCGAACCGGTTGCGCGCGCCCGGGAAAACGCTCGTGCCGGTATGGATCGTCACCGGGAGGCCGGCGTCCTGTGCCATCCCATAGATCACCTTCAGACCCGGGGCGGAGCCGTCGAGGTACCCGTTGGCGTAGGCGAGCTGATGGGGCGGGTGGATCTTCAGCGCGTCCACCTTGAGCTTGGAAATGAGCTTCTGCATCTCGCCTTTGGGGTCCTTCGAAAGCCGAGGGTGAACGCTGCCGTACGCGAAGAACTTGTCCGGGTGGGCGTCCCGGTACGCGGCCGCGAATTCGTTCGCGTGCCAGGTGAAGCCCATCAGGTCGGGCGCGACGTAATTCACAAGCCCTGCGCGCAAGACGCCTTGCTGGTCGAGGAATTCCGCGAAGGCGTCCGGATTTTTTTGATAGCGAAGCACTTCTCTCACGTCGCGCCGACCGTGGACCATCCGCTCGCGGACGGCGGGCAAAAGCTCTGCCCAATCCTGGACGTGGATGTGGACGTCGACGTAGGGCTCGAGAGGTTTGCCCGCCCCGGCTCGCGCTATGGCGAACCCTCCGGCGGGCGCCTCCGGGGGCCCTGCGGCGGCGGGGCGGGGGGCGGCTGTTGCGGCGGGGGCTCCCCGTAGTTTTGCGGGTAGGGCGGATAATACGCCTGACCCTGCGGGGGGAGCTGCTGTTGCTGCTGAGGCGCACCCGGCGGGCCATAGGGCGGGTACCCGTAGCCCTGCGCGGGGATGTACACGGGCTGCTGGACGACGATCACCTGCTGGGGCGGAGCGTTCATCATCGACTTCATCCGGCTGCGCGCGCGGAAGAAGTCGATCGCAAAGAACCCGAGGATGAAAAGGCTCGAGATGAAGATGTTTCGCCAGAGGCTCTCCTCTGCAAACGAACTCTGCGAGGAATTGAAGTAGAGGAAAAAGTCGATCGCGTAGAAAAGCGCGAGGAAGGGCAGGACTTGCTTGGCCGCGACCATCATGGCCGCGTAGTTGTCGACCCTGACCCCCGGTGTGGCCGTGCGCTCACTCCCCCTTGAAGTTCGGCGGGCGCTTCTCGAAGAACGCCTTGGTGCCTTCGACATGGTCCTGCGTAGAAAAGCAGTACCCCTGCGCGTACGCCTCGTGCTCGAGCGCTTCCTCGAAGGTGGAAGCGAGCCCGCGGTGCATGGCGCGCTTCGCGAGCCCGATCGTCTTGGTCGGCTGGGCGGCGAGCGTGCGCACGACGCCGCTTACGAAGTTGTCCAGTTCGGCCGCCGGGACGGCGCGGTTGATAAGCCCCATTTTTTCGGCGTCCGGGGCGGCCACGCTCTCTCCGAGGAAAAGCATCTCCTTTGCGCGGTGGAGCCCCACGCGCCGCGGAAGGGTCCACGATCCCCCGACATCGGGGATAAGTGCGACCTTGATGAACGACGCGTGGAACTTCGCCGTGTCGGCGGCGTAGACGATGTCGCAGGCAAGAGCGAGGTTGAAGCCGGCCCCCGCCGCGTCGCCGTTCACCTTCGCGACGACCGGCTTCTCCATCTCGAAGATCGAGCGCGCGATGCGGTTGAGGCCTCCCTGAAGCCGCTCCTTCGTCGCGACCGCTTTGCCTGCGCGTTCGGCCATTTCCTTGATGTCGCCGCCCGCGCAGAACGCGCTGCCCTTCCCGGTGATGAGCAGGCAGCGCACCTCTCGGTCGGCCTGCGCCTCGGCGAGCGCGGCCGCGAGCGCTTTGATGAGCGACAAGGAAAGGGCGTTTCGCGCGTCGGGCCGCGCGAGCGTGAGCGTCAGGACGCCGCCCTTCAGCTCGCGCTCGAGTTCGTCAGCCATCGCGCCCCTTGAAGCGCGCCGAGGTTGAAAAGGGAAGCGGCCGGCCGCGGGGCGGCAGGGGCTTCCACGGAACCGGCGGCCTACCGGTTCTTCCAGACCGCCGGGCGCTTCTCGACGTAGGCCGTGAAGCCTTCCTTGGCGTCTTCCATCGCGAAAAGCTGGTTCTGCAGCTCGCGTTCGAGCGCGAGCCCGTTGTTCAGCGACATCTGCGAGCCCTCCATCACGGCGCGCTTGATGAACCCCGACGCGCGCCGCGGCCCCTTCGCGATTCGCTCGGCGTATTCCCAGGTCTTGCTCCAGAACACGTCCTCGTCCCAGACGTAATTCACAATTCCGAACTTCTCGGCTTCGTCCGCCTCAAGGAGGCGGCCGGTAATCATGAGGTCGAGGGCCTTCGAGTTGCCGACGAGCCGCGCGAGGCGCTGGGTGCCGCCTGTCCCCGGAAGCACCCCGAGCGTGATCTCAGGCAGGCCGATCTTGGGCGTCTTCGGGCCCTTCACGCGGTGCATGAAGCGCAGGTCGGTCGCGAGCGCTATCTCAAGCCCGCCCCCAACGCAGTGGCCGCGGATCGCCGCGATGAAGATCTTCGGCGTGCGCGCCATCTTGTCGAGCGTCTCCTGCGCATTGAGGCAAAACATGGCCTTCCACTTGGGGTCAGCCTTCTGGAGCATGGGGATGTGCGCGCCGGCCGAGAACATGCTCGTGCCCTGCTTGTTGGTGAGGATGCACGCGCCGACTTCTTCGTCGAAGCGGACTTCCTCGATGATCGAGTCAAGGTCTTGCATGAATTCGTAGGTGTAGGTGTTCGCCGGCGGGTGGTTGAACTCAGCAATCGCGATCCCGCCTTCCTTCTTGAGGTCGATCAGGGTGCGCTTGTGCTGGAGTTGTACGGCCGCCATTTCAATCCCCGTGCGCGCGGCATGGCGCGCCCGTAATAAGGAATTCGCTTGGGGGAGGCGTGCGCTCCCCCGGGCGCGCCCGTCACTTAAACGTGGCCTTGAACGGGTTTTCGCCAAGGAGCGCGTCGTCCAGCTCCCTGAGCGCCTTGGCCACGCGCTTCCGGTGATTCCCGCCGCGGCCGGTCGGAGCATCCGCGCTTTCCACGTCCACCTCGCAGCCGCCGTCCTCCTGTTTCCGCACCCACATCGTGACGGCCGCGCGCCAGAAGAGCCGCTGGTACTTCGCCCGCATGATCCCCTGCGCCATCTCGCGATCCTCCAGCCACCAGCCCTTGAGGGGGCGGCGGACCATGTTGAAAAGCTGCTGGTAAACGACGTCGAAGTTGCGCGAGTACTTGCGCGTGCGAAGCCGCGGGTCGCCGTCGCCGGCCGAGGACTTGTACGACTTGGGCATTCGAGTCGGCCGCGCAAACTCATGGCGGCTTTGTTAACCCTTTCGGCCGGCCGAGACGCCCCCCGACCCAATGATCAAGTTGCCGAAACGGCACCGGCACCGCCGAGGGGCCCCATTGCCGCTCGGAAACCCGCAACTGCCCGAGGTCCACGACATCCCCCTCTTCGCGCTCAACACCGTGCTCTTCCCCGGCACATGGCTACCGCTGCGAATCTTTGAGCCCCGCTACAAGGAAATGCTCCAGGCGGCGCTCGACAGCGACCGCACCTTCGGCGTCGCCCTCATCAAATTCGGCGAGGAGGTCGGCGGCCCCTCGACTCCGTTCCGCGTCGGCTGCCGGGCGACCATCGAGGAGGTGGCGGAGGAGCACGGGCACTACTATCTCCTCGTGCGCGGCGACCGCCGGTTCGAAATCGAGTCGCTCGTGGAAGGCGGCCCGTACCCGCGCGCCCGCGTCCGGTTCCTGGCGCCGCTTGCGCCCGCGCCGGAGGACGAGGCGGCCGCCCGTGACCTCCGGCTGCTCCACGAGATGTACGTGAAGACCCTGCACCGGGCCGCGACGGTCATCGGGCGACAATGGCCGCCCGAACTCGTGGCTCCTGTGCCGGGGGGCGACGCCGCAGTCGCCGCCAATTGGGTCGCGGCCGCTCTGCCGGTGGAGGCCACCGAGAAACAGCCGCTGCTCGAGTGCGGCTCTGTGGCGATCATGCTCGCCGAAGAGCGCCGGATGCTGAAGGAGGAGCTTGACCGGTGGGAGGCTGTTCTGCGGCGGCCAACGCAGGCGTAGCCGGCGGGCCTTGAGCGCCGTTAAAGCTCCGCGCGCTCGAAGAAATTCTCGAGGAGCTTGCGCGCTTCCGCGCTGCGCTTCGGGTAGAGGCTGTCCGTCTCGCGCCGGATCCGCGCCGGGTCGATGATCCCCGCGTATTTCGCGATCTCCTCCTTCTGGCTCGTGAGGAACCCCTCGATCATTGCCGCCGTTTTTTCGGGGTGAAATCCGACCCCGTAGACGCGCTTGCCAAGCCGGAACGCCTGGTTCGGGTAGAGCCGGGTGGAGCCAAGCAGCAATGCGTCCTGCGGAAGGTCAAACGTGTCATGGTGCGAGAAGAAAAAGCGCGGCTGCGCGTGGAGCCCCGCGAAGAGCGGGTCGCCGTGCCCTTCGGCAGAGATGTCGAATTGGTACCACCCGATCTCCGGCATGCCGCCCTTGTAATTGCGGGCCCCCGCCGCGCGCGCGAGCAGCTGGGCCCCCAAGCAGATGGCGAGCGTCGGGGTGTCCGCCGCGATGCAGCTCTGCAGCAAGCCAACCTCGTCCTGGAGGAACGCGTGCGGGTCGTCCTGCCAGGCGGCCATCGGCCCGCCGAGCACGATGAGCGCCCAAGTGTCCTCCGCGTCCTTCGGCACCGTGTCGCCGGCAAACGGCCGGATGACGTGCACCGTGCGGTCGCGCGCCTTGGCCACCTCCTCGATGAGGCCCGCGTGGCCTTCGGCGTAATTCTGGATCACGGTCAGGTCAGCGGGCATGGGAAGTATCGGCGGAGCGAGCGAGGGGTGCATAAAGGATGCGGCCGCGGCTGCAATTAAGTGCGCCGGAGGCGCTACTTACCTGTTTGGAGTTTCTGCGGGTCGATCCGCCCGGCGCGGACCTTGCGGTGGTGCGGAGGCCGCCCTCCGCGTCCTCGAAAGCTGGTTCGCTCGTTTTCATCCACGGCCTCGGCGACGCCTCGTCGGCGTTTGCCGGCGCTCTCGAGTCCCAGGCGCTTGCGCCTTTCGAGATCGTGCTCATCGACCTGCTCGGCCACGGGACAAGCGACAAACCGAACAATTTCGACTACCGGCCCGCGAGCCACGCAGCTGTGCTGTTTCAGGCGCTGCGCGCGCTGACCTTGCCCGCCCCGGTGCACCTCGTCGGCTACTCGCTTGGCGGCGCGATTGCCCTGGAGCTGTCTCGCTTTCCCGTGCAGGGGCTCGGCGCGCTCGTCCTCATCGAGCCCGCGCTCGCGGAATCCAAGATGGACTTCTCGAAGCGCATCACGAAACTCTCCGAGGGCGAGTTCCGCGACGGGTACGCGGACTTCATCGGACCGTACGGGCGCCCCGACGCGTCGCTTGCCGACCGCAGGTGGGCGGAGACGGCAGCGTTTGCCTCCTCGACGGCGTTCTACCGCAGCGCAAAGGGGCTACTCGAGGCCTCGCGGCGGGGCGAGCTCCTCGCGCACTTACGCGAGACCAAAGCGCCCCGGGCGCTCGTCCTTTCCAAAGACACCTACGATGCCTGGCCGGAAGCCGCTGAAGCGGAAGAGCAAGGCGCCCGCGTGATCCTCGTCGACTCGCCGTCGAGCGCGCAGATGTACGATGCTCCGGACGCGCTCTACAAGGCGATCGCCCTTGCCGTGAACTTTGGTGCCTGAGGGGCGAAAGAGCCGCGGCGGCGGGCAAGCGGCGACGGCCCCCGCCGGATCGCGAAGCGGGCACGGCTATCCGTCCGTGCGGAAAGGCATCGGAAAGAGGTCCTTGAGCCGTACGCGCAGCACCTTGCGCCCCGTCGCGTCGGCCATGAAGATCTCCAGGCTCCCCTTTGGGTCGAACTCCGAGAGCACCTGCCGGCACGCGCCGCACGGTGTCCACGGCTCGCGACCGCTCCCTACCACCGCAATCGCCTTGAAGCGCCGGTGGCCCGCCGCCACGGCCGAATAGACCGCCACGCGCTCGGCGCAAACGCCGAGCGTCGAGGAGTCATTCGAGATGTTGCACCCCTCGAAGGTTTTCCCCGAGTGCGTGACGAGCGCGGCGCCCACCTTGATGCGTTTGGGGCGGTGCCGCGAATACGCGCGCGTCCGCGCGGAGGCCGCGCGCGCAAGCAGCGACGTGGCCTGCGAATCGCTAAGCAGCGCGCAACCCCCTAGTCGTCGTGGTCGACATAGTACTCGCCCTTCCAATCCGAGATCAGGGTGATGGCCGCAGCGGCTCCATCTCCCACGGAAATCGACGACTGGCTCGGCAGCTCGGTGATGCGCCCGCAAACGTAGGCGTTTTTCACGGGCGTTCGCCCCTTGCCGTCGTGGTGGATGAACCGTCCCTTGAACCCCCCCAGCGTGAGACCAAGGTCGGTCGCGGCCTTCACATTCTTGTTGGAGGCGATGATCACGCGCGGAGCGCGGTACTGCTCGCCGGTCTCGGTGCGCACCGCAAACGAGCCGTCGGGCTCGCGCCGCAGCTCTTCGGCGCGCTCCATCTTGAGGGTCGCCCCGAAGCGGCGCGCCTGTGTGCGGCCTCGCTCGATTAGCTCGGCCCCGGGGACTCCATCGGGGAAGCCGAGGTAATTGTTCACCACCGAGACCTTCGCGATGGTGGATTCCCCCCTATCGAACACCGCGGTTTTCAGGCCCGCGCGCGACGTGAAGATCGCGGCCGAGAGGCCGGAAAGGCCCCCGCCCACGATGAGGACATCAAAGTCGTGTTCGCTCATCGGGCCATTGCCAAGCGCGCGAGCGGGTCTTAACGATTTGGCCCGTGCTAGAACTTGCGACCTTTGGCCGGCGGCGCGCCCCACACCGGCAGCTGCGCGCCCGAGATCCACCGCTGCTCGTCTCGGCAGAGCCACGCGATCGCCTCCGCCGTGTGCTGGGGCACGGGGCGCTCCTCGCCGCGGGGGTTGGGCGGCCCATTCCTGGCGTGCTCAATGGCGGCCTTGAACGGCACCCACTCGATGTAGCCGGGCGCGATGTCGTTGACCGTCACCCCGTCACCCTGGAGCGCAAGCGCGAGTTTCTCGGTAAGCAGGCCCCTCGCGGCCTTTCCGAAGGTCCCGTCGAAGGGGGGCCCGCGCCAGGCCTGCGCCCGGAACATCCCCAAGAGGAAAATGCGTCCATAGCCGCGCTTGCGCATGCGCGGAAGCGCATACTTCGTGAGATACCAGGCGCCGTTGATCTCAGCGGCCATCGACTTGGCCCACTCCATATCCTTCACCTTGTCGATCGGCAGGAATTCCCAAGGCGACCCGGCGTTGTTGACGAGGATGTCGATGGAGCCGAACGCGCGGATGGTTTGCGCCACGAGCCGTTTGCAGTCAGCGGCCTTGGCCGTGTCCCCGCGAATGACGACCGCATCCGCGCCGAACTCCTTCTCAATCGCCTTGGCCGTCCGGCGCGCGTTTACCGCGCTTTTGCGGTAGGTCCCGAAGTTGAGGGCGACCCTCGCGCCGTCGCGCGCGAGCGTGAGCGCTGTCGATCGCCCCATCCCGCTGCCGCCCGCCCCCGTTACGAGCGCCGCGCGTCCCTTCAGCGGTCGGGCGCGCGTTGCTTTTCTCCCCCCGTCCCGCGCTACTGGATGAGTTTTTTTAGGAGGCCCGCGGCTTCCTCCTTGCTGAGTTTGCCCGCCGCCCATTCCCACGCCTTCTCGCCGCCGTATCGCGGGATAATGTGGAGGTGGTGGTGGAACACCGTCTGCCACGCCTTCGCGCCCTGCGCGCCGAAGAGGTTGTAGTGCGGCGTGAGGCCTCGCTCGACCATCACGCAGACGGCCCCCACGGCCCGCGCGTAAGACTCGAGTTCTTTCACGCCGGTCAGCCTGTCGGTGTGCTGCTTCGGGATGACGAGCGTGTGCCCCCTTGCGATCGGGTTGACGTCGAGGAACGCGAGGTTGTGCGCGTCCTCGTAAACCTTGTACGAGGGGATCTCGCCCTTCACAATCTTGCAGAAGATGCAGTCCCCGGCCAACCCCGCACCCCCTATTCGAGCTTCAGCTCTTCGTCGGCGACGCCCGCATCGCGGTTGGCCTTGCGCGCGAGCAGGAAAAGGTAGTCCGACAGCCGGTTGAGCCAGACCAGGACTTCATCGTTGATGCCGCCAGAGGCCTCGTGCCCCTCCCAGGCGGACCTCTCGGCGCGCCGCGCGACCGCTCGGGCGACATGCAGTTGGGAAGCGCAAGCGGTGCCGCCGTAGACGATGAAGTGGCTGAGCAAAGGCAGCGCGGCCTCCAGCTCGTCGATCCGCTTCTCGAGTCCCTTGACGTCCTCCTTGGAGATGCGCCGAATTTTTTTCTCCGCCTTTAGGGGGGTGGCGAGGTCGCTCTTCAACGCGAAGAGCTCCTTCTGGAGCGCCTGGATGGCGCGCTTCGTCGCCGTGCGGTCCGCGGCGGCCGCGGCCACGCCGAGTGCGGCGTCGAGCTCGTCCACATCCCCAAAAGCGCGGATGGACGGGTGCGACTTGGCGACGCGGCTCCCATCGAAAAGGCCCGTCTGCCCCTTGTCTCCGGTGCCGGTGGCAATGCGCGACACGTGGACGACCCCCTCAAAGACTGACCTGCGGGTGCAAAACCTTTGCGAGCGCTCTGGCGCCCTCGACGACGCGCGGGCCGGGGGCGGCAAAGAGCGTGTCGGGCAGGGCGAAGACCCGCCGCCCGCGGACGGCCTTCACGCCAGCCCAGCCTTCGCGCGCATAGACCTTCGCAGGGTCTTGCTTTTTCGCGATTGCGCCGATCCAGCACAGGATAATCACCTCGGGGTCGGCCGATAGAAGCCGCTCCTCCTCGACCGCGAAGGAGTCGCGGTCCTCCTCCTTGAAAAGCATCGAACCCCCGGCGATCCGCACCAGGTCGACCATCCAGCTCTTCGCGCCAGGCGAGATGAGGGGGCGGGGCCACCACTCCCAGAAAACAGTCGGGCGGTCGAGCCCCGCCACCGCGCGCTCGACATGCGCGAAGCCCTCCCGCATTTGGCGTGCAAGCGACAAGCCCCGGTGCGGCACGCCGGCCGCACGCGCGACCTCCTCGATGTTATCGAAGACGTTCTCCAGCGACTTCGGGTCGAGCACGATCGCGTCGAGCCCCCGTTCGCGGACCGCGGCGACACACTTTTCCATCCCGGGCACGGAGAGGCTCGCGAGCACGAGGTCGGGGTGGAGCGCCGCCACCTTTGCGGCGTCGATCTGGAGGTCCATCCCGACCTTGGCCTTCGTCCGCGCGTCGGACGGCCATTGGGAGTCGTCGCACACGCCCACCACTTGGGGGCCAAGCCCGAGGTAATACGCAATCTCGGTGTTCGAGGGCGCAAGCGAAACGATCCGCGAGACCGCCGGCTGCTCGTCGCCGGGCCAGGCGGGCAACGCCTCCGCCGACTCCACGCCCCGCACCCCGGTTGGCGCCCCTTCAATGCTTCGCTTGGCGCCGCGCTCCCCCGCTCACCCCGTTCCGAATCTCTGCTCCTCGCCAAAGTCGATGCCCCACTGGTGGAGCATCCCGCTGTCGGCAAGCGCGTCGTGGACAAGGTCCTTGTAGATGCCTTCCTTCGGGGGCTCACGGAAGGCCCGCACCTCGGCGATTTCCTCCGCGTCGCCGATCTCCGGCTCGCCCACCACCGTTTGCAAGAAAACAAAGTGAGCAAGCGCCGCCGGCCCGTCCGCGTAGTCGACGGTCCACCACCACAGCGCCTTGAGGCTCGCGGCCTCCGCCTCGAGGCCGGTCTCCTCCCGGAGTTCTCGTTCTGCGGCTTGCTCGATGGATTCGCCAGCCTCGACCCGTCCGCCGGGGAAAAACCAGTCCATTTCGCCGACTTTGCGCACGAGCACCGCCTGACGGTAGATGTCGACCGGCACCAGAATTACCCACGCCCGCACGCCTTTTGCTTTCTCGGCGGGGTAGGGCTTGCCGCGGTCGTTGGGCTCCGTGAACGTGAAGCGGCGCTCGTGGAAGCGGCCGTGGCGGCGGCGCAGGCTGTCAATTTCGTCGGGCGGCGGGGCGACGGTGCGCACGCCTCCGTCAGCCAGCCGCGCGCTATTGAAGGTGCGGGGCGCGCGCCCTATTCCGACGCCACGCTTATGACCCGCTCTCAACGTGACGGGCCGGATGACCGCCGCGCCGCGTGTCGAGCCCGCCATCGCCTTCGTCCGAGCCCGCGGCAGCGCCTCCGACCTGGCCGCCCTCAAGTTGTTCCTCGGCGAGCCGCTGTCGGACGGCGAGCTTGCTGCCATCACCGATGCGCAGAACCCCGACGGCGGCTTCCGCGTCCCGCAGCTTGCGACGGAGCTTAGCGTCGTCGGCCGCACCGCGGAGATGCTGATCTACCTCACCGCACTCGGCGGGGCGGACTTCGGCTCGGCCCAGGCCGCCGCTGACTTTCTTGTCGAGCGCCAGCGGGCCGACGGGACGTGGGACGAGCCGGAAGCCCTGCGCGCGGCTTCGCCCCCTCCTCATTTCAGGCCCGGCTCGAAGGACGTCGTTGGTTGGGAAACCGCGGCCTGCGTGGTCGCCCTCACCGGCATCGGCCTGCCGCTCGACTTCCGCGCACCCCTCGAATGGATCCGCTCGAACCGCATCGGGAATGCGGGCGCCCGCTTGTTCCGTTTGGAGGCGCTCCTCGCCTACGCGGCATTCTGCCGCCACGAAGGGCGGGACGCCGAGGCGGCCCAGCGGCTGCGCGGCGAGGTGGAGGGCCTCCCGGAAAGCGCACTTGCCGTGTTCGAGCTCAATTGGGCGCTTCTCGGCGCGCGCGCGGCGGGGCTTGGCAACGCGGAGGCGCTGCTTTCCGAATTCGGGGCGGCACTCGCCTCGAAACAGCAGCCCGACGGCGGGTTCGGCTCCGGAACCGAGTCGAACCCGTACGAGACCGTGCTGGCGCTCTGCAGCCTCGAACACGTGGGGCTCATCCGAATGCAGCGGCCCCACGCGGCGGGCGCTGAAGAGCCCGACCCCGGCGACTCCGACCGCACCATGTAGGGCGCCACGCGCCTCGCTGCGGCTCCTCACGTCAGCACTTCGCGCGCCATCTCGGCGCCGCGCGCCATGTTCGTGAGCTTCTGATAGGAGATATCGAGCGAGCGCGTCCGCAGGCCGCAGTCGGGGTTGACCCGGATGCGCGCGGGGTCTTCGAGCACCTCGGCCGCCCGCAGGATGCGGTCGCGCACGAGCTCCGCCGTCTCCACCTTGTCGACATGGATGTCCAGCACCCCGAGCCCCACCTTGCGCCGGTCGCCGTATTCGTTGAGCAGGTCGAGGTACCGGTACCCCTCGCCCGACGCCTCCTTGTTCGCGAACTCCCACTGCCACTCCGAGCAGCGCTTCATCTCGAGCACCTGCGGGTAGAGGAGCGCGTAATCCGAGAAGCAGATGTGCACGGGGAAGGTGGCCGAAAGGCCCTTCGTCGCCTCGTTGAACGCCTCCGCGAAGAGGTCGGCCTCGTCGGGCTTCGTCGTTGCCGCCGGCTCGTCGATCTGCACGACCGGGGCGCCTGCGTTGAGGAGCGCCTTGATGTTCGGCCGGATGATCTTCTCCGCGATGTCAAGCGTGAGTTCCCGGCGCGCCTCGGTCAGCCGGTCCTTCGGCGAGAGCCGCTTCCCTTGCTTGCGCAGGTAGTGCTCGTTGAACGACCAGTCGGCAAGCGTGTAGGGGCCTGTGATCGGCACCTTGACCGGCCGCTTCGCGATCTTCGAGATGTATTCGTATTCCTCCAGGTGGTAGGGCCGCAGGAAACCGACCTCCTCGGTGGCCGCCGCCTTCAGGTAGTACTTGTTGTCGAACGAGCGCACGTGGCCGTAGAACGTGAACCCCTTCGAGTTGCGGATCGGGTGCTCGTACATTTCGATGCGGTGCACCTCGCCGTCGAACACGTAGTCGAGCCCCGCCGCCTCGAGGTAGCGCACCTGCTGGAGCGACGCGAGGTCGCGCAGTTCGAGGTCGCGGCGGGGGCCCGGCGCCGCGCCAAGCAGCTCCTCGACGCGCTTGGCCTCCTTTTGCAGTTTGAGCTCCTTCGCCCACTTGGCAAGCTCGGCGAGGTCCGCCGGCGCGAGCTCGGCGCCGCGCAGGCCCTTGATGAGCCACGAGGGCTTCATCAGCGAGCCGATTTCCTGCGTGGGGAACAGCTTCTCCTTCACAGCGACTCCCTCCCGAGGGTAAGCGCCCGCCCGAGGGCCTCGACCTTGCGCTCGGCCACCGGCCGCGGGCAGAGTTCGAGCCCGCAGGTGGGGCCGATGGCGAGCCAGTCCGGGTCGAGTTCCTTCTGCGCGTGCTTGGCAAGGTCCACCACATCGGAGGGCGCCTCGACAAGCGAGTTGCGCCCGTCAAGTGCGCCGAGCACGGCGCCCTTGTCAAACGCGTGCGACTTGAGGTCGCCGATGTTCGTGGCCGTTAGGTCGAACCCGATGGCGTCCACCGGGAAGTCGAGGACGTCCGGGAAGACGCGCTTCAGGTTGCCGAAGAAGGTCAGGAGTACGGTCTCGGCCCGGAGGCCCTTGGCAACGGCCGCGTACGCGTCGGCAACCGCTTCGAGGTCGTCGCGCGGGATTTTCTCGTAGACGAGCCACGGCTCCGAAAACTGCACCTGCTTGGCGCCTCGCTCGACGCACCAGCGCGAGGCGTGCTTCAGCACCTTTGCGGCGGTCGCGATGCGCTCGCGCCGTGCTGGCGCGCCGGTCGATTCCTCCGCAGCGCGGGCGAAGGTATACGGCCCCGGGAGCACCGCCTTCCAGGGCTCGCCTTCGAGCTGGCGGACGCGGAAATAGTCCTGCGGCATTCCGTTTTCCACGGCGACCTCCCCGACGACCGACGGCTTGCGGTAGAAGGTGTTGTTGTCGAACCACCGCATGAGCGCGCCGGCCTCGAGCCCCGAGCACGCCTCGACGACGGGCCGGAACAAGTCCTGCCAGTTGAGCTGCCCGTCCGTGAGGTAGGAGAGTCCGGCCGCGCGCTGCAGCGCAATCACGGCGCGCACGTCCCTGCCGCGGATCTCCTCGCACTCCTGCGGGCTGATGCGCTTGCGGTCGAGGCTGCGCGTGGCCTCGACGAGGGCCTCCGAGCGCGGGAAGGCGCCCGTCAGGTACGCCTCCAATTCACGGGCCACGCGTCTGCGCCCTCCCAGCGGCGCGCGTAACGGCTGGAG
>Ga0247727_10007310_pt1 | contig 21081 bp, 15 predicted proteins | sample WisWelCaveWW1625_FD_202498 | JGI IMG/M metagenome (GOLD analysis project Ga0247727, IMG submission 202498) | Biofilm microbial communities from Wishing Well Cave, Virginia, United States - WW16-25 | ecosystem: Environmental > Aquatic > Deep subsurface > Groundwater > Cave microbial mat | place... | reverse complement strand
GCCGCGCCTATGGCCTCCGAGACGAAGAATACTTGCGCCTTAAAATCCTTGCATCCTTCCTCCCAGATCATTGATTCTTTATGAAATTTCATCTATTTTTACCCACTCGGAAACCGGAAGACCCGATTTTGTAAAGTTCCATGCTGTCTTTGGAAAAATGCCTCTTTCAAGTGATACTGATGTCTGTAGTGTAAACTGACAACATGAAACTTGGTCTTCTCCTCGCATCTTCTCCGGAGCGGCCGGAGCTGGCCGCAGCTTCCCAGCTGGCCACGGACTCTCTTTGCGCCGGAGAAGAAGTGTACCTGTACCTCATCGATGACGGAGTTGGAACTCTTGACCGACCCGAAATTGACCATTTGCGAAAAAAAGGTGTTAAACTCCACGTTTGTGCTTACGGAGCCAGGAAACGGCATATCCCGTGGGACTCAGAAAAAGCCATCTTCAGCGGGCTGGCTGCTCTGGCAGACATCATCTGCGGCTGCGATCGATTTCTTGCGTTCACCCCTTTTGGAAGATCGCCGGAAACCACAGTGCACAGATCTTTCGGTTCCCTGCCGCGGACTCTGATCACCATTACACAGGATCCACGGGAAAGCCATTATCCGGCGGAAGCCATTCGAATTGGCGCCGGCATTGGGGGCTGGCGAAAAACCGAAGTGAATTTTCTCCTGCATGGCCCGGCATCACGGATTCTGGCTCCGGACGCCAGCCAGTGGGTGGATGGAGAAAATTACGAACACTACCTGCCCATTATCCATGAGTGGAAAAGGCCATTTTATCTGGCGCCGGACGCCGAAAAAAACGCTGAACTCAGAGAGAGTGGAATGGATTGCAGGTGGTGTGATGCGGCTGCATTACAGGAACTCACACAAGCCGCAGCCTGCAGGATCCTTCTCTAATACCACTTGTTGGGATATGCCGACGGCAGGCCCCTGCTATGGGCATTGTCAACGCGAGCAAGCAACCGAAAAAATTATGGAGAATGAGACCCGGGCAAAGTACGAACGGCCCTTTGGCGGGCTGAGCGAAGTGGCACAGGATGGGCGCGTTCATATTCCTTGCGAAACTCCTCCAGAAATTCGAGGTCAACCAGGTCTTTGGCGCGCCCACTTGCGCGTTTGCTGGCAATGATATCCCGTAATGATGCAATCGGGTACAAGTCCTCGTGATGAATGAAACGCTCTTTTGCAGATTGATAGTCCCGGATCCCGTCCGGAGCATGAATCAGGTCGAGCTGGAAGGGACCCTTCCGGATCTGAATAAAGTCTTTCCCATCCAGAATGGCGGTTTTGATCTCCCCAGAAAGATCGAAGCCCAATTTACGCAGAGCTGAAACCACCTTGTAAGCATTATCCTTGCCTTTGGGCAAAAACAAATCCACGTCCTGAGTGGTCCCTGGAAAACCAAGGATAATCGCTGCGCTCTTGCCAATGAAGAGATAGTCAACGCCTTCCTCGCGGAACGCTTTTGCGACGGCTTTGGCGTAAACGGAGGAGAAGTTTTTTGAGTTTTGCTGAGGGGTATCCATAACCGAGGTATTTTGGAACGTTACGATGGCACCACTGACGATAAGCGGATGTGGAATCAAAAATTCGGCACTCCGCATCATCAAGCACGGGTTTATAAACGTAAATCAAGCCGCCGTTCAACCTGGAATCCGTGTCACGTCGGAGTTGGTCGCGACACTGCTCCCGCCAAAGTTTCCAGGTTTCCTTATCACTCTGGGGCATGACAAAACTATCGCAGAAATCCATGAGACTGTAAAGGACAGGGGACAATTCCGTATAGCTAATGTAGTGTCTCCAAATTGGATTGAATAATCCTGTAGGGCAACGGGCCCCCGTTGCCTTCAAAATTCTGTGAAGCGCCGTTACGCCGGAATGCTGCGCTTCACAGAAGCGCAGCTACAAAGAATCAACAACCTGTCTTCAGGCGCTGCCAGATGTGGCGGAATGAAGGGGCAAATTGAAGGGGTTGCTGGTGAATTGCCTGATCGATTTCATCCCCCGTCCACCACCGCAACTCTGAAATCTCGCTTTGTGGAAAATGGAACGGTCCTTCCGATTTTCCTTTGTAGAGCCATACGAATTCCCAACCCAGTTCCTCGTGAGCTTCAAACTCACACGTTCGTTTCAGCCGCGGAGAGACACCCAGTTCTTCCTTCACTTCGCGCTGAGCGGCTTCATCATACCCTTCACCCGCCGCCAGATGTCCTGCCGCAGAGGAATCCCATGTATTCGGAGCCACATCCTTTTGCGAAGATCTCTTTTGTAATAACAGTTCGCCGCGCCGGTTCCGGATGAAAACATGAACGGCCCGATGCAGAAGGTTTTGCCGATGAACTTCACTTCGCCGTTCCTGTCTTATGATCTCGTTCCGTTCATTGACCACATCGAACATTTCCTCAGTTCCTATTGCGGAATGCGTCACCGCGACTGCGGGATAGGGACTGCGGAATGCGGATTCGTGGGCGGTGCCCGGATCACGAGTAAAGCGGATCCATTCCTCGATGCTGAGTTCCTCAGGGCGACGGCTGCGTTCGACAAATGGCGGCAGTTCTTTGCCGAAAATGGCTCCCAAAGACTTTCTTCTTTTTTGGAAGGCCTTTTTGATGATCTGCCGGAATCTTTGCTCCAAAGGGTTCGAGACAAAAGGTTGTGATGTCCGGCGGGTCAGACCCACCACGGCCGAAGTTACTTCCGGTCTCGGCCAGAAAACAGTGGATGGGACCTTTCTGAGAATTCTGATTTCATAGAATGGTTGTGTCAGCAGTGTCAGCAAACCATGGTCATGTGTGCGCGGGTGGGCGACCAGGCGTTTGGCGACCTCCTGCTGAATGGTGAAAAGCATTCGTGCCGGCCGCAGATCAACCTCACACAAGCGCACCATCAACGGAGAAGCGATGGAATAGGGCAGATTGCCCATGACCAGGCAATTTGCAATTTGCAATTTGTAATTTGTAATTTCCTCCAGCGCATCGCCCCGGATGACCTGGACCATCGGAAAGCGCGTCCCCAGAAACTCTGCGAGGCGATGATCCCTCTCAATAAGGGTCAGACCGGGTTCTCTTTTGAGAATGAATTCGGTAAGAGCGCCCAGCCCGGGCCCGATTTCCACGACGTTTTCGCCTTTTTGAATATCGGCGAGATCCACAATGCGCCGGGCAACGTTCTGATCATAGAGAAAGTTTTGCCCCAAACGCCGGCTGGAACGAACACCCAACTCTTCCAGGTTTCGACGGATTTCAGCGAGTGTCATCCCGTGACAGAAGAAATCAGCGGTTTGATAAGAATCTTTGAGTTACGCCCGCTTTGCTCATACTTTTCCCGACGATCCCTTGGCAGGTGATTGACATCTCCATCAACGAATCCCCCTTTTTGCTGAAAATAGTTGAATGCCTGTGTGGACAGGCAAAACATTTCCCGGCATTCCTTTTCCCGCGCCTGTATCTCCACATAGTTCATCAGCTTGCGCCCGATGCCTTCGTTTTCATGGAGCGGGCTCACATAGAGGCAGGCGAGCTCCGCCTTTTTATCCTCCGGATACATATGGAGGGCAATGCAGGCGACTGGATTGCGGTCCACCTCAAAAACATAATAATCGGCCAGCTGCTTCTCGACTTCAACACGAGTACGCTTGATCAACTCGGCATTCTCCACCGGTTGTTTGATCAGTTTCATGATGCTGCGCACATCCTTCTTCATGGCATGGCGAATGGCCTGATATTCACTGGCATAGATCAGCGTTCCAATTCCCTCCTTCGAAAACACCTCCGCCAGCAACCCCTCCTCAACGCGCCCATTGATGATGTGAACGCGGCGCACTCCATCCTTGGCGGCCTTGAGTCCATGCTCCAATTTGGAAATCATTTCCGGCGCCAGCTCCTGACGATGTTTTTTTAACAGATCCTCCGCTTCATCAATGGAAAGCTGGCGTTGAAGCGCACCGGACCTCCGAACTCCATCCAGCGGCGTGATGAAAATCAGCTTGGCTGCGTGCAGGGCCAGGGACACATTCAGGGCAACTGAATCGGAATTCACACGGTAAGTCTTGCCGTCACCATCAAATCCAAGAGGCGGAATCACCGGCACAATATCACGATCCAGGAGCGTGGTCAGCAGATCCGTGTCCACCCGTTCCACACGCCCGGTGTACTGGTGGTTCACGCCATGCAATATGCCGGCCGGATGCGCAATGATCGCATTGGAACTGACGGCTCGCAGATCGTTGGAGGACAATCCTTCGATGATTTCGTGGGTAAGACGGTTTGCGGCTGTCAAAGCAATCCGGAAGGTGGCTTCATCCGTCACCCCCGTGCCGTCTGCATTGGAAATTGATTGCCCGGATTGAGCGGCCATCAAACGAATCTGGTGACTGGCTCCATGCACAATGGCCACGCGAATGTTCAGACTGCGCAAAACCGCAATATCAAGGGTAAGCGTGGCGAAATTTTCGTCCTCCACAATCTCGCCATCAATCGAAATCACGAACACCTTTTCACGAAACCGCGGCACATAATGCAGGATTTCGCGCAAATCGGTTAACTTGATCATTTCTCTATAAGCACTCCCGTCTCAGTTGAAGAATAATCAGACTGAGGATGCAAGCAGGAATGCATCGGGTTCTAACGAAAGTCATGCTGATACGACCAGAGGTGGTAGAAGCATCTCTTGTTGCTACCCCCCGCTAAAAATCGTAGACAGACTGTAGCGGCGGTCTATGACCATCGCCCTATTTCCAAATCGGCGGTCGTAGACCGCCGCTACAAAAATCTTGTGAAATATTCAGGTTAAGACAACTATTTTGGCTCGACCAGAGCCGCATCGATTTCAACTGTGCTGCCACCCTCGATGAGCGCCTTGCCCTGGATCCGAATGGTTGAAGCCGGTTCCTGCGGCTTGCCAACCTGGTTCCTACGAACCGCTCCAAGGTCCGCCGGTGCTGCAGCGTCTTGTTCCACATCTGTCCCGGATTTTGTCCCATCTCCAATGGCCTCACTTTTTGTCATCGCCCGGTCTCCCCGCACGGCCTCGATATCTGTTGCCAGAAAACTCCCCTGGAATTCCACGGCTTTCTGAAGAGTCACACTGGTGCCTTTAACATGAAAGGTAAAATCCCGGCTGGTTTGCATGGACCGATTCTTCTCGAACACCTCTTTTGCCTTTCTCCCGACATCTTCCTGTTTTGAACTTTCGCTTAAACCTCCTTTGCCAGCCTCGGCCGGCCCTTCGGATTTTTCCATTTCAGTTGCCTTCTGCCGCAACTTCTTGTTTTCCGACAGCTCGATCTGCCCCATGTAGATGGAACCATCGGCATCCATAATCCGAATCTGCTCTCCCATTTGTTCCATGCTGAAGGAAACCAGAATGTTCTGTGGTCCAGCTGCATCTTCCTTGTCTCGATGAGCGAAAAGGAATTGCCGGGATGGAGATCGTGCAAATTGCCAACGGAGCGGTTGGGTCTCCGTAAGGGCTGAAGGCGCCTTCTTCTGAAGCGCCACTACCGTCATTGGGACTGGCTCAGCTTGTTCCAGATTGCCGGAGGCAGAAGAAGCTGCGGCAGAAACAGGAGTGTCGGCTTGGACCAACCGGACGGTCTTTGCTGCGGTGCTGGAAGATGCCCTGGTTTGGAAATCCTTTGATGGCGCAGCCCCATTGACTGGAGCTGGTTGTGTTGGTGAAGGTAAAGTGGCAGGGGCCACCTGTGAACGCATTTTCCCCCGATGAACTGTCTCTGCACTTGCAAATCCATCTCCCGAAATTTTTCCGGCTGTAGTCTTTTCAGACTTACCTTCCCCGATTGCCTGGGTTTGGCCCACTTCCATTTTTGGGGGTGAACGTGGCATTTGCTGCCAGTAAACCGAGCCCAGGATCATCAGGAGCGCCATCGTTGAACCGGCAAGAGCCAGACGAGGCCAAAGACCAGCCAGACTCCAGCGTTTGCCTGCATGTGCGACACTTCCCTTCGAAAATGTCCGGGCGACTTCGCCTTGAAGCATGGTCCGTGTGGCCGGGTGAATCTCTAATGGCGCGCCGGCTTCACTCCGCCTTTTATCGGCGTAGGCCTTCAGCAACGGGTCCATTTTTGGATTCGGTTCAGTTGACATGGATATATAGATTAGACGGAAAATGGCGTCAGATGCTCCTGGGGGAAGACATTCCGGACGATGGTTTCCAGTTGGTCCAGACATTTGCTTAAGCGTGAGCTGACCGTTTTGGGGTTCATTTCCAGAGTTTCCGCGATTTCCTCATAACTGAGATCTCCAAAATATTTCAGTTCAATCACCTCCCGGCACGGATCACCCAGTTGGTCCAGGGATTTGACAAGCAATTCCATTCGTTCCGAGGTCATCAGGGTGGCATCCGGTGTGGGCGAGTGGCTGGGTGGATCGATGGGCAGACCGTGTTCTCCGGTCTCGGCCTGTAGCGAAAGGGGCGCCTGTCCACCGCCACGCTTGGCGGCGCTCTGTTTTTGCCGGTAATCACGGGCTTTATTGGCTGCGATCTGAAAGATCCATGTTTGAAGCCGACTCTTGCCCTTGAAGGCGCCGATGTTCTTGATGACTGCCAGGAAGGTTTCCTGACAAATTTCGTCCGCATCTTCCCGGCTAAAGTTATAGGCCAGTTGAAAAATGAAACGGCCGGTGGCGGCATGGTAATGATCGAACAACTCATCCCATGCCCTGGATTCTCCCTGCCGGCAGTGTTTCACCAAATCGGCCTCATCGAGGTTCATTTGATGCAGCATAGTGAAAACCGCAAAAAAGCACAAGATTCGCAAAGCACGGACACTTATACGTATAAAAATGTAAGTTTATACGTATGCATCATGGCGCAAAATTGACCCTGTCAGTTCCTGAAGAAGCAGTGAAACGCGCCAAGGCATACGCCAGGCGTCATCACACCAGCGTCTCAGCGTTGGTCACGCGCCTCTTTCAGGCGTTGGAATCCAGGCTACAGTCGCCATCCCAGGCTCAACACCATCCGAAAGCGGCCACTCTTACCGAGAGAAATCTCGGCCTGATATCCCTTCCTCTGAATAAGAAGGCGGACCTGATTTCTGAAGCCTTGCTGCATCGCCATAGTTCTTCGTGATCGTATTTCTGGATACAAATATCCTGTTGGATGTTCTGGCGAATCGCCAGCCTCATGTCCGGGCAGCCAAAACTCCTTGGGAATGGTCGGAGCGCGACGAGATCGATGGGATTATTTCTGCGATCAGTTTCAACAATATCTTCTACATTGTGCGCAAATCGCAGGATGAAAAAACCGCGCGCGAGTGCTTGCGCAGCCTGCGGGCGATCTTTCGAGCCGTGGAGGTGAATGAAAAAATCCTGCACCAGGCGATCGACTCGGTAATCGCCGACTTCGAAGACGCAATTCAGTACTTTTCGGCCATCCGAGCTGGAGCAGATTATTTCGTGACACGCAGCCCGCATGATTTCCCTGCGAACAGTCCTGTCCCTGTTTTGACAGCAGAGATGCTGGTGGTTCTCCGGTCTCAAAAGATAGATCACTGAGAAGTCAGCCTTCGAAAAATAGGGGAGCATTTGTCCGGGTTATCCGTCTCATCATTAAGGAAGGAAACCTATGAAACCAAATGACCTGCTCCAACGAATCAAGATTGCCTCTCCCTGTCCGGCACGATGGAATGATATGCGCGGAGATGAAAAGGTTCGCTTTTGCGCCCAGTGTCAGAAAAATGTTTATAATCTGTCAGCTATGACGCCTCAGGCGTCGGAAGAGCTGATCAAGTCCACCGAAGGACGTTTATGCGCCCGGTTATACCGGCGGAATGACGGCACTGTTCTTACCGCGAATTGTCCTGTGGGAGTGGCGCGGATTTGGGGTTTTGCCAGGACCGTTCTCAGCGCGATGACCGTGACGATTCTGGGAATCGGCAGCATTTTGGGAGCAGGCACGATGATTGAAAAAATGAGGGGACGCTCTCCCTCAACCCTGATTCCCGGCGTGGGCAGATCCACGCCCATCATGGGCAAGGTAACTACGGGCATGGTGTTCATCAGTCCGGCTTCCGGTAATGGCGGATCCGGATATATCACAGGCGATGTTGCCATTTCACCGCCTTTCATTGTACCGGCGACCATGGGAGGTGACGAAGACTGATTTTTCCGGGAGTATTTTTGCCGCAGATTCGTCTAATGATTATATGAAAAAATGGATCAACCTCTCCTTTTTACTGGCCTTCCTGGGAACAATACACATAACCCTGGCGGGTGGACTGATCATCATTTACGATCCCGATGAGCCGATTCCCATGCCACGGCCGTGGCCCATTCCTCCGCCTCAGTGTTATTCCTTTGCGCCGCTGGAAGTTGTTTCCCATAAGATCGATGTTCGCATCAGGGGACAGGTTGCCTTCACATCCATCGAGCAGGAATTCTACAATCCCAACCCTCGGCAGCTGGAGGGAACCTTTGTTTTTCCCATTCCAAAGGGGGCTCAGATCAGCAGGTTCGCCATGGAAATCGGCGGCAAGCCGGTGGAAGCGGAGCTGATGGCTGCCGACAAGGCTCGCCAGATTTATGAGGATATCGTTCGGAAAATGAAAGATCCAGCCCTGCTGGAATATGCAGATCGTGATGCTTTCAAGGTTCGTATTTTCCCGATTGAAGCCAATGGCAGAAAGCGCGTCACCATTTCCTATTCCCAGTTGTTGGGATCAGATTCCGGACTTGTGAATTACACCTATCCTCTCAGTGCGGAGAAATTTTCAGCCAAGCCCCTGAAGAATCTGAGTATCAAGGTGGAATTGGAAGGTAAACAGGCGCTGAAAACCATTTATTCGCCAAGTCACACGGTGGAAATCCGTCGTGATGGCGAAACTCATGCCACGGTGGGGTATGAAGCTTCCAACATTCGGCCGGAAACAGATTTCCAGCTCTTTTTTGCGCCCGAACGGACAGATGTCGGCGTCAATATGATAACTTACAAAAGTCAGGGTGAAGACGGCTTTTTCCTGCTGTTGGCTTCACCGGGGCTTGGGAACGCACACAAACGAGTGATGTCCAAGGATGTTGCCTTCGTGATCGACACATCCGGTTCGATGGTGGGAAAAAAGATGGAGCAGGCGAAAAAGGCGCTGCACTTTTGTGTCGAGAACCTTAATGACGATGATCGTTTTGACATCATCCGGTTCTCCACCGAGACGGAATCGCGCTTCGACGGATTGGTCAAGGCCACAGCGGAAAACCGCGCCAGGGCGGTGGAATTCATCGGGCAACTCAAGCCGATTGGTGGCACAGCGATTGATGAAGCCTTGCGCAAAGCGCTCGCCTTGCGCCCGGCGGCAGGTGACCGCCCTTACGTAATCATTTTCCTCACAGACGGCCAGCCGACAGTGGGCAATACGGATGAAAACCAGATCGTTTCAGCAGTCACCAAAGACCCTGAGTCCACTACCCGGATCTTTTGTTTCGGTGTTGGCACGGATGTCAACACCCACCTGCTGGATAAAATTACGGAAGCAACCCGGGCCTTCAGTCAATATGTGCTGCCGGAGGAGGACCTTGAGGTAAAGCTTTCCAACTTCTTTACAAAAATCAAGGAGCCCGCTCTTGCCAATCCCAAACTCACTTTTCCCGGTGACGTACGTGTCAGTGGGATGTATCCATCGCCGCTGCCGGATCTGTTCAAGGGAGGTCAACTCGTTCTGTTGGGGCGCTATAGCGGCTCAGGGGATGCAACCGCAACGCTGCAGGGGATGATCAATGGAGAAACACGAAAGTTTGATTACAAGATCAACTTTCCGGATAAGGCGACGGATCACGATTTTATCCCGCGGCTTTGGGCCACGCGGCGAATTGGTTATCTTCTGGATGAAAATCGTCTGCATGGAGAAAACAAGGAGCTGCGTGAAGAAATCACGGATCTGGCACGCAAGTACGGTATTGTTACCCCGTACACCGCGTATTTGATCGTTGAGGATGAAGCCAGAAGGGAAGTGCCGGTTGCCGTGCGGTCGCTTCAACGATTCGAAGAGGACCAGTCCGCAAAGGAGACCGTGAAAAAGTCGTTCGCCAGCTTTCAGATGGAAAAAGCCGGTGATTCCGCGGTTGCCGGGGCCCGTGCCCAGTCGTCTCTAAGAATGGCCGAAAACGCGGCTGACGGCTCTGCGCTGGCGGATGCCGAAATCCAAAGGGGCATGGTTGCTACTGCGCCAGCTTCCGTTGCCACGATCCGACGTGTGGCGGAATATACCCAGCAAACCCGGTTTGTGAACGGGCGCAATTTTTTCCAGAATGGGGAACAGTGGGTGGATGCCGGTGTCCAGAAGATGAGCGGTGCGTCGCCGGTCCGTATTCTGTTTGGTTCCCAGGAATACTTTGATCTGCTTCGGAAACATCCCGAGGCTCTGCAATGGTTTGCGCTTGGACAAAATATCCAATTGGTGTTGGAAAATACGATTTATGAAATCCGTGCGCAGGCATCCCATGGTAAACAGGGATGAAGGATCGGAGAGCACACGCGGCCCACCTGTACTCCCCGGACAAAAATTTCTTACTCGGCCTTTGAGAATTCACACGTCTTTTCCTCTGAAACTCGTTGAAAAACACGCCTTTTGATCGTTCTATGGGATGGCCGGCTGTGAAATTAAATGCGAGTCCTCTCAAAACCAAATTAATACAAAAGGAGAATCTTATGCGATTCCACATGGCTTTCATCATTTTATGGACCACATCGATCATCGCTTGGGCTGAGGATGCCCTTCCCACCGCGGCCGAACTGGTAGTGCGCGAGATTCATTATAACGGACACCTTACCGAAGCGGAGGCATCCTTTAAAGTGGATCTCGATCTGGAGATGGTTGGCAAAGGTGAAGCAGAGGCGCTGCTTTTCAAAGGAGAGTTGGCTGTTCTAACCTCGAAACTGCCGGAGGGATTGCGTTTGACGCGCAGGGGCGATCAATACCGCCTGCTGGCTTCGCAGGAAGGACGGCACAAAATTCAGTTCGATGTTGTCGCCAAGGTCATACGGGTGGAACAGTGGAATCAAGTAAAGTTTAAAGGCCCTTTGGCAGGGATCGGATCGGTTAACGCACAGGCGAGCAATGCGGGATCAGAATTGGAAATGCTCCTCGGCACCGTGCAAACCTCCGAACGCAGTGGCGACGTTGCGCAAGTGAACGGTTTTTTGGGCGCCTGGGGAACGGTGTCGCTGCGCTGGCAAAGCAAAGCCGCAGAAGCCGCCCGTCAAACTGTGTTTCTCTGTAAAACGAGCGTCGAAACACAAGTGACGCCCACGATGGTCAAATACTCCACCCAATTGCGCTACGAAATCCTGCAGGGCAGCGTGTCTCAACTGACTTTGGCGCTGTCAGCCAGCCATGCGCTCACGAGTCTAAAAGGTGAGGCCGTGCGCGATTGGTCGGTAAAAACGGAAAATGGGCAACAAACACTGACGGTGGACCTCATGCGACCTGTGGAAAAAACGTACACGCTTTTGCTGAATTCCGAACAAACAATGGAGAAGGCGGCATCATCCGTGGCCATAGAACCACCAAAACCTTTGGGAATTGACCGCGAGTCAGGTTCCATCTCTCTGTCGGCAGAAGATGTGCTTATGAGCGCGGAAACAACCACCGGCCTGCGGCAGGTGAATGCGGCCGCCGGAGCGCACGCCGCTTATCAATTTTATGGCCGACCCTTCACTTTGGGGTTGAGACTCCAGCGCATTGAACCGCTGGTGAGTATCGACGACCGGGTGACCGCCCATTTGGAGGAAACGCGCCTGGTCTTGACTCACGTATTTTCTCTCAGTGTTGAAAAAGCGGGAATCTATACTCTGGAACTTTCTCCGCAGGCAGGGTTCGTGGTGACCGATCTGCGCGGTGAAGACATCCAGGATTGGAAAATCACCAACGGAAAAATCATGGTGAATTTTAATAAACGGGTTCTGGGAAAACGCCGGCTGGAAATACCGTTGGAACAATCCTGGAAAACATTGCCGGACAAGCTGGCGCTGGAACCATTGGCTGTCAAGGGCGCAGCCAGGCATGTTGCAAATATCGGCGCCCTGGCGGCGGGAGGACTTCAACTGAAAACCTCGACCGACGAGCTCGTTGGCTTACGCGAGATACCCATCACTCAACTGCCGGGTCGCAGCAACGAATCGCTTGCCTACCGCAGCGAACAAGCCGATTGGAAACTGGTGTTGGCAGCCGAGCGATTGGCTCCCAGAACCACCGGAGATATCTTCAACCTTGTCACCATCGGCGATGGTATTGTGGGCGGCAGCGCGACCATCCGTTTTGCAATCCTGAATCAGGGAGTTCAGGAGTTTCGCATCAAACTTCCTGCACATTGGAAAAATATCGATTTCACCGGCCCGAACATTCGTCGCAAGGAACAGCAAGGCGATACGTGGATTATTTCCCTGCAGGAAAAAGCCTGGGGTGGGTACACGCTGGTAGTGACTTACGATTTTCAGTTTGACCCGCAAAAGGCACTGCTGCCCATCGGCGGTATTCACGTGGATGGCATGGAGCAGGAAACAGGCTTTGTTGCGGTAACTTCCGCTGCGAACCTGCAAATTGTGGAGACCAAATCGGATAAAACATCGGGTGCCTTGCACCGGATCGATGAAGCCGAATTGACCGAAGCCAACCGCGCATTGATCGCGCGTCCAGTATTACTCGCTTACCGTTATATCGGCGATGCGTACGATTTGACAGTGGAGGTGACTCGTTATCAGGAACTTTCCACCTTGGAAGCAGTGACCGATCGCGCCCAATTCACCACGGTTCTTACCAATGAGGGAGAGATGCTCACACAGGCATCATTCATGGTGAAAAACAACGACAAACAATTCCAGAGCTTTACGCTGCCGGCCGGGGCCAAATTCTGGTCATGCCACGTGCGCGGCGAGCCGGTGAAAGTCGAAAAAAACGGTGATCGACTCATGGCGCCATTACCGCGAGAAGCCAACCGTGATGAAGCTATTCTGGTGGATCTGGTTTACGCGCAAAAAATCAACTCACTTGAATCGACGTGGCCGCAAAAATTCAAGTTGGCAGCACCGGTCACCGACGTCCAAACAACCTACGCGGAATGGGAACTCTACGTTCCCACCACGCACCGCCTGGCGGCGTTTGACGGCAACATGATTGTGGCGCGTGGCACCACGTACAGCCTCCAGGATGCATGGCGCGAATTTCTGACATGCTACAGATGGTTATGGAGTGGATTTTTACAACTCGGCGAAAGATGGCCTTTGATTTCCATTGGAGCGGTCCTGTTTTTGCTGCTTGTCTTCATGATTATGATGGCGCGTAGAGGCATGGGAGGGATGTTGAAGGTCGCGGCAGTTTTGGCAATTTGTGGATTCCTTGCCGCTCTGCTCATGCCGTCGTTTCGTGGAGCTCGTGGGAGCTCGCAGGCATCCATAATTCTGAATGAGGCACGTCAGCTCGGTGCGGCCAAGGATCGGACGGCTGGTAAGGAGTTTTGGGGGCCTTACGATGGAGACCACCCTGCGAAGCAATCACCGTCCGGGTTTGTCACCTCGTTAGAGCCACTTAAAGAAAACAGCCCGAAAGAAGAAGCCGGTAGATTTGGTGGTGTGGAAAGTCCAATGCAGACTCTGTCGAAATCTCCCAAACCTGCGTCAGCTCCTGTTGTAGCCGGGATCCGGCCCATACGGATTGATATTCCGAAAGCCGGCGAGCGCTATGCTTTTACCAAAGTACTCAACGCGCGCAGTGAACCGTTATCAGTGGCAGCTCTTGCAATAAAAAATAAAGTCTTCTCCATCGTCCGCGGTATCATTCAAGTCGTTGTTTTCCTCGCCGGTCTTTTCCTGTTGTGGCGAGAATCACGCGCTCACCGGTCGCGAAAGAGTTTCTTGACCACGCTTGGCATTGCTCTTTTGATCGCGGCCATCGTCGATCTGTTGCTTTCAAAACGGTTGTTGGGAGATGCGATGATTCTGGCAGCGCCGCCCGGGGTGCTCGGAATGATTGTTTGGATGATTCGGAAGAAGTGGAAGGCAAAAACCGAGGATGAGCCGCCATCAGGTCCGGATTCGAACGGCACGCCGGGCCAGAAAGAGCCGCCTCCCATGGATGCATCCGGCGGATTGGGATCCTCCGCTCCATCTGCCATGGCTGCCATACTTGTGCTCGCATTCATGGTCATGACAACAGCGTCCACAAACGGAGCGGACGATAAAATCCTCCCGATGGAAACATCCTCAAAAATCACGATTTTATCGGCCACTTACACAGGCGCCGTCCAAAAAGCGGCCGCTGGCGCCACGCAAACCGCTCAAATTGAGGCTGTGCTGGAAATCGAAACCAGTGAACCCGATCAAACACTGCCCTTGTTTGGCCGTGAAGTGGCCATCCAGGAATTTTCGACCTTGAAAAAGAGCGGCGGTTGGTTTTCCTGGTTCGGAAAATCCAACGAAGCGCGGTTGATTTCAACCGAAGGTAAATCGGACAAAACCATGAGTGTGTCGTTGCCACAAGAAGGATCGACGACATTGAACCTGAAATTCCTGGTGAAGCTCGAAGGCGACATCACCAAACGAAAATTGCGTTTTGCCATTCCACCCGCGCTTGTCACACGACTTGTCCTCATCCTGGATGAAATGGAAGCGGCGGTGGAGGCGCCTACTGCGGTCTCCTATCAAATGAGAAAGGGTCCTCAAAACGCCCGCGTGGAGGCTGTATTTGGCGCGGCTGAATGGATCGATCTGGCCTGGACGCCACAAAAGAAAAAGGCAGACGAAACTCTGGCAACCATATTTTCTCAAAATATTGCCGAGGTAACTCTCGGCAGCGGAGTGCTGAACGTTCATTCAATTTTGAATTACACGGTGACACAAGGCGAGATGCGCCAGGCTCGCGTGAGGTTGCCGGAGGGCCAGCGATTGATGCGAGTGGAAGGCGAAGGAATCCGCACATGGCATCTGGAGACCGACGGCGCAGCTCAAGTGGTGGCCGTGGAATTGCTCAAAGGCATTTCTTCGACCTATCGATTGATCGTAGAGACGGAAAAGCCGCTGGAGTCCGGTGTTGATTCCTTGAAAATTCAAACGCCGCACGCATTGAACGTCAAACGCGAGACGGGGTTTGTGGGACTGATGACCGGCGATGAGCTGAATGTGGTGGTTGAATCCGCCGAGGAACTGCAGAAGGTAGACGCGGACGAATTTGTGAAGGCGGGATCCTCATCGGGTGTGATTTCCAGCGCTTATCGTTTTCTCAAGCCGGAATACACGCTGGCTGTTCGAGTGGAGATGGTGAAGCCACTACTGGAAGTCGTGATGCAGAATCATGTTCGGATTGGCAGCGAGCAACTGCAACTTACCGCCGATGCGACTTATACCATCAAACGCACCGGTGTGTTTGCACTGCAACTGGCTCTCCCCGAAGGATACCGCGTGGAACATGTTTTTCGCCAGGATCACCATGCCATGACCAACGCGGTGCAGTGGGTGGAAGAACCCGCACTCAAACCAGGCGAACCCCGTGTGTTGGAAGTAGCATTGAACCAGCGGACCCTTGGCACGTGCAGCTTAAAAATCATGTTGTCACAGCCGCTACGAGAGCTGCCGTCCAAAGTTGAAGTAAATGGTGTGCATCCGATGGGAGTCCAAAAACTCAGCGGCTTTGTTTCTGTCGTTGGCGAAGAAGGAGTTCAGATAAAAACCGAGGCTTTCCAGGGAATGACCGAAGTGCCCGCCGCAACCGTGACCGGGGGAGGGAAACCAATGGTTGGCATGCTCGCTTTCAAACTGGTGCCCTCGGACACTCCCACTGTGGAACCAGGCTGGAAGTTATCTCTCAATACCGAGAAACTTGATTCCTGGATGCAAGCCGAAGTGATGAACTGGGTGACGGTAACCGAGACACTGGTAAGCGGTCGGGCTGTTGTGCGTTATCACGTTCAGAACGCGCCTGCCCGTGAATTTCAATTGAAGATGCCGAGCGGGGTGAAGAACATCGAGATCACCGGTTCCGACATCCGGCGAAAGGATCAGACGGACAACACCTGGAAGATCGAACTCCAGAACAAAGTGCGTGGAACCTATATGCTCACGGCAACATGGGAAATGACATGGGATGGAAAAGCGGGTACCCTGGATTTACCCGGTGTACAAGCTTTGGGAGTCGAGCGTGAGACGGGTTTTGTGGCTGCGACAGCCCATTCCCCATTCAAGGTTGGACCAAAAGAAGCGTCCGTGGAACTGTCGAAGATCGATCCTCGCGACCTTCCGGATTGGGGAAGACGTGTCGGCGAGATACCTCCATTAGCCTGGCGATATCTGCGGGCCGGCTATCAGCTCAAAGTAGCTTTGCAGCGTTATGATGAAGCCGAAGTCCTGCAGGCATTTGTGGACACCATGCAGCTTTCGACCGTGATCAGTGAGGACGGTCAAATGATGACACAGATGCAACTTGCGATTCGAAATAACGCCCGCCAGTACCTGGAAGTTACCCTGCCGCCAGGTGTCACGAATGTGTGGTCTGCTTTTGTCGCGTCACAGGCGGTGCATCCCAGTGTGAAAGATGGACGACTATTACTTCCGCTCGAGCGATCGCTTGGTGGCAATGACACGGTAAGTGTTGAATTGACTTATGTCGGCGAGGCGAAATTTCCACAGAAACGCGGTAGAGTGCAGTTGATTTCTCCTGCATTGGACGCGCCGTTAAAAAATGCGCGATGGGATCTTTTTCTGCCGCCGGATTACGAGTATGGGAAGTTCGAAGGCTCGATGAAACAGCTGGGGGTGGGAAGTGCTGTTGGCGCGATAACGATAAGTTTGCCGACTTCGGAAATGTATAGTTTCGGGGACTATCTCGATGTGGAATCTTCCAACAAGCTCATCCAGGAAGGACAAAAAAAGAAATCTCTTGTCATGGCGCGTCAGCAGCTGGTTTCCGCCAATCTTCAAGAGGCGGTTCAGCTTAACAGGCGCAGCAGGGGTGGCTTTAAAGGCGCTGATGCCAGTGATGAGAAAGCGGCTGAAGATTTGGAACGCGATGTGCGCCGGGCTCAAAGCTCTACACTTATTCAAGCCCAACAGGATTATGTCTTCCAAAATACCGCGGGACCCACCGGGCAAAGAGAAGACTCGTATATTACGAGTACATCACAGCGGAAAGCTGCCATACAACAGTTGGCTTCCTACACGGAAGAAGAAGCCCAAAAGCAGGTGGATAAAGTCCAAAAAATGCAGGATATCACCGGAGTGAAGGCCATGCCATTGCATGTCAACCTACCGCAACGCGGACTTCATTTCACCTTTTCACAAACGTTGCAAACGGAAGTGCGCAAGCCCATGACTCTTGAGTTCCACGCAGCGAATGCAAAGGGTTTTGCCTTGTTTACGACAACCGCACTTTCCCTCGGGACATTCCTGTTCTTGTGGTGGTGGGTTGCCAGACTGCAGCGGCGTAGCGCGAGTAGACCCTGATCATTATACACATCTTTCATGGAGTAAATTCTCCCCTCCTTACCAAGGAGGGGTTGGGGAAGGTCCGTTTCTGGGAATCTCAAGAAAACCTCCTCTAACTCCTCCTTGGTAAGGAGGAGTTTCTATTTTGGAATTTCATCAACCGGCATGGTTCCCATCGGAGTTTTTCTGCCGGCCCTGACTTCGGGAAACAGCATGAGCGAAGCCGCCGCGATCAATCCGGCGCTGATCCATCCCAACGTTCCGATGGACACCACTCCGACCATGTGAAATGCGATCATGGGAGCAATCACACCACGTATACCGGTAAAAAAGGTGTGTACCGACATGTAGTCAGCCACACGCCCCGGCGGCGCGAATTTGGTGACCCACAAACTCCAGGCGACATCACCACCGGCATTGCCGATTCCAAAGATGACTGCGCCAATGACAAGTCCCGTCATGCTGTTGCCGATAAAAAAAGTCACGATTCCAAGGGCGAAACCAAGATTCAGGATGATACGGAACGCAAAAAAGTTCATTCGATCAAAAAACCAGCCCCAGGTGGTGGTCAGCATCAGGCGGACTGTATTGGGAACTACGCTTGTCAAAAGTGCAATGGTGGCGGCGTCATATGTCATGTTGAACCTTGGATTGGCCAGATACTCCACACGCAGGGGTCCCATCATCAGATTGGCAAGCTCCACGAACATCCAACTGATAAGCGTCCACCGAAAAATGGGATCCTGCCGCACATATTGCAGAGCACGAAAGGGATGGGTGCTGCCGGATTCGGGCAACGGACGGGAGGGATAGTGAGCGAAACACCAGCCGGAAAAGCCGCATGCAGCCGCGAAGCTCAGCAACAGCCATGGGAATCGGTCCATGTCGTCTGCCAGAAATTGGCCGGCGACCAGACCAAAAATCATTGCTGTTGCCACCCGGATTCTTACCGTTCTGCCAAAGAGCTGTCCCCGTTCGGCTGCAGGATAGTTATCCTGATAAATTTGCGTCAGGAAAGGGATGGTGGAAGCAATGACGGCGATTCCCAGCACACTGCAAATCACAAATACCGGAAGCGTCTGGACGAAAGCAGCCACCAGGAAGCATACGGCTCCCACCATGCTCAAAAGCGAGGTCACGCGTGAGGTGGTCCAGCCGGCCGCCTCCACTCGGGAAACAAGCCACGGGGTGAACAGCATGCCGAAGCTTCCACTACCAGCCACCAACGCTTTGGATGTGGCATCCGCTTCAAAGACGCGGACGGCAATGAGAATCAGAAAGGTGGTGAGCGCCGTCTCAAGGATGCCGGAGGAAACAGCGCGCCATCTTTCATAGTGATAAGTAATTTGAGCCGGACCTGTCATAGTCTGATCATTACACACATCTTTTCTATTTTCGACCATACAGTAAATTCTCCCCTCCTTGCCAAGGAGGGGTTGGGGGAGGTCCTTCTGGAATCCTAAGAAAACCTCCTCTAACTCCTCCTTGGTAAGGAGGAGAACGTTTTCATAGTCGCACGTTATCAATCAGACGGGTGCCACCAACCCATGCGGCAACAACTAAAAGGTCACCGGAAGAAGCACGCGAAACAGGCTTGAGCGTCAAACAACTCACCAGTTCCAGGTAATCCAATCGTAAACCCGGCGTCTTGAAGAGATGACGCCTGGCCATCTGCTTGATGGTTTTGGCGCTCCGCACTCCATTCCGAAATGCGGACCGTGCGATATCAAGTGAAGCGTACAGCGCTGCCGCGCGCCATCGTTCCATCAGCAAAAGGCGCTGGTTGCGCGAACTCATTGCCAGGCCGTCTTTTTCCCGGACGGTGGGCGCAATGATGATTCGAACAGGGATATTCAAATCGCGCGCCATTCGACGCACCGCCAATGCCTGTTGGATATCCTTTTGTCCGAAAATGGCAACATGGGGTTGCACCAGGTTGAACAGCTTGAGCACCACCGTACAGACTCCGCGGAAATGTCCCGGTCTGTTTTTCCCACAGAGCGGAAGTGAAAGGGTGGTTTCCTCAACCCACATGGAAAAATCGAGTGGATACATGGCTGCGGCCGATGGAACAAAAAGCATGTCCACCCCGGCCTTCCGGCACATGGCCGTATCGGCTGCAAGTCGTCGGGGGTAACGGACAAGATCCGCTTTCTGGTTGAACTGGGTCGGATTCACGAAAATGCTCACCACAACCAACCCTCGCGCCCCCGCTATGCGACGGGCCCGGTGAATCAGGCTCATGTGGCCTGCATGCAAAGCGCCCATGGTTGGAACAAAAACGATGAGCCGGACCTTCTCACCGGATTTTTGTAGCGGCGGTCTATGACCGCCGAAGATCAAGCGACGACGGTCATAGACCGCCGCTACAGTGCGACCGCACCTGGCATCCTGCACCCATTGCCGGAGCTGAGAAATGGAATGGATGATTTTCATGCTGCTCCGACCGTCAGGTCAGGGAGCTTCTACTGCTGAGGCATCGAGATCTTTGGGATGTTGCTTTTCTGAAAAAGAATGTATCGTCCAATCCAGGCAAGGTAGGTTTGTTCAGTACGAATGGAATAATGCTTGAATCGTATGACATCACACACTCGATTCAATAGTTTGGGCTCGGCAGACATCCAAGAATCGTGCCATTCCGTCTTTGTCGATTCAATATTTTTCAGGAACTTTTATAATATATTGAGCATTAATAGCTTATGCAGATATATGAAATCGAGCCTGTCTTGTAAGACAGACAATAGTCTGCTAAATGTTGTTGAAATATTTTTTATGAGTAAAAATGCCACTCTTGGATTTTATTTGTTCGCTGGAGTGGACATGTTTTTCTGTGCTTGGGGCTGGTTCTCGAATGGTTCCTATCTGCTTGGATGGATGGCGGCGTTTGGTTCAGCATGTTTTTTTGTAGCTGCTTATGCTTGCTGGAATTCCAACAAGAGAGCGGTGCGTTAACATGCCCAACCAGACGCTCCAGCGAACGAGCATCCCGCGCTAACGCGCGGACTGCTCGTCGCTGAGCTTCACGTTGGATGTCTGATGTATGAAGTTTTTCCGTAGATTGTTCAACATTCCCGATACAGAGCGCAGGTGGTATTCCGTTATTGCTTGGTGGGAGGTTCGCCGCATCGCATACAACATCATCGTGGGTATTGTGGGTTTTATTTGTCTCATGGCATTCCTTTTGCTGGATGAGCTCCCACCGAAGCCCACGTTTGAGGAGGCTGATTGGGAGCCGCTCTCTGTGATCATCGGCGCTATCGTTGCGAACATTTGCTACACGGGAGGATGGGTTGCCGAGTTGGTTGCTCGTGCTCTATGGCGTGAGCGCGCTCGTTCCTTTGGCCCCATCGCATTCAGTTTGGGCCTCATATTTTCGCTATGTGTGTGCTTGCTTCCTGTAGCTGCGAATTTATTCTCGTGGGGTCATCGTGCTGTCAAACATCACAATGAACGAAAGACATCCAACCCATCGCTCCAGCGATCGCCCACCCGCGCTGACGCGCGGGTAGGCGATCGCTGAGCTTCATCGTTACTGCGGCGGATCGATCCGGATCAATTTGCCAGGATCCTCAACGGTTGGTTGGAACAAAATCGCGGCACACTGCCTTCCGCATTGGCCATCGACGGCAAGATGATTCGTAATGTCATTGGAACG
>Ga0247727_10007309_pt1 | contig 21083 bp, 20 predicted proteins | sample WisWelCaveWW1625_FD_202498 | JGI IMG/M metagenome (GOLD analysis project Ga0247727, IMG submission 202498) | Biofilm microbial communities from Wishing Well Cave, Virginia, United States - WW16-25 | ecosystem: Environmental > Aquatic > Deep subsurface > Groundwater > Cave microbial mat | place... | reverse complement strand
CAGGTCATTCCGCACATCACTGATGAAATCAAAAAACATATTCACGAAGTTGCGCACAACGGCGACGATTATGACGTCGTGATCACCGAAGTCGGCGGCACCGTCGGCGATATCGAGAGCTTGCCGTTTCTCGAAGCGATTCGCCAATTTTGTCTCGAAGCCGGCTGGCAAAATTGCGTCAACATTCATCTCACGCTCGTGCCGTACATCCGCGCCTCCGGCGAGCTGAAAACCAAGCCGACGCAACACTCGGTGATGAAGCTGCGCGAGATCGGCATTCAAGCGGATATTTTGCTCTGCCGCACGGAACATCATCTCGAGAAAGAGTTGCGCGACAAGATCGGCCTGTTTTGCAACGTCCCGCCCGCCTGTGTCATCGAAGCGCCGGATGTCGAGACGATTTACGAAGTTCCCCAAATTTTTGAAGAGAACGGTCTCGGCAATTTGCTCTTTGATCGCCTCGGCTTGCTCAACTCTTCGCATCCGTTGTCGGCCAACGCCTCCAAACCAGCGAACCTCGACGACTGGCGCAATCTGGTCGCGCGCATCAAAAATCCGCGCCATAAAGTTGATATCGCCATCTGCGGCAAATACGTCGGCTTGAAAGATTCCTACAAAAGCATCGTTGAATCTTTTATCCATGCCGGCGTCGCCAATGATGCCAGAGTGCATTTGCATTGGGTCGATGCTGAAGAGATTGAAAAAAGCGGCATTCCCGAGACGCTGTGGCAAGCGCATGGTCTTCTCGTGTGCCCCGGCTTTGGCAGCCGCGGTGTTGAAGGCAAAATCACTGCGATTCAATACGCCCGCGAGCATCTCATGCCATTCTTCGGTATTTGTTTGGGCTTGCAATGCGCCGTCATTGAGTTTGCGCGCCACCTTTGCCATTTGCCAAATGCCAACAGCACCGAGTTCGACGAGCAAACGCCGCATCCGGTCATTGACAAGATGGAAACCCAAGTCAATGTTCAGCAAATGGGCGGCACGATGCGACTCGGCGCTTATAGGTGCCAGCTCAAAGCCGGAACGCGTGCGCAGGCGGCTTATGGCAACGAGATGATCGTTGAACGCCATCGCCATCGTTGGGAAGTGAACAATCACTATCTTTCGCAGATGGAGCGAAACGGCTTGATCATCAGCGGCCGCAATCCCGAAACCGGACTCGTCGAGATTATTGAATTGCCGGATCATCCGTGGTTCCTTGGCGTCCAATTCCATCCGGAGTTGAAATCGCGTGCGCTGCGGGCGCACCCGCTCTTTCGAGAATTTGTTCGGGCGGCGCTGAATTATTCTGATGTGAAACATTAAAAACAGAAGCGCACGCAAAGACGCGAAGGCGCAAAGGACCGTAAGGAAAAACTTGTCGCAATCTCTGTGTCTGTGCGCCTTGGCGTGAATGTTTTTAAGGATTTTTGAAATTTGAAAAGGCTTGAGTAATTATGACTCGCGTTGTTGAAATCGGCCCTATCAAAGTTGGCGGCGGCAATCCGCTGGCTCTCGTTTGCGGCCCCTGTGTCATTGAAGATGAGAAAACCATGATGGCTGCCGCCGAAGGCATCTTGAAAATAGCAGAAAAATTGCATCTCCCATTGGTTTTCAAATCGTCTTATTTAAAGGACAATCGTTCTTCCGAAAAAAGTTATCAAGGCCCCGGAGTGAAAGCCGGATTGGAGATGCTTCGCCGCATCAAAGAAAAGTTCGGCCTCCCAGTGCTCTCCGATATTCACGACCTGCACGACGCCGAAGCCTGCGCCGAGGTGCTCGACGTGATTCAGATTCCGGCGTATTTGTGCATGCAAACGACGCTCACGCTGGCGGTGGCGAAAACCGACAGAGTCGTCAATGTCAAAAAGGGCCAGTTTCTCGATCCGGAAGATATGAAAAATGTTATCAAGAAGATCGAGAACACTGGCAATGAAAAAATCATTCTCACCGAGCGCGGCGCGTGTTTTGGCTATCATAATCTGGTTGTCGATATGCGTTCGCTGGTCACGATGCGCGAGCTCGGCTTTCCGGTGATGTTCGATCCGACGCATTCGATTCGCGTTTACGGTTTGCCTTCTTCCGACCCGCGCGGGGGCACGCCGCAATTCGTTCCGGCCCTCACGCGCGCCGGCGTCGCTGTCGGCGTTGATATGTTGTTTATCGAATCACATCCCGATCCGACGAAAGCTTTGTGCGATGCCGCAAGCCAATGGCCGCTGGCGCGGCTGGAAGAATTGCTGTCGCAAGCATTGGAAGTCGATCGCGCTGTGCGAAAATATGTTGAGTTGTAAGTTCTTTTTCAATCACGAGGTGTTTTCATGAGCCAAGAAAATTTTTCAAATTCAACTCCGAAGCCGTATCCCGAAGCGGATTCGCCAGAGCAAATCGGCAAAGTTTCGGAAACCGCGTCGGCTGCTTATGCGGTGCGCACGGATGCAAAATGGAGACCGCCGGCGCAAACGATTGCCGGCCTTGCGGCAGATGATGAAGTGTGGTCATTTGTAAAGGCAAATGATTTACTGCCGCACTTGGAAACAGCTATTCAGCTTGTACGAAAAAACCTTGCGCCTGTGGATGAAATGCGGTTGTCGTATGAACTCGATCCCGAACTTCCTAGCTTTAACTCCGTCGTGATTTGGGCGAAAGCGCGAGGCGCTGTTGAAGAGGTGTTTGAGCAAGAAAAAAAATACATTCGCGAATTTGTTGACGCGGTGCCGCCGGACTATCGCCGTCAAATTGGTTTGTTTCTGGGAGTAGTCTAATGGATGCCAATGACTATTTTGATCTCGCGCGCAAATTGGCTCAAATGCGCACAGAGGCAGCTATCCGATCTGCGATTAATCGCGGCTATTATACGCTGCTTTTCATTTTGCCAAAAAACTAGTCGAAGATTTTGGGTATTCTTTGCCAAAAGATGCCGCAGCTCATGACAAACTTTATCAACTGTTGAATAATGCTGGAATTCAACCGGCAGCGAATACAGCGGCTTTGCTTTTTGATTTGCGCCGGCGGCGAAATCTTGCTGATTATGATTTTCGGCAGAAAGACATGCAGATATATCCGGACTGTCAAAAAGACCTTTTGAAGGTTACAAGTGTAATCACTTTTTGCGAAAACTGCTCGAACGAGCCTATGCGATCTGAGCTGAAGAAAGGTATTTCCGATTACGTTCAAAAGATCGGCTTATAACCTATGTCCGCAATTCTCGACAAAGCCCGCGAAGTCATCCGCATCGAAGCTGAAGCGGTGGCGGCGCTGGAAAATCGTCTCGACGCCAATTTCGAGCGCGCGGTGGATTTGCTCTTCGACTGTAAAGGCCGCGTCATCGTCTGCGGCATTGGCAAGAGCGGCATCATCGCGCAGAAGATTGCCGCGACATTATCGAGCACGGGCACGGCGGCGATTTTTTTGCATGCGGCGGAAGCGGCGCACGGCGATCTCGGCATGGTGATGCCCGGCGACGTGGTGATTTGCATTTCCAAAAGCGGCGGCACGGAAGAGTTTTATGCGCTCATTCCCATTTTAAAAAGATTGGAAACGCCGATCATCGCCATGACCGGCAATCATCATTCGCCGCTGGCTGAACGCGCGGAGGTGGTGCTCGATATCAGCGTTGCCAAAGAAGCGTGTCCGCATGATTTGGCCCCGACAGCGAGCACGACGGCGGCGCTGGCGATGGGCGATGCGTTGGCCGTCGCATTGGTCGAGAAACGTCATTTCAGCCGCGAGGATTTCGCCCTGCGCCATCCGGCCGGCACGCTCGGCAAGAAACTTTTTTTGCGAATCGATGATATTATGTATAGCGGCGATAAACTTGCAACGGTCGGCGAAAATGCGACAATCGACGAGGTAATTTTTGAAATCAGCCGCAAACGTTTTGGCGGCACGTGTGTTTTGGCGGTGGATGGCAAGCTGGCTGGCATTATCACCGACGGCGATTTGCGGCGGTTGCTCAAAAATCGCCGTTCGTTGGATGATTTGGCGGCCAACATCATGACGCGCGAGCCGAAGACCGTTCATCTCGGCACGCTGGCCGCTCAAGTGCTCGAAATCATGGAAGAGCATGACATCATGCAGATGGTGATTGTCGACGCCGAGCATCGCCCGAAGGGCATGGTGCATTTGCATGATTTGTTGAAGGCGGGTATTCGTTAAATTCTTTTCACAAATGCTGGACATATTCAAAAAAGTTTTATATTTGGGTTTGGCCGTTTTGTGGCTCGGCTGCCGCTCGCAAGATCAGCAGACGGTGACGCCGCAGAATTACGACGGCCCCGATCAGGAAGGTTGGAACAGCCGCATCACGGTGACGAGCAATGGCCGCACGTCGGCCATCTTGCAATATTCGCACATGGAAAAATATTCGAAGCGGCGCGAAGTCAAATTCGATGGCGGCATCGTCGTGGATTTTTACAATACCGCCGGCCAACACACCTCGAATTTAGTGGCCGAGCGCGGCGTGCTGCACGAAGAGAGCAACGACGTCGAGGCCATGGAGAATGTCGTCGTGATTTCGGACAGCGGCACGACGGTGCGCACGCAGCGTTTGCGTTGGGATAATTTGCGGCAGAAAATCGTCTCGGATGATTTTGTCACGATTACGACGGCGCAGAACGATACGCTGCGTGGGAAAGGTTTTCAATCCGACCAGAGCTTGAAGCATTGGTCGATTGGCAGACCGTCGGGCGTCGCGCAAAAGAGAGTTGATCTTATCGGCGGGAGCGAGAATCGCGGCGGCGCAACCGTTGCGGATTCATCGGCAGTTCGAAATGAGAAAAAGCAAGCGCCAGAACAAGGAGTTCAGCAGTGAAAACGAGTCACGCGCTTTTGCTGCCGCTTTTTCTTGCCGGCGCGCTGTTGGCGCAAAGCGAATCCTCGGGAAATCTGCGTTTGGTTCATGCCGATTCGGCCATGAGTTATGAGGAGAACGGCCGCCTGATTCGCGAGTTGATCGGCAACGTCCAGTTTGCGCAGGATAGCGCGACGATGACCTGTGATTTCGCGCGCGAAATTCCCGCCGAAAAGAAAACGATTTTTTCCGGCAATGTGCGCATGCGCGACGGCAAGCGTTGGCTGCGGGCGAATGAAGTGACTAATTTTGAAGATCGCAAAGAGCAGCGCGCCGTGGGCAACGTCGTGCTTGGGGATGGGCCAAGCGAGCTGCGCGCCAGATTCGTCACCTATTTTCAAAAAAACAAAATGGCGATTGCCGACAGCAACGTCGTGCTCACCAACAGCGAACGGCGCTTGCGACTTACCTGCGGCCATCTCACGTATTTGCGCGAGAAAGAGTATACCGACGCCACGATCAAGCCGGTGCTGGTCGAGCATGATTCGCTGAATCAAGAAACCCTGCGGATTACCGGCGAGCGCATCGAGCTTTTTGACGGCGGCAAGCGCGCCAAAGTTTCGCGGCAAGTGAAAATCTCCCGCAGCAACACCCGCGCGGAATGCGGCGAAGCGGAATACTTCCGTGACGCCGAGCGGCTGGAATTGCGCCTCGATCCAGTCGCATGGCAGGAGAACGACAAGCTGACCGGCAAGCGCATCGATCTTTTTCTCGACGGCCAGAAGTTGGCGCGCACGCACGTCGTCGACAGCGCTGAAGTCACCTCGACCATCGACACGCTGAAAGTCGGGAAACGCCTCAACACGCTTTCCGGCCAACAGATTACGATGCTGTTGCGCGATGAAAAAGTCGAAAAGGTTATTGTTGAAGGCACGGCGACGAGTGTTTATCACGTGATCGAGGAAGGCAAAGAGCAGGGTAAAGTGCGCGTGCAAGGCGACAAGATCACTCTCTTTGTGGACAACCAAGTTTTGAAACGGGTGATCATCGAAAGTGACCCCGGCTCTTCGACGGGGCGTTTTTGGCCGGCGGGAATGGAGGAGAAGTAGCCCCGCTATCATGTGGAGCGATGTTTTAAGAAAAAATTTTCAATTTTAAGCAACTGGAAAATTTACCAGCATGAAAAGTGAAGAATAAAATTTAAATGACAAATAATTTTTGCAGACGAAGATTAAAGACTTGCATTTTTCTGAGGAATCGCTCATATTACATAAATGCTGTTACAAATCGCTGAATCAGATATTATAACAAACTCGTCACAAGAGCGCGTGGCGATGGACTCGACGAATAACGGCGCCTTGCGGTCGGAAGAGCTGGTGAAACTTTACAGCAAGCGCACGGTGGTGAATCGCGTCTCGATTGAAGTCCGGCAGGGGGAAATCGTGGGCTTGCTGGGGCCGAACGGCGCGGGGAAGACGACGACGTTTTACATGATCACCGGCATGGTGCGCCCGACCGATGGCCGCATTTTCTTGGGCAATTACGACATCACCAATCTGCCGATGTACAAACGCGCGCGGCTCGGCGTCGGTTATCTCTCGCAGGAGCCGAGCATCTTTCGCCGGCTGACGGTCGAGCAAAATTTGCTGGCGATTCTCGAAACGCTGCCGATCTCCACGGCGGAGCGGCGGCGTCGGCTGGAAGAGCTTTTGGACGAGTTGAATATTGCGCATCTCGCGAAAAATTACGCGTACACGCTTTCGGGGGGCGAGCGCCGCCGCGTCGAGATTACACGCGCGCTGGTGACGAAGCCGAAATTCATTTTGCTCGACGAACCTTTCGCCGGCGTCGATCCGATTGCGGTGGAAGATATTCAGGGCATCGTCAAAGGTTTGAAGCAGCGCGGCATCGGCGTGTTGATTACGGATCACAACGTGCATGAGACGCTTTCGATTACCGAGCGGGCTTATTTGTTGTACGACGGCACGGTGCTGAAATCCGGCACCGCCGAATTTCTCGCCAACGACCCGGAAGCGCGAAAGTTGTACTTAGGAGATAAATTTCGTTTGGATCGCTGAACAGAGGACATTGAATCATGGTCAATATCAGTCAACGGCTCAGTCAAACGCTCAAGCAATCGCCGCAGCAGGTGTTGCTGTCGTCGTTATTGCAGTTGCCGGTTCTCATGCTTGAGCAGAAAATCAAGATGGAGCTGGAGACCAATCCGCTGCTCGAGCAAGTCGATGAAATGGATTTGGAGCAGGAACAGCTCGAAGAAGAGGAGAAGGATATGGATGTCGAGCTGAAAGAGGAGGATAAAAACGGCGAGCTGAAAGAAGAAAAAGACGATGAAGTCGAGGCGGTCGAGAAAGACGATATCGATTGGGAGGCGATTGTCGGCGACGAGGAAAATTATGAGTATCGCGCACCGCGCGACGACAGCGCCGAGCAATTCGAGCGCCCGGAAGTTGCCAAGGAGACTTTGCAGGAGAATTTGCTCAACCAGTTGCACATGCAAAAATTGGATGAAGAGCAGGTGATGATCGGTGAGTATATTATTTGGAACATCAATGAAGATGGTTATCTCTCCTGCTCCGTCGATCTCATCGCCCAAAATCTCGGCGTCGCCGCAGAAGAAGTCGAGAAGGTTTTGAAAATCATACACCATTTCGAGCCGGTGGGGATTGCCGCGCGCCATTTGCAGGAATGCCTGCTGATTCAGCTCGAGGAAAAAGAGCCGCGCCACGAGCTTGCGATTGCGTTGATTCGCGACGATTTTGATGATTTCAAAAACAAGCGCTATGAGAAAATCGCCAAGAAATTGAACATTACGCTCGAGCAGATCAAGGAAGCGATTGAGGCGATTACGCATCTCAATCCCAAGCCCGGCGAGGGGTATTTCTCCTATCACGAAAACGTCGTCATTCCCGACATCACGGTTGAGCGCGACGGCGAGGAGTTCAACATCTTTTTGAATGATTCGAACATCCCGCATTTGCGCATCAACAATCGCTACAAGAATATTTTGTTGCAAAAGGCCGGCGCGCAGCAGCGGAACAAAGAGGCGAAGGAGTTCGTCAAAAAGCGCCTGGAGTCGGCGCGCTGGCTGATCAATTCGATTCACCAACGCCGGTTGACGATTTTGAAGGTGATGGAGACGATCATTCGGAAGCAGAAGGAATTTTTTGAGAGGGGCAAAGAGGCGATCAAGCCGATGATTCTGAAAGATATTGCGGATGAGATCGGCATGGATATTTCGACGGTTTCGCGCGTGACGAACGGCAAATACGTGCAAACCGAGCACGGCGTGTTCGAGCTGAAATATTTTTTCAGCGAGGCGATCAAAAGCGACGACGGCGAGGACGTGTCGAATCGCATGATCAAAGATTTGATCAAGAAAATGATCGACCAGGAGGATAAACAAGACCCGCTGAACGACCAAACCATCGCCGCGAAGCTCAAAGAACAAGGTTACAACGTGGCCCGCCGCACCGTGGCGAAATACCGCGAGCAGATGAACATTCCGGTGTCGCGATTGAGAAAAGAGATTTGAGGCTGGTAGCTCGTTTCTGGTTGCTGGTTGCTTGTTGCTAGTAGCTGGTTGCTAGTAGCTGGTTATCAACATCAGAACTGCAAGCGTAATCTCCGGCTTTTTTTATCGCCCGACGATTCAAATCAACAGAATAAATTCGACACTCAAACAAATTCGAAAGCAGATGAATAAGAAAATCATTAACCAACCACAACTAATGAGCAACCAGCCACGAGCAACCAGCAACCAGCGACCAGCTACCAGCAACATGTTTCCAGTCATTCACGCCACCACGATTCTCGGTGTTCGGCACAATGGCGCTTGCGCGATGGCCGGCGATGGGCAAGTGACATACGGCGAGACGGTTCTGAAAATGAACGCTCGCAAAGTCCGCAAACTTTATAAGGATACCGTGATTGTCGGATTCGCCGGCGCGGCGGCCGATGCGTTCGCGTTGTTTGAAAAATTCGAGCAGCGGTTGGAGCAATATCACGGCAATCTCAGCCGCGCTTCGGTCGAGCTGGCGAAAGAGTGGCGCACCGACCGTTTTTTGCGCCGTCTCGAAGCGCAGTTGGTGGTGATGGACAAAGAAAAAGCTTTCGTGATCTCCGGCACGGGTGATGTGATCGAGCCGGATAACGGCATTATCGCCATCGGCTCCGGCGGCGGTTTTGCGATGGCGGCGGCGCGCGCGCTGGTGCGTTATTCTAACTTAAAGGCGCGGCAGATCGTCGAAGACGCCATGGCTATCACCGCCGATATTTGCATTTATACGAACAAGAATCTTGTCATTGAAGAGTTAAACAATAATGGATGAAACGGCAAAACTAACGCCGCGGCAGATCGTGGCGGAATTGGATAAATACGTGATTGGGCAGAACAACGCCAAGCGCTCGGTCGCGATTGCGCTGCGTAATCGTTGGCGCCGGCAGCATGTTGGCGAAGGCTTGCGCGAAGAAATCATGCCCAACAACATCATTCTCATCGGGCCCACCGGCGTCGGCAAAACCGAAATTGCGCGGCGATTGTCGCGGCTGGCCAACGCCCCGTTTATCAAAGTGGAAGCCTCAAAATTCACCGAAGTCGGTTACGTCGGTCGCGATGTCGAGTCGATCATTCGCGATTTGACTGATCTCTCGGTGTCGATGGTGCGTTCCGAAAAGACGGCGTCGGTGCAGGAACAAGCGGAGCAAATGGCGAACGACCGGCTTTTGGATGTTTTATTCCCGCCGCCGAAACCGCGTCGCAGCGAAAGCGCCGGCTCGGAAGGCGAAGACGAAGACAAGCCTGCCGGGCAAAAAGTCGTGAGCCTGCCAGATGCGCTCGAACTGGAAGAGCGGCATCATCGCACGCGCGAAAAAATGCGCCAGCAGTTGACGGCGGGCAAACTCGAAGAACGCTACATTGAGTTGGATGTGCCGGCGCAGGATATGCCGATGATGCAAGTGATCTCGCCGATCGGCGTCGAAGAGCTGGGCGTCAATCTGCAGGATTTGATGGGCAACATTTTTCCGAAGAAAATGAAACGGCGGAAAATGACCGTGGCCGAGGCGCGCAAATATCTCACGCAGGAAGAGGCGCAAAAACTCATCGACATGGAGCAAGTGATCAAGGAAGCCATTTTGCGTGTTGAAAACTCGGGCATCGTTTTTTTGGATGAAATCGACAAAATCGCCGGCGAGAAAAGCCAGGTCGGGCCGGATGTTTCTCGCGAAGGTGTGCAGCGCGATTTGCTGCCGGTGGTGGAAGGCACGAATGTGTTCACCAAGTACGGCATGGTCAAAAGCGATCACGTGCTGTTTATCGCCAGCGGCGCGTTTCACGTTTCAAAGCCGTCGGATTTGATTCCCGAGCTGCAAGGCCGTTTCCCGATTCGCGTCGAGTTGAACAGTCTCACCACCGAAGATTTCGTGCGCATTCTTACCGAGCCGCAAAATGCGCTGATCAAACAATATACGGCGATGCTCGCGACCGAAGGCGTCGACATCAAATTTACGCCGGAATCGATTAACGAAATCGCGCGCATTGCATTCGAAGTCAACGAACGCACAGAGAACATCGGCGCGCGGCGCTTGCACACGGTGATGATGGCGCTGCTCGAAGACATTCTCTTCGACGTGCCCGACGTCAAAACCGACAAGATCGAAATCACCGCTGATCTTGTTCGTGATACGCTGAAGGAAATTGTCGAAGACGAAGATTTGAGCCGGTATATTTTATAATGAAAAAAAATTTTCTCGACATAGCTGATCTAACGCAGGACGAAGTGTGGTCGCTTTTTGAATCCGCCAAGGATTTAAAGGCCAAGCAGCAGCGCGGCGAGCCGCACGAATATTTGAAAGGCAAAACCCTCGGCATGGTGTTTATGAAGCCGTCGACGCGGACGCGTATTTCGTTTGAAGTCGGCATGTTTCAGCTCGGCGGCCATGCCTTGTATCTTTCGCCCAGTGAAATCGGCCTCGGCAAACGTGAATCGGTCCCCGATGTCGCGCGAGTTCTCTCGCGCTATGTCGATGGCATCATGGCACGTTTGTTCGGCCACGAAGATATTGTCGGACTGGCCGAACATGCCAGCGTGCCGGTGATCAACGGCCTCACCGACTTGCTGCATCCATGCCAGATTTTGGGCGATATGATGACGGTTCTCGAATCCCGCCCTTCCTTGGAAAAGCTATTTAAGGAAAGGCGGGACAAGAATTTCAATGATCTCATTGTCGCTTACATCGGCGACGGCAACAACGTCGTGAACTCGTGGGTCACGATGGCGATGAAGATTCCGTTCACGTTTCGCATTGCCTGTCCGGAAGGTTATGAGCCGGACAAGAAAATGGTCGAGACTGCAAACAAATCGAATGTCGGTCGTGTCGAGATTTATCGCGAACCGGCGCAGGCGGCGAAAGGCGCGCACGTTCTCTACACCGACGTGTGGGCGAGCATGGGACAGGAGGCCGAAGCCGAAATGCGCCGCCAAATTTTCAAAGGCTATTGCATCGACGGCGCGTTGATGAAGCTGGCCGCGCCCGGCGCGAAATTCATGCATTGTTTGCCGGCGCATCGCGGTGAAGAAGTGACAGACGAGGTGATGGAAAGCCCGCAGTCCATCATCTTCGAGCAGGCGGAAAATCGCCTGCATATTCAAAAAGCGATCATGGTTAAATTGATGGGCAAACGGTAATGGCCGCGAAGGAAGCATCGGCTTTGCGTGTTGTTCCGTTTGCGCCATGCCATGCTGAGCCGTGGGATAATTTTGTTTGGCAATCGAACAACGGCACGCTGTTTCATACGCGCGCCTTTTTATCCTATCATCCCCCGCAGCGATTCAACGATGACTCGCTGCTTTTTTTAAAAGAAGGCAGGCTCCTCGCCGTTTTGCCGGCGGCGACGCGAGTCGGAGAACCCTCACGGATTTTGCGGTCGCATCCCGGCGCCTCGTTCGGAAGTTTCGTCGTGAACGCCGATCTTTCGCTCCGCGATGCCGAGCGTCTGGTCACGCATTTTCTCGCGTGCTGCCGCGAGCGCGGTTATGCCGGCGCGGAAGTCACCTTGCCGCCGCAAATTTATCTCACTCGCCCGAGCAATTACCTTGATTTCATTTTATACCAGCACGGCTTTCGTTATCGCAAGCGCGAAGTTTCCAGCGTCGTGCCGCTGGATGTGCCGGCGGATCGCGCGCTCGATTTGTTCTCGCCGGAATCGCGCCGCGCCGCGCGCCGCGCGCAGAAACTCGGCGTCCGGATTCGGGAAAGCGACGATCTCCCCACATTTTATGAAATCTTGAAAAAAAATCTGCGGCTGCGCCACAATGTGCAGCCGGCGCATTCTCTCGAAGAGTTGTTGCAGCTTCAACAAATGTTCCCCGAGCGCATTCGATTTTTTGCGGCCTACGCGGAAAACGGCATGATTGCCGGCATCGTGATGTTTGTTTGCAATCCGCGCGTGGCCCTGGCGTTTTACATCAGCCATCGCGAGGATTTTCAGCGCTATCGCGGCGTGAATTTGCTTTTTTACGAAGTTTTTCAATGGTGCATCGCGCAGGGTTTTCGCTTTCTCGATTTCGGCATTTTCACGGTGAACATGCAGCCGAACTGGGGCTTGGGCCGATTCAAAGAAAGCTTCGGCGCGCAAGGCGTTTTTCGCGATACGATGTGGCTGGAATTTTAGTCTCTAAAGAATGAACAGCAGACAAGACAAACGGAGAAAAAGCCTCAGGTGATGAAAATTTTCAAGTTTTTGCTTTGTGCTTTTTGGTTTGCCGCAACCACGCTTCATGCGCAAATTTTTTCAGCGTCGCTTTTGCATCTCAACCATGTTGTCAAAACTTATGATCAGTTTGTCGAGCAAAAGTTATTCGAATTGGGCGCGCCCGGCGCTGCCATCGCCATCGTTCAAGGCGATTCGATCGTCTACATGAAATGCTTTGGCGTGCGCGAAATTGGCCGCTCCGAACCTATTAACTCGCACACCGTGTTTCGCGTCGCCTCGCTTTCCAAGGGTTTTGCCGCGGTTCTTGCGGGACTCCTGGTTCAAGACGGAATTTTGCAGTGGGATGATAAAATCGTCAAGCATGTGCCGGATTTCGCTTTGAAGAGTGAGGCCCATACGCGAAATTTAACTATCCGCCATATTTTGAGCCATACCTCGGGTTTGCCTTCACATTCCTACGACAATCTCGTCGAGGCAAACGTTCCGTTTGATATCATCGTCGAGCAATTGCAGAGCGTTTCCTGTGTCTGGCCGGTGGGCCAGAATTACAATTATCAAAATGTTATTTTTAGTCTGATCGGCAAAATTCTCAAAGTTAGGACTGGAACCGATTATGAAACCTTGATCAAGGCGCGTCTATTTGCGCCGTTAAAAATGACAAACGCATCATCAACCCGCGAGGCGCTGCTCACCAATCCGAATCACGCCTCGCCGCACATTCGGCGTCGCGGTGAATGGAGGCGGACGGAGGTAACGGCCGGTTATTACGCCGTGGCGCCCGCGGCTGGAATCAACGCCAGCATTTCCGACATGGCGCAGTGGCTGCGCGCCTTGCTCGGCGGCATGCCGAAAATCGTTTCACCGAAAGTCATCGCAGAGGTGGGCACGCCCGCCATCAAAACGCGACGCGAGCTGCGGCGGTATCATTTCAACGCCCGCGCCCGCCACGCTTATTATGGCCTCGGCTGGCGCATATTCGATTACGCCGGAACGAATCTGGTTTTTCACAGCGGCGGCGTCCGCGGCTACGTTTCTCAAATCGCCTTTCTGCCGGAGCACGATTTGGGTATTGTGGTTTTGTTGAATTCCAATATTGAAAATACTTTTGTGTCGGCTTTTCTGGATATGTATTTTTCTTATGATAAATATCTTTCGAATCTGTAGCTATGCCTAGTGCGTCTTTTTCGCGTTCCCCATCGCGGCCAGAGTTTCTGCTTGCTTTTGAAATGGATGGATAGTAATTTGAAATTGCATATTGAAAAGCGGCATTACTCTCTAAGCCTTTATATAAATGGAGAAACTAAAATGAGTGTGGTCATTTCTGATGAAATTCTGCAAATTACACGCATGTCGGTGGCTGAACTCTTGCAAGAAATTGCGATCTTGCTTTTCCAAAAGGAGAAGTTGACCCTTGGACAGGCAAGCCGGTTGGCAGGAATAACTCAACTCCAGTTCCAGCACCTGTTGGCCAGCCGTCAGATACCTGTTCATTATGATGTGGAAGAATTCGAAGCTGATCTCGTGACATTGCGTGAAATGGGACGACTATGATTGTTGTCAGCAATACCTCACCAATAGCCTCATTGCGAATGGAATTAGACGAGGGTGAATCAGAATACGGGGATTCTGCGATCTGTTGGAGAATAATCTAACCTGCATCGTAGTTAAATTTTCATGCCCACAATTTGTCGCATCCTCCACCTCGCGCCATTCAACACCTCCGGTGTCCCCATCGCCCTCGTTCGCGCCGAAAGAGAATTGGGTTTCGAGAGCCGTTTGATCACGCTGGGCCGCGATCCGCGCGGTTATGAAGAAGATCTTTGTCTCGATTTGCCGTTTTTGGATTTCATCGGCACGCGGTGGGCCAAAAAGCTTTTTTCAAATCCGCAGCGCTTGCAAGTTGCCAACCGCCGTCATATTCCGGCGAAAATTCCGCCGGTGTGGACGCCGCATTCGCTGCCGGAGAAATGGCTGGTGAGTTTTCGCGAAGCGCTTTGGCAGAAAAAAATCGCGCGCGTGATGGCTGAGATTGATTTTTTGAATTTTGATCTGTATCAATTGGAAGGCGGAATGGAATTTTTTCGTGACGGCAGAACTCTGCGTGAAGTGAAAAAGCGCGGCAAACGGGTCATTTGCCTTTATACCGGTTCCGATCTTCGTACCCGCGGCGTCATTTCGCCCGTCGACGAAATGGCCGATTTGAATCTCACTCTCGAATTTGACCACCTCGCCTTGTATCCGCAAATTCAACACGTTTTTTTCCCGCTCGATCTTCGCCGTTTACCACCTGCGCCCAGGCGCCATGATGATCGCATCGTGATCGGCCACGCGCCGACGAATCGCGCGGCGAAAGGCAGCGATAAAATTATCGCCGTCGTGCAAAGTTTGTTGAACGAATTTCCCCTCGACCTTGAGCTTATCGAAGGTCTGCCGCATCACGAAGCCTTGCGCCGAAAAGCCCGATGTGACATATTTATCGATCAGATCGGCGAGCTTGGTTACGGCATCAACGCCATTGAAGCGTTGGCGATGGGAATTTGTGCCTGCACCGCCGTAGTCGCCGGTTTTGCAGATAAATATCCCGATCATCCCTTCGTCGAGGTGAATGCCAAAAACCTTCGTGAACGCTTGATTGAATTGTGCCAACATCCGGAAAAGCGGCAAAGATTGGGACTATACGGGCGTCAATGGGTTGAGAGAATGCACGACGCGAGACAGGTGGTTCAAAGAATTCATGGACTGCTGAATAGTGAAACGTGATTCGTAAAACGTAAACAGCAACAACCACCAATAGCGAGTAACCAGCAACCTGCATCCAGATGAACATTCTCTTCATCAATAGCATCAACATGTTCGGCGGCGGCGAAATCTGGATGCTGCGAACGCTGCGCGCCTTGCAGGAACGCGGGCATCGAGTTTGGCTGTGTTGCCGGCCGGAGGCGGAGGTTGGCCAATGCGCAATCGCGCAAGGCATACCGGTTGCGTTGATCAATTTTTCCGGTGACTTTGATCCGGTAACGATTTTTCAGTTGGCGCGATTCATGAAGCGCGAGCGCATCGAAGTGGTGCTCACCAACATGGACAAAGAATTGCGGCTCGGCGGCATAGCGGCAAAAATTGCCGGCATGCCAGCGGTCATTCCACGGCGCGGCATCGATTATCCGTTGAAGAATCGGTGGCGTTATCGTTTGGCGTACAATGTTTTGGCAACGAGAATCATCGCCAATTCGCAGGCAACCAAACACGCCCTGTTGCGCGACGCGCCATGGCTGAATCCCGAACGGATCGAAGTTATTTACAACGGCATTGACGTTCGACCTTTCTCACAATCGAACGCCATGCAGTGGCGTTCAAAATGGAACTTGAAAACAGACGAACCTATACTCGGCTTCGTCGGACAATTCGATGAACGGAAAGGCATTCGCGTGTTGCTCGCGGCGTTTCAGCGCATCAAGCATGAAGTTCCCCAAGCCCGGCTCGTGTTGGTTGGGCGCGGCCCCTTACGCGAAATGATCGAAAGTGAAGTAAAAAGGCAGCAGTGGGGCGACGCGGTTTTGCTCCCCGGCTTTTTGGATGATGTCCCCGGCGTGATGCAAGCCATCGATGTTTTGCTCCTGCCGTCGTTATGGGAAGGATTTGGCATCGTCCTCATCGAAGCCATGGCTGCCGGCAAACCGGCGATTAGCACCGACACCAGCAGTATGCCGGAAATCATCGTCGACGGCCAAACCGGTTACCTCGTGCCGCCCGGCGATGCAGCAGCATTGGCCAGGCGCGCGATTGAGTTGCTAAAAAATCCGGCTATGCGCGAACAATTCGGACACGCCGCGCGCCGGCGCGTCGCCGAGCATTTTACTTTGGAACGCATGATTGATCAAATTGAAATTTTGTTCCAGCGCGAAGTTGACAAAAGGAGAAAGACGCTTTGAAATTTTGGAATACATTCGAGCAAGCCTTTAAAAGAAACTGGTTGCGTCTTTTCGAGAAATGGCTCGATCGCGGCGTCGTTTCGCCGAATCTCATCAATCTGTATGCGATTCGCCGGATTCTCGTTGTTCGCCAGCACGATCAGCTCGGCGATTTTTTGCTGTCAACGCCGGTGTTCCGCGCCTTGCGCCAATTCTTTCCGCTGGCGCATATTGCGGTGATCGCGCGCGCGTATACGGCGGAAGTGGCCTACAACAATCAGTATCTCAACGACGTGCTCGTCATTCCGGAAAAACTGCTGGCATGGACGCCGGTGAAAATTTGGCGCATGCTGGCCGGGCTGCGTCGCGGTTGGGATTTGACGATCGTTCTCAACACCGTCTCGCATTCTTTAACCAGTGATCTATTGGCGTATTTTTCCGGCGCGCGTTACATTCTCGGCAGCGAGCATCGCCTGTTTCCTGGCTGCAAAAGAAATTTTTTTTATAATCTCGTCGCGCGCTATTTTACGCAAACCAAACCGCAAAGCGAACGCAATCTTGATATCGTGCGGCATTTGGGAATAGACACTGATGACCGCAGTGAAGTGATGACGCTGACCGCGCAGGAAAAACTTTTTGCCACCAGTTTCCTGCGCCGGCACGGCATCAACGAAAAAAATGTCGTGATCGCCATCCATCCTGGCGCCGGAAAAATTCATAATCGCTGGCCGGTGGAAAAGTTTGCCGAGTTGGCCAATGCGTTGCATCGCCAATTCGACGTGCGTCTCGTTTTCACCTGGGGCCCGCACGAGAATGCGCTCGGCGTCAATTTATGCCGGCGCTTGTCGTTCGATCCGATCATTTTGCATGAACTTTCCATCCGCCAGCTCGCGGCGCTTCTGGCGCATGCCAATATTTTCATTTGCAACGATACCGGCGTGATGCATCTCGCCGCCGCGGTCGGCACGGCGCTGGTGGCGATCTTCGGCCCGACCGACCCGAACGAATGGAAACCGAGTGGGAAAAAGTTTGTCGCCGTGCGCGGAGAAAAACACAGTTGTGAAAATGTCAGCGTGCAACAAGTTTTGCAAGCCGTGCAAAATCTGCTCGGCGCCAAACTCCCGGCCCGGCGCGAGCCGCCCGACGAAGCGCTTTCCCCGCCGATGAATGATCTCACCGACGAGGACACCAAGAATTTTCTGCGGCGATTTTCTTTTAAAGAACGAACGTGAGACGAACGCGAGTCGAATGTTCCATGGTTTTGCGTTTTTGATTTCGTGCCCGGAAATTCACAAAGTGCTTGACAAAGCCGCCTTTTCTGCCGTATTTTTGAGGGTCGATGAGGAGAAACAAATCGAATGAAAGATGGCATCAAGCAGTTTCCCGTCACGCGCGTGTGTGAGTCAGGCATTCTTGGTGACGCCACCGACGTGCTCGTCGTCGAAGAACCGCTGGAGATTCGTCTCAACAACATCCCGCTCGCCGTGGTGATGCGCACGCCTGGTCACGACTTCGACCTCGCCCGCGGTTTTTTGCTCACCGAAGGCGTTTTACAAGAAGCAAATGGCAAAGGGCAAAAAGTAAAGGGCGAAGCACAAAGGGCAAAGGAATCTTCTTCTTTGCAACTTGCAAATTGCAATTTGCTCGTGGAGCATGCCCGCGATGAGTTGGGACTCGAAATTCCCAACGTAGTCAATTGCCGGTTGCCGTCGATTTCCGAAACCGAAATTTCCGGCTGGCAGCGGCATATTTTTGCCAACTCGAGCTGCGGCATTTGCGGCCGTGCCTCGATTGAGCGCGTGCGCGTGCAGGCTCAGCCTCCAGCCGGCCGGTGGCAAATTCCTTTTCAAATTTTGCAAACCCTGCCCGATAAACTGCGCCGATCCCAGACGACGTTTGCGCGCACGGGCGGCTTGCATGCGGCGGCCCTTTTCACGCCGTCAGGAGAAATCATCGCTTTGCGTGAAGACATTGGCCGGCATAATGCCGTTGATAAAATCCTCGGTTGGGCCATGCGCCAAAAAGAGATTTCTCTTGAAAATTTTGGTTTATTGGTCAGTGGTCGATTGAGCTTCGAATTGGTCCAAAAGGCTTTGGTAGGCGGCATTGCTTTCATGGCTGGAATCAGCGCGGCTTCGTCGTTAGCGGTTGAATTAGCCGAAGAAACCGGCATAACCCTCGCCGGCTTTTTGCGCGGCGAAACCGCCGTGGTTTATTCCAATCCACAACGGATTCTTTTTTAGACAAAAAAGGAGACGCAACGATGAACATCATCTTTGTCGAGTCGTTTTATGGCGGCTCGCACAAAAGTTTTCTCGACGGCTTGATCAAATATAGCAGCCACGACATCACGCCGATCACGCTGCCGTCGCGTTTTTGGAAATGGCGATTGCGTAGCGCCGCCTTGTATATCGCCGAAGAGTACGGCGCCGCGCTGCGGCAGTGCGATTTAATCATCGCCACCGATCTCATCAACCTTGCCGATCTCAAAGCCCTCTCGCGCTTCACCTGTCCGGCGATTCTTTTCTTGCACGAAAATCAGCTCACTTATCCGACGCCGGAAGGCGAGAAGCCCGAATTGAATTTCGGTTTCGTGAATTTGGTTTCGGCTTTGGCCGCCGATCGTTGCCTGTTCAACTCGCAATATCAGTTGCAGGAATTTGATTACGCCCTCAAGCAATTTATCAACGACATCCCCGAATTTGTCCCGGAACAGGCGCATCAGCAGGTGTTGTCGAAATCTCAAGTCATTTATATGGGCCTCGACTTTTCTGAATTTCGCCGCCGTCCGGTGCTGGATAATCCCAAGCCGGTCATTCTGTGGAATCAGCGTTGGGAATTTGACAAACAGCCCGAGGTTTTTTTCAAACAGATGTATCAGCTCGACGCCGACGGGTTCGACTTTGAGCTGCTTCTGCTCGGCGAAAATTTTCAGGTTCATCCCAAAGAATTTTTCGAGGCGCGTGAAAAACTCGGTTCGCGCATCCGGCAATTCGGCTATGCGGAAAGTGTGTACGACTTTGCCCGGTACCTCGCGATGTCGGATATCGTCGTCTCCACTGCCATTCAAGAAAATTTCGGCTTTGCCATTATTGAAGCCATGTATTGCCACACGCTGCCTTTGCTGCCCAAGCGTTTGAGCTATCCGGAAATTCTGCCGAAAAAATTTCACGAACAATTTTTATACGCCAACGAAGAAGAGTTGGCAAGCAAGCTGCGCCGGTTGTTGCGCGAGTATCGCCAATTGAACGAAACCCGCGCCGAGATTGCCCAGGCCATGGCCGAGTTTGACTGGAAAAATCGCATTGCCGAATTTGACGCATTGTTTGAAGAGATGGTTAAAGCGTAACACGTAAATCGTAAATTCGCCTCATGCAAAAACTGCGTATTGTTTCCTTGATCGCCAGCAGCTCGGAAATCTTCTGCGCGTTCGGCTGTGAAGAGTGGCTCGATGGCTGGCAGTTCTTGTAATTTTAATTGTATTCAACCCGGATTTTTCCCTTGCTTTTATTCACCGGGTTGAATATTTTTTTATTTGTTCCTTATAAATTGGTGCATCAAAAAGTTCTTTCTCTTTGGCCTCAATATGATAAATCTGCTTGCGCTTGCCGGCCCGGCGGTGGCTGTGACGGCGTATTTTATTTTCGGACAACCGCTGTGGGCGACGATTGGCCTCGGCGCTCTCACTCTGGCCGGCGTCATGGTGCCGAGTTGGCGAGCAGCGATGGGTTTGGCTCGCGTCGTTTTTATTTTTTGCCTGTCGACTTTCATCGCCGATGTGATTGCTGAATATGAACACCTCTATCGAACCAACGCCATCGCGGAAAGTTTTAATCTTTTGTCCTTTCTCGTTCATCATCGTCGTGTTGGCGCAACTTATCCTTATTCAAACATCTTCGTGCTGACCGGTTTATTGGCGCTATTTTTTTTAAGTGGTGAAAGCTGGAAAGGACTTTGTTTCGGCCCCGGCCAAACCCGGCAATGGACGCGCCGCGCTTTCGTAATCGGATTGCTTTTTGCCGCCGTGGTTTTGGCGCTTTTTGCATTGCTGCCGAAAAATTTGCAAAGCCTCGGCGTGAATCCGGTTCCAATCGACTGGCCGGTTGATGTGCTCATTGTGGTTGGCATCGGTTACGCGCTGTTCAGCACCTTGATGGAAGAAACGATCTTTCGCAGCGTGATGCTCGCCTTCTCGCGCTCGCATCTTACGCTGCCGGTTGCCGTGGTCGCGCAAGGCGTTGTGTTCGGCGCGATGCATTATCGCGTCGGCTTCCCCTCGAATGCCGGCGGCGCGGTGCTGGCGTTTATCTGGGGTTTGCTGGCCGGATGGCTCGTCTTGAAAGCCGAGTCGATTTATCCGGCGTTTGTCATGCATTTTGTCGTGGTATTGACACTGTTTGTTGGGTTGATTTTTTTACAGTGAAATGCTCAGGCAAATGATTAGCCAAATCGCTTTAAGATGACATGGACTTTGTATTAAAGAAAATCAAGCGACTGATCATTCAAGGCCACTACGTATTTACAGCCAAAGCTGATACCGAACTTCTGGTTGATGGATTAACACAAGCAGATGCGCTTGAATCGATATTGAATGCTGCGCTTGTCCGATCAAAAAAATCTCGCAGCCAGTGGCGAAAAGAACGCGATGAGAAAATGCATATTATCG
>Ga0247727_10007308_pt1 | contig 21090 bp, 18 predicted proteins | sample WisWelCaveWW1625_FD_202498 | JGI IMG/M metagenome (GOLD analysis project Ga0247727, IMG submission 202498) | Biofilm microbial communities from Wishing Well Cave, Virginia, United States - WW16-25 | ecosystem: Environmental > Aquatic > Deep subsurface > Groundwater > Cave microbial mat | place... | reverse complement strand
GACTTAATTGAACTCTCGTTTTCGAGCCCGGAGTTTGTGAATTTGATCTTGACCCTTTAGGTAATTTTCTCTATCTTGCTATCCAAAAACACAACTGCTCATTTTGACAATTCATGGCTGAATTCATTATCCTCGCGGCGGCAGCGCTCGCGATCATCGTTTATATTTCCATTCTGCTCTTTTTGATTACGGGTTTGCTGCGACGCAAACCCGAGAAATGTGATCGCCACCCGACGGTCTCCGTGGTGATCGCCGCCCGCAATGAAGAACAGAACATTGGGCGATGCCTGCGCGCGCTGACGCAGCAGAGCTATTCCCGCGCGCTCATGCAGATCGTTGTGGTTGACGACCGCTCCACCGACCACACGTCGGACTTCCTGAATGAATACCAGAGCGTTCATCCCGATTTGTTTACCATCGTGAAGGTTTCGAATACGCCCGATAACACCAGTCCTAAAAAATTCGCGCTCAGCCTGGGGATCGCGCAGGCCAGGGGCGAAATCATGTTCACCACCGATGCGGACTGCGCGCCGCCGCCAAAATGGATCGCCGAAACCGTGCCACTTTTTCGCGAACAGGTTGGAGTGGTGATTGGACTGGCGCCGTTCGAGCATAACGGCAAACTCTGGCATGAACTTCTGGCGCTGGACAATTGCGCCTCCGCGCTGGTGGCCGCGGGCGCCGCGAGCTGGGGTGTCGGCGTAACCTGTACCGGCCGAAACCTGGCGTATCGAAAAAAAGTCTTCGTGGAAGTGAACGGCTTCAGCAGCATCAACCACAGCCTCTCGGGCGACGACGATCTGTTTCTGCAGCAGGTTAAAAAACAGACCAACTGGCACATCGCGTTTTCGTTGAACCCCGACACGGCGGTTTACAGCCAGGCCGCGAAAAATTTTTCGGCGTATGTGGCGCAGCGGCGGCGGCACATCTCTGCTGCAAAATATTTCAGCCGTCCTCTCCAACTCGCCTATTTTTTATTCAATCTCTCCAATCTTGCACTCTATTTTTTTTTATTTTGGGGATGCTTCGAACCGTCGTTTCTGTTATTTGGCGTTTCATTTTTTAGCTTGAAATGGTTACTGGATTTTGTGGCTTTATTTTTAATAACTAGAAGACTGCAGCAAAGTAAACTTTTACGACTGTTGCCGCTGTGGGAAATTTTCTTCGTGCTGAACCATGCCTTCATTTCACCGCTGGGTTTAATCGGAAAAATAAAATGGAAATAAGTACACCGTTTGTCGAAGCCTCTGTTAACTATGACCCTCTCCCACCCGCGAGTCACCCCAACTATCGGCTCTGGGCCAATTATGCGGCGTTTGCTCGCGACCGCGGCGAACTGGTGGCGGATATTCTGGCGTCCTTCTCCCAAATTGCCAATCTGCAGATTCTCGATGTGGGGTTTGGCGCCGGCGGAACGACATTAGCGCTGGTAGCCCGCGGCGCTCGTGTGACTGCCATCGAGAGACATCCTACGAAGGTGCAGAAACTTCGACAGGAAGCCGGCGCTCAGCAAATGCCGGTGACTATTTTATCGGGTGACGCTCAGAATTTAAAATTCGCAAACGAAACATTTGACTGGGTGATTTTGCAGGACGTGCTGGAGCATCTCCCCGAACCGGCGAAAGCCATTCACGAAGCCTGCCGCGTTCTAAAACCAAATGGTTGGCTCTATATCTCTACTCCCAACCGTTGGTCGCCGTTGAATTTCGTTTCCGACCCGCACTGGAATCTGCCTTTCGTGTCAGTGTTGCCGAGAAGAGCGGTCAACTGGTATATCACGAAATTGCTCCACCGCGAAAAAATCGCCCGGGCGGATTTTGCGGGGCTGTTTTCTCTTTTCAAATTACGGCACTGGTTAAAACAAGAAAGCTTTGAACTGAGGTTTGTAAACCTAAAAATCGCTCAACGGCTCTTCCAGCAGCCGACCGCGGTGGTGAACAGCGAGGCCCACATCCGAGTCGTAAACTGGCTCATGAGATGGCGGTTGGACAAACTCGTGGCTCGTTTGGTAAACGACGGGTTGGGAGTTTTTAACTATTTTATCAATCCAACCTGGTACTTAGTGGCGAAAACCCGTAACGCGACGTTTATGTCGCGAGCCCTCAAAAGTCGCGACATGAATGGCGCGCTACAAGCTTTGCGTTACGAGAAGTAACAATGAAAGAGATACCTCTAAAACTTCTATTGAAGACCGTAACCGTCAAACGGCTGGTTAATGCGGGATTGGCCGTGAGCTCGTTTGTGATTTCTGCGGTGCGCAAACGACCAGTGGTTTGGGGCACGCCGTTCATTCTCACCGTCGAGCCGACCAACCTGTGCAATCTTCGCTGTCCTTTGTGCGTCACGGGCAACGGTCAGATGCTTCGCCCGGCCGGTCAGTTGGATTTCCTCACCTATCAAAAAATCATTGACGAGATCGGAGACTACATTTTTTATTTGCTGCTTTATCAGCAGGGCGAGCCATTTATTAACAAAGAATTCCTGCGCTTTGTTGAGTACGCCAAAACCAAACGCATCTTCGTCACCACCAGCACCAACGGACATTATCTGAACCCGGAAACGGCGCGTCGCACCGTCGCCTCCGGACTCGATTCCATCATTGTGTCCATCGATGGCGTGGATCAGCAAAGCTATGAAACCTATCGCGTAGGCGGCCGTTTAGCGAAGGTCATCGCCGGCGTGGAGAATCTCGTTCGCGAACGGACGCGGCAGGGCCGTAACACGCCGCTGATCTTCATCCAGTTTATTGTCATGAAACCTAATGAACATCAACTCGCGGAGATAGCCACTTTAACCAAAAAGCTCGGTGCAGATAAATTGCTCGTGAAAACCGTGCAGGTGGAAAATGCCGATGAAGCGCTGCGCTGGCTGCCGACTAACCAGAGTCTGCGGCGGTACCAATTCAACGGAAAAGAAATCCGGCCAAAGCGCGTTGCGCCGGGACCGTGTCCGCGGCCTTGGACCAGCACACTCGTTAACTGGGACGGCTCGGTCGTCCCCTGTTGTTTCGACAAAAACGGCCGCCATCAATTGGGTTCCACAACTGAACATCATTTCGATCACCTATGGAATTCGGAAAACTATGACAACTTCAGAAATGCTATGCTCACCGCGCGCAGCAGTCTGGAAATTTGCGCCAACTGTACGCAAGGTTTGCGACTCTATCTCTAAATTTCGCAGCCGATTCTGGCTGAAAGCCTTCGTCGCGGGTCTGGCACTTTTACTGATAATAACAAATTTGAACCTCCCGTCGCTGCTCGCAACCATTAAGATCGCCAATTGGCGATACGCAGGTTTGGCGCTCATTTTACTGGTGCCCAATCTTTTGATTCAAGGACTCAAATGGCACTATTTGCTCACCCGAGCTCGCCCACAAATTCGTTTCGCAACTACGATGAAATCGCTGCTGATCGGCTATCCACTGGGATGGATGACCCCCGGACGACTCGGCGAAATCGGCCGCGGGTTGGTTATTGCAAACTTGCCGCCCGAGCTCACCATCAAGCTCGCCATTTTGGATAAGGTTACCAATCTGGGTGTCACCCTCCTGGCGGGATTGGCGGGACTACTCCTCTTTCCTATTAATTTGGAATCGGAGGTAACGGCGGCGGGTTTGATCTTATTAGCCGTTCTGGCGACGCCTTTTACGCTACCAAAAGTAAAGGCCAAATTGCGTGTGCTATTAAAAATGGACGGTCAAAGTTATTGGACGTTGTTAACGTTTTCGTTTTTATTCTATGCGGTTTTCCTGGTGCAATTTTTCTTGCTGGTGTTGACGTTCGAGAATCTCGATCTGATGGCCGGCGCCAGCGCCGCCGCAGGCGTCTTCCTCATGAAAACCCTGCTGCCCATTGCCATAGCGGATCTCGGCATTCGCGAAGGCGCGGCGGTTTTCTTTTTCGGGAAAATCGGCGTCAGCAGCGGCGCCGCTTTTAATGCCTCTCTGTTATTGTTTATTATCAATCTGGTTTTGCCGACGCTGTTGGGAATTTACTTTCTTTTGAAAAAGGAACGCCGCGCTAATTGATTTCGTCAGGCAAAAAAATCTTGCCGGGCATCCTCTGGCGCGCTGCGGACGAGAACGTTTATTTGACCTTCGATGACGGCCCTGATCCCGAGGTTACACCAAAAGTTTTAGATGTGCTGGACCAGTTTAACGCGAAAGCCACGTTCTTTCTAATAGGTGAAAAAGTCACGCAGCATCCGCATATCGTTTTGCAAATCAAACAGCGCGGGCATGTCATTGGCAACCACTCGTTTCGCCACCTCCGAATGCTCGGAATGGCAAAAGAACAAATTTTAGAAGAGTTGAATCAAACCGATGAAGCGATTTTAAGCGTCACCGGTTTTAGGCCGCGACTCTTTCGGCCTCCGTATGGTTTGTTTGGAAAGGATTTGCTGCAAGCGCTCAACCTCACGCAGCACCGGATGGTACTCTGGAGCGCATCGGCCAAGGACTATCAGGCAGAGGCCGCGCCGGAGATCATCGAACGCCGGTTGCTTAAAATTGCGAAGCCAGGCAAGATTATTTTGCTGCACGACGGTCACCAAAATAGTCCGAACACATTAATAGCGTTGGAAAAGTCTTTACCCGCCCTCGCGGCTTCGGGATTGCACTTTTCAGCCCTGGAAAGTTGACATGCTCTATCTCGTCATTCCACTATTCGCTCTGACGTTTCTTTACGCAGCGGCTTTATTCAAACTTAGAAAAGGTCTGTCCAATCTAAAAGCTGGCACAAATAAAAACCAACCCAGCATCTCGGTGGTAATAGCCGCGCGCAACGAAGAACAAACCATCCATGCCTGCTTGACCGCGGTTTTGAATCAATATTATCCCAGTGAGAAATTGGAAATCATCGTCGTCGATGACCGTTCCGAAGATCGAACGTCAGACATCGTAAAAAGCATCTCGGCCGCTCATCGCCGGGTCAAGCTGCTGCAAATAAAAGATCGGTCGCCGCATTTAGCGCCCAAGAAGCGCGCCATCGATTTGGGCATTCAAAACGCGACCGGCGAAATAATCGTGACCACCGACGCCGACTGCCAGCCCGGTCCGAAGTGGCTCTCGGAACTGGTCAACTATTTCGAACCCGAGGTGGGTCTGGTCGCGGGATACAATCCTTACAAAACGAATGGATCAATTTTTCAAGAAATGTTAGCGTTGGATTATTTTGCCATGGCCTGTGTGGCTGCCGCCAGTGCCGGATTAAATTATCCGCTGAGCTGCTCGGGAGGCAATCTGGCGTATCGCAAAGAGTTGTATCTGCAAATCGGCGGCTTCAAAAACTTCGGCAACTGGGTTTCTGGCGATGACGACTTCTTCCTGCAACAAGTTCGCGAAAAAACCAACTGGAGAATCCGCTACGCCACTCATCCCAACACATTTGTGGCAACCACGCCGCCGATGAATTTGAAAGAGTTTGTAAATCAGCGGATTCGCTACGCTTCGAAATGCGCACACTATTCCTGGCCGGTAACACAGGGATTGATCGGCGTTTATTTACTTAATCTTCTGCTTGTCGTGGGGTTTGGCGTTTCTGTGTTCGCGCACAAACTTTTAGCATACTGGGCGGCAATATTTATCCTCAAAAGCTGCGCCGAATTTCTATTTCTAAACCGTGGTCACAAAATATTTGCGGTGCGCCATCCTCATTGGATTTTTTTGATCACCGCTCTCGTGCATCCGCTGTATCTGGTTTTGGTGGGCCTACTCGGTCAGCTATCTCGCTTTCAATGGAAAGGGGCTACCTTCACCGCCCAAATAAAACATCGTTCCGCAGCTCAAAGCACGTGACACAAATTTGGTTTATAAAATGATTGAATTTTTCGTGACGTTTTTGATAGCAGCAATTGTTCTTTACATCCTGCAGGCTTTACTGGTTTTTATCGGAACGCTTCGCCTGAACTACTCAAAAATCAAACGACTTCCTCAAATTTCGATTTTGGTTGCGCTAAGAAACGAAGAAAAAACCATCGACGCCTGTGTGGAATCGCTGCTCAATTTAGATTACCCGCATGACCTTTTCGAAATCATTCTCATCAACGACCGCTCAACGGATCGAACCCCAACCATCATCGAAGACGTGAAAAAACGCTCGTCGCTAATTCGGATGCGGCACATTCATCGCGCGATACCGGGGCTTTCCGGGAAAGCCAATGCCATTGCGCAGGGAATGGAGCTGGCGACGGGAGATGTCATTCTCGTCACCGATGGCGACTGCCGGGTACCGCCCGGTTGGGCGAGGGCGCACGCGGCCTACTATGCGAACGACGTCGGGCTGGTGGCCGGCTTCACCCTGCTCGACGAAAAAAACGACCGCACTCCGCTTTTTGGGAAAATCCAATCTCTGGATTGGGCGTATTTGCTTTCCATCGGCAGTGGGGCCATCGGACTGGGCAAGCCGCTGAGCGTGCTGGGCAACAATTTTTCGTTTCGACGGGAAGCCTACGAAGCGGTAGGCGGATACCGCAACATGGGCTTCACCATCATCGAAGATTTCGCGCTGACGAAAACACTGCTGCAAAAAACTTCCTGGCGGGTCCTCTACCCCATCGATGCCGATATGGTGGTGTACAGCCATCCCATGCCCAGCCTCAAAAAATTTTACCACCAGCGCAAACGTTGGTCCGCCGGCGGCAAAGAGGTCGGAATGTACGGAAAATTTCTCATGGCGCTGGCGATGACGGTGCATCTGCTGCTGCCCGTATCGTTTTTCATTCTGCCGCCGTTGTATCCCATCGCCTGCGCAGTTTTAATTTTATTAGCGGATTTTTCAATATTATGGCGAACCACCGGGTTGGTGAACCGTCGCGATTTGCTAAAATACTTTCTGCTGTGGGAGATTTTTTATTTTTTTTATACTATCTTCTTCACGCCAGTTTTGTTATTTCCAACCACCGTGCTCTGGAAAGACACATCCTACTCTTGGAAGTTCAATTGGAAAATGAAAAAAATGGCGGAAAGGGTGTAGTCCCCGCCTCTTGTGGGCGGCTGCTGACTTAGTGCTCCATTTCAGAATTATTTGTTGGGTATAGCGAAGCGTAGAGAGTAGAGCGAGGAGCGTAGAATCGCTCTACTCTCTACGCTCTACGTGGTCCATTCAACTATATGAAATCTATTTTCGATTGTCAACTTCCTATCGTGAACATTACTGAACTTATCGGTTCACTGCTGCTCCTCTACGCCGAAATCCACTATTCCTTCAAAGGCATCTACAGCCGATTAAAAAAAGACGAGCCGGAAATCATCGCTGATTTGCCGCATCGCCTCGAACCCGGGGCCGCGCTGCCGCTTTTGCTGCTGATTAAAGACGCTGACCGCTATCCCATCCTTCTTCATTCCGTGCAGGTTGAGTTGAGCTGCGGGGAAGTGCGACAGAACATATATTTTGACTTCGACTCGCAACCCATCCATCAAAACTTTTGGGATAAAGTTTTAGAAATAACCCCAGAAAAAACTTTTCACGGGCTGTGCCAGGCGGATGTTGCCATTCACTTTACCCGAAACGGGAAAAGACGAATAGTGAAAAATGACAATTACTCCGGTACCAGCCACGCCCCGCTGAAGGTTTTTATTTCCGACGAACCGCTGCCAAAAACCAGCGGGTGGTATTTCGGAGAATTCCACTGCCACACCAGCTACACCAGCGATCAGGTGGAATTTGGCGGGCCGATAAAAGCCACCGCGCGGCTGGCGCAAGCCCTGGGGTTGAACTTCTTCTGCGCCACCGACCACTCCTACGATCTGGATGACGAACCCACCAATTATCTCAAAAACGATCCGCGTTTAACCAAGTGGAAAGCGCTGCAAGAGGAAATTGCTCATTTCAATTTCAGCAACTCGAATTTTGTGATCGTGCCCGGCGAGGAAGTTTCGGCAGGAAACCATAAAAATCGCAACGTGCATTTCCTGATATTGAACCATCCGGAGTTCCTGCCCGGCGCGGGCGACAGCGCCGAAAAATGGCTGCGTACTAAACCGGATTTATCCATCTCGGAAATCTTGAGTAAAATTAATTCCAATGCAGTGGCGTTTGCAGCACATCCGGGCACGCGACCGCCGTTTCTGGAGTGGCTGCTGGTGCGGCGCGGCAAATGGGAATTAAACGATTGCCGCGATCCGCGGCTGCACGGCCTGCAAATCTGGAACGGCAGCGAAAAGGGGCTGCAGGAAGGCAAACAACTGTGGATCAAATTACTTTTGCAGGGGAAGCGGATATTCATCTCCGGCGGCAGCGACGCCCACGGCAATTTCAACCGCTTTCGTCAGATTGGCTTTCCCTTTTTTACGATGCGGGAACATCACGACCATCTTTTTGGAAAGGTGCGCACGGGCGTGTTTTTGGAAAACGGACTGGCGCTCGATGCCATTTTGGAAGCCATCAAACATGGTCGTATGATCGTGACGAACGGCCCATTTGTGGATATGTGGGTTAAAAACGAGAAAGGTGAAGTCGCTCGATTGGGGGATACAATTTCTGGGAACGAATTTCGAATCTCAATAAATTGTCTTTCTTCTCCGGAATTTGGAGATCTGAAAGAGTTACGAATTTACCAGGGGGATTTGATTACTCGTCAGGAAAATTTGCTTAAGCTCGAAAACCGATTTCCGAGTTCGTTTCGACTTTACGAAGAAATGATCCTGGACAAAGGACCAAACACTATTTATATTCGAGCGGAGTTGATTTCAGAACGAGAGGGGAAGCGCTTTCTTTGTTTGACAAACCCAATTTGGATAAACTGCTAACACAATACTAACATTCAAGCTCAGCCGAAACATGTTTACAAAAAAAACTCGAAAACCAAACTGATTTCGTTTAATTTTTTCAATTCAATTTTACTTCTTTAAATAAATCGTATTTTTCAACTCTTTCAGCAAATTCATAATTCTTCATATTCAGCCGATATTCACTTTCAGGATCGTGTTCTGGACAAAAATAGAAAATTCCTTCATCTTCATTTCGTATACAAACTTCTTTTATATGATCCGGAATATGATACAATTCGTCAAGTGACGCATCATTGTTATTAAAACAATCAGAACATCTTATCTCAATTTTAGGTTTCCATAATATTAAATTGTCTCTTTTTGTTTCAACATGAGAACATCGAATAACCATGCCAATATCCCCAGTCATACATTTAACATAGGACTTGTTATGTTCATAAGTCTTATTAATATATTTTGCTAATTTATTTTTATAACTACCCATTTCTTCTCTTAATTCCGAAATAATGATGAGGCGTTGAAACTTATGGTCCTTTATTGAATTATTAGTCATAGTTTGTTCATTCTCTGTAATTTCTTTGATCTTGGCTGCGTATTTCTCATAACTTCTTAAAACACCATGTAAATATAGATGATCTCCAAGATCTAGTTCCTCAGAAAATAGATGCTCTATTACTTTACTTCTATCATAATTATATGGGGATTTATCCAAAAGATCCTTGGGAGAATTATGTGGGTCATCATACCAATAAGAATATTTAATTTGGTTTGAGATTCTATGTAATCTCTTAAATAATTGGAGTTGTTTATTCAAAGTTTCTTTCTCATTATCATTAAACTCAATTGAATAATCTTTAAGTTTTTCTTCGATCTCGCTTATTTTAATTGAGGTTTCATCAAGTTTTTGCAAAATATTTGTCAATTCTCCATCTTCTTTTTCAATCTCAATTCCAGTGAAATACTTCAATTCCTTAAAAGGGGTGCTATTAACGTGCAAAACCAAAATATCACAATCTAAAAATTCATCAATAACATAGTTCGAGGATGGTTTATAAGTGTCTTTATCTTTAAATCTTTTACAAAACCTAGTATCACTTGGAATTCCGATAGTGAATACCTGATAAGGCTTATCAGGAAAGAATTTAAGTTTAATTCCAATACAATACTCTTTTGTAGATAATTCTGTATGTATCACATTTTTTACTTCTATTTCTAAATTATATTTTTCTCTTAAATCCCCTATAGTCCCTTTTGTAAGAGTATTCACATTATATGATGTATTTTGCAAAAGATAACTGAATTTGTGGGCACATCCTGCATTCAAAAACAAATCAATTGTCTTTCTTTTTTCTATTCGTTGGTGGAAATCTAATAGGGTCAATATACTATCAAAATTATCAGAATGATCTATATGATCATGTGTGATGATAATTGCATCAATATCATCAATGGAAAATCCCTCCGCATATAAATTCATTATGAAATCAAAACCCGGATCTATTACGATTCCTTTATTTTGATGTTGTATGAAATAACCCCCACCCTTAATATTAAATGCCAAAGGGCGTGGAACACAAGGAGTAAAAGAGCTCCATCTTTTTAGGATATGAAAATAAATAGCTTCCGGATCTTGTCGGCGTCCTTGTCCAATCCTTCTATCTCTCATTAAATATTTATAAATTTCAGCGTTTTTAAGAGCGAAATTCTCTGCATAAGTAAAAAGTGTTTGTAACAATTCTTTAGCAATTTCTTGTTCCGAATCTAAATTATTTTTTTTTGCCTCTTTATTAATGAGATTTTCAAGGACAGCATAAGAAAACCGTCTAATAAATCTTTCAAATATCTCACCTGCTTCAAAATCAAATTCCAATTTCGGCAAGCTTTCATTACTCTCCAAACAATTAATTTGCTCTGCGGAAGGCGGATGACTTGCGACTGAAAGTTTAAATAACAACTGATTAAATCTCGCAAGCGTATTCTGTGGGTTTAGTTTCAGGCAAAAAAGTATCAATTTGTAGGCAATTTCATTTCTGGCTAAATCTGATAACGTTTTTATTTTACCTTCATTGTCTGGATATGATGGCAAATTTAATATATAAATTATTAATCCAACTCGATTCAAGATATCCGAAAATAAAATGTCATATGATTCTAATTTATTAATTTTATATACTTTTTTATCCGCAAAATTATTAGCTAAAACTTTTATTCTCAAAAAAACTTCACATTTATTAATTCGCGCGTCAAAACGGGTTGCCATTAAATAATCAATTAATTTGGTTAAGTTTTCATTTAATTCTTTAACTTCTTCTTTATTTATTAAGTAAAGACTATGTTTTAATGCAGTAAGAAAAGATCTTAGTGAGTTTCGAAATTCACCTAATTCTAAATATATTTTACCTATATTCAATTGAGCCTTAATTCTCGCTAGACTTTTATCTAAAAAACATTTCCAGTAAGAATTATCTTTAATTTTAGAGCGAGATTCAGTTAAGGCATGAAATTCAGTTAAGGCTGCTGAATAATATTCTCGGGCGTTCGGATAGGAATAATCTCTTCTATATAGTTCCCCTCTTAAACAATTTAACATTGGAGGCAAGAGAGTACAATATTCAGATGTTAAAGATTTAGTGTATCCTTCATTGGACATAACAAATTGCTGTTTAAGTTGATCGATAAGTTTACTTAAATCAGTATAATCGTTAAAAGCTTCTCTGTTTTCTCCCGCTAAAAAATGGGAATAGCCCCTCCGAAGGATACATAATGCTCTAAGTAGTTCAATTTTTTCTCGGTTCTCTTTCCTATTGAAAAGAGGAAGATATTGGCACATCAATTTTGCAAATGTGAATATCTTTTGGCATTGAAGCAATTCCTCATTAATATCAGAAGATTCAGTTATAACTTCATTGAATTTTCTGGTTTTTTTGTCTGATAAGATATGCAGTTGGATTTGATATCTCGTGGTTAAATAAACAATGAACCTTCCAAAATGATAATTAACCGTCGAGGTATTATTAAATGTTTTTGGATGTTGCGAAAAAAGCCGAATAATTATTGTATTAAGAATAAAATATGTTAGTCTATCTGGAACCTGGGGCCATTTACGGTAGCGTTCTTCATATCTCTTCACTTTATTTTGCAGAAATTTTCGCAAGTAATTATCATTATTTTCTAATTCTACTTTTTTGATTGGCTCATAAACAAACTCTCGAAAAATAAAGTAAAGATTCTTGGCAGGTGTCATAAATTCACTCTGATCTGCATTATTAACAAATTTTGACCAATCGTCATTTGACTTTTGCTCACAAAGTTTTTGAATTTCAGATAGATAATCTTGTATTATGTAGAAAGAATTTGCTATCACGCCATTTTCTATTGTTTCTAAGTCATATTTCCCTTCAAATTGAACTTTGCTATTCTCGCAAAATTCATTAAAACCTTTAATGCATAATTGTTTTAGATTTTTTACACAATTTTCCATCTCTTTATTAAGCTCAGAAAGTTTTGATCGAGAATGTCTTGAACACATGATTTCGTAAAATTGTTTTAGAAAATAACAAAATTTTAGATCCAGAGCATTTTTCTCATTCTCTTTAAGATTATTTACTTTTTGGATTTCTAATATGGCCATCTCATTATTATCCAATACATGAAAAAGCTCAGCTCGTAAAATATAGTCTAATATTTTGAAATCCTCATTTGAATTTATTGTTAACATTAATTGCTCCTGATTTCTATTACCTTGAAAGTAAATTCCATTGGAAAAAAGTCAAGAATTATAATCTGTAATAGATAAAGAAAATACGCATCTATCCGCAAATCCTTGAGCACATGTCGGCATAAATCGATAGAATTCGGGGGAAGAATCTCAGCTTGCGGATTATTTACTCAAATAAGATACAGAACAAACATTGTTAAGTCAAGTAAATTTTTTTGAGATAAAACCTTGAATGTCATTCCCGCGTGTTTTTAGCGGGAATCCATGATGCCGAAAAATGGATGCCCGATAAAAGCGTTCGGGCATGACAATGGGTAGTACTTTGGCATTCGGACATTAAATATACTCTTAACCCTCGTCTTTTCCTCGAAAACGTCTCGATGATTTTCAAAAAGCACAGGAGCTTTTGCTTAAAAGCTTTGACGATTTTATAAAAAGCACAGGTGTTTTGCTCAAAACCTAAGGCGATTTTTCAAAAAGCTCAGAGCTTTTGTCTAAAAGCTAAGGACAATTTTTCAAAAACTCAGGAGCTTTAGCAAAGACACAGGAGAAGTTTTTAAAAAGTGGGAAAAGATTGACTTTCTTTTCAGGGTGTTGCCGGTTGTCATGCCCGTCCCGACCAGTCGGGATTATCGAGCATTAATGCTTTTTCGCAGGAGATTCCCGCTAAAAACATGCGGGAATGACGTATACAAAGCAAACCTAATACACGGTTGCAAACCGTGTAAGATCGTCGTGGGAGTATAAGCTGATCTTACACCGTTTGCAACGGTATTGTCCGCAAAATAAAACACGGTTACAAACCATGTTGGATCCGTTGGCAAGATCTCAACACCGTTTGTAACGGTGTTTATTTGAAATTACGTAGGTTAACACAATACACGGTTGCAAACCGTGAAGGAACTCTGCTCGACATAAATGTCGAGTTACTTAAAACAGCTTGATCTTCTTCACTATCTTCTTCAACCCCCGCCCGAAGCGCTTGGAGACAATCTGAATATGACGCTGCTCGCCTTCGCCGTGGCTGCTGGTTTCAATGCCCGCCATGTCTTTCAACGCGTTGTGCACCACGTAGCGCTCAAAGCTGCCCATCGGCGGCAGGTCAACCTCTTCGCCGGTGTCGAGGGAGTGCTGCGCTTTCTCGCGAGCGAAGCGCTCAAGGTTGCCCACCGGATAGATGCAGAGGATAAACTCCTCCCCTTCGCGGTAGGTGCGGGTTTTGAAACTCTGGTTGCGATCAAAGTGGCGATGAATCAATTTTCTTTCGAACGAGTTGAGACCTTTCAATACTTCCGGCTGGATGGCATCGCGCAGCTTCTGCTCCACTTCCGAAATGATTTTCTGGATATTGGGATTATCAAAGTCATCTCTTCTGAAAGGTCGTCGGTTTGAACCGGGTCTGCGTTGTTCTCTTTCCATAGTGTCGTTCCTGTTGGTTAAATCATACTTAGGATTCTGGTCGGAATTCCATGAAAGTCGCCGTTGCTCATAAACAGTACGATGTCGCTGGAATCCAGATGTGATTTTAAAAAATCGAGCATGTCTGAATTGGGAGGCAAAATCCAATTGGGAATGTGTTTGCGAGTGAGTTGCGCAGTAATATTTTCCACCGACAGCCGTTCGTTTTGCGGCACTTTCTCCGGCAGATGCAGCGGAGTTAAAATCACCCGGTCGGCCGCGGCAAAAGCCTGAACGTACTCCTCCTCAAACACCTTGCGTTTCGCGGACGCGGTGCGCGGCTCGTACACCGCCCAAATTCGGCGGTCGGGGTAGCGATTTCGTAACGCGCGAATGGTGACTGCGACAGCGGTGGGATGGTGGGCAAAATCATCGAATATTTTGATGCCGTTGACTTCGCCTTTTAACTGCAGGCGCCGCTGGACATTTTTAAACGACGACAGACCGGCGCGAATTTCCGCCATCGAAATTCCGAGCGCATCGCAGGCTGCGATCGTAGCCAGGCAGTTTTTAACCATGTGCTCGCCAAACAGCGGAATCGAGAACCGGCCGAGGAATTCCTTCTTGCGATACAGATCAAATTCGGTGGCGTTCTCCATCGCGGCGATATGTTGCGCGCGCCATTCGGCTTCGTCGCTCATTCCAAACGACACGACTTGCGCAAAAGCTTTTTCGCTCAACTTTCGAACGAGGGGATCATCCCAACCGGCGATGAGATGGCCATTACGCGAAATGAGATTGATGAGGCGTTTGAAGGCGGTTTCAATTTCGTCGAGATTGCGAAAGATGTCGGCGTGGTCAAATTCGATGTTATTTAAAATCACCAGATCCGGCAGGTAGTGGAAGAACTTCGAGCCTTTGTCGAAAAAGGCGCTGTCGTATTCATCGCCCTCGGTAACAAAGATTTCGCCTTTGCCCAATTTGAAGCCGCGGCCGAAATTTTCGGGGATGCCGCCAATAAAAAAACTCGGGTCTTTGCCCGCCTGCTCGAGCACCCAGGCTAGCAGCGCGCTGGTGGTGGTCTTGCCGTGCGTCCCCGCGACCACACACGAATACTTTCCGCGAATAAAAAATTCTTTGAGCGCCAGCGGCATGGAGATATAATCCAGCTTGCGCTCCAACACCGCCTCCACTTCGGGATTGCCGCGCGACATGGAATTGCCAATCACCACCAGGTCCGGCGGCGGCTCGAGATGTTGCTCGCTGAAGCCGCTATAAAAAGGGATATGCAATTCTTCGAGGAAGGTGCTCATGGGAGGATAAACATTCTGATCCGATCCCCTGACCTCATACCCCCGAGATTTTAACATGCCGGCCAGAGCCGTCATGCCGGTGCCGCAAATCGCGATGAAGTAGACGCTCTTCACGGCTTCAGGATTAAATAACCGCATGGTGCAGAATGCTGGAAAATTACGATGAAGGTTTGGTCTTGCGCCGGGGCTTTTCCGCCTCACCGTTTTTCACGATGGACAACCGCACTTTTCCGCTCGAGACTCCCAGGTTGCTGATCTCCTGGTTATCGACCTTTAGACTGATCCCCTCGGCATTGTGTATAATGAGGTCCAACCGATCCTCGGCTTTCCAGATGATGGTTTGATCCGGCGCGCCCGGAGTCGCCGACGCTTGTTCACCGTTAATCACCAACTGAACCCCCACCTGATTAAACGCCTTAATTTGCAATTCAATCGGTGTGGGAGTGGACTGGTGTCCATTGCCAGCCGGTTGCGGCGTTCCCTGGGCGGGCGCACGTAAATTAGCGTTATTAGGTTTGGTTGTGTACTCTAAGGGTCGGGCGTAAATTTGTGAGCGATATTGCAAATAAACGACAATGATGCTGATGACCAAAATCATGGAACCCGCCGCTAACGCCCACTCCAATACGAGATTTTTCGGCGGCGCGCTTTTCGGGATTTCCGGCTGGGTTCTGATCTCTTCCTCGTTCGCGTGTTGAACTTCCGCTTGATTCGTCCGGTGCTTCCCAAGAATTTCATCCGCGTTCAGCCCCAGCGCGTTGGAGTAGGTTTTTAAAAACGATTTGACATAGGTTTCCGGCAAAAACGCAAAGTTGTTCTCCTCCAGATACTGCAAATATTCCCGCGGAATGCGGACTTGCTCATGAATTTCCGTGAGCGATTTGTTCAACGCAATCCGCTGCTGTTTTAATATTTCTCCGATATTCTCCATTTTTCCACCCAAGGTTTTAAAGTTTTAATCTCGGAGTGCAACTCAGAAGCGTCGAGGTTGCAATGCTAAAGCATTGCACTCCGATGTAAGAATGTTTGCAACGTTTGATAAAACTTCGCTAACGGGAATCCCATGACATTATAAAAACAGCCGTCAATTTTGGTTACAAAAACAGCGCTCTGATCCTGAATACCGTAGGCGCCGGCTTTGTCCATCGGGCTTTGCGTCTGTACATACTGCTCAATTTCCTGGTCATTTAACTCACGAAACGTGACGCGCGTTCGCTCGTAATCGCTGATAACATTTTCAGAAGGTTTGTCGATGATGGCGAGGCCGGTGTAAACCGTATGCGTTTTGCCGCTTAGTTTTCGCAGCATCGCCCTCGCCTCGTTCGCCGTCCGCGGTTTTCCCAGCATTTGATTATTCAGAACCACGATGGTATCCGCGCCCACGATGATGGCGTCGCTAATATTTTCGGCAACTTTGCGGGCTTTCTTCTCCGCCAGCTCAAGGACGTGCACTTCGGGTACGGTATAAACTTCATCGCGCTCGTTCAATTTACTCTCAATTATTTCAAATTCCAATCCAATTAATTTCAGAAGCTGCGCCCGGCGCGGCGACGAGGAAGCCAAGATTAACCGCTTGCCATTGAGATCGATCACCGTTGAGAGCTCACCCTTCCTGACTTTCCAAAATGAGCGTCGCCGGGCCGTCGTTATGAATCTCGACCAGCATCATCGCGCCAAACACTCCTGCCGCGACATGAAACCCCAGCTCCTGCAAATTGGCAATAAACCGCTGGTACAGCGGTTCGGCAATTTCGGGCGGCGCCGAATCGGTAAAACTGGGGCGGCGACCTTTGCGCGCATCGCCGTAGACGGTAAATTGCGAAACCACTAACATTTCACCCCGAACATCCAAACATGAAAGATTGAATTTGCCTTCGTGATCGCTGAAAATCCGCAGATGGGCGCATTTATCGGCTAAAAATTTCGCATCTTGTGCCGTATCGCCGTTGCGGACGCCCAAAAGAATAACCAAGCCTTTTCCGATCTTTCCGACCACCTCACCGTTAACCGAAACCGAGGCTCGGGTTACACGCTGAACAATAGCTCGCACGGAATTTCCGTTTCCTCAGAAAACTTCACCCAAAAAATGAGTTGAGAAAAGATGTGAATTTAAATTCAATCAGTAATTTGGTGATCGTATTCGGATTATGAAATTTCTTCCTGTGCTCTGATCAAGCGGCTAATTTTTTTTGTTCGTCAAGTGCTTTTTATCAAGCTGTACATAGATGATTCCAATCAGAGCAAGCACACCTAAGATGATAAGCGCTATTGCATAATATGTCATTCTTTTACCTCCTTAGCATCAAGCATGTAACCTAATATAAATAGCATCGCAACAATGAAGCCACCAATAAATAGAAGAAGATGGAAAGTTTCTGGTTGTGCTAAAGGACTTATTACGTTAATTGTAAGAATAATTTTAGCAAGGTCATAGGAGAATTTGGCAAGATTATCTTTTTGTTTTTCGGTTTTGATAAGTTGCATGTTTAATTTTGCCAGCTAAGCATTCTTGGTCAACCTTGAATTCGGCTGATTAAAAAGATGCGAATTCTAATCGATAGCTACGATTTAAACTATTAAATTCTAAATATCAACTCTTACCTCAAATCGGTCTGCCTAAAAAAATAGCGAACAGACCAACCAACATAACGGCTTTCAAAACCGCCGAAATGCGGCGCAGCGAGGACGGTTGGGGTCGAACCCACATAAAAACCAGTACGACGATGAGAACCAAATCCACGCCAAATAGAACTGTCCAGAAATATTTTTTCCCATAGATTTCAAAAACGTACGGGAGAAACGTAGCGATTATCAACAAACCAAAAACTACCGTGGCCACCGCAAACGCACTCTTTTTCCCGAACCGAACAGCCAACGTTTGCGCGCCGCACGAAACATCCGCCGCTTGATCTTCAACATCTTTTATTATTTCCCGGCCCAGATGGAATAAAAACGCGAAGCCCGCCGGGATCAACGTCCACTGCCAGCGCTGGACCGCCAACCCGCCGTACACAAACGCCAGCGCCGAAAACAGGCTAACCGCGATGTTTCCTAACAGAATGGTGCGTTTTAAGGTGGCGCTGTAAAAGACGAGACCGGCGGCGATCATCACCGCCATCGCAATGGAAAAAATCTGTATAAATATACTAAGAAAAATACCCAAAGCAAACAAAATTCTTGCGAATGTTAACGCCTCGCCAACCTGCAAATGGCTCGCCGGCAGCGGACGGAACGGCTTGTTCACCCGATCGATCTCTACATCATAATAATCGTTGATGACGTTGCCGCCGGCCATGATCAAACCGCCGGAGACACATGCGCAGATAACCTTTTGCAGCGGCGCAATCGTTCCGGTGATAAAAGCGCCGAGAAAAATCGACAGCATTCCCAAAAGCACATTTAACGGTCGCGTGATAATAAAATAACTTTTGATCCTAGAACTCATTGGTGAGACTGATGTGAACCTTGCCGTTCGAAAGTCCGTCGCCCTCGCCAAGACCGTAATCGATGCCGAACAATCCCAGTCGAGTGTCGAGGCGCAGGCCAAGGCCGTATCCTATCTTGCCATCTTCGATTTTCAACTTGGCGTCACCCAGCTTTTCGTCGCGGAAAAAATAGCCGGCATCAAAAAAGATAAAAAAGCGCGAGTTACGATTCAGCAAATAGCGGTATTCAAGGTTGGCCCAGGCCACGCGCGACCCGCGGAACTGCTCTTCGCGATACCCGCGCAGGGTGCGGGCGCCACCGAGCCGGTACTGATCGGTAATCGAAATCACCTCCTCGCCGCTGGTGATTTGCCGGCCGTGCAGCGCCGCCGCCAACACCTGCCAGCGCCATGGGGAAATATAGGTCTCAAAATCCACGGCCAGCCGTTTTTGATTAAATGAATTGATCGGCAGCGCAACGTCGCTAATATTTTTTCGGCCCCATTCAAACGAGGTCTGGTAATAGACCCCTTTTTGAGGATTCAGCAGGTAATCCAACGTGTTCACCGTCAAACCGGCGGTCAAGTTGATGGAATGACTCGGCGGCAGACCAAATATCACCCGCCCCAGTGAATCGGGAGAGACATCCCGCCGGGAAACCTGGGTAAAAAACGACAGGTGTTCATTGAACCGGTAGCGCAGATCCAGACCGAGTTCGCGATGGACGTAAATGGTATCCTGAATGAGCTGCTCGAAACTTACACCGGCGTTGAGCGGCAAACCGGCCAGCCACGGCTCGACATAACGAAATTTCAGTTGCTGAGTTTTGGCAGAACGCCGCTCCCAGCGCGCTTCGATTTGCCGCCCGGTGCCGAGCAAATTTCGGAACGACACATCGATCAGCCCGGTCACGAACCCTTTGCTGTTTTGCACCGGCGGATTATAGCCGAGGACGCCGTCGAAGCGGTTCTGGCTTCCCTCAGCCAGCTCGATGATGAGTTGGTCTGCGCCGTCCAGCCGTCGCTCCAATCGCGGCGGGTTCACCCATTTGAAGTAGCCCAATTTGAGCAGCCGGGATACAATTTTATCGATCCTGCGCTGCGTGTAAATTTCGCCCACTTTAATGCCCATCTCCCGAGTGACCACATAATCCTTCGTTTGCTCGTTGCCCTGAATTTCAATGGCGCCGATGGTGACCAGCGTGCCCGGCTCCACTCGCAGTTTAATCGCAATATTCGACTCGCTTTCTGAATCTGATTTTTCAACCTGCGGGTTCGCGACGGTAACTTTGCAATACGGATAGCCTCGGTCTTCACAATACTTGATAACGGCCTCGATATCTTCTTCCAAAGTTTGATACCGAAAATCTTTGCCCGCGCGTGTCCGCAACTCCTCGCGCAAGTTTTGGTTATCATTGGTCAACCCTTCGATAACCAAATCCTCCACTTTGAGCCGATCGCCCTCCGAAATCTGAACGAGCACGTCCATGCTTGTGGAATCCGCCTTGTAGAAGAAGGCTATCGAATCCACTTTGGCAAAATAGTAGCCGCGATTTTTGAATCGCTCCAGCACCTCCACACTGCGCGCGTGGACAGTTTCGGGAGAAATAATCTCTCCTTTTCGAAATTTAAACCAGCTCTGAATTTCGCCCGCGCTGATTTTATGGTTTCCCTCTACTTTGAATTTATCCAATCTGGCCTTTACAGAGCGGTTCGGTTCGGCGAAAAGGCTTGCCCAGAAAAGCAAGATGGTTAACAATAGAATTTTAAAATCAAATCGGTTCACAACTGACAAGCTATTTGATTAGTGTAAATTCGTGTAATTCGTGGTTCAAAAGAACGCCCGCATTTCCACTTTGGCAAAATGCTGTGCCGGCGGCCGGTCCGGTTCGCTGCGGCCAAAATAGCTGAACGACGCCTGCACGTTGCGCGATACGCGATAATCGAAACCGAAATTCCAGCGCAGGGTGGTGCCGGCACGATTGCCATCGTTTAATTCAAATGGAATTTGATAATTCGCAGGCGCCGCTAATACCTGTACTTTGGTCCACTCGATTTCCCCGCGCAAACGTCCGGTCTTGTTGAGGGAATAATTCATCCGAGGCTTGAACGAAATCAGGCTGGTTTTGGCCACCGGATCGGCGACAAGGTCCTTGCTAAAACCCAATTGACTTTTCATACCAAGCTCGATCCGGGTTTGCGGGCGGTACACCAGATCGACTTCGAGATCATTCGACCGCACTTTGCGGTTTTCTCGCCCCTGAGCACGGAACAACCGATCTTCCTCAGAGTGAATGAATTCCAACTGGGCAGAAACCTGATTGGAAAACTGCCGCAGCAGCCGCACACCTTGCTCGCGCACCCGGCGATCCTGTCCGCCATCGATAAACTGGTTATTTTTTTCGGTGCGGTTGCGATAGCGGTAGCGCAGCGCCAGTTGCCGGCTGTTTTCCCAGAGATGCACGTCCTGCCGCAGCTCGATGCTGCCGAAAATCGTCGTGCTGTCGCG
>Ga0247727_10007307_pt1 | contig 21108 bp, 5 predicted proteins | sample WisWelCaveWW1625_FD_202498 | JGI IMG/M metagenome (GOLD analysis project Ga0247727, IMG submission 202498) | Biofilm microbial communities from Wishing Well Cave, Virginia, United States - WW16-25 | ecosystem: Environmental > Aquatic > Deep subsurface > Groundwater > Cave microbial mat | place... | reverse complement strand
CTTGAGATTGACGAAGATTTAAACGCGCTTGGGCAGGTGAGGCCGCCGGGCTTTAACCGGATTCAGCAAGTTCAGGGAAATGTCACGAAGCTCGGAGATTACGCGGAATTCCCGCAGAATTACTTCACTCATATGACAGGATCCTATATTGTGGATCTTCTCACCGAAGAGCAAACAAAAGAACTTTTCATTCAAGTCAATCAGCGCTTAAAAGAAGGGGAGGAATTCAGCTTCACACTTCCTCAATCCTGGCGGCTGTCCAAATCATTTGTCACTGCTATGCAGCGCCTTGGGTTTCGTGTGAACATGCCGGTCAGAGGATATCACAGGCCGAGGGAAACGCTGCTTCAGAGGATCCGGGAAAAGCATGCTTCAAATCCGGTTTACGGAGCCGACATTGCTCACGAAGTAAACCGGATGCTCAGCAAATCTTTTACCGTGGTTCGCGTGTTCAAAGATAAACAGCTGGATTTGAATGATCCGGAAACAAAAGCCGAGATCGCTGCTATTGGTTCAAAACTTTTTACTCTTGAAAAAACAGACACCGGGCAGCGCGGGCCCGGAACGGGAGAAAAACCAAGGGATTTTGGGCCCGACGCGATGCGCAAATGGGCGGAGGTGCTTCGCTGGATTCTGAAATGGTGGGAGATCAATGACCTTGAAGTTTTTGACGTGGATCCTGAGGCAGGGTACGTGAACCGTGAAGAAGTGCTTGGTATCTTCCCTGAAATCCAGACCGAAGACGCACTCCGGCATCTTTATCAATTTCGATTTTTATTCAACGAAGAGTATTATGAAATCATAAGCGACTTTTGGAGTTTCTGGAATACGCCCTCCGAATATTTTTTAAGATCACAAATTGAATTTTTGGCGCAGCTTTACCGGCGCGGGCCGCCGTATAATGGCCGCGATAAAACACCAAGCTATTTCTCCCTTCAGGAAGCCGCTCAAAGGCTTCGAAACCGTGCCCAGACGTTTGACAATATGGCCCAAGCCCGGCCGGCATCTTCCCCTTATCACGAACAAAATAAACAAATCGCGCGTGACGCTCAGGCCTTGGCCGATTTAATCGAGAACAATTTCGGTCTCTTTAAAGGCGTGCACGAGTTAAGTTATTTGGCCCTTCCGCAAGACATTCACCAGGGCAAAGCTCCGGCTTTGGGGCAGCCGATCTCTGGAGATCCGGATAAGCGCACTGTTTTTGCGCGGCTTAAAGAAGCCGCCAATCAACCCGACGCGGCTAAAAAAGCGCTTCTGAGCGTTCAGCTCCTTGCCGCCATGAATCTTTTTACGGAACACCACAAGCCGGGGGATAACCTTGCCGCAGATATTGTCCAGCATGCCCATGAAATTCAGCTTCCAAAACCGCCTGAACAAAAAGCTTCTCCACGCGTGAAGCCGCCACTGCTTAAGATAACTGCAGACATTGATTGGCAGGAAAAATCAATACAAAAAGATCTTTATGCGATCGTAAGCCGCGCAATTGAGGAATTCCAGCAAAGTAAGCATTCTCAATTTCCACAATTTGAAGATGTTGTGAAGATTCTCAATCAGACAGGTGAACTCAAAGCTCATCCTGCTTTTGGCTCCTTAGACCTTATTTCCCAGAGTCCCTTTTACGAGCAAGTTGAACTTCAATATTTTCGCTACAAATATCTTGCCTCTTATCAGGAAGCTGTCCGTTCCCTCGGGCAGCTCATGCTAAGGCTTGCGGATCCGGACAATATACAACTCGTATTTAACGTTCTTTTGCGTGTGAAAGAGACACAAGGCAATGAAATTCAAAACTACTTAGCTGATGCCGTAGAAATGAATCTAGACGGAAAGACAGTTAAAAAAGTAATTACCCTTCAGGAAGGGATTTTGGAGGCTGGTTTTAAAGGGAATTCAAGGGAAGAACATGTAGAAGCTATCGCAAGCCTGCTTTCCAACATCGCAGATTTAACTCAGCATCCGAAACACCGGCTTAAGGATATTTTCTTCGATTCAAACACGGCTTTCGATATTTACAATTTTAGCCCGCCTTTTAACTCCTACGAGACCGAACAATTCCCCGGTCTGCCAAAAGGAGACAAGGCTCAAATCTTGGATTATCAAACATTGCGTGGACCTTTTGAGGAGAACGAAAAGATAAGAACATTATTCGAGGAAGCAATGCATTATCTTCGCTCAAGTTACGATCAAACGACGAACGCAGAAGGCGACGAGATTTGGAAATCAAATGCGAAAAAGAATGAGTTTTTGACCCGATATCTCAAATTCTTTATACCCACGGCCGGAGCCTTGACTGTACGCTATGATGAGCAAACGGCTGGGACAGAGAATGAACAGCCATTCAAGACCGCACAGTTGAATCAAAGTTTTATTGATACAGCCACTGCCGCGGGCATTAAAATTTTTAAAATCCTTGAAAATTTCGATGCCGGAAATGAAGAATTAGAAAAACAGCTAGAGTTAGATGTGCCATTTCCTGCTACCCTGACTCCAGGCGGAAAGCCAATCAATCATTTAACGCTTCGACCTACGGGTAATAATATTACGTATATTTATGACCCAAAAAGTAAAAATCAGATTGAGCCCCGGGAGATTCAAGGAGATTCCTCCGGGCTGTCAAGGCTTACCAAACCGTTTCGTTCTGAAATGCGTGCTTCCACGAAAGAAGAATTGGCGGTCGAACTTCAAGCGGCGATTTGGAAGTCCAATCAGCGAAAGGGAATAAAACTCTGGCAGATAACAGATGTGGAACGATTGATCATCCGGAGTTTATTGACCGAGAGCATTCAGGAAGAAAATACACAGGACCGCAGCGCGATCATGAAACAGCTCAGTGCTTACATTAGATTAAGCAATCCATTAGCCCGAAAATACGAGGCTTTGATGTCTTTCTATCCGCTTCTTTATGAAAATATTCAGGGGGAAAGAACCGACTACTCACCTGAGAGGATCCGCGAAATTCAATCTTCTGCCCTGGCGGCGCTTCCGCAACTGGGTGAGCAAGAACCTCTGAAAGAACTCGAGCTGATGGAAGAGGCAAGAAAAGATGAGGATTTTGGTAGGGCGGCGACTTTTCTTGCTTTAGAAAAAGAACTTTTCCATAAAATGAACCAAAAATACAATATTGTTGATTTAACAGGAATCGAAAACGAGAAATTTGCAAGATATGCCCCCATTGTCAGCGCTTTTCATCCCATAGAAGTGACGAAGGATCAACTTAGTCAGATCGAATCATTCATTCGGCATCTTGTCGCGGATCCTTACAACCTAAACATTGTTGAAAGCCACCCAACCTGGCATCATCTGACGAATTCAAGAGCTTACCGCAAGGCCCTTCTATCACAATTTCTGAATCCCAAGATAAAAAACAATGCCCAGCTCCTGCAGTTAGGAATGAGATTGATCATCATGGTCGCCCCTCATATGGATTCCGTTGAGGAAATATTTGAGCTTGTAGTAGACAATCATTATGCGCAGCTTTTGTTTGCAGGATCAATGGAATTAACGCAGCAGCTTAATCGGCTTCTTGCTCAGGAAAAGCACCGAAAGGATTTCATTCAATGGCTGGTTCGTTATAAAAATGCTTACGGAAGATGGCTGATGTTTTTTACTCCGCAAGCCGGTGCATCCCCGAAAGACTTTAATGACAGGGCGAATCACATCCATGAAGCCGTTCTTGATGGAGCGGCCGGCGATGATCCTCACGCTGCTTTCGAGAGCCTGAGATTTGTGAGCGATTACTATCACTTCCTTCAAGACCAACTGGAAATGGCCCAAAGCCAGAGAAGTTCCCAAAATATTCCCGCGCCGGTCGCGGAGGCTGCCAAGAATAAGATGACAACGAACCTGTCTTCTGCCGCAAGCTATGCCGGCCGATGGCTTGAACGTACGCTAGCCGCTCTTATGGATAAAAGTGGGTCCGATATCAACCGCTACGATGCACTGATTCGGTTTAGCCTGGATGCGTTCGCGAAGGGTGAGCGTAAGCATCATCTTCTTAAGATTGCCGAAATTGCAGAAAACGTTTATCGAAAAAGGATCGAAGAGGGAAGGGGGTCAGATTACGACTTCCGTAAAATGGAAACTTGGCTTTATGCGCTTGCCGCTTTATATGATGTTCCAGCACGTGATGTTTTGCCTAAGGCTCCTAAGTTACCCCTCACCCCAACCCTCTCCCCACAGGGGAGAGGGCAGGGTGAGGGGGCTTATGAAACCAGTTCCATGGGGGTTGATCTGCAAGCGGATTTTGTTCAGCAGGATTTGTATGACATGATTAAACGGACAGCCGTTGATTCTGTCTATCATTCCGAATTTCCCGAATTTAAAGATATTTTACTTAAACTGAACCAAACAGGAGAACTGCGCGCCTATCCGGGATTAGAGAATCTAAGCCTTGAACCGCAAAGTGCACTTTATCAGCAGCTTGAACGTCAATACCTGCGGTACAAATATCTCAAAACCTTCAATCTCACCACCCGCTCTTTAGGACAGCTGATGCTGAAATTGGCCTATCCGGATGAAAAACTCATCTTTGACGTGCTTTTGCCTGTCAAAGATTCAGGGGGTAAAAGTATCGGGAAATATCTTTTGGATGGAGCGGTAATTGATGAAAATACGCGACAAATCAAAAAAGTATTCCGGCTCCAAACCGGCCCTGAGGAATTTGGTTTTGAGGAGAACTTTGCAGAAAATTATTTGAATTCAATTAATGGAATATTTACCAATATGGCGGATCTTTTGCGTGCCCCTTCGCAATGGCTCGAAGGTGCCTCGCTTGCCCCTGGCGTGGTTTTTCAAATCTATAGCTTGTACCGAGATTCTCATTCCTATGAGCCCGAAAAGTTCGGCGGCTTGCCGGAAGGGGATCGGATGCGTTTCCTGGATTTTGAAACATTGCTGCAAGCCTTTGGCCAGCACGAGGAAATGAAAAAAATGTTTCAGGATGCCTTGAAGTATCTTCAATCGGCCAGGTTTCAAGAACCCAATGCCCAGCCGGAAGAAAGTTTAAAAAGGCGGATCGACCAATTGGAAGCTTTGGAGAACTATGCGGATTTATTTAGAGGTCATGTGGGAACCATTCAAATCAAGCCGCACGCTCCCACGATTTTGATGGATGAGGTGACAGCAAGTCTCACAAGATCAGGCATTGATTCGGGCATCAGATTCCTGAATGCATTGAATGATAATGCAAAAGTCAGCAAGGGAGAATTGCTCAAGCTCATCAACCTGGAGATTCCTATTATGCATGAGGGGAGAGAGGGAAGCATAAAGCTTGGACCTCATCCTTCCCGGGAAATCTCAGATACGCTTCACAGCCTGAAAGATAACAAATATGTTTCGCGCAAAGAAATCCAGGGCCCTTTTTATGATTTGGTGCTTCCTGTTCGTTCGGAGGTGCGTGCTGGAGAAGCAGAAAGGGGCCTTACCCCTGATCTTCAAAAATTGGTTTGGCCAGTGAATCAAAGGGAAAATATCCAGCTTTGGCATATGACGCCCGAGGAAAAACAATGGATTTCAGATTTAATTGACGCTGTCATTGAGACTAAGGATAAGGATGATCGTGAGGCAAAGCTAAAACGGCTGGCCAATTTTGTTTATTACACCGATTCCGCCGGAAAAAAAGTCTTTCGCCCGAACGGGATAAGCCGCAAGCATCAAGTCCTGGCACTCTTGCCCCTACGGCTTTATGAAGCGATTCTAAAAAAAGGGCGCCAGCATCTTGACCCGAAGCAAATAAAAGAAATTCATGATGCAATTGTAAAAATTTTTCCATTGATTGCTGGTTCGGATCAATTTCAAGAATTGCAAGTATTGAATGAAGCCCAAGAGAAAGCCTCGTTTCAGGAAGGTATGTCTTTCTTTGATGATGCTTGGGGCACTGCTACCGACCTGAGAGGAGTTTTTATACTATATCCGCATTTATCGAAATACATAACTAATCGAAAAGTAGTTTGGTTTGATCCCTTTCATAACTTCAAGGCCGACACCGCCTTTAAACACCGCATTCAAGCTTCCGCACACCAGCTTTTTTCCGCTCCGGATAAAGCTTTGGCCGATAAAGTTTCGCTTGAAGAAATATATGAGATCATATTGTCAAAACAGAGTGAAAAATCTCCGATCCCTCCTCAAGTTTTAGAAAGAATTGTTGAAAAGCTTAACTGGTTTCTCGCTGACAAAAATAATTATGACGCATTTGGGAAAACGCTGACACAGAATGCAAGTACTTGGCATGGTTGGCTTGATTTCTTTTTAGAAGCGGTAGAGATTTCACCGCTAAGCCTAGACAGTAAACGGACTGAATATATCGCGCAAGCGATTTTAGAAATCGTTGCTCGTGATGATTACGGCATGAGCTTTGCTGGATATGATTTTGCTGCGCTCTACCTGCGGGAGTTGTGGGAGGCCTATTATGGACAAGAACGTGCAGACAAAAGATTGCATAAGCGTCCGGATGTCATGTTGCTTAAAGATGCCGAAAAGTTCTTTGATCAAGTTACTTTTGCACTGCTTGAAAAGTATGGATTTGACATTCAGTATTACGATTTATTGATTCGTAGAAATTTCAATCATTTTACTAAGCGGCAGGGAGAGACCAGGCTGGTCAGGCTTGCCCAGATGGGAGAAGATATCTTTAAACAAGGGCTCAAAGAGGGGAATCCTAAAAAGCTCGATTATAAAGCGTTCGAAGCCTGGCTCTATATGTTTGCCGCTTTTTTTGAGTACCCAGCCGAAAAACTTTTAGAGATCGATTCCACCGGCAAAACCCGTTTTGATCGAATCCTGGAACGTGAAGCGCGGTCCGAAGTTCGAGCGATTGATCTTGCAAAAATTACGACCGAACAAATCCTTGAGCTTTATCATTCCAACTGGCGCACTCTTTTGGCGAATATCAAAAATCATCCCGAACCCGCACTGGATACGGCCAAAAATCTTGAAAAAGCAGCCCTGATCTATGCCTGGCTTTTGCGCCGGTTACAAAACTCAGGCAAAATTCAGGAAGCCGAATATCAAAAAGCCCTTGAATACCTTGCACCGTTCAGCAATCTCAGCCGTGAAGAACTTGAGCAGAAAATCAATCAATCTTTAATCCCTCAAGCATCCGTTCAAGAAAAGAAACCTGAACCACCCCCGCAGCTTGTAAAGGAAGAAGACAATCTTCCCCGTGAGTTGCTTGAAGCCTTTAAAGCTGCCAATGAAAACGCAAACAAAACTCTGTGGTCGATGACAGAGGAAGAACGGATAAAGATAGCAGAGCTAGTCCATAGCTTAATAAGAACCCAATTGGACAGCGAAAGAGAGCAGTCATTTCAGAAAATCAAAGATTATGCGGCTGAAAAAAATCCGGCAAGCCGCTTTGTTCAATTCGCTGTCACATTCAAAGAAGCAAGTTTGTCCCCGGATTCTGAGCTTTCGTTAATAAAAAAGTTACCAATGTACGCCAAAGAACTGGGAAAACTTACGTCAGGCCTGATCGGGGTTGAGAATGGTAGTGCGTCCGACACCGTTACTTACCTGCAGTTGATTCAGGAAGCCTTATGGGACCCCTCGGTATCGCCTGCAGAGCGCATTGTTCTGACAGGGATGTCGGCTGACGGTATAGCGTCACTAGCTAAAGGTGGTAATGTGCTGGAGGATCCCAAGGCTATTTACCACACGTTTGCCGGCTATGTTCAAAATGATAAATTAATGCCGCTTTTAGGAAATTTATCCCGCAATCTTCTTCAATCGCCGTGGGCCTTAAAAGCAAAGGTTGCTCCCGCTGTGACAAGGCTCGTAGCTCCCGGAAAAAGGCTGGACCGTGAATTCCCGGATATGGTCAAAGAAATAGAAAACTCCGAATCCCGTGATTTGAGAATCGCCGTGCTGGAAGAAGTCATGGAACGCTATCGAAGCGGCGAATTAGCCAAGGCGAAGGGGATCCCTCCTGGAATCCTAGATCTTGTAGAAAAGGTTTTTAAGAATATGCGCTCCTATGATGAAATCGATCGCTGGGCCAAGCTTAATCTAAGCGCCATTTCTTCGGTACGCTATTGGCTATTTACCGACATCGTCAGGCGTGAACTCAACCGTATTTTAGCCTCTGAGGATGAAAGAAAAAGGTTCTCCGAACGAATGGCTGAAAAATTCTTTAGTGCGGATGTTTGGGCCTCTTTTTTTATGAGGCAATCCCTTGATCCATATCCGAATGTCAAACGATCCCTGCTGGAACATGCCCAGAGTGAAAATATCAATCTTGCCATGTCAAGCTTGCAGCTGATCCTGACCATCGCCCACGATGCTCTGAAAAACCGGCATCCTGTGGAAGCAGAGATGAAACATCTTGTCCGCGAAATGCTTAGCCGCTGGATTGCCCGCGATGGCTTGACTCATTACTCCCGGCTTGTACACCTGATGTCTCTCTTTCACAGCTTTTGGGAGTTTCATGATTGGATGATGGAGGACGTGGTTATAGCCTCGTTTCGGGATGGCCTCGAGAAAAGAGAATATCAGAAAATCCATTACCAGGCTTTTGTGAGTACTCTCCGCCCATTTGGAAATGACGGGAAAATAGCAGAGGACGCAGGGCAACGGTTTAGACAAATTCTGGCTGAGAAAATTCCGGGAACGGAACAGACTTGGAAAGACCGGTATGACGAAATCATGGCTGCCGAAAGGGCGAAGCTCGATGCGCCTGCGATGCAAAAGGATTTATATGCTATTGCCGGCAAGGCGATCGAAGATTATGAAAAATACAATTTTCACTTTCCTGAAAAGTTTGAAGACCTTACCCCGATTTTAAAACTGCCCGGCCGGTATGATTTTATCCCCGGCCTTGAATATCACGATTTGTCTCAAGGCAGCCTTCTTTACGAAGCGATGCAGCTTGCCTATCAAAAGCAAACATATTATCAGCTTCTTGAGGAGCAGTATGCAGCTACAGGCCAGGATATTTTACGGTTTGTTATTGTTGATAAGACCTTAGTGACGAATTATCTTCTGCAGTTTAAAGATCCTGCGGGAAATGGAGAAGTTCAAAACCTCATGGCTGACGCGGCTGTGTTGGATGACCAGGGGAGAGTGACGGCTTTGTATTTCTTTCCTGTTAGATCAACAGACGATGATTCCAGGGTGGAGTACCTATCTAAATTGAAAGCGTTACTTGTGCTTGCTGCTAGATTGGGGGAGGATCCTTCGCGAGTATTAGTGAATGCAAATTCAGTCAATCACCCCCAGATTTATGCCACATTTCTTAATTCTGAAAATAACAAAGCTGATTTAGCTAATCTGGCCCCAATGTTCAGGGATCATTTTCATTTTAAGGATTGGGATGATTACTACCGCGAGATATTATCTTCAGCTATGTTAACGGAGACGCAAAAAATCCAAATCCCTGTGAATTTTAAGTATTTAATTCAATCCCTTCGAGAAAGGTTAAAAAGCTCACAGCCGATTAATGACGAAGTCTTCCGTGCTTTTCGGCTTGAGCTTGAAGCAAGTCGATTGGAGACCGCCTTTTGGTTGGATAAACCCAGGTACCGCAATGATCCTATTGGAACCTTAACAGGGCAAAATGTATGGCAAAGATACACGGGGCATCTTGTAAATGTAGGCGAGCTCACACGCGCGGGCCGGCTTGATGAAGCTGAACGCGAACTCTCACTAGCACGGCAACTGGTATTCGACTCTTTTGAGCCGTCCTTGCCCAAGACGCTGGATCGGTTTTATGACCCACGCAATGGTGGGCGGTATCGTGATTACAAAGACCTGATTCAAGAACGCATTGTGCCCCGCAGCCCGGAAGCACTTTATGAGCAGACTATCGAAACTTCAAGGCAGCAGGGGGCGTTAGGTGGTCAAGCATCAAGGGTTCAAAATGCTTTGAGGAATGTCGACCTTGGGGCGTGGTTTGCCAATCAAAACGAAACCGTGAACCTTTGGCAGATGAGTGACGAAGAACGCCAGCATATCAAAATTTTAGTTAAGCGTCTTTTTCAGGGAAAAACAGACGAGGCGAGAGAGCAGGGATTAAGAACAATTAAACAGTATATTTCTCTGCGTAACGAGGCGAGTCGAAAATTACACGTTCTTTTAACCTGGCCTTTTGCAGGTTTTTATGAAATTAACCTCTTTAATCACAATAGGTTAAGTAATTTTGTTTCAATCGCCTTTGCGCAGGGATCGAAGGGAAATTCAGCACCCCTTTCGGAGGGCTTGATTTCCCTAGAAAGCTTAAAAAATGGTTGCCCCTTAAGGGTGGAAAAACCTGCAAAAGGCCAGTTTTAACCATGACGCAGGAAATGTATGAAGGTAAATATGATATTTCGAATTTAACGCCTATTCACACCATTCAATCGAGATGGTTTCAGGAATGGTTTAAAAGCGAGGGGCTTCCTTTTAGAAGTTTTGAGCAGTTTCAGCTTGTTTTTGAAGCCCTTGAAGCGGCGGACAAAAATGGTGAAAAACAAGGAAATGCTATCCTTTTATACGGTATTGGGTTGCGAATATTTAGTCACTTTCGTAAATTAGGTTTCATGCTGCCAAAGAATTTGACGAATGCCAAAATATTGAAATGGCTTCCAATCAAACCTGAAGCAAGTTCTCTGACTTCTCCAATGCCCTCCATGAATTGGTCCATTCAAGAACTTTACGCCTATCTGACACAGTTACATGAAGTGGGGGGACAGAAAATGGCATCTTATTTCCCAGTGATCCTCGCAGCGACGGAAGAACGGCTTAAAGATCCCCAACAAAGGGAGCTTTTCATGCAGATACTTTCTTCCAATATTTGGTCAATGGATCTTTGGGTCTCAGCGATGCTGAACGAGCCCAATTTTTCTTTTAAGGAGGGAGCAAATTTCCCGAATCTTAAAGCTACGCTCCTGGAAATGGCAAAAGAGCATAATCCCCTTGTTGTGTATTCGGCGTTCCGTCTTGTCGAAGCTTATGCGCATAATCAAATGCAATTGAATATATTCAAGCTAGAGATGAAATATTCAATTGAACAAATCAAGCCAACCATGTACCTGAAAGCCGAAATGTATGCCGCTTTCTTTCAAAAAAATGGTCTGGAATTTGAGAAGTACCAGTCCCTTATGGAAGTGATGTTTCCTGATGCCCAAGTTGAGCGTAAATTTATTGGGCATTTGCTTGAAGAAGAATTTCTTAAAAGGGTGCAAGGCCACGGGGATGTCGAGAAGGCGAATAGATGGCTGCGTGTTTTCCTTATCCGGCAGGGAGCTAAAGAAGAAGAAATGCGTGAGGTTTTGGGGCTTGACGCACAGCAAAAAACCCGCTTTGACCGTATTTGGGATGAAAAAGGGCGGGAAAGCGAAAGTGTTTTAAAAAAATTAAAATCAAACGAACCGATTCCGCAAGATGACGAGTCGCTAGAAGCCGCAGTCGAAATTATTAAAGCCAATGCGAAGAAGAAATTATGGCATTATGATCCTTCAGAATACGAGAATCTTCGCAGTCACATTCAGGGCATTTTATTAGCGGATAGCGAGATAAACCGAAATCTAGCCATCTCCAACTTTGAAAGATTCATCCAAGAAGATAACACTTTTGTCAGAAAATATTTGGGGAGAGCCATTTTCTTTCGAGAATCTTTAGCGGCGGATTATGCCTTTGATAATCTCCTAATATTATCCGAATATTTCAGAAAGCAGCTTTTGGCGCAGCTCCCATTATTAGAAAAAATATCAGAAATGTTCTATGAGCTTCAGCTCCTTCTTGAGGCTTCGGAAGATGGTTCATTAGGTTTCTCTGAACGTATCCGCTTATTGACCTTCACAACTCATATTTTTGATTCATTGCGAGGCATTCTTCACCGTAGGGGTCAGAATATGACTGTATTTATTACTCAACATATTGGAACAAGCGCTACGGAAGCTGGGGTTTTGAGTCAGTATGCTTTATCTGACAAGAAAAGCGCAACTTCTGAAGTTCCGCCAGAAGAAATGAAATCAATAAATGAAATTTATGATGCGCTCTACAAAAGGTATCTTGAGCCACCTTCCTCGGAAAGCGAATATTTCTGGAGGATATTGAAACGGTTAAATGAACTTCTAGTGAATCCTCAAGAGAAGGCCGCGTTTGAGGAAATGATGGTCGAAAAAAATTGGAAGGTATTCGCCCTGCTTAATTATCCTGTTCCGATTTTCGATCTTAAATATGGTGAATTTGAAAATATCAGAAAAACCCTTTTGGAACTAGTCCTTTCAGACAATCTTAGAGTGATCGGCAATGTCTTTAACCTTTTCCCAAATTATTTAGACAAAATCGCAAAAGATGTTCCGTCTCACCGGACGGATTTATTTTTGGAGATGAAGGAGTCGGCGCAATCTTTTTTTGATCAATTGTTAGTCCATTTGTTAGTTCATCGTGGCTTTAATGATGACTTTGCAATCTCGATTGGGCTTATGTTAAGCAATACACAGCAGTCCCTTGACCCTGGTAGTAGGGCGGATCAAATTTTTAGGCAGGGATTAGAAGAATTAATCCTGGCCGGAGAGAATTCTGAGAAGCTTGCGCAGGCCTCTCAAAAGGCGGACATTCAAAAAGCTGTGCGGTGGACAAAGGCTGTCATGGCGCAGGCTTTTGTGAATATCACGGACTCTCGAAAAGATCAAATGTCAGGCATTAAGTCCGAAGAGCCAGGAAAGACGCGTTTCCACCGGATTCTCGAGGAATTTCTTAGCGATCCGGATCATCGTCAGCGTTATGACGAAGCTATGCAGAGGCTTCAGAAAAGAAGTGAAGTCCGGGAACAAAGCAATCCCTTGATTACGTATGTTCTTGCTGAAAGAAAACCATCCCGGAGTGAGACTAGACAATTCATTCAGGAACTTCAAGCCAGAGGCGTTGAGCCGGTGATACATCATTGGAGAAGGGTCTTTGAAAGCATGACAAGTTCGAAAGAGGCGTTGGCCGGTGAGCTGCTAGCTGTGGAAAGTCTTCAGGCTCCGGATATTTTGGGGGCGGATCGTCAGATTGTGGACCTTAAAAAGGAGCTTGAGGGGAAAGGAATTCAATTTTCGCAAGGGAATGCTACGGATGTTGTTTTGTTGCTTAGCGAACTGCCGCAGAAAGAGCCGATTGTCTCAATCCTGAAATCCGAGCTTGCTCTCAATGTGCTCGGAATTCTGCTCCCGGGAGCAGAATTGGGGGCGACATCTCCAGCTGCTCTCGAGATCATACGTCAAAAAGCTGTGACGCTTGAACGCGAAGTGAATGCAATTGTTTCTTCCGAGCCGCTTGAGGGACAAGGAAAGCGATTCCGGTTAATCGTTCCGCAAACCCAAGCCCAAGCCAGTCGCGCGGTACGCGATGCTTCACGTATCTTGTACGAGCAGAGGGGCCAGGGGGAGGGCCGGCAATCGGTGAGTATTGTTCAGGATCGTTTAGTTTATGTGTTTCCCCGCCAAATGCATTTAGAGCCTTATGCGGAATATGTAAGGGCTGGAGCATCCGTGGAGCATGTTTTAAACTCCTCAGATGAAGCCCTCTTGGGGAAACAATTCCTATTACTCAAAGGAGCTACTGATATATCCCAGGAAACTTTCGCAGGTTTGAATTCTGTTTTCCTGCCCCGCGGCGATCAGCAATATTTTTTCGATGACCAGCGCATTCCTTCCGAAATTTTAATGGCCCTCAAAACACACGAAGCCGAGATCGAACGTCATCTGGCAACCGCTGCGTAAGCTTTTCTTTCAAAATTTAAGAAATAAAAAATAAAATATTTTTAATTTGGTTGACTCGCACTAAGCCTTGTGTTATTTTTCGCACGCAATACAAGATATTGAAAATCTGGTGTAACTTTGAGCCTTTTGAAATTGAAAGGGTTGAAGTGAGCAATAGGGAATCCGGTGAAAATCCGGAACGGCCCCGCCGCTGTATGAGGGTACGAAACAAAACATAGGCTTCAATCGGAGCCACTGTTCGGCATACCTAATGCTGGATGGGAAGGCGTTTTGGAGTAGGTTGATCCTCGAGTCAGAAGACCTGCCAGATTTTGAATCAACATTCATCCCAAGCTCTCGAGGGAGGAGCGATGAAGAAAAGCAGCCCATTCTTTCTTTTCGTGCCGTCTCCTTGTCCCTTGAGTTTTTCCTTGGGATTTTAATAGCGGGTTTTAAAAAAACAAGGAGAGTGGCCCATGGTTCAAATATCCTGCACCTTATCCTCGATTTCAGTTAAGAAAAGAAACGGCCAGGAAGTTCTCTTTTTTGAAATCCGCATTTATCGGGCCATCGCAAGTGCTTTTAAGGCTTTTTATCATATCCCTCATGAATCGGAGCTTCCCTCAGAACTTGATGCTCAGGTCAAACAGGTGACGGGCAAAGTAGTTCAATGGTGTGAACAAACGGCCGCACGCGAGCACGTCCTCTTTATTGAGGATATTCAGGACACTGTTATTCGCGAGCTTCAGGATGCCGGGTTTACGCCCGTAGCGCTTCTTTACAAAAGTTACCGGGACACTCACGAACAAAAAAGATTCGAAGAGCAGCGGATCACGGTTCAAAAAAGAGATGGCCGTACGGTTTCATTTAAACCTGAAAAAATTACCCTGGCGTTAAGCAAGGCGTTTTTGGCGGCTAAGGCCGACGAGCCGCTTCTTGCAGAGGAGCGTTCCCTGATCCTGAATCTTACCGATCAGATCGTTAAGAAGATCCACGACTTAAATCCCCGGATGTTTACGCTTGGGATCGAACAAATTCAGGATCTTGTGGTCCTGGCTTTAATGGAAGCAAATTTTCACGATATCGCGCGCCGCTATATTCATTACCGGGAAGAACGCCGCCACGCGAGAGTTCACCAAAAAAGCGAACACTCAAGTTTGGTTTCTGACAAAACATTCACGCTTTTGCATCCGGACGGAACGCTGGAGCGAATGGATGTTGAAAAGTTGAAATTTCTCATTTTGGAGGCGTGTCACGGCTTGGAGGAAGACGTCTCGTGGCAGGCGATCCTTAAAGAGACGCTCCTGAATTGTACGGAGAAAATGGCGGTTGAGAAAATCTTTGAGGCCATGATCCTTGCCGTAAGGCCCATGACCGAAAAAGACCCGGCCTATGCATCTGTCGCGGGCCGGCTTCTTTTGCGAAAAATTTATACGGAAGTCAAAGGCGAGGCGATCTCCCGAGAGAAGGCGGGTCGAATCTACCCTGAACTTTTTAAAGAGTCTATTGAGGCCGGAGTCCGGTATGAAAGGCTTCTGCCTCAAATGCTTGATTTTGATCTTACGCGGCTTGGTCAGGCACTTCAAAGTGAACGTGACCTTCAATTTCAGTTTATGGGGCTTCAAATCCTTTATGACCGCTATTTTATTCATCATCAGGGCCGCCGCCTTGAAACCCCTCAGATTTTCTGGATGCGGGTGGCGATGGGGCTTGCGTTAAACGAGGGGGAAGAAAAAAATGAAAAGGCTATTGAATTTTATGATGTTCTTTCGTCTTTTCGATTTTGCAGCTCCACGCCGACTCTTTTTAATGCCGGCACAAGGTTCCCGCAGCTTTCTTCGTGTTTTCTCACTACCGTGGGGGATGATCTTGACCACATATTTAAATGCGTCAAGGACAATGCCATGCTTTCCAAGTGGAGCGGGGGTTTAGGCAATGACTGGTCGCCGGTCCGTGCAATGGGGGCCAGGATTAAGGGGACGAACGGCAAAAGCCAAGGCATTGTTCCTTTCTTGAAAGTAGCCAATGATACGGCGGTCGCGGTCAATCAAGGGGGCAAGCGTCAGGGAGCGGTTTGCGCTTACCTTGAATGTTGGCACTTGGATGTGGAAGAGTTCCTGGAACTTCGCAAAAACACGGGAGACGAAAGAAGGCGCACGCATGACATGCATACCGCCAACTGGATCCCGGATCTTTTTATGAAAAGGGTGCTTCAGGATGAGTTGTGGACCCTCTTTAGCCCGGATGATGCAGCTGATCTGCATGATTGCTGCGGAGAGGCCTTCGAAAAAAAATATGCGGCCTACGAAGCTCTGGCAAAGTCCGGAAAGATTAAACACACTAAAAGCATTCGAGCCATTGAATTGTGGCGCAAGATGCTGACCATGCTTTTTGAGACGGGGCATCCCTGGATTACGTTTAAAGACCCCTCCAATATTCGCTCGCCGCAGGATCACACAGGCGTGGTTCACTCTTCCAATCTTTGTACGGAAATTCTTCTTAACACAAGCAAAGATGAAACGGCCGTTTGCAACCTTGGGTCCGTGAACCTGGCAGCGCATACCACGCCCGCCGGCATTAACCGCGAGCTTTTTAACGGTACGATTGGGACTGCAATCCGCATGCTGGATAATGTGATTGACCTGAATTTCTATCCGACTGTGGAAGCGCGGACTGCCAACCTCCGTCACCGCCCGATTGGGCTGGGGCTTATGGGGTTTCAGGATGCACTGTACATCCAGGGAATCAGTTATGGATCCCTCGAAGCAGCTCAGTTTGCCGATGAAAGTATGGAGCTGATTTCGTACAACGCGATCCTTTCCTCTTCCAATCTTGCGGCGGAACGCGGGACCTACGGGAGCTATTCCGGCTCGAAATGGGATCGCGGCTTGCTTCCACTGGACACACTTAATCTTTTGGAAAAGGAAAGAGGCGGTTACCTGGAAGTGGACCGTGAGTCTTGCCTTGATTGGACACCCGTGCGCGAAGCCATCAAAAAAAACGGGATGAGAAATTCCAACACAATGGCGATTGCGCCCACAGCCACCATTGGCCAAATCACGGGCGTGACCCAATCCATTGAACCCACGTACAAACATCTTTTTACAAAAAGCAATTTGTCGGGCGAGTTCACCTCCCTTAACCCCTATCTTGTGAGTGAGCTGAAGGCCTTGGGGATTTGGGATGAGCAGATGATTGACGACCTTAAATATTTTGACGGGAATTTGTATGAAATCGAACGCATTCCCCAAAATGTCAAAAAACGGTTTCTCACGGCTTTTGATATTGATTACGAATGGATCATTGAATGTGCAAGCCGCCGGCAAAAATGGATTGATATGGGGCAGTCGCTCAACTTGTATTTGCAGGAGCCCAGCGGCAAGAAACTTCACAGCATGTATATGCTGGCGTGGAAGAAGGGCCTTAAAACCACTTATTATTTGCGCACTCTTGGCGCAACACGTATCGAGAAATCAACGCTCGATGCCAAAAAATACCAGAATACGATTGGACGGAAAAGTTTTACGGCGGAAGAAGCGGCGCAGTGCCGGATTGATAACAAAGAAGATTGCGAAGCCTGTCAATAGATCCAAAACAAAAAGGGAGACAATTATGGACGACAATATTATCCCAATGACGAACGAACGCATACGGATCGAGGATAAACGCATCATCAATAACAAGGCGATTGATGTTAACCAGCTCATTCCCATTAAATATGAATGGGCTTGGCAGTATTACCTGGACGCGTGTGCCAATCACTGGATGCCGCAGGAAGTTTCCATGCAGCGGGACGTGGAGCAGTGGAAAGAGCCGGCGGCTTTTAGTGACGATGAGCGTTTGATGTTTAAAAGAAACCTGGGGTTTTTTACCACAGCCGACACGCTTGTGGCCAATAACATCGTACTGACGGTTTATCGTTACGTGACAGCGCCTGAAATCCGGCAGTATCTTTTGAGGCAGGCCTTTGAGGAAGCGATTCATACCCACGCCTACCAGTATATTCCGCAGACCTTGGGCTTTGATGAGGGCGAGCTCTATAATATGTATCGCGAAGTTCCCTCGATGCATGCCAAAGCGGAATTCCAAGCCCGGCTGACCGCAGACATCATGAAGCCTGATTTCCAGACGGAGACTTTTGACGGCCGCCAACGGCTCCTCGGAAATTTAATCGGCTATTACGGTATCATGGAAGGCATTTTCTTTTACGCCGCATTTGTGATGCTGCTTTCTTTTGGGCGGCAAAATAAATTGCCGGGAGCCTGCGAACAGATTCAGTACATCTTGCGGGATGAAAGCATGCACCTTAACTTTGGCCTGGACCTTATTAATGCCATTATTCAGGAAAATCCTGATGTGTGGACGCTTGAGTTTCAGGGCGAAATGGTAAGACGGTTTCAAAAAGGCGTTGAGCTTGAAATCCAGTACGCCAAAGACTGCCTTCCCCACGGCATTATGGGTCTCACGTCGGAGATGATCGCAGAATATATCCGTCATATTGCCGACCGGAGGCTCAAAAAAATAGGGCTGCCCATTCAGTTCCCGCAGGCCGCGAACCCCTTTCCGTGGATGAGTGAAATTATTGATCTTCGCAAGGAAAAGAATTTTTTTGAGACCCGGGTAACCGAATACCAAACAGGAGGAACGCTTCAATGGGAATAGCCCGAGCTTTAATCGGGGGATGTTTATTTTTGATGGTGGCAGGTCAGCCGACGGCTTATTGCGAACCTGCGGCACCTCAAGATAAAAAAACCGAAATTGAGTCAGGCTGGAGTTTTACTAACTTCCTTTTGGGAAAAGAAGTTCCCTCACTGTCCGAACAGGTCCCGCCAGTCAGTGTCAATGTCATCGCCTCAAGAATCTCCGAGCTCAAAACGCCCTTTGACCATATCCCGGCCAATGTTAGCTATAAATCCGAAGAAGACCTGGAACTGGCGCATCCGCGTACGTTTCAGGAATCAGTGAAGGATATTGAGAGTGTGGTCTTATATGACGAGGTTGGAAACGGAATTGATACGACCTTCAGCCTTCGTGGTTTTTCAGAAAGCAGTGCGGTGGTGGTGCTGGTGGATGGCGTTAGGGTCAATGAGCTTGACGGGGATGTGGTGAATTATCCGCTTCTTGCGATGAGTGACGTGGAATCCATTCAGGTGGACCGCGGGTCCGCTTCGCCGGTTTATGGGAGCGGTGCTTTTGCCGGGGTGGTGCATCTTACCACCGGCCAACCGAGTGAAAAACCGCTGAGTCTTTTTGGCGGATTTGAATGGTCGAGCTTTAATGGGATCCGTTTTAACCAAGGGTTCAGCGGGACCCTTAAAGACTGGCTCACACCGCTTGGCGGGAAGTTTAAATATTATTTTAACGGCGGCCGTGACGCGTCCGACGGGTTTCGCGGCAACGGGGATTGGCGCATTACGTCTTTTGATATCAAATCCTCCTATGAGCTCGAAGATGAAATCGTGAAAGTTTCATTCGGGATCAAGCACGTTGATGATGATGTTGCGAATCCCGGGGAGCTGACGCATGCGCAATACTATGAAAATCGGGAGAATCCCAAAAAGACCAATAAGCCGATTGACGGGCGCACGTTTCGCAATACGATTGCCCAGTTTGGGTTGGATTTTAAGTTTTGGGATAAACGCATTACGGCGTCTTTAATGGCTGACTGGCGGCTGAATAACATTCAGGTTTTTACGACGTCCGGGACTTTTATTGATTTCACGACGTTCGCAGATCCCAATACGGATAAGATTACGACAAAGAGCCGGACCCAAGATCTCATCTGGCAGCTAAGCTACGAAGACGAGTGGAGCTGGCTTTATAACCGCAGCTTGATCGGAATGGAATACCGCGGAGGCCTTGAAACGGATTTGCGCCAGGAAGCCTTTAAAGGGGAGCTCAATCACGATCTGTTTCCCGAAACGGACCGCCGGGCTAAATCCGGCAATGTTTCTTTGTTCTGGTATGAAACGATGAGATTTTTTGACCGGGTGATTCCGCATATCGGGATGCGGTATGACCGTTATCATTTAAAGAGCCGGGATAATCTTGATAACGATAATGACTTGACCGCGGATTGGGAAAATACAAGCTGGACCACCGGCGTCACGTTAAAGCCCGTGAAGTTTATGGATCTATTTTGGAATTACTCGCAAGGGTTTCGCGTGCCGACTTTAAGTGAATTATCGCCCTTTGCTTCCGGGGTGAACAAGGATCTCGATCCTGAAACCACGGATAGCTATGAAGTCGGGACAAGACTCAGGTATAAGGACCGCGGGCTTTTGAAGTTTAGCTTCTTTGTAATTGATCTGGATGATGAGATTGTTTTTGACAGCACGTCAATTACTCCGAACACGCCTTTTGGCCGCAATATCAATATCGGAGAAACCCGGCGGGAGGGAGTTGAATTAAGTTTGAATGTCAAGCCGATTCAGGAGCTGGATCTTTACGGAACATACACCTGGACCAAGGCTTACGTACGCGAAACCGATGCCGGCGGTTCTTTGGTGGATGAGCGTTCCTTAGGACAAATTCCGGAGAACCGGTACACACTCGGAGGAAACCTGCGCCCCTTCAAGCGTTTGGGAGAGCCCTTTGACGGGTTGCGGCTAGGTCTTTTCGGAACGTTTACGGGAAAGCAGCACCCCACCTCCTTTGAATCCACAAGCGAGGCCACGCTGGATGCGGTCGGTTCCCCCGGCTATACCATCAAGGCTTATTCGGTCTGGGACTTTATTTTGTCGTATGAGTGGCGCGAAAAAGAAATCTATTTTAAGGTGAATAACATTTTTGACGAACAATATTATTCAAGGGCCATTTCAGCGACTTCTTTTGGGACATCCATTTATCCTTTTGGAACGTATACCTTTGTCAATCCAGGCGCTCCGCGTGAAATTGTTTTCGGCACAAAGTGGGAGTTTTGATTGAATCCAATTTGTTTTAGGCGGTTTTTATTTCTTGGATTAAGCACGGCTCTTCTGTTTTTTCCTGCTTGTGCCCGGACTCAACCCAAAACGCCCAGGGTATTTTCAATTGAACTTAAGGTGGATTTTGGCCCTGCGCAAAAATCGTCGCATAGCGAAAAACTCTTTATTGAGGAAGGAACAACGCCCAAAGAAGCTGTATCGCAGGTTTTTCCGGTTCTTTCCGGCAAGTCATGCTGCAGTTTTCGTGAGGTGTTTGAAATCAACGGAGTGGCGGTTGATCCTTTAAAAAAACGTTGGTGGATTTGTCTTGTCAATGGTAATAAGAAGGATACATCACCTCATCTAACGCAACTTAAGGCGGGAGATGTCGTGGAATGGAATTATATTCAAGACACTTAATATCTGGCCTTTTGCACATTTTGATTATGAGACATTGTTTAATTCACTATGAGGTTCGCCAGGTCGCGGCAATTTCGTTTCGAGAGCCTGTTTGCAGGGATCGACGAAAAAATCGTTTCGGTCATCAA
>Ga0247727_10007306_pt1 | contig 21112 bp, 17 predicted proteins | sample WisWelCaveWW1625_FD_202498 | JGI IMG/M metagenome (GOLD analysis project Ga0247727, IMG submission 202498) | Biofilm microbial communities from Wishing Well Cave, Virginia, United States - WW16-25 | ecosystem: Environmental > Aquatic > Deep subsurface > Groundwater > Cave microbial mat | place... | reverse complement strand
GCTGATTTAGTGCTGCTCAACACCTGCATGGTCAGGGAGAAGGCCGCGCGCAAGGTCTACGCAAGAATCAACGAGTTGAAGAATGAAATATCACGAACAGCCCGCCGTACAAATTTGCCCATATTCGGAGTCATGGGTTGCGTCGCTCAGGCGGAAGCCGATCGTCTGTTCGAGCGCAGCAAAGATATAAAGCTGGTGATGGGGACGCAGGCAATCCCGCGACTGCCGGTGCTGCTAGAGCAGTTGGAAAAAGGATTTGATAAGGCTATAGATGTCCGTCTCAGCAAAGATGCTGAATTTCTGGAGTTGCAGGCTGAGAACAGGCAAACAAAGTACAAAGCGTACATCACCATTATTGAAGGCTGTAATAAGTTTTGTTCGTTTTGTATTGTTCCTTTCACGCGCGGTCGTGAGCGCAGTCGCCCGGCTGATCGGATTGTTGCTGAAGCCAGGGCTATTTGCGAGCAGGGGTATCAAGAAGTTCATCTGCTGGGACAGAATGTCAATAGTTACGGCCTGAGCGGGCGGTATCACGGCAATTCCGTGTCCGTGGAGGATGGCGGGGAAATAACCTTTGCAAGATTGCTTGATAGAGTGGCTGCGGAAAGCGGGATCCCGAGAATTAAGTTCACTACGTCGTACCCGCGCGATTTCGATGAAGAGGTAGTCAGGGTTATGGACGCGCACGAAAATTTGTGTGAGTGGATACACCTGCCTGTCCAGGCCGGAAGCGATCGCGTGTTGAGGGCGATGCGCAGGGGATACACGCGAAACGAGTATCTCGAAAAAATAGATGCCATTAAAGGGTCGAAGAAGGATATTGCAATAACCGGCGACATGATAGTTGGGTTCCCGGGGGAGACAGACGAAGATTTCAACGAAACGATGAGTCTGGTTGCGGAGGTCGAGTACGACGGCCTGTACATATTCAAGTATTCGCCGCGCCCCAGAACGCCTGCGGCGACGTATGCGGATTCGGTGTCAGAAGAAGTGAAGACAGAGAGGTTTTTGAAGTTGCAGGAATTACAGGATCGGATTCAGAGACGGCGGTATGAAAGATATCTTGGATGCACGGTGGAAGTATTGGTTGAAGGTGTGAGTTCGAGATCATCTGTAGACTATACCGGTCACACCCGGTGCAATAAAGTCGTTAATTTCCCAATCGCCACAGAGGCTTTAGGAAAGTTGGTGAACGTAAAAGTCACCGCTGTGAAAAGCCATAGCCTGTATGGTGAAATGGTCGGAAATTCGCTCAAAGCAGAGAGGTAAAGAGATGGAGCTGGAAGTTAAGATTCGGGGTCTTTTAGTTGATCCCACGACAAATTCCCCAATTGTCTTGCTGAAAGAGCTGGATGGGGAGGGCATATTGCCCATTTGGGTAGGGCCGTATGAAGCCAACTCGATTGCATCCGAGATCGAGAAGTTGTCGCCGCAGCGCCCGATGACACACGATTTGTTGAGAAACGTGATTGCACAGATGGGAGGTGTTGTTAAGAGGGTCGTGGTTACTGAGCTTCGTGAAAACACGTTTTATGCGGTGATCGAGATCATAATTAATGACCAACCATTTTTGGTAGATTCCAGGCCGAGTGATGCAATAGCCCTGGCGTTGCGGGCTGATTCCCCTATTTTTATTCGTGAAGAAGTTTTCGAGGCTTCAAGGCACAGCGATATCGAGAGGGTTCAAGCAGAGGACGGTTTTGACGAAGAAGTCGAATGGCCGGAGGAAATTGATGATGTCAGTGACTATAAGATGTAGATTCTCGACGCATCCACTGTCTATCACCTGATTTCTCGAGGCAAACATTGTCAAGATGGACTTGGCCCAGAGGGGGGCTATTTTGCGGGGGATTAAGATTGCAATTGCAAATCAGAAGGGAGGGGTAGGCAAGACTACCACCGCAATTAATCTGTCTGCTGCTCTTGCTCAAAAAGGAAAGAAAGTATTGTTGGCAGACCTCGATCCTCAGGCCAACAGCACCATCTCATTCATCGACGCTCAGGAGGTCGGTACGTCAATCTACGACCTATTGACCGAGCCGGGCATAACAATGAATAGAGTTATCAAGAAGACGCACATTGAAAACCTCGACCTGATTCCGTCTCAAACAAACCTGGCCAAGTTTGAAGCGAAGCTCATTGGGGAATTGGACGCTCCATTCCGGTTGAAGGATAAGCTCGATCCGATCAGCAAGAGTTATGACGTGGTGATAATTGACACTCCGCCGACGCTAGGGTTGATCACTGTCAATGCCCTTGTCGCCGCCTCTCACCTGATAATCCCCATTCAATCGTCTTACTTCGCTCTCGAAGGCACTGATGATCTACTCGAGACAATCGAAAAGATCAAAGCCAGACCTAATCCTGAACTTGAAGTCCTGGGTGTGGTAGTAACGCTGCACGACCGCAGAACTACATTATCCAGAAACATATACGACCAGATCTGTCAGGTATTCGGTGCCAAAGTTTTCGAGACCACCATCTCCAAATCCGTCAGGTTGGAGGAGAGTCCCGCCTACAAAGAATCAATATTTACCTTCGCCCCGGCTTCGAGCGGGGCGGTTGAATACGCAAATTTATGTGATGAGGTGATTAGCCGTGCCCATTAAACGTGGTCTGCCCTCAACGTTAAAGATGAGACACGACCGGCATTATGTGGAGGAGCTATCGTCGTTTCGCGGAGCCGCTATTGGCCGAATGATTCCGATAGATCGATTAGAGCCGAACCCTCAACAGCCTCGCGTTGACTTTGGGGATCTGGATGAATTGATTGCTTCGATTAAAGAGAAAGGAATACTTGAGCCACTTCTCGTGCGCCCGTCTCAGATTGGCGGGCGTTACATGATCATTTCCGGTGAGCGCCGATACCGTGCGGCTTGTGAGGCGGGATTGCGCGAAGTGCCTTGCATAGAGATGGATGTTGACGATCGGGCAGTCGCGGAAATTGCCCTGATTGAAAACTTGCAGCGCAAGGACCTGACCCCTTATGAAGAGGCTGAAGGGTTGGTTGCTTTGGTTGAACGATTCGGATATACGCACGAAGACATCGCCCGCAAAATCGGCAAGTCGCGTTCATCCGTGACTGAGTCCCTGACAATTGCTGCATTGCCTGTTGAAGTCAGAAACGAATGCCAGAGATCGAATATGACCTCCAAGTCTATGCTGTTGCAGGTAGCCAGACAATCGAATGCCGGCTCTATGCTGGATTTCGTCAAACGTGTTTCGCAACAAGGGATGACGAGGGACGAAGCCAGAAAGGTGCGAAAGAAAAAGCGGGCACGTTCCCAACCATATGTGTTTCGTTACCATTCTCCTGCCGGTGATTATGCTGTCGAGATAAAATTCCGGAAATCGTCTGTGTCCAGAGAGGAATTGTTGCACGCAATCCAGGGACTGCTGACTGATTTGACAAATACCCAAGACTGATTCAAACGGTTATTTGGAATTAAGCCGATTTTCGTTTTTGCTCGGCCGCGTACCGTTTCCTCAGTTTGCGTACCCATTTATCCAACAAGGGACGAAATGGTTTGAATAGTTTTGCTATCCATCCGGCTTGTTGCTCTCTCCAAAGCTCGAAGTATTTCTCCGAGTAGGAACGCATGGCCCCCTTGTATTGGTGCTGTTTGATTCCGTGAGAGAGGGTAAGGTGATAATGCTGGGCTTGTAATATAAGCACGGAGAGCGCCAACTGCGGCTTGAAATTGAGTCGTGCAGCCATTCTCTTAAGTAATCCATCAGCCGATAACAATGTGCCAACGGCAATCTCATACCAGGGTTGTACGTTCCCTTGTTTTGGATGGTATAGGTACTGCAGCTCAGAGACATCAGGTAACGGGATTCTGGAATCAGGAATGATTTTATCTACGAGAACGATCTTGTTTAAGCCGCGGACGTGCTCCTTGGGTATTACTTCAAAAACGCTTTGAATCGTGTCCTCAGTTTTCTTTGGAAGTTTGATTGTTGATTTATTTTCTATCTTGATCGGCATTTATTTTCCTCAGGAAGAAGGTTGTTCAAGAGTGCATCAATGTGTCTATGACTCGTTTTGCTTTTCCAGCCTGTTTAATCGCTCCTTCAGCTCCCTGATCTCTCTTTGAAGCTTGGGAAGTTGGGCAAAGATTGCGGATGATTTTAGCCAATCCCGATTATTAATTGCCGGGTAACCGGATATGACTTTTCCCGCCTCGACTGAGCTTGGAATGCCAGTCTGCGCCGTTGCAATCACTCTATCGCCTATTTCCAAATGACCAGCGGCGCCCACTTGGCCGCTTAAAACGACCTCGTTGCCGACGTGGGTGCTTCCGGCTAAGCCAACCTGTGCGCACAATAGCGTGTTCTGACCTACGGTTGAACCATGCCCGATCTGGACCAGGTTGTCGATTTTAGTCCCTCTGCCGATGACTGTAGAACCGATGGTTGCACGATCTATTGCTGATCCGGCGCCTATTTCCACGTCATCTTCAATGATCACCGTGCCGGCCTGAGGGATTTTGAGCCAGGAATTGTCAGGTCTCCTGGCATATCCGAACCCATCACTGCCGATCACTACATTGTTCTGGAGTATTACTCTATTACCGATTCTACATTTCTCGCGAACGATGCAGTGAGAGTGAATCAAAGTGTTATTGCCTATTTGGACATCGTGGTAAATCGCACAATGTGAAAGTATTGAAACACTATCACCGACAATCACATTGTCACCGATTACAGAGAACGGCCCGATTGATACACCTTGTCCAATTACAACAGAAGGAGAAATGACAGCACAGGGATGTATACCTAGTGGAGGCCCGAAGTCCGGGTGGAGCAATATCATTGCCTCCGCGAAGGTGAGATAGGGAGTTGAAGAGATAAGGCCGGATCTGCCCTTGGGCAAGTCATCAGCATTTTCCAAAATGACTGCGGAGGCATTGGTGGTGATAAGGTAACGCCGGTATTTTCTATTGCTCAAAAAAGTGAGTTGTCCTAGCGTCGCATTCTCAATTGGGGCGACTCCTGTAATTTCCGTCTCTGAATCTCCAACCAGCACGCAATTCAATTTAGTAGAGATTTCCTTGAGTTTCATGATTGACGTTGTTGACGTTGTTAAGGATGTTGACTAATATTACCTGGAAAGCGAGTCCGATAACACCATTTTTTCTAATGCCTATAAAACATCATAGGTCAAACTAAACCGGAGTCTAGCATATGGATAACCACAGACTTATCGAAAAGTTCATAGGGGCTATGCGAGTCGAAAGAGGGCTTTCGGATAACACCCTGCAATCCTACAAATCTGACCTAAAGACATTCTGCGACTTTCTCGACAAAAGAGAGAAAGGCCTGTTAGCAATTGACCGTGATAATTTGATTGACGCACTATCACAAATGAAAGACGAGGGGCGAAAAGATTCGAGTATTGCCCGTTTCATGTCATCGCTACGAGGGTTCTTCAGATTTGCTATGGCTGAAGGACTGTTAAAACAGGATCCCACGGCACACCTTGAAGCACGCAAAGCCTGGCAATCTCTCCCCAGGTTTCTGAGCCAGGATGAGGTTGACAGACTGCTCGAACAACCTGACTTGAATACTGAGATAGGCAGTAGAGACCGCGCAATGCTGGAGGTCTTATACGCGACCGGGTTACGAGTTTCCGAACTAGTCAACTTAAAGATATCTGACATAGACCTCGAGGCGGGAGTTTTAAATTGCTTGGGTAAGGGAAATAAGCAAAGGCGAATCCCCATGGGGCGCTCTGCTATTTCTCATCTCAAAAATTACTTCATCGTTAGACACAAGCTGCTAAAGGGGAACCAATCCAACTTGTTGTTTATAGAGCAAGCTGCCAAACCTGTCGCCCGCCAAAAATTCTGGAAGATCATCAAACAGTATAGCGGATCCGCAAACTTAGGGCACGTCACACCACATATGCTGCGCCACAGCTTTGCCACAACGTTGCTTGAAAACGGTGCGGACCTGAGGTCAGTACAGATGATGCTTGGTCACAGCGACATCAGTGCTACTCAAATCTACACCCATGTGACGAATGATCATCTGAAATCCACCTACAAGCAATTTCATCCACGGTCCTGATCGTTATCTGCTGATTATTGAGAAGCAATTGCACCATCGCCGTTAATTACGGGCATTCATCTGGCTCTCATGTTACCGATTACACGCCAGTCGCCTGATGGCTCAATCTTTATATTACTCACGCGATCACGGTAGGCGATAATGGTGGCCGGGTACCACAAGTAGATCTGCGGCAATTCGTCAGCAAGTGTTTTTTGCACTTGCGAGAATATCTTCTTGCCGTGGTCTTTTGGAGCCAGTTGGGCTTCGTCCAACAGCTTATCAACCTGTGGATTATTGTAACGCGAGCGATTTTGCCCATTGGGAGGAATTGATCTTACACTGTATACGAACTTAAAGATATCGGCCCTCTGGTTACCACCTACTAAGGTATTCAAATACAACTGGAAATTGCCATCTTCCATGTCTTGGGTGAGTGTCTGCCGCTCCAGAGACTTTAGCTCAAGCTCGATACCTACACGCCGCATCTGTTCCTGCAGCGCCTCTCCGGCTTTCCGAGCGATTGAGAGAGTTGATGTTTTGAGGGAAAGCTTTATTCTCCACTGTCCATCTTTTTCTACCTTTCCGGCTTCATCCAGGAGCTCTTTGGCACGCTCAGGATCGTATTTATACGCGGTCACATTGGGTTCGAAGGCCCATTGGCTAGTGGGAAGAATACTTTGCGCTACCTTCGCCTGTCCTCGCATAACGTCTCGTATGATGGCTTCACGGTCTATTGCATACGCCAGGGCTTGTCGAATCCGCTGGTCTTTCAAAATTGGATCCTGCAGGTTTATTCCCAAGTGGGTTATGTTAGTCCCATCAATCATTTCAACCTTGACTCCCGGTGCTTTCTGCAAGCCTTCAACCGTGACCGGATCGAGATCCGCATTGATTGCCAAGTCAACCGAGCCTTTTCGTAGTTCGCTTTCTCTGGTGCTATTATCGGAAATGATTCTGACCGTGAGATGGGTGATGCTGGGGCGTCCCTCGAAATAGTCATCGAAGGCAGCAAGAACCACCTCCTGGCCTTCCAAATAGCTTATGAGTTTGAAAGGTCCCGTGCCAATGGGATTCTTTGCCTGTTGACCGGAAGTGCCCTCCGGAATTATTCCGATAGGGAGAATAGTATTCGGCAGACTTGGGCAAGGGGTGTTGCAGTGGAATACTACCGTTTGCGGATTTAGGCCGACTTCGACGGAAACCAAGTCGCGTGATAACTCGGCCTTCTTGGCAGACTGGAATCCTTTCGCCATCATTGTATCGAATGTGTACTTGACATCCAGTGCTGAAAGCATGCGCCCATTGTGAAATTTGATGTTGGGACGCAGATAGAAAGTAAATGTTTTGTAGTCCGATGATGCCTCGAATCTTTCAGCCAGATCCGGTATGGGATCGAACGTGTCATTTTTGCGCGTGAGACCATTGAACATTAGCTGACGCATTCTCTCAACAGCCGAGTCGGAACTGGTGCGAGGATCGAACGTCTCTATTTTTTTCTCGATCATTACGACCAATTCATCTTGACCTCGGCCTGTACGGCAACTCAACGTGGGTACTAAGACAAATATCAAGATAGCCAATGAAAATATCGCTGAAGCAGGGAAGCGAGGACAATTCCTAATTAATATTCGTCGTTTTGGGCTGTTCATGTTCCAGCACGCTATTTACCGGAGTGTTTTCTCTCTTCGGAATTTCTTTTTTCTCGCTTCGAATCCAGCTCGTTGGTCCACTGGTCGTATAGAGCCTGTTGCTCTGCTGATAACATGGCACGAATTCGCTTACGTGTGTTGTCGCGGATTGCCATGTACTGCGGGCGCGTTTGGTTTTTCAGCTCCTGGTACTGTTGGCTAGATTCGTTGAGTATCTTCTCCACTTGAGACCGCTGGGATTGGTCCAACTTCACAATACGAGCCAATTCATCAGTAACTTCGGTCACTGAAGGGGAGCGGTTCTGATGTGATTGATAAGACAAAAGATAATGCCCCGATGCGCCTACCGCAAGCCCTAAAACAAACGTTGTTATTATGATCAGATGCGCTTTGTGTCTACTTGTGAGCATAATTATTATCCTCGTCAATGGGATCCGGCACATCGCTAATAAGGTATTCGCCCGGGTTCTGTATATTCAATTCCTCTGTTGGGTGGCGCCATTGAATGCTGATTGCTATCAGAATAAGTGCTGCTGCTGCGAAAGCTGCCAGCCATCCGCGCATTGTCGTTAAGGCTAATTCCCACGAGCTATAATGCTGTTCACGCATTTCCCGTATGCGATTTCTGACCTTGTTGACCCAGAATGCTTTTGAGGTATCTTGGTCGATTTCGCAATCGGATGGGCGTCTGGCCTCTATGAGAGCAAATGTTAGTCTATCCAGCGCAATTAGATTGCGGCAAGGCGGGCAGTCCCGGACATGCATGATAATTTGAGAGTTTCCGTCTGAAGGTATTACATACCTGTATTTAATGATTCTGTCGACTTCTTTGCATTCCATATTGGTTCACCCACGTGACATTGATTTGCGTTTTTCGCTCATCTGCAATCGGGCCAAGGCTCGCCGTAAGGCGTGTCGGGCCCGGAAAGCGCGTATTTTTACCTTAGCTTCCGACCACCCCATCATTTGGGATATTTCTCGTACAGAGTTGTTTTCCGCGTGCAGAAGAATAAGGATGAGCCGGTCATCAACTGAAAGTTTTGATAGCAGCTTATCTGATATTTCAGCCGCTTTTTCCCTTTCCGCCTCTGAGAAGTGTATTTCAAAAGCCACTTGGGATAATTTATTCTCCAGCCATCCCTCTTCGTCTTCCGAAAGGTCGGTAATTAGAGATTCATTTCTCTTCTTGCGCCTGCGCAGTTCGTCGTAGCAATTGTTCACAGCGATCTTTGCCAGCCATTGCTCGAACGATGCTCCGCGGCGGTAACTGGAGAGGGAGAAGAATGCCTTGGCGAACGTCTCCTGGACTATGTCTTCTACGGTTTCGGGGCTGCGGAAGAAGTGCCGCGCTATCGAGAAGACCCTCCGGCTGTGTTTAACGACCAGCGTCTCGAAGGCAGATTCGTCCCCGTCGAGCGTCAACTCTATGAGGTGGTCATCTGGAGATATCGACCTGGTGTCGGCGGCAGGGAATTGCGGGGCCTGGTTTTGCTTCAACGTCGTGTCGGTTTTATGAGTGACTGTTGAAGCGTCCGGTAGGAGTATGTCTTTTGCTTTTGCGGATAACATCACTCGGCCTGTGTATTCCCTGATTTGGTTATGATGGTTGTGAAAATTTCGACGCGCAATTCTAGCACATTGATCGGCTCTGTCCATATAGCTTGTCCTGTGTTGCAAAATTGCAACACAATCTTGCATCTGCAAGACACGTGTGCTAGATTAGCGGCGGTTGACTGGTTTTACATCTGAGATGTCCCTCAGATGATTAGATTTCAATGCAAGGGCTATATGAAGATGTCTCGCCAGGAAGAGATTGATTCGCTCATAAACGTTACCGAGTTGGGCCAGTACATCAAGCGCAAGAGGGATTTGGAGAGGCTGTCGTTGAGGGCTGTGGCCAAGCAGACTCTGGTCAGCGCTTCGACTCTGTCGCGCATTGAGAATGGCACAGGGGTCCCTGATACGCCCACATTGGCGCGGCTTGCCAGGTGGCTTAGCATTCCTCTGGAGAGGATTGTCGGCAACGGAAATTTGGGTGAATCTCCGATAGTTTATTACCCGCAGGAATCGATCACGGAAATTGTCAAAGTTCACCTGCGTGCGGATCCGCTTTTGACCCCTGAGAAGGCTGAAGCATTGGCAGAGCTTTTTCGCCTCGCTTATGAACAGTTCAAAACGCAGTGATTTGTTGGCTGAGGGTTTATGGTTGTGAGTTCAGGGAGTAAGGGCGATCTGAAGCTGCTACCGCCTCCGCAAGTGGGCCGGTGGAGGCTTTATGAGCGTATGGCTTTGCAGGTCCGCAGCTTTGCTGGTTTGGGGACGAATGCCAGGCTCGACCCGTTCGATCTGGCTGGGTTTTTGAACATACGGGTTGTGTATCTCAAGGATATGGTTGGATTGTCCGACTCGGCGCACGCATGCCTGGATACTGTTGAGGGTTGGTCCGGAGGAGCTACGCCCGATTTGGGTGATGGGTCGTACGTGGTGATCCTGAATGATAAGCATAGTCTGGGCCGCCAGAAGGCTACCTTGATGGAAGAGATTTGCCATATCCTGTTTGGTCATAAACCGTCGGGCCTAGCTTCCAGCGGGCTTGGCGGACGCAGTTACAACGTGAGTATTGAGGATGAGGCTTATGCGGTTGGCGCTGCGGCGTTGGTTCCATACCGCTCCTTGAAGGATTTCCTGATGTCTGGTTACTCGATTCGCAAGATTGCCGGCCATTTTGGCGTGACACCATCGTTGGTCATTTATCGGGCCAAGGGTGTGCGGTTACATGATTTGCTACCATAATATCTATTATCAGACTCTGCTTTTATCATTCCTGTCTTTCCTGCTACTACAAAATTCATGGGTACATCTGTTAAATGGAAGCTTTTTGGGCACACAACTAAAGAGATACTTCCTTTAATCTTTGTGTTTTTTTTTATACTGACTACTCTTGTATTTACTCAACAAGTCAGTAAATATTCAGGACTGATCCTCTCTTTTCAGTCATCCCCATACATTGCGCAAAAATTTCTACTAAGCTTAATACCTGGGATTGCTGTCATCACATTACCTGTCTCCTTACTGCTTGGCACCGTCGTAGCTTGCAGCCGCCTATCGAGTGACAACGAATTAACCGCAGCACAATCGCTGGGCGTAAGCCAAATCACCCTAGCTAAACCATTTTTGATGCTTGGCATCATCGGGACAATAGCTGCATCCTATCTATCAGCCCACATTGCCCCTACCTCTCTAAAAACACTTAAGTCATTGAGAACTCAAATTCTGCTTCAAGAAGCCAACACGCGCATAAGACCTCATACCTTTGTAACGAGCTTCCCAAACTTGCTTCTTTACGTTCAAGACGTTGACCCTCAAAGCGGCGAGTGGTTAGGTGTATTCCTGCTACAAAATGACGCCGCAACCAGTGTGTCGCGATTGCTTACGGCAGAGCGAGGACAATTCAGAATCGAACCCGCCCGGTCACTAACTTTAGAGGCGCAGCTTTTTAATGGAGTATCAGTTGAATATGGTGGTGAGCGTTCCTTTGATTTGAACAGTCAGCTCACACCTCCGTCCTCACAATCCACTGCCATGTTCCAAAAGTCCACTGTCAAACTTGCAGACAATGAAAACACATTAGACGAATCCGGCAATAACTCTGGCACCCTTGCAGAAATGACTCTGGGAGAAATTTCCCGGGTTGCAGCAGCGTCAAAGACTGATAAAGAAAGAAGGCAGGCATTGGCAGAGAGACATAAGCGTTTTGCCTTCCCTTTTGCCTGTCTCACTCTAACCGCCATAACCTTTATTTTGGCTATTCAAGGCAAGCGTTTCTCAACGCGCCCACGCACTGTCATTGCGATATTGTTTCTTGCTATGGGGTTCTATTTATCGCTAGTGGTGGGATATAACTTGGCATTGTCCGGAGTGACCCCTGTCTGGGTGGGAGTCTGGCTATCGCATTTGCTCTATGGTTCTTTTGTAGTGAAATCTTTTATTTCAAATAAACTGCCATTTTCCGGTCTTTTTTCTTTTTTGAGTTCTCCATCAATACAAAACGATGCTAGAGGTAATTCTATAATCGAGCATAGGCCTAATGGAACCGGCCAAACAGTAACCAGGAAAATACTTAAACCCGGTAGCGTCAGGTCACTGAACTTGATCAACTATCTTCTGATTAGCGAGATTATCAAGTATTTCGGGCTGGCTATTGCATCGTTGATAGCAACTTCTGCCATCTTCACGCTTTTTGATTTAGTACCTGCTATCATCAAGAGTGGCACCCCTCTGTCGTATGCAGCGTCTTATCTAGGCTACCTTTCACCGCAGCTAGCTTATTATGTAGCTCCCTTTTCATTGCTTGTCGCTTTGCTTACAAGCTTCAGCGTGTTATCAAGAAGCAATCAGCTCGTTATCATTGCCAGCGCCGGGCAAAGCAGGCTGCGGATAGTAACAGCTACACTGGCAACTTCTACTGGTTTGGCCATTGTTCTGTGGGCGCTATCCAATTATCTGTTACCATATACCAATCGGGAACAAGATGCTCGTTACAATAAAATTAAGGGCCGGCAAGTTGAACAAACTACTATTGCATTCGGAAAAAAATGGGTTTTCGGGAAAAACAACACCATCTACGGCTATCAGCGAATTGAGTCAGATAACAGTTTTGTAAACGCATCTGTTTATCACTTGGGAGGTCGGCAAGGCTTACTCAAATCAGCCATACACTTTGGCAAAGCTGCTCAGGTATCCCCCTCAATCTGGCAGGTTGATTATGGGTGGACAGAAAGAATCAACCCTGACTCAACAATTGAAAGAGAGACGATTCAGAAGCGCCCACAATTCATTACGATAGAAGAAGGCATGGATATATTCAGGCGAACAACAAATGAATCCAGCAAGATGAGCGCCTGGGATTTGCAAGACTATATATTACAACTTAGGAGCATAGGCATTCCTACACTTGAGCTGCAAATTGATCTGAATAGAAGAATAGCTTTCCCCTTCTCCTGTATTACCCTGGCTGTCTTGGCGATCCCATTTATTACTGCGAAGCAAGCCAGGCGTTCCGGGCCGCTCATCGGCATTTCACTAAGCGTGGGAATCGGCCTGGTCTTCTGGCTTCTAACAACGTTTTTCGAAGCAGCGGGAAAACAGAATAACCTGCCAATAGGGATTGCCGTATGGGGGCCTCACATTCTGTTCGGCGCTATCGGGCTGTACCTGAATTTTTTCAGGTATCGTTTACAGTGACGTTGAATTCACTCAGGTTCCTGATTGCCAGTTGTTCATATATTCGACCATCTCTGGCGTCAGCTCGTCTATCGAGACGTTCATTGCAGTCAGTTTCAAACGTGCTATTTCCACATCCACCTCTTCAGGCAGGATGTGGATCGAGGCTTCGAGCCTGCCTTTATTTTTCACCAGATACTCGACCGACAGAGCCTGGTTGGCGAAGCTCATGTCCATCACGCTTGCCGGATGTCCTTCGGCAGCGGCCAGGTTCACCAACCGCCCTTCGCCGAGCACAATGATCTCGCGCCCATTTCTCAGCTTGTAGGCTTCGGCCCACTGCCTCACAGTTCTGATATCGGTCGAGATTGATTTCAGCCCGACCAGATTCAGCTCAAGGTCAAAGTGGCCGGAATTGCAAACGATCGCGCCGTCCTTCATCAACTCGAAATGTTGGGTGTCAATCACGTGGCGGTTGCCAGTGACCGTGATGAATATCTCGCCCAACGGCGCAGCCTGCTGTATCATCATCACGCGGAAACCATCCATCGTCGCTTCCAAGGCCTTGACCGGGTTGATCTCGGTCACGATTATGTTGGCGCCCATCCCACGGGCGCGCATCGCGACGCCTTTGCCACACCATCCGTAGCCGACCACGACGATGATTTTGCCCGAAAGCAGGATGTTGGTGGCGCGGATGATGCCGTCGAGCGTGCTCTGGCCCGTGCCGTAGCGGTTGTCGAAGAAGTGCTTGGTCTGAGCGTCGTTGACGGCGATTGACGGGAAGCTGAGTTTTCCGTCGCGCAGCATCGCTCTGAGGCGAGTGATGCCGGTCGTGGTCTCCTCGGTCGTCCCGATGATGTTATCTATCAGCTCAGGCCGATTCTGCACCATTGTCGCAACCACATCCGAGCCGTCATCAATGATCAAGTGCGGCCTGTGATCCAGCGCGATGTGCACGTGGCGGTTGTATGTTTCGATTGATTCACCTTTGATCGCATAGACGGAAACGCCGTAGTGCTTGACCAGCGCCGCTGCCACGTCGTCCTGCGTGCTCAATGGGTTCGACGCGATCAGAACAGTGTCGGCTCCGGCTGCGCTCAGGGCGCGCGCCAAGTTGGCAGTCTCTGTCGTAATGTGCGCGCACGCGGCCAGCCTCAACCCATCAAGCGGCTTCTCTTCCTGAAACCGCTGACGGATTATTCGTAGAACGGGCATTTCCCTTTCAGCCCATTCGATGCGGCGCTTCCCTTCGTCTGCCAGAGCCAAATCCTTGACCTCATAATGTGTTTGGTTTGCGTTCTTCACTTCTTTCTACCTCTTTTTTATTACCTTGTTTGCCTTGCTGGTATCAGACTTTTAGTGTTATCCGATCAACTCAACCCCGCGTCAGACCGCAGCTTCTTCGCTCGGTTCGTCTTCTCCCACGAGAAGCCATCGGTCGCGCCTCTCCCGAAATGGCCGAACGCGGCGGTCTGTTTGTAGATCGGGCGGCGCAGATCGAGCGATTCAATGATCCCCTTCGGCGTCAGATGGAAATTGGCGCGGATGATCTCAGCCAGTTTGCCTTCGTCAATCTTCGCCGTGCCGAAGCAATCAACGTAGACCGACACTGGCTCGGCAACGCCAATGGCGTAAGCCAACTGAACCTGGCAACGATCGGCGATGCCCGAGGCCACCACGTTCTTCGCAATGTAGCGAGCCATGTAGCAGGCCGAGCGATCAACCTTCGTCGGGTCTTTGCCCGAAAACGCGCCGCCGCCGTGCGGAGCCGCGCCGCCGTAAGTGTCAACGATGATCTTGCGCCCGGTCAGCCCGGTGTCGCCTTGCGGGCCGCCGACCACGAAGCGTCCGGTCGGGTTGACATAATACTTGGTGTCTTTGTCGAGCAGGTGTTCGGGGATGGTGGGCTTGATGACGTGGTCAATGATGTCTTCGCGGATTTGCTCTGCCCCGACATCCGGGCTGTGCTGAGTTGAAACGACGACCGCGTCCACCCTGATCGGTTTGCCGTTGTCGTATTCGACCGTCACCTGGGATTTTCCGTCCGGGCGCAGGTAGTCGAGAGTCCCCTCTCGCCTGATGGCGCTCAGCTTGCGAACCAGGTGGTGGGCGAATTGAATCGGAGTCGGCATCAGCTCCGGCGTCTCGTTGCAGGCATAGCCGAACATCAGCCCCTGATCCCCTGCCCCGCCGGTGTCAACGCCCATCGCGATGTCGGGCGATTGCGTGTTGACGGCCGAGATCACCGCGCAGGTGTCGGCGTCGAACCCGTACTTGGCCCTGGTGTAGCCAATCTCCCTGACCGTGTCGCGCGCGACGCTGGTGTAATCAACCTGCGCAGTGGTGGTGATCTCTCCGCCGATCATGATCAATCCCGTCAGAACCATAGTCTCGCAAGCCACACGGCCTGTGGTGTCCTGCCGCAAAACCTCGTCCAGAATCGCATCCGAAATCTGGTCGCACATCTTGTCGGGATGCCCCTCGGTCACCGACTCAGAGGTGAATAGAAATCTGCCTTGCTGTTTCACTAAAGCCTCCTGAATGCTTGGGAAATAGGATTGCAATCGCTCGCGCCTTGCCTGTGGTGAACGCGCGAGTCCGCTTTCAAAGTTGCAGAGGATGTCATAGGGTTCCGAAAAGTGCAAGCGCGCGACCTTTCTCCGTGGCGCTTCACGTGATTGGACGGAAAGGCGATAATTGCAGGCTGATTCAGTCGTTCATACTGAAGTTTGCCGGACACTTTCGAAGGAGAATGATTGCCATGAATAAGCCTGTATGTTTGCTGATCTCTTGCTGCCTCGCTCTGTTTGCGGCGGCTTGCTCGAAAGGTTCATCATCGAAAGCCCCAGCCACGACACAATTCACGCCCCTGCCGGAGTGGAAATCGGGCTACCGGGTGTACGTCACGAACGAGTCGTCAGGCGATCTCAGCGTCATTGACGGCTCGACGCTCGAGGTCATCGCCACCGTCCCACTCGGCAAGCGCCCGCGCGGCATTCACGCCAGTCCTGATAAACGGACGATCTATGTCGCGTTGAGCGGATCGCCTCCCGCGCCGCCGGGCGTGGACGAAAGCACGCTGCCACCTCCCGATAAGAGCGCGGACGGGATCGGCGTCTTCGATGTCGAACAGAACAAGCTGGTGCGCATCATCGAGGGCGGCTCGGACCCGGAGAATTTCGCCGTGAGCCAGGACGGAAACATGCTGTTCGTTTCCAACGAGGATATTTCCGGCGTCAGCTTCATCGAGGCGGCCACCGGGAGATTGGTTCAAACGATCACCGTCGGCGGCGAACCCGAAGGGGTGACGCTCGTTCCGAACGGCAAGCTGGTCTACTCGACCTCGGAGAACGACAGCACCGTTGACGTGATTGACGTGGCCGCGCGTAAGCTGGTCAAGCGATTTAAAGTCGGGCGCCGCCCGCGCAACATCATTTTCCTGCCGGACGGGAAACGCGGCTACGTCAGCGCCGAAAACGACGGCAGCATCGCGCTGTTCGACGCCGTGAAGAACGCCAAGCTTCAGGAGATTCCGCTCGGTCCGCCGAACGAGATCAAGCCGATGGGATTGGCGCTTTCGCCCGACGCCAAGTCACTGTACGCGAGCACAGGCCGTGGGCGTAAGGTCTTCATCGTGGATACTGCGACGAACAAGGCGACCGCTTCATTCGAAGTGGGCCTGCGCCCCTGGGGCATCGCGGTTTCGCCTGACGGGAAGACGCTCTTCACGGCCAACGGCTCTTCCAACGATGTTTCTGTCGTTGATCTGGCGAACCAGACGGTGACCAAAAAGATCAAGGTTACGGGAAGCCCTTGGGGCGTGCTGGTTATCGGCCGGTAGCTTGGGGCGTGAGGGAACCAGACCAGACAGAAAAATGTGAGACAGAAAAATCAGGATGAGGGCCGGAAGGTCTTAATTTTTCTGTCTCACATTTTTCTGTCTGGTCTGATGATTTTGGGCGCTGATCGCCAGAAGAATTCTTGCGCGTGTCAGAAGCTTAGCTTCAATCCCATCACGATCCGCCGCGCATCACGCGCCGTGGTGTAGGAGCCGAAGAGCGCATTGACCTGATTGCCGGTCGTCAGGTCAAACCTTCCCGTCGTATCCACGCCCAAAAATTGCGTGTGGTTGAAGGCGTTGTACATCTCCAGCCGGTATTGCAGCCTCGCCCCGTTTTCGCCGCCGATGCGGAAGTTCTTGAAGACGGAGATGTCCCAGTTGTTGATGCCGGGGCCGCGGATCGGGTCTTTCGGTGCGTTGCCGATGCCGAAATCGGCCCGCGACGGCGGGCGCACCACCGACGTGTTGAAATGGCGGGAGAAGGTTCGGTCCCCTTTGGGCAGGTTAGGATCGCCCGTCAGCACGACGCGGCTGTCCAGCCCGTTGCCGCTGCCGCCAACCAGATCAGTCCCCTGCACCGTGCTGTAGCCGACACCCAGCGGCGCGCCGCTGATGAACGACGTGATACCCGACAACTCCCAGCCATCGGTCACGACGCGAGTCAGCGGGTTGTCCCAGTACCTGCTCAGGCCAGGCGCCTGGTAGATGTAATTGATCGTCAGGTTGTGTGTGCGGTCAAAGCCCGCTTTGCCGTAGTTGCGGATGCGCGGGTCAATGACCGGATTGATCGCGTTGTTGTTGCCGTCCACCAGATCCATCGCCTTCGACCAGGTGTAGCTCAGCCCGAAGGCCAGGCTGGTGGAAATACGGCGGTTCGCCTGCACCTGCAGCGAGTGGTAATTCGAGTTGCTACCGGTCTCGATCAGGTTGATGTCGGCATACCCCTTGATCGGACGCAGGAAGTTATCCGGCAAAGGCGTCGCGCCTCCGGCCACGGTCGGGTCAATGCTCGACGCCTGGAAGCGCGTCCCGTAAGGCACGGAGTTGATGCTGCGGCGTTGCAGCAGGTGGCGCGCCAGCGATCCGACATAGGCCACGTCCAATACGGTCTTGAAGCCGATGTCGCGCTGAATGCCCAGACTGAAGTTATAAACGGCGGTCGGATCCAGCTTGCTCTGAATGGCGTTGACGCCCGGCGGGCTGATGCTCAGCGGCGTTGCCAGCAGGTCCCGGATCGTCGTGAAATTGGCCGTGGCGGTAATCAGGTTCGGCGGCTGTTCGACCTGCTGCAGTACCTGATCGTCGTTGAAGCGGTCGTAGAACACACCGACGCCGCCGCGCAAGCTGGTCTTGCCGTCGCCGAAAACGTCGAAGGCAAAGCCGACGCGCGGCCCCAATTGGATCGGCGGTGTGTCGAACACGCGCTCCTGCACCGTGCGCATCCCCTGGAACGGCGTGCTCGTGCCGGGCGCGAACGTGTTGATCTTGACTGATGGCGCAGTCGCCCCCGTCACCGGATTGCGCGCCACGCGGTTGTTGCCGGAACAGGGATTGGCCGTCAGGCAAAACGGCGTCATCAACGCTGGCTGCTTCGAAGCGTCGTAGAGCGAACGGTCGAAATAGACCAGGCTGTCGCCTTCGCTGTAGGTCGGTTCGACGTAGTAAAACCGCAAGCCCGCATCCACGGTGAATCGCTTCGTCACCTTCCAATTGTCCTGCACGAACCACTCGATGTTGCGGTAACGCGCGTGTCCGTCCAGTTTATTGTTCGCTTCGGTGTAGGAGTTCACCGTACCGATCAACGCATTGGCGAACGGATGGTTAGTGTCGAGCGGGTTGTTGGTGTTGCGGTCGAAGTTGAACGTGCCGTTGAAGGCCGCCGCTCGCGCCGCGTTGCGCGTCGTGTATTCCAGATAGAAGCCCGCCTTCAGGTTGTGCGCGCCCCAAATCTTCGAGAGGTTGTCCGACCAGTTCCAGATGTTGTTCGTGCCGAAGAACGGGAAGCGCTGCTCGATGTTGAGTTGCGGCGCATTCGTCACACCGCCGAAGGTGGCGTTCGGAATCAACCGCAGCGGATTGCTCGCCGGATAGAACTGCGGCAGCGTCAGCCCCAGCTTGACGCGGTCGTTGCGGTCAATGCCCTCCTGGTTGAGCGGATTGACAGTTTGCAGCGCGCGGTTGATGCCGAATGTGAATTCGTTGGTCAGCGTCGGACTGAAGGTGTGGATCAATGTGCTGACCAAGCCCCGGCTCTCGATCTGATACTTGATCGGGAACTGCGGCCAGACGTTTGACGCCAGCACGAAATTGAAATCGCCCTTGAACGCTTCATAGTTCTGAATGCCGCGCGCGTAGAAGGTCGTCTTCTGCGAGATGTTCCAGTCCATCCGCAGAATCTCTTCGCGGCGCGGCTGATCCACCGTGCTCTGGAAGACGTTGTTGAAGGTGTTGGCCGGATTGTTGAAATTCGGCAACGGAAAGATGCTGAGCAGCTTCTGGCCGTTCGGGTCAATGCGGTTGGCCGGAATGACGTTGTTGGGGAATGGTTGCCCGGTTTGCGGATCGCGCACCACGATCAACCGTCCACTGGCGTCGAGGCTTTTCGAGAAATCGCCCGCGCGTTCGAGCGCCGTCGGATAGGTGAGGGTGCCCTGCCGGGTTGGGTAACGGCGCGGCAGATACTCCTGCGACCAGAAGAAGAAGAGCTTGTCGCGGTTCCGGTTGAAGCCCGTGCCGGGGATGATCACCGGCCCGCCGACGTTGCCGCCCCAGTAATTGAACCGGTAACGCTGTTTCTGAATGAGGCGCGCGTTGTTGAAATACTCGTTGGCGTTGAATTGTTCGTGGCGTTTCAAGTAGAAGCCGCCACCGTGGAAATCGCGCGTGCCGTTCTTGATGACCACGTTGATCGTGCCGCCGGAGCTGCGCCCGTACTCGGCCTGATAGTTGGTCAGCAGCACTTTGACTTCGCCGATGGCGTCGAGTCCCGGCGCCAGATACGGCCCGAGTTGCGAGCCGGTGTCGAGGCTCGACACGCCGTCGAGCGTCAGGTTGAGTGTGCCGCTACGCGAGCCGTTGATGTTGACGCCGACCAGATTGTTCCAGCCCGGCGCTTCGCGCGCCGCCGTGTCCACCACGCCCGGCAGCAAACGAACCAGCCCCATGTAATCGCGCCCTTTGAGCGCGATGCTCTGAATCTGCTGCTCGTCAATCAGCCCTGCGCGTTCGGCGCTCTCCGTCTTGACGTAGACCTGCTCGGCGGTCACGGTGACGGTCTGGCTCACGTCGCCGACTTCGAGCGCGATGGTATGCACGTCAACGCGCTCGTTGGCGGTCAGCATGATCCCTTTTTTCTCAAACTTCTTGAAGCCGCTGGCCGTGACGACCAACGAATAAGAGCCGGGCAGTAGTTGCGTGACAACGAAATTGCCTTCGCTGTCCGAGGTGACGGCGCGCATCTGGGCTGTCTCCTGGTTGATGACTTCGACTTTGGCGTTCGGCACGACGCCCCCGTTGGGGTCGTTGAGCGTGCCGGAGATTTGGCCGGTCAGCCCCTGCGCTGAAGCGCTGGTGAAAAAGCAAGCCAGCGCGAGGAGCAGCAGCAGCAGACGGCAGATGGTGTTGTTTGTACTGGGTAACATAACCTCTCCTTGTGTTGAACTGGTTGTAGGCAATGAGTGAGCGCCCTCGTGATGCACGCGGAGGCGCCGCACACCAATCATAGTATTCGGTTTGAAAACTATCCCAGCATTTGGCCCAGCATTTGGCGGCTTGGCTGATAAACCGTCTAATTTTACTGTCTGACCTTTACAGGTTCTTCAACCAGATGTTCCGGTACTCGACTTTCATCGGCGGCCCCACGTGCATCTGGAAGCCGATCAATCCGCCCATCGCCCGACCCGTCGCATCGTCATCAATCGCTTCCGCCATCAGGTGTCCGTTCAGCACGTGCGTGAGCACATCCCCGCGCGCGATGATGTGGAGTTGATTCCAATCGTTGACCTTGATCAGCGCCTTCAGTTCGTCGCCGCTGCGCAGATTGGCGATGATTTGTTTTTTGCCCGGTTGCAGGCGCGTCACTTGGCCGCGCATAGCGAGGAAGCCGCGCCCGCGCTCTTCATAAAGCTGCCCCGTATACGCGTTCTGGAAATCAATGTCCGCCTGGTAGCCTTTCAACACCCACTTGCCAACCTCGGGAAGTTCGACGCTGCGGTACTGCACGCCGCTGTTGGTGGAGTTGATGCGGTACTCCAGTTTCAGGTCGAAATCTTTGGGCTGACCGCCGCGCCAGATGAGGAAGGTGTTGGCCTTCAGCGGTTTCTCCGCGGTGCTTTCGCCGATG
>Ga0247727_10007305_pt1 | contig 21113 bp, 24 predicted proteins | sample WisWelCaveWW1625_FD_202498 | JGI IMG/M metagenome (GOLD analysis project Ga0247727, IMG submission 202498) | Biofilm microbial communities from Wishing Well Cave, Virginia, United States - WW16-25 | ecosystem: Environmental > Aquatic > Deep subsurface > Groundwater > Cave microbial mat | place... | reverse complement strand
CTGCGATATTATTGATCGAAATCTTCGTGCAAAATTTTTTTTGCACCACCCAAAGGGTGGATTGGAACACCGTGCGAAGCCGCGCCAACTGCGGGTTCGATCACAATTGGTGCAAAATTCAGGTAGAAGCCATCGCTCCGACGCCGCTGCCGGTTCTCATCACCGGCGAGACCGGCGTCGGCAAAGAGCTGGTGGCCAAAGCGATTCATCGGGTGAGTCAGCGCAAGGGCGAGTTTGTCGCGGTCAACGTCGCGGGGGTGGATAATCATTTGTTTGCCGATACACTTTTTGGCCATCTCGCAGGGGCTTTCACCGGCGCCGATAAACCGCGTCGCGGCTTGATCGAGCAGGCTGCCGGCGGCACTTTATTTCTCGATGAAATCGGCGATTTGAACAACGAGTCGCAAGTCAAACTGCTGCGGCTTTTGCAGGAAGGCAAATACTATCCACTGGGCTCGGATATGCCGAAAGTTTCGGACGCGCGCCTCGTCACGGCCACGCATCAAGATCTGGTGTCGATGCAAAGCCACGGCCATTTCCGCAAAGATCTGTATTATCGCCTGCAAGCCCATCGGGTTCACCTTCCTGCCCTGCGCGAACGGTTGGATGACGTGCCGTTGTTGATCGAACATTATCTCAAAAAAGCTGCGCAGACGCTCAATAAAAAGCAACCGGCCGCGCCGCGCGAGCTGGCAACCCTGCTGCGCACGTATCATTTTCCCGGCAATGTCAGAGAGCTGGAGGGGATGATTTTCGATGCGGTGAGCCGCCATGCTTCCGGCGTGCTGTCGATGAGTTCGTTCCGGGAAAAAATTTCTCCCAATCACGCCGTGCCGGAGAAAAATAGCCATACGCCAGAGGCGGAACCGCCGTTGATTAATTTTGCTGATCGGCTCCCGACCCTTGATGAAGCCGGGCAAATCCTCATCGACGAAGCCATGCAGCGCGCCGGCGGCAATCAAACCATCGCCGCGAGCCTGTTGGGCTTATCGCGGCGGGCGCTGAATAATCGTCTGCGCCGAGCCAAGGAAGAATAATTATTTAATTGACCTCGGACTCCGGACTTTCGACCTCGGACTATTTTCACGCTTCAAGGGGTGCCACAAAAATGCTCGAACGCCACAATCCTGCCGGCCACGCAACATTTTAGTTTTGCCTGTCATAGATCGTTTTTCCTCGAATTAACACCTCTCTTCTGTTGCACCCACTCAGCATTCTTTTAATTCCGGCGCGGCTCAAGTAAGCTATATTTCATCAAGGCGTTAAATCTAAAAATATTTTTTGGTCAGGCATTTGCATGAATGAGTTGCAATTGCGAGGAAATTTTTAACCATTTACAGGAGTAAATCATGAACTCATTCAAAAGGATCAAGAGAAAATGACAGTTGCATTTTTGCGAACAACAATGAAAGGCCTTCTGCGTTTGAAACAGAAGTCTTTCAATAACCACAGGGACGGGCGCTTCGCCGCTATTTGCAATCACCCAACCCTGGCATTCGGCGTGCGGTTAATCTGCTGATGGAAGACGCCATGGAAAAAATCAAAAACGTCGCGCTCGTCGCGCACGACAACCGCAAGAAAGATTTGATCGAGTGGGTGGAATGGAATTTCGAGGTGCTGCTTGCTCACAACCTGGTTTGCACGGGAACGACCGGCAAGCTGGTTGAAAAAGTGATTAACAAAAAACTGGCTTCGACCCGGGGAGAGAAATCCGCGCTCAAAAAAATTACCCTGCTGAAATCCGGCCCCTGGGCGGCGATCAACAACTGGGCGCGTTGATCACCGAGGGTAGAATCGATTTCATCATTTTCTTCTGGGACCCCATGAGCCCGCATCCGCACGACGTCGACGTCAAAGCCCTGCTGCGCATCGCGGTCGTTTACAACATTCCCATCGCCTGCAATCGTTCCACGGCAGATTTTATGATTTCCTCGCCGTTGTTGAGCGAAAAATACGCGCCGATCGTTAAAGATTACAACAAATATCTTGAGCGGGATATCGAAGAGCCGTCTGGTTGAGCAGGCCGAGCGGACAACCGACCTTGCCGTGACAGGCAGTCTTACAGCCGTCGAGACGCGGCGGATAATTCATCCCCACCAAAGCATTAAATCATCTCAACGCGCCATCGTTGCGAGCCGCGCCTGGGCTTCTTTGACTTGCGGCAATTGCGCGTCAGCATTCGCCTATGCTTTGATAAATAATGTGGCGGCTCCCAGTATCCCAATTCTTTTTCCACGCTCTCCTGTATTTGGCCGTGGCAGCGTGTCGGGCGCTGGAGGAAATTGGGAGTCTTGAAAAAATAAAAAGTTCTTGTTTTTGCGTTTTGAATTTATGATATTACGATCTCTCAATGAAAGTTCTCGCATGAAAACGAACACTCCGCTCCCTGCAAGCCAGCGCGTCGTCCAGGTCTGTCTGTTTTTAGTGGCAGCAATAGCCATATTCGGCGGAGCGCTGCAAATGTATCTCGGACAGCCCGAAACCACCCCGCGACTGGACAACGTGCACCGTTTCATGGCTGGCGTGTACTTTGCGTCCGGGCTCATTGGCCTGTGGGCCGGCGCAACCATTCGTCGGCAGGGAACGCTCGTTTTCCTCCTCGCGCTGAGTGTTCTCTTCGGCGGGGTTGGAAGGCTGGTGTCAATAAGCCAGGTTGGCTTGCCCGAACCGAGCGCTGTATGGCTGGGCTACCTCATTCCCGAGTTGCTGGTGCCGTGCATCATGGTCGTGGCTCAAATCGTCACAAACAGAAATGCAGCCGCAACCAGGAACTAATGAGAAATTTTAGAGTTTTTCGGTGTCTATATACGTAACGAGACGTTTGGGCAGTATATTTATTTACATGAAAAGCAAACGGCGTCCATAACCCAAAGTGGAAAGTTCAGCGTGGCGCGGTTAATTTTCTCAAAATAACATCGGAGGCTCTATGAAAAAGCTCATCATCCTATTCCTTATTCAGCTCGGCTTTATGTCTTCAGCGCTGGCGCAGGGCCCGGGCTCGGCTGGAGTCTTGTTTCTCCTGATTCAGCCGGCCCCTCGTGCAAACGGCATGGCAAACGCTTCGGTCGCTTCCACTGAAAGCGAGGCTCTGGGGATCGTCTTTAATCCGGCGCATCTTGGTCGTTTGGCGCGCGAACGCTATCTCACTTTCGATATCTATCCCGGCAAAACAAACTGGCTGCCGCAGCTCGCTCCGGATTTAAGTTATGATGCGAAGACCATTCTGGTGGGCTACAATTTTAAGCATCGCAACAAAAGAATTCCGGTGAGCTTTGGTGTTGCCTACAGCCGGGTCTTTATCGACCTGGGAAAGCAAATCATTCCGGGCGGGCTCGATCCTACGGCACTCGGCGTTTTTCACAGCACCGAGCGCGCGAATGTCTGGTCTATTGGCGTCGGTGTCGATTATCTCGTGAAAGCCAGCCTCGGCTTGAGCTTCAAAGACATTGAATCAAACCTGGCGCCCCAGATTACCGGAACTCAACAAAGCGATGGCCGGGCAAGCGCCAGCGCCCGTGACTTCGGCGTGTTGGCGTATTTGCCGTTTGACGAAGCCTTTTCCAAACTGACCGGCAAGCCTTTTGAAGTTTAGCCCGGGATTCGCCCCTTTCTGGGAGCTGGATTGGGTTACTCAAAGAGCAATATCGGCGACAAGATCACTTACATCGATGCGGCGCAAGCCGATCCGCTTCCCCGCACCGCGAGAATCGGCACGAGCCTTAAAGCCGGGCTTTCGCTTATCACAGACAAGCAAACCTGGCGTTTGGCTTCTTTTGAAAATTTATACGAAGCCGAACAATTGCTGGTGCGAGTCAGGAAGGGCGGGGTAACTTATGACGGGCTGTTGGGTGATATTGACTTTTGGGATAATGTCATCTTAAGAAAAGGCAATTCCAGGATCGTTACAAAAAAAGGCTGGGAGCTAAACTTGTTTGAGCTCTTGTCGCTCCGCAATGGTCGCTACGAGGATCCGCTTGGCAGGGTTAGTTATGATACGGATGGCATTGGGTTCAGTCTTCTTGGCGTGCTCAAGGCGATTCGCCATTTAAATCCACAGCTCAAAGACAACGCGGTGCTCACTTTTCTTACCAGCCATGTTGATGTCCAATATAACCGGAGTGATCTGAGCACCACCGAAGGACACCCTCTCAATGGGACCAAATTCAAAGGGATCAGTATAAGCGTTTTCTGATTAATCCATCCGCCAAAGCGCCAATGCCGATTCATCTTTGACGAGGATATTTTTTTCCAAAATCACCGGATGCGCCCAGGTGGGCTGCTCGCTTGTAAATTTGCCAGGGTTTTGTAGACCATGCCATCTCTTGTCAATCGCAATAAACAGAGGTATTGCTTTTTAAAAATTTTATGCTATTTTATTGCTGGTTTCCACAACCGTCTTAATAGGAGTTACCCATGTCAACAATCGCCCTGATCGAAGAAATTAAAACGCTGCCCAATGCTGAATTACAAAGGTTCTTATCGCAATTTTTTAGCGATGCGGAACTGGTGGGAGAAATGGAAAGATGGGGTTATTTAAAATTAACCGAAAAAGCGTTTGAGTTTTGGAACGATCCCCGTGAGGACATTTATCAAGATTATGCACGCGTCTAACTTGAATAGGTAGCCGATGAATCCGGGCGACGTTATTCTCATTGATTTTCCTTTCACGATTCCCACGCAGTCCAAAATTCGCCCTGCCGTTGTGCTCACCGTGACGCAGGACAAATATAAAGATATCGTGATTTGCGCGATAAGCTCGGTTGTGCCGGCGACGATTGCGCCGAGGGAAATTTTGATTTCCACTAGTGATCCGTCGTTTCCGGCAACAGGCTTACGAGTAGATTCAGTTATTAAAATCGACCGGATCGCAACGTTGCGCACAACGGATGTGATTATCAAACTCGGTCATTGCCCGCCCAATCTCTGGAATGAACTCGTCGCAAAATTTAGAAATTTGGTTTGACACGTTCATCCTTTGACAGCAGAACAAAATAACGCTTACTAATCCATCCACCACAGCGCCAACGCCGTTTCATCTTTGACGAGAATATTTTTCTCCCAGATCACCGGGTGCGCCCAGGTCGGGCTTTTGGCGACTTGATAATTCGCCAGTGTTTTGTAGGCCGAATCGTCTCTTGTCATGGCGATGAGTTTTGCTTCATCGGTTAAAGCCAACAACTCGTTGCCGGCGCTCAAAATGGCCGCGCCCTGTGCCTGGCGGCCTTCGCTCGTCCACAGCAATTTGCCGGTGCGCGCTTCCATCGCAAAAAACTGGCCGCGGTTCGCATACGACAAACCGTACAGCTTATCTTCCACCAACACCGGCGTGCTGGTGTACAACGTCACCTCGTTCGTGCTCCACGCTTTTTCGGCGGCCCAGGTATTTCCTTCTTTTTTAACGCGAATCGTCGTGGTCGGGCTGCGATAAGCCGAGAAGATCACCAGATCCTCAAAAACAATCGGCGTCACAATTTGCGCATTCGATTCGATGGCGAAGCTCCACAATTGTTGGCCGGTCGTCACGTCGAGGCCGACAAGATTCTCGCGCGTCAGCACCACGATTTGACGCTCGCCGTGCAACGTGGCGATGATCGGCGAAGATGAAGAGGGCGGCGGGCCCTGCCAGCACCATTTTTCCTGCCCATTTTGCAGATCAAATGCAATCACACTCCCGCCGGTCAAATTTCCAATATTGACAATGCCGATCTTGCCGTCGATCAGCGGCGAGGCCGAGGTGCCGTAATAATTTCCCTGGCCTCCCATGCTGGCTGAGGTTTCCAGACCTTTCGAGCCGAGCGGCATTCGGCACGCCGAGCATTCTCCAGGTTGCGAAAACTCTTTGCCATCTTCGTTGCACCCACACGGCTGGCATTCATAAACAATTTTATCCGGAGCATTTTGTTTCTGATAATGCTGTCTCCATTTCAAGTCGCCGTTCTTCCTGCACGTTGGGAATGAACGGCGAGGTGTAACGCTGCTGCCAAATACGGTTGCCGTCGGCAAGACGATAACACGAAACGATTTCATCATCACCTTCGCGCGTGAGCACATAAATTTTTCCGGCGGCCACCACCGGCGAGGCCAAACCCGCGCCGACTTCAATTTTCCAAACTTGTTTGAGACTGTCCGGCCATTTCGTGGGCGCGGAAAATTTTGCCACGTGGCCATCGCGATCAGGTCCGCGCCATTGCGGCCAATCCTGTGACTGCAAATTCTGCAAAAGAACCATTAAAACGAAAATGATCGTCACGCTCGTTTTGTGCGCATTCATATGGCCGCCTTTCCGTGCAATTCAACCATCGGTCTTTTTGATTTTTTCATTTCGGCAAAAATACTTTTTCAATCAGCGCGCCCTTTGCAGAAACGATTTTAATGCCTCTCTCCATTTCATCAATATGTGCAATCATGGAGCCGTCATGCGAATAGCGGGCATAAAAGGAATAAAGGTTGAGCAGAGGTTGCTTTTCTTTTCCATCGGGTTTCAGGGTGAAAACTTTTGTTGTTTTTTTATCGGGCTGCCCCTGCCCGTAAGTGATTTTATTCCTGTCAATCCAGCCGGGAAAAATATTGTTGAGCGTGTCGTTGGTGAGTTTTTTTTCGCCTGAGCCATCGGGCTTCATGACAAACAACTGGTCTTTGCCATCACTTTTTGCAAGATAATAAGCAATGAATTTTCCATCGGGCGACCATGCCGGGTTGTGGCTGCTGAAGCCATTGCTGAACGTTATCCTTTTCAAGCCGGTCGCATCATCATTCACCATATATATTTCAGTTTCGCCGTCTCGCCTGCTGTTGAATGCAATTTGCTTTCCATCGGGCGACCACGAGGGGGCAAAATCTTCTCCGGGATGCGTGGTTATTCTCTCAGGATTTTTTCCTGTGCTGTCCACGACATAAATATCTCTGTTGCCATTCACTAATTTGCCGATGGCGATTTTATTTCCTGTGCCATCCACGGCAACACTGAAAGCGGAGTCCGCAAACAGTGCAGTGATTTTAGTTTTGAAATCATGCCTGTAAATGCTCCACTTGCCGGGATGGTAGTCGGAGTAATCCGGCTTATGCCACATGCCCGAAAAATAAATATATCCGCCATCAGACGACCAGCATAAATCCTGTATGCCTGCGACCATTTCAGATGACTGGGCTTGCGCGAGGAAAGCGCGAATGATGGCTTGCTCATTTTCCTCCTGAATGCGACTAAAGAGCTTCGCACCGAGCCGGCGTATCGTTTGCGGATCATCGAACGGAAGTTGTGCGTACATCTTGCCGCCCTTGAAATGGCAGGGCTGGCATTTTTCAACAATGGGAAGAACTTTTGCGCTGAAATAATCGGCCTTTTGCGAATCCGCTGGCGCTTGCCGAAACGAAATCGGCGTGGCTTCCACACGCTTCGCCGTTTCCTGCGCGGCAGGAATGGCAGGACCATGCGATGAGCAGGCAACAAGCACGGCTATGTTAGCGAGCGCGGCATATAAAATTTTACTAAAAATTGATCGGATCATATCAGCCTCAATGGGGATATGCAGATAAGACGTCCCGCGCTGTACAATGTTTCATTACCATCCATTTCGAAATATCACTGTCCGGCCCGGCGCAAAGTTTCTCAGGCCCGCGTCCAAAAACGCTTGCGCTTTTTGATACGAACGCCAGGTCGGCGGCAGAGGCGCGTCGGTCGCTTTCTCCGGCTGTTCTTGCACCGAACAACTGAGCAAAAGAATAGTCAGCAAAAATACGAGGCGACTAAAAATAGGCCTGCCTTTAAATTTGTTTTGGTTCTCCATGCCTGTTCTTTCAGAAGCGTTTAATTAACGCCAGCGCGCGCCACTTGCACCGACACCAGCAATTTATTTTTTTCATTGGGAACAGCTTCGACGTTCGCGACGCCGCGCCAGGTTTTGCCGTCGTTGCCGGTGAATTGCCACAGACTTTTAACCGTGCCATTTGCTTTTACGGCATCCTGTCGCGACCATTGATCAACCGTCGCCAGATTTTCATTGAGCCGCGTCAATACTTCTGCTGCGGAAGCGCCGGTGGTTATTTTCCATTTATTCTCCCACTGCTCGCCGCCGCCTTTGCTGCTGATGACTTCGCGCGCGAAGCTGCGCATGAACGTGTAGGTGTTACGCAAATATTTATCCGCCAACGCCGCGCGAACGTATTCGCCCTTCGGATTCCAGTCGTATTCGAGGTTGGTGGCAATGACTTCCGTCCAGCCACGGCCCAGAACTTTTTCAACCACGTGCAGCGCACCGTCGATGCCGGAGGAAAGTCCGGCGGAGGTGACAATTTTTCCGTTATCAACGAAACGTTTGTCGGAAACGACTTTCGCTTTCGGCGCGGCAGCTTGCAGGCCGTCGATCAGCGACGCAAACGTCGTTGCTTCCAGGCCATCGAGAAGGCCCGCTTTCGCGAGAAAAAATGCGCCGTTGCAAACCGACAGAACCACTTCCGCCTGTCTGGCATTGTCCTGAATCCATTTGATGACTTTCGGGTTATCCTGATGCTGCGGCACACCGCCGCCGGGCAGCATTAAAATATTTGCCGGCGGATGATTGTCAAACGTGTATTTCGGATTGACGCTCATGCCCATCGCCGTAGTGATCGCCTCCGGTTTTTCCGCGACGGTAAAGACGTCAAATCCGGCCTGGCCGAAAACTTCGTAGGGCGCGGCGTAGTCGATAATCTGGACGCCGTCAAAAATAAAGATGGCGACTTTTTTACTGCGCGCCAACACTTGTTCCGCCGCCGGCCGACTATTCGCGTTGGTTGTGCTCATCATTTGTGCGAGTCTTCTTTCCATAAGCGCCATGCCACAAACGGCGCATGCCCCAGGCTTCTCATGCACGGTTTGATCGCAGGCAGAGCCACACGGCGGACAGACATAGCCGGTTAAATTTTTTGTATCGGAATTCGTTTGGCTATCTTCGGCCTTTTTTGCAATCAACTGCATGCCGCAAGCCGCGCAAGCCCCGGCTTTTTCATACGTCTTTTGATTGCAAAACATCGGACACACATAAGAAATTTTCGCCGCAGTCTGGGCGAAAACTTTTTTTGCGGTGAGATTTGAAATTTGCAGACCGCTCACAAGGGCGACGCACAAAGAAACCACTAAGAATTTTCGCATGTCCTTTTTCCTTTCATTTAGGCCGGAGCAAAACAATTTGACTCTCGATTTAGATTACCGTCAATATGATACCGAGAAAGCTCAAATAGTTTACTATCGACAAGCCTGAATGTTTTGGACGAAATTGCTTTTTTTGAGATAGTGCCCGGGCGTGATCCCGATGAGACGTTTGGACTGCCGGTTGAAATGACTCTGGTCGCAAAAGCCGGTTTCATACGCCACTTCTGCGAGTGGCCGGCCTTTGGCGAGCAGTTGCTTCGCGTGTTCAACCCGCAAATTGATCAAATATTCATGCGGCGGCAATCCGACGGTCTGGCGAAAAGCCCGCAACAAATGAAAGGGACTGAGGTAGGCAATTTTTGAAAGCGTGTCGAGAGAAATATTCTGGGTAAAATTTTCGGCGAGATATTCTTTGGCGCGTTTGACCGCGGCCAGCTCTTTTTTATACGGGCGCACCGCGAAGCGCTGATCCGCATGGTGCCGGATCAAAAACGTCAGCGCCGCGAGAGTGAGAGACTCCACGGTGAGAGAATCGGCGCCCTCTTCGCAGGCGCGATGCGCCCGCAGGATCATCTGCGCGAGACGATCATCCCAGACTACAGTTCCGGGGAAAAACGGCAGATCGACCTTTCGTTCAACCATCGTCGCGGTGATTTCGGCCAGCAACTCCGGCGTGGGATATAACGTGCGGTACATCAACGGCGCCTCACCGACCGCGTATCCCGTATGAATTTCAAAGGGATTGATTAAAACGACGCTCCCCGCGGGCGCGAGGTGTGTGGCCTGTTTGCAATAACACCCATTCACCCCCTGTTCCACCGCCTGAATGACATAAGTTTCATTCCAGTGCCGCGGATAAACATGCGTCTGATGCGAAACTGTCAAAAACTCAAGATTCCTGAAAGCCGGGGTGCGAAAGAGTTTGAATTTTTCCGGCTCGCTTCCGGGGCGGGTCATCTTCGATTCGATCATCACAAAGCTCGCAAAATTGGCTTACAGGCAAAAGACGACGGCGCCGGGGCGGACGTTCAACGACGGTTATTTTCCGCAAATAAAGCCCTGCGCAATGAGAAACGGAATGAGAATATACACCAGCGTATCGCGCACGAGATAAAAAAGAAAAATCGCGGCGACCACTTTCCAGCCCTTTTCGCGCAGAAAAGCTTTGAAGCCTTTTTCGCGCAGCAGTTTCGTCCAGTCCTGAATAATCTGCGGTTTAAAAATTTTGCGAAAATTCATGGCTCGTCCCTGTCGCAATATCCGAAAAAGTCTATATAACCCACGCTTGAATTTCTTTGCCATTCACTGCATGCTCTGAGAAAGTGTATTCTTTTTTTGCATTATCCCGCCGGTCAAAAACGACGAGATAGCCGCGCTCCAGGCTTTCACTTTCCAGATATTGTGTCAATTGCTCCAATCCCTTTTCATAACTGCGCTCACCGTACCACAATTTGAGTTCCACCACTTCTTTTTGATTTTTGTAGCAGCACATCACGTCGATGCGGCCTTCGCCGGATTGCACTTCTTTGAAGGTCCAGCCTTTGCCATTGACCAGCAAATCCAGATAGCTCATGAGCAGGAGCTGGCCCGTGGCCTCGGCGAAATTCGGATGTTTCGCCACAGCCGCGCCCTTTGCTTTCATGAAGGCCTGGAATTTGTCCAGCACGAGACGGAAATCGAGTTGACCGCTCTCATCGGCGAAACGATCATCCCCCACAATATCATTGACATTCAACGGCTTTAAATCTTTTTCAAAGTGTTGATAGAGCACCTGAGCATAAATAAGATTAGCCAAACCCAGTTGCTGATTGTGCTCGGCAAAAACGCCGTATTTGACGCCCAGATCGACGTCATCGTCCTGAATATTGTAGCGCTGCTTTTTGCCTTCCAACAAGTCCAACACGATAGGAAAAATTCCCGGCTGGCGCGCATTTCTAAAAAGACTCTCAAAATTGGGATTGCGCGAGTTAATCAGTTTTTGAATCGCGGCTTCGGCATGCTCGGGCAAAATTTTTTGCTGTCGATCCGGCGCGATGGTTTCAACCAACGTCCTGGCGAGAACGGAAACCAACCACGGATGGCCATTGGCGACGTGATACACGCGCGAAATGACTTGATCAGCAAATGCCTGTCCGGTCTCGGCGGTGTGCTGGCTAAAATATTGCCGGATATTCTCTCTGCTGAACGGCGGCAAATCATAATCGACGGCGATATTAAACGGCGATGCCGAGCCGAGCGCCCGGCTTTCATCGCGAATGCGCGCCTTTAGATTTTTAATGTCGTGAACGCCCACCAAACCCACGCCGTACGGCGCCGGTTTGCGATCACGCTGCAGATACATCTCGCGCAAGCCAGCGAGAAAACCGATCACCACCGTTTCGGGAACGGCATCGATTTCATCGACGAGCAACACCAATTTTCGTGGCAAGCTCTTGCAGGTTTCACGCGCCCAATCAAAAAAATCATCTCGATTATTCACGACAAGAGCCGACACGTGTTCGATGCCAACAAAAGTTAATTCCTCGAAAATCTGCTTGGCGACTTTGAGATAAAATTCCGCCTCTGTGATATCGGCGCGCTGCGTAAAGCTCTCAAATGAAATCAACGCCGGCGCATAATTGCCCGAAGCTTGCAGGCGGCGGGCGAAAAAATCCAGAATCGTCGTCTTGCCGAACTGCCGGGGCCGGTTGATGACGAAATACGCGCCCTTGTCAGCCAGCGCCATCAGCTTATCGAGCTGCGGCGTGAGATCGACAAAATAATGTTTCGTCGGAATGATTTTGCCGGTGATGTTAAACTCGCGCATAGTCATGCAGGATTTTTAAAAAGGTCTAAAACATTTTATTGACAAATTAAATTTACAACAAATCGGGGGGATTCGCAACTCGTTTTTGCCTGCGGGCGGGATCGAAAGTTTCGGCGATTTTTATAAATACGGCTTAACCCGCCTCGCGAACCTGCGGCAAGCTTCGCCGAGAAATTGCAGATCGGCTTCCGTATGCGCGGCGGAATTTGAACCCAATCCGTGTACTGTAAAAACATTTTCCAGCAACAATCCCGACTGCAAAACTTTTTCGCTCAACATCATATCGCAAACGGCGGGATTGCGCACTTCCTCAGGTGTATTCAGTTCGCCGCCTTCTTTAAATGGAAAGAGCAGCATGTGCATCGAATTGCCGGGCAGATCACGATTGCGATCGCCGGCGAAACGGGCGTAAATATTTTCTTCGGCAAAAGCTTTAGTAACGGTTTCACGAAGTTTCGCGCCGGCCGCATAAAGGTTCGGATAAATTGCCGCTTCGTATTCGATCAAATGCTGCATGAAAATTTTTCCTGCCAGCATGCTCGCCGGATGTGCGGCATAAGTTCCGCCTTCAAATTTAACTTTGCCGCCTTTTCCCGCCCAACTCAAAATATCCGCGCGGCCCGCGACTGCCGCGACCGGCATGCCGCCGCCGATCGCTTTGCCGAGTGTCATCAAATCCGGTTGCACACCGTAAAGCGTGGCAACATTTCCCGCCCGGAAACGAAACCCGGAAACCACTTCATCAAGGATGAGCACCGTCCCATATTTTTCTGTTAACTCGCGCGCCGTTTGCAAATATTCTTTTTGGGCCGGCATCAGGCCGCCGCCGCCGATTACCGGCTCGACGATAAAGCACGCGAGTTTATCGCCATATTGATGGAAATGGTCTTTAAGTTTGTCAGAGTTATTGTAATTTGTTATAATGATCTGATCATTCACACTTGCGGGAACGCCGGCGCTGTCCGTACCCGCAAAGCCGTCGTGATAACCCACGCCTTTCAATCCCCACGGATGACCGCCGTGCCAGCCGCCGCCGACTTTCATCACCAAATCATGTCCCGTGAAAGCACGCGACAAAATAATCGCGTTCATCGTCGCCAGCGCCCCGGTTGTCGTGAAGCGCACACGCGCCGCGCCGGTTTGTCGGCAAATGATTTCGGCCACTTCAACTTGCAAACGGTCGGTGAAGCCGGTTTGCAATCCCAAACCCTCGCCAAAAAACTCGGCTAAAGCCCGCGTGACAAAGTCCGGATTGTGACCTAATATGTTCGCATGATGCCCCTGCCAGAAATCCAAAATTCGATGGCCGTCTTCATCCTGCACCCATGCCCCTTTCGCGTTCACGATACGCGGCGAAAAAGGATTGAGCAAACGCAGCGTGTTGCTGCCGCCGTCGATCATGTATCGGCTCGCGTGCTCGTGCAAGGCCGCGGATTGCGGAGAGCGCCTGGCATGCTCTTCGGCGAATAGGGACAACAGGGGCGTGTAGTCGTATGGTTTCATGGCAAAAAATAGAGTCGATAACCAGATTCAAAAGCTTATAGTTTCTTTATAGAGATCATGATGATCATTATCCAGACTTTTTTCTATAAGCGCAAATTCGCTAGAAATGATTGGGGCATCTTGAGCGATATCTTTCAGCAGGATATATGCGAGATTCAATAAAATATGACTTAACAAAATAGAAAAGTCATCTGAAAGCGGATCAACATCGTCAATTTCGTCAAGCAAGTTAGTTCTAATTCCAAAATGAGGATCCAAATCCGATTTGTATAAATCATCGTGTATCCACTTATTGTTTTTATAGTGGAGAGTATTTCGCTGAAGGGCAAAATCTTTGGGGTTTAGCGCGATGAGGTGTCTAAAAGTTTCTGGCCAAATATTAATTGTCGAAGTTCTGAGAATTCTTTGGAAAATTTCCCATATATGAAAATGTTGCAGTTTAGGCATGCTCAAGAATTTCATTTCTCTTTTAGGAGTAAAGCCTTTGTTTACCTTTGACTTTGAAAGTTTCTCCGGCTCTGGCCAGACGTCGATTAAAATCATCTTGTTATTAACTTCTGTTGTAGATATGCCTAGGAAACACATGATCGACTTTACTGCGAAAAAGGCGGAATGATAGCCGCTTGAAAGCGACCATGATAATATTCCATTATTTATGTGTACTTCGGCTGAGCCAGAAACATGAAATGCTTTGTGAAGTAGAAAGATGCCTTCATGAAAGATAGCTGCTCGCAGTCCTATTAATTCTGTTTTATACTCCCCAGTTTCTGGAGTCCTTGCAACAACATCATCAAGTCCAACTGTTTGGGCTATTTCATGATCAGGATGTTGACCTGGAGCTTGAATATTAGGCAAATATTGGAACCATTCCGCGCGAATCGTTTTCCAATTTCGATGGTCAATTCTCTTTAGTTGTTTTTCAAAATTCATATGGATCATAAACGCAGAGCGCCACTTTTATCATCATGTGTTTCGAAGGCCCTTGTCAATTCGGTCGTTAAATCATTTCCTGCTTCAATTTCTACTGCGTTTCCCGTGCCTTTTTTATACCAATCATCAAAATCAAAGTGACTAACTTCTTTGAATGCCTTTGTAGTATCTTCCACTGTAAAGCCACTAAAATGGTTGAGGCACAGAGAAAAGAAGTTTGGAAGAGCATTCATGAGGGCCCCGAATCCTAAAGTTTGAAAAAAAATAGAATCAGAGCGAGAAAAGTGCAGTGGAAAAACATTTTTAAGTCCAAGATAATAATTGCTAATGATGCCTCTTTGTTCTGTTTCAGTAAAACTTGCAAATATTCCTTTACCTTCATATATCAGCGAAGTTACCTTTCTAACAAAATTCGTTAGCGAAAGCTCGCCACGTTTCGGAGCCGTGGTAATTACAATTTTTCCATAGAATGGTGACTCTTCGTCTCGTTTGAGATCAGTGGCAATGTCTGCTGCTCTTTCTTTTGCCATTTCTGCTGGCTTCTTGTTAGGTATATGTTTCAAAAGATCATAATAAAGCGAAGAAGGAACTCCCTTGGCCTCTTTATTAATTGTCACAAATTGTTGGATTTGTTCTGGAATATCTAACTCTATAAATGCAATCACTGGCAACAGAATATCCCTGCCTGATTCGTGAGCTCCTGCAAGTCTGTGTTGACCATCTATAACCCACCCGGCATCTCTTTGATTGGGAACTCTTAATATTTTATTGTTTTCTGACAATTCAGCATAATCAAATGTAGCAAGAATACTTAATGGTATTGGTTTTCCTCTTTCAATATATCTAGCAATTGCTCTTGCCCGAGACGATGAAAGCGCGCGCTGATACCCTTCTTCCTTATCCTCTATTCTCCTGTTTATTTCAAGAAGATTCCATAAAATAGAAGCTTTTCCAACAAAAGATACGAGTTTGAAATCTCCTTGTTTGAATACTATACAAGGGAATTCAAAGTACTTTTTTTCAGAGCTTGGGGTCGCAGTTTTTTTGTGAGCCATATCAATACCATTTGAAGTTAGTAGGTTTTATAGCAACAGATTGACTGGGGTTAGGTTGAAAAATAGGCTTATCTATTGGTCGATACTGTATTTCATTTTTTAATGCCTGTGAACATCGATTATGAGCAATTTTATAATAAGAACGATTGATTTCGGCTCCCACCAATTTTCTTTTCTCGAGTATGGCCGCTATACCTGTTGTTCCGGCACCAATATATGGATCAAGTATCCAGCCGCCTTGGGGTGACAAAGCTTTAACAATTCTTTGAACTAAAGCAACTGGAAATTGGCAGGGATGTTCGGTTTTCTCTGGATGATTCGCTTTGACATTTGGTATTTCCCAAAGATCAGATGGATTTTTGCCTAATGGATTGCCGCTAAACTCACCTTTTTTACTTCCTTTATAATATCTCTTTCCTGGATATTTCTGAGGAACTCTGACACCATCGAGATTAAAATAGTAATCTCTGCCCTTCGTATACCATAAAATAGTTTCATGTCTGCCACTAAACCGTTTTTTGGCATGCAATCCATGACCGTATGTCCAAACGATACGGTTCCTCAAATATATTTCAGCGAAATTTTTCATAATATCATGAACTAGAAAATCTAAAGGAATTACTGCACCTTTTCTCACATGATAACCAACTTGCCAACAAATACTCCCTCCCTTTTTTGTTATTCGTATTATTTCAGGTAAAATAGCATCATGGGCCTGCATGAAATCTTCTATATCGAAAGAGGTATCATATTCCTTCCCCATAAAGTAAGGTGGCGAGGTTATCGTTAAATCAATAAAATTATCAGGTATTTTTTTGAGTAACTGAAAACAATTTCCAGGATATAGAATGTACTTTTGATCAATGTCGAATTTTTTGCTTATATAAGTCATAAATTCCGAGCCACGGATAATTCGGGGATTGGAATTCGCAAAAACACAGATATACGATAATACATCAAGGTGAAAATAGCAACAACCTAATACGTTTGTTGCGACGGACACTCCGGCGCCAGCAAACACTCGTCACACTTCGGCTTGCGCGCCGAGCAAATCTGCCGTCCATGCTGAATCATCCGATGTGAGAACGCCGTCCATTCTTCCTGCGGCACGATCGCCATCAAATCGCGCTCGATCTTATCGGGAGTTTGTTCATCAGAAAATCCGAGACGCTGCGATAATCTTTGAATATGCGTATCCACCACCACGCCGGCATTAATATTGAAAGCATTGCCGAGCACGACGTTGGCGGTTTTGCGCCCGACGCCGGGAAGCTTGATCAGCTCTTCCATCGTTTGCGGCACTTCGCCGTGATGATCGTTAACAAGAGCCGTCGCGCCAGCCTTTAAATTTTTGGCCTTATTATGAAAAAAGCCGCTTGATCTGACTAATTCTTCGAGTTCAGGCAAAGCGGCGTTGGCCATTGCCACCGGCGACGGATATTTTTGAAATAATGCCGGTGTGATTTGATTGACAGTTTTGTCCGTCGACTGCGCCGAGAGTATCGTCGCGACTAATAATTCAAATGGCTTTTTATAGTGCAGCGCGCATTCGGCGCCGGGATACAATTCGCGCAGCTTTTGGAGAACGCGCTCACGCCGGCGTTTTTCCCGGCCATGATTATGACGCATTACGATTCGCCTTAAAAAATTTTGACGTCGCCGGCGAAGAAAGAAATACGAATATTCAAGCGGGTGATCGCGGTATCGAAATCCGCGGATTTATGCGTGCGATTCAGGCCGATGCCGTCTTCTTTGCGGCCAAACATGACGAGGTCGCCCATCGCCAGCGAAGCGTTGATCGCATACGGCACGTTTTTGGGCGCAACGAGATTGATGTCGCCGATAAACCCGGAGACCGTCAGATTGCGCTGGCCCTCGGCCAGCGCGATGCCGGAGAGATCGAGATTGATGTCGCCGATAAAATTCGAGGCCGTGCCGCCCTGGAACGCCGGGCTATTAATTTGCAAATGCATATCGCCGATAAAGCGGCTTTCGGAAAGGTAGTCGGTGGAAAAGGCGGGGCTCGAGGAAAAATTGATTTCCCCGCTGCCGGATTGCGGGAATCCGCTCGAATCAGCGGACTTGCGGCTAAGAATAATTTTAACCCCGATGGCCACTAAAATCAGCGGCCAAAAATTTTGCATCACTTCGCCAAAATCCAGCATATTCAGATTGTCGAACAAAAAAAGCGCCCCAAAAAGAATCATAATTCCGCCCCATAATAAGCGGCTGTTCGCGGGTAGCTTCGCTGGCATTTCCTCTCTCCGGTTTAAGGAAGACACGTTCATTTGAGTCTCGCTGCGTTTGGTTTTCAGTGCAATCTTTGTACGCAGGAAAAGCCAAATGGATGCGTGGAAATATGTAACATTTTTACGACAGCCGGGCCGCCCGTGCTACGACCGCTTCTTCGCAAACCACTTCTCGATTTCCTTCGTCGATTTCGTATTCAACACGTCGCCCTTGCGCAGCCAGCCTTTGCGTGCGATGCCGACGCCAAAGAACGTATCGGCGAGGCCGCCAATCGAGTGCGCATCGGGATTGATGCTGATGAGCACGCCCTTGTCGCGCGCGTATTTGCAGTAGCGCCAATCAAGATCGAAACGGTACGGGCTGGCATTGATTTCGATGCAAACGCCGAGCTCCGCCGCCGCGTCGATGACTTTGCGATGATTGATCGGATAGCCGTCGCGACCGAGCAAAAGCCGTCCGGTTGGGTGTCCGAGAATACGCACCGCCGGATGCTCCATCGCTTTGATAATGCGCGCCGTCGCTTTCTCCTCCGTCATGCTCATCGCGCTGTGAATCGAGGCGACGACGAAATCAAAGCTTTCCAGAACTTTTTCGGGATAATCGAGCTTACCATTGGGAAGAATGTCGCATTCCGTGCCTTTGAAAATGTGCAAGCCTTTCATCTCCGCGTTAATCTTGTCAATTTCCTTTTGCTGAATTTTGACGCGTTCCGGCGAAAGGCCGTGGGCATACGCGACGGACATGCTGTGATCGCAAATGCCGAGATACTCGAAGCCGAGTTTCTTGCTTGCCTCGGCCATTTCGCGTAAGCTGTTCGCGCCGTCGCTGTGCGTCGAATGGCAGTGCAACACGCCGCGCACGTCTTCTATTTCGATCAATTCGGGAATCTCATCTTTTAGCGCGGCTTCGATCTCGCCCATATTCTCGCGCATTTCCGGCGGCACGTAGCTCATGCTGAGCGCCGCGAAAATTTCCGTTTCGTCTTTGCAGCGAATCAGCTTGCTGCCTTTGAACAAGCCGTAGTCGCTCATCTTGATGCCGTGTTTGAGCGCGTGGCCGCGCATCGCGACATTGTGCTCCGCCGAGCCGGTGGAATGGTGCAATAAATAAGGATATTCTTCCTCACTCAGCAAACGCAAATCCGCGGGAATGCCTTTTTCCAGCAACACGCTGCTCTTCGTGTCGCCCTGCGCAATGATATTGCGCACGCCGGGGAAACTTGTGAACGCTTTCATGATCGCCGGACGATCCGCGTCTTTGCAGCTCGCGACGATGTCGATATCCTTGATCGTCTCTTTGCAGCGGCGCAAACTGCCGGCCAGCTCGGCGCGAATGACTTTCGGATGTTTGCGAACCATTTCAAATAATGGCGTCGCCACTTCGGCGGCGTGATGAAACAAATGCCGCGCGGAAAACTCGCGCACCTGCCGAATGCCGTCGAGAAATTTTTCCTGGCTCTTTTTGCCGAACCCGTCGATATCGACGAGCCGATTTTCCTGACAGGCTTTTTCGAGCGCCTCAATCGAAGTGATTTTCAATTCGTCATAAAGCTTCTTCGCCTTCTTCGGCCCGAGGCCGGGAATGCGCAGCAAATCCAACAGCCCGGCGGGAAATTCGGCGCGAAGATTTTCATAATATTTCAAACTGCCGGTCGTGACCAATTCCGTGATTTTTTCCGAAATGGCCTCGCCGACGCCTTTGATTTCGCGCAGGCGATTCTTCGCCACTAACTCGGCCAGATCATCGGCGACGCCTTCCAACGCGCGCGCGGCGTTATTGTAAGCGCGCGTTTTAAAGGGATTCTCGCCTTTGAACTCCAGCAGCGTGGCGATCTCTTCGAGAATTTCAACGACGCGTTTTTTATCCATAGGTGGGTCTTCGTTTTGAATGTTCAAAAAAGACAATTTCAAGGCGCGATGGTAGGAGCAAGTTTGCGGCAATGGCAGGCAAGCGCAACAATTTTATTCTACACGTGCAACCCTGCAAGTTTGCCATTTTTTGAATGTTTCCTGGAATTCACCGCAACGTTGATGCGCGAACGCTCGCGATAATCGTCGGCCTCTTTAATCTGCGCCAAAACAGCTACACCTTGCTCAAGCTGTAGATTAAACAGTTTGTCGTCAAAAAATTTTTCAATCCTGGATGAGCGGCTTCGTATCCAGACATCGTAATATGCGTCAAAATTTGGGCCCCAGTGTTCGCGTTCGACAATTTCTACAATCGAGTTGCCAAATTTTGCTTTCGCTTCTTCAAAGATGGGCTTGACAACTTGACGGATGTATCGCATCGATTTGGGCTTGTTCAGGCGCGCGATCATCTCGTCGACGGTTAACTCTCCAACATTTGGCTTAGACATATCTTTGTAATTGATCAAGCGCTATTTTTGCCTAATCGTCAAGCGGCTGCAAGCTCTTTTCTCTGAAGCGGCGCCCTTGTTTTTTCAACACCAGTGGCTTTGCGGGCAGGCTTACGGAGTGCGTCATGATAGTCATCAGTCTTTATGATTTGCGTCAGAACAAATACATAACGCTCAAGCAAGAGTTCATGAAGTTTTTGCGAAAAAAAATCTTGAATGTCAGGCCAACGGCGGCAGACCCGGACATCATAGTAGGCGTCAAAATTCGGCCCCCAGTGCTCGCGCTCGACAATCTCGACGATAGCGTCGCCAAATTTTTTCTTCGCTTCTTCAAAGAGAGGGTTCATAACGGCGCGGATATGCCGCATGGATTTGGGTTTGTTTAAACGCGCAATAATTTGCGCGTTCGTCAATTCATTGCTGGTGCGTTTTGCCATTTTAAGACCTCGTTAAGAAAAGCCTCGGCTTGCTCGCAACTTAGTTGTGCCGCCGCTTCAACGCCTATAAATTTGAGCTCATAATCGGCAGTTTCTCTGAATCCAAGCAAATCTTGAAGTGTGGTGCTCAGGGAAGCCGGCAAATTTTGAGTTTTAATCAAGTGCAAGCTAAACTGATTGATGCAAGCTCTGTGCGCCCCGCTGCGTGATTTTTGCAACGCTTGCCCGACTGCATCCAAGCACCACCTTGCCGCATGATGGCAGGCGTAATAACTCCGACTGATCGCGCAGCGATAGCGCCGATGCCGCAAATTAAACCGCGCATCACCGAGCATGAGTTGCGCCAACTCGAGCCGTCCGATATCCGTTTCTTTGCGTTTCCCCATTCAGGCCGCCGATGTGAATGAATTCAATTTAAATATTCCACTATTATTTTAACAATTTTTGCGCGCAATTGCAAGCGCGTTTTTTGAGTGCGCGTAACACCTCGAGTTGCGGGCGGAAAACGTAGCGCAGACGTCTCGCCCAATGGCACTAACTTTTACTGAATTTCCAGATCACCCAATTTAGGTGTATCAATTAAAACTACTCGCACACGATGAACTCCGCTAGGAGTGGAATGTTTATAGATAAAAGCTAATTCAACGCT
>Ga0247727_10007304_pt1 | contig 21116 bp, 13 predicted proteins | sample WisWelCaveWW1625_FD_202498 | JGI IMG/M metagenome (GOLD analysis project Ga0247727, IMG submission 202498) | Biofilm microbial communities from Wishing Well Cave, Virginia, United States - WW16-25 | ecosystem: Environmental > Aquatic > Deep subsurface > Groundwater > Cave microbial mat | place... | reverse complement strand
CAGGCAACCGGAGGCGAAGAAGTTCTTGTGTAAGCATCGTGCTCTCCGTCTCACAAGCGCTTCTCCGTTCCGGGAAGGCTTCCATTATTTCGCCGTATGCGTCCAGACAGAGTGCAAGCGTAACCGGGTTGTATCCCTTTGCGATGTTCATGAATCGCCGAGGGTTCAGAGGGAGTCGGCGGAGGATTTGCTGGAGGGTAACACGCGCAGGTCGCGATCGAAGTGATGTCCTGACCCAGGGGGACGAGAGGCCGTCGTAGGGATCATAGCCCCGATAGCTTTCGCTCCGGATGAACTGCTCAAGCTTGAGCAGACTCCCCCAAAAGATATCAGCCATTGATCTCCACGGGTTGTCCGGTTTGTATCGACTCCTCTATAAGGATCGTCGCAAGAGATGTCTGGTACATGTCCTGAAACTTCACCACAGGGACCTCACTGCCCGAAACTACTGCGAGAAAGTGCGCCACCTCCTCCCTATGCCCCTTTGAAGGGTCAAAACGGCGTCTTTTTTCCTTGCCATTGTTCCAAAACGTGACGTGTCGGAAATTGTCGAAGACGGCCGCGCGTGATCCGCTGAAAATTTCAACGTACTCCTTCGGCATCAATGGATCCCCTACGGTAACGTAGTGAATAACGCCGATGGATTCATCAGCCATCCGGAGAGTCACGGTAACATTCTCGTCCACTCCCGGCGTCCCAAGCCGCTGGGCATACAGACGAACAGGGAGCGCACCGGACAAATAGCTGATGGTGTCCACGAAGTGACATACTTCCCCGACAATCCTTCCACCCTGCAGAGCATCATGAATCCAGTCCCCTTTCGGAAGTTGTCCTGCATTCACCCTGTATGTGATATACACTGGGGATTTGTGCATTTCGAAGAACTTGCGAATCTCTCTGAATGGCTCGGCAAACCTTCTGTTGAAACCAGCCATAAGGAATTGTCTCCCCCCTGTCGCATAATACGCCTTTGCGATTAACTCCAGATCCCCCCGATTGATGGCGAGCGGTTTTTCAACAAACACATGCTTCCCGCGTTCGAGTGCCTTGACCACGAAGTCGGCGTGAGAATCGTGCCGGGACGCGATAAGCACAACATTGATCGAAGAGTCCTCAAGCACGGCACTGGCATCGGCTGCAAATTCCTCGAATCCAAAACCCCTTGCTGCAGCCATTGATGTAGCGGGCTGTAAAGTCGTAACAGCCTTGAGCCTAACCCCCTTGAGGAAAGGGAAGAGATATGCCTTCGCGAAGTTGCCTGCCCCTATCGCACCAACAACTGAGACGTTCGCCACTAACGATGGAGCCAGGTTCCGGGTAACTGGCGCTCTGTCCTGACGATCATTGTCTTCATAGTGGAGAATGATGCCAAGACGGCTTTCCTTTGCTGGGTCCATGAGTCTCTCGTACGCCAGCACAGCCTGATCAATGGCGTAACGATGGGCGATGAGCTCATTCACCCGGAGTTGTTTGGATGCAATCATATCTGCAACGGCAAGCATATTCCGATTCTCTGTCCACCGGACGAATGGAAGGGGATAGTCTTCGCCTTGCTGTTCATATGTTGAGTCATATCTTCCTGGTCCATAAGAGCACGAGATACGAAGTTCCAGTTCTTTCTCGTAGAATGGAGCCCGAGGAATATTCATCAGAACGTCACCTACAACCACAATCCTCCCTTTTTTCCTTACACAAGCGATCGCTGTTTCAAGCGCTCCATCAGTCTTGTCAGATGCGGCAACAATCACTGTATCGGCGCCATGGCCGCGCGTAGCGGATGCAACGGCGGAAAGGATCTGGGAAGCATCAGTGGAGACCGACTCGCACCCGAGCTCTTGTGCGAGTTTCATTGCAGCCTCTGAGACGTCGAAGCCGAAAACATGGCAACCGGCAGCTCTCAGCAATTGAACCGTCAGCAATCCAATAAGTCCCAAACCGACTACCACAACGCACTCTCCAATTTGGATCTGAGCTTGCCTGACGCCTTGGAGCGCAACAGCCCCGAGTGTCACGAATGCACCCTCTTCAAATGTCACGGCTTCCTGCAATTTGACCGCAAGATGTTTAGGAACAAAGATAATCTCGCCATGATGTGCGTACTCTGCTCCTCCGCACGCAACCCTGTCACCGACCGAAAAATCAGAGATGGACGATTGAAGGACAATTCCGGCCGAACTGTAGCCCAGTTCCTTGTATGTGTCCAACCGGGAATTCACTTTCCTTATCGTGGCCCGTACTCCCTCCTTCCTGACATTTTCCCGCATTTGCCTGAGAAGGTCCGGGCGCAGTCGAGCTTTCCCAAGGAGTGACGCTTGTGCAACCTCGAGAGAAGCCCTCTCCGTCCCGATGCTGATCAGAGAAGCACGATTTCTGACGAGTATCCCTCCTTCCCTAAGAATAGGAGCGGGAATATCCTCGACTGTAATGACACCCTTCTTTTGATATTGAACAACCTGCAGCATTCGTCGTGTTTTCAATAAGTTATCTGATAATAAATTAACCAAAGAATACGCGAAACCATGTTTCGTTTGAGAGAAGGGTCCAGATGACGAGACTGTTATCTTCAAGCCCCTTTTTGTTGCGAACTACCAGCGAGTCGACATATTCCGGATGGTACACTCCCCTTTTCCGTAACGACTCAATGGAGAGGAGATCGGAGACCATCTCTGAGAGGGGCCCCCTGATCCAGGCCCTCAGCGGAACGCCGAAAGGAACCTTTGGCCGATTAACAAGATCCTCAGGAAGGTACTGCCTTGCAACCTTCTTTAGCAAATACTTCTGCGTACCATTCCGAATAAGAAACTCGGACGGCTGGGAGAACATGAATTCCACAATCCGGTGATCGGTAAGAGGAGGTCGTATTTCCACTCCCTGTGCCATTGCTGCCTTGTCGCTGTAAAGAAGGTTGTGTTCCGGAAGAAAAAAAAGGGTGTCATTCAGGCACATCTGAGAGAGGTAATCCCGGTCCCCGTTGGCAAACACTTCCTGTTGTGAGCGGAAAAACAGACTCGAAGAAAAAGTGGGGTGAGCTGTGAATATCGACTCATACTGCTTCGGCGTCAGCGAAAGATCCGATGAGAGATATCGTTCGAATCTTGGCAGCGAACCAATGGATGCGAAGCGCTTTATCCAACGAGCCCACAGCAGTCCCTCATGGTTAGTGGAAACCGGAAGAAGTTCCAAAAGACGCTCTGCGGCGTCCCGGAGCAATCGCGGGACAATGGACTGATAGAGATCGGCTTTGAGGCAGGCAAAATGCTTCCTGTACCCTCCAAATATCTCGTCGCCACCCATTCCAGAGAGAAGAACATGAACTCCCTTGCTGCGGGCGAGCTTGCAAAGAAGGAAGACATTGATTGCGGCCGGGTCAGACAGCGGCTCGTCGAGGTGCCAGATAAGTTTCGGAAGCAGATCGGCAATATCAGGGCTGATTGTCTCATCGTGATGACTCAGACCAAGAAGAGACGCAACGCGCAAAGCGTAGGGCGCATCGTTTCCCATCCTCTCCATCGACTGATCCTCTGAGCGAAAGGAAACTGTAAACGAGTGCATATCTCCACCGGCTGCCCTTCTTGCACCAGCACTGACAAGCGAAGAGTCCACACCTCCGCTGAGGAGAACTCCCACAGGGACGTCGGAATTCAACTGAAGGTGTATGGAATCCATGAGGAGTTCGTTGAGACGGACGGTTGCCTCCTCAATTGATTGTCCATTTGTTGCTGTTGGTACGATTCTCCAGTAAGGATGGATCTTCGTTTCACCATTGCAAAACTGCAGGAAATGTCCTGGACGCAGCTTGTTGATGTCCTTGAAACCCGTGCGGGGACAAACCTGATAACGTGCAGGGGTATGAAGAGCTTCGTAGTCCGGCTCCTTCGGCACCAATCCTGAGGCAAGTATAGCTTTGATTTCAGAAGCAAAGACCAATCCATCCCTCGCAAAGGCATAGTAAAGCGGCCTAACACCTATGCGGTCCCTAGCAAGAAAAACCGTCCCCGAAAGCGTATCGAAAACTGCAAATGCAAACATGCCGTTAAAGTGTTCAAGACAATCAATTCCCCATTCCTGAAAACTGTTGAGGATAACTTCGGTATCCGTATGTGAAACAAAGCGATAACCACGAGAAGATAGAGTCTCGCGGAGCTGCTTAAAGTTGTATACCTCCCCGTTGTGAACAATCCAATACCGCCTGTTCTCTGAGCACATCGGCTGCCTTCCGGACGGGGTCAGATCCAGGATGGCGAGCCGCCGATGGGCCAGCCCGGAATTCACATGGGGAAACCACTCAATGCCTGACCCATCGGGTCCCCGGTGGGAGATTGCACCGCTCATTTGGCTGAGACTTTCAACGGACCCTGTATTTATGATGCCGGCGATGCCGCACATGTTGAGTTCATGATACTACTGATCGAAAAACCTGCCTTAGGCGGTCCACACAATGCGTCATCGTGTACCTCCGCATGAAGCGCTCCCTTCCTGCCTTACCCATGGCTATCCTACGGAGATCATCTCCCAGAAGGTAGCGGAGAGCGTTGGCCAGTTCGCTGGGCGAGCGTGGTGGTACGAGCATGCCCGTGACGCCATGTTCAACCATGTCCTCAATCGCGCCTATCCCCCGGCTGGATACAACTGCTTTTCCGGCGGCCATCGCTTCCAAAATGACAAGAGGCATTCCTTCATATGCATACCATGTTGGAAAAGCCAGGATGTCGATCTCGTTGAGAAACATTGCTTTCTCCCTCCCAACCAGAGCCCCTCGAAACAGGATTCTCTCCTCTAGTCCCGCCTCGGGAATAATTCGACAGATTTCCTGTTGAATTTGGCTTTCCTGCATCGGCCATAGACCAGCAACTATGAAAACGACATCCTGCGAAGACGACGGAAGAACCTGCTTTGCGGCAAGCACCAGATCCAGAACTCCTTTGCTTTCGAACAGATTCCCGAGAAACCCGACGACCCTTCGGCTCTTTTCCGGGAGCAGCGTTGAACGAGGTGCACAGGTGCCGTTCGTGGCAATTCCATTCGGGACCACCTCCACCCTGCTGACAAGTCCCTCGAATATTCCTACGAACCGATTCGAAAGAACAATAGCCGTGTGTACCCTTTTCAGTGTAGAACGAATGAACAATCTAATAAACCCCCGTGACTGCTGGAAGAACGAATCGCGGAAATGCCACCCTCCATGAAGGTGAATCACCGTTTTCGCGGACGAGAGCGCAGCGACGCTCAAGATCATGATTCCATCGCGAAGGTATGGAAGAAAACTTGCCGCTATGGGAATATACACCAGGTCAGGTTTCCACCTCAAGAGCAGAACGGCAAGCAACACAATACTTCTGATGGCAAGGAACACATTGACGATTTCCATCCTGTCGATGTTGTCGATGCCCCTGTGATCGGAAGTGTCCAGGTGGCGTACCTCAAAGTCGCTGCAAAGGTCCGAGCGAACAATACTCTCGAAGAACACCGTCGACCCGTGAAACGGCGGGGGAAGTGAACCCACCATCAGGACACGACTTTTTCGGCGCCCTGGTATGCTCATCCCTTACCCATGGCGTACTCAATAGCCGCCGCAAACGCGCCTGCCATCTCTTCAATCCCTCCAACTTCACTATCTCTCCGAAGGGATTCCATCCCCATTTGCTTCCGCATCTTCTCATCGTCGAGAACTTCCTTCATCGCAGCGGCCAGGCATTCCGGTGTTGGATCTGAGAGGAGCACACCGGTGACACCGTTCTCGACCAATTCCAGCTCAGTTCCATCCGCCTGAGCACAAATGATTGGCAGCCCAAAACAGAGGGCTTCCCGGAGGGCAAGTCCGCCCAGGCCGGGGAGAACAAATAATGAAGCAAGCGTGAAGTAACGGGCGAGCTGCTTCTTGTCATATACCCCCCCGACAAACGTTGCCCTGGTGTCAAGAGACGACGAGAGTGTTTCCAGCGCCTCGCGCTCCGGGCCATCACCGACAATCACCAAGTGGGCATCAGTTCCCCCCAATTTCAGAATTTGCATACTTTGCAGAAGGACATCGACTCTTTTTCCCTTGACGAGCCGTCCCACAAACAGAACGACGGGCCCTGTCAAAAAACCAAGCTGGTTTCTAAGCCTCTCCACCTCATCCTGATTCATCAGAAGTCGTTGTCGCTCCTCTCTCAGCGGCTTCGTGTCTATGCTGTTCAGAGCAACAAATATCCGTTCCCGACTGACACCAAGGCGTTGATAGTACTCCCGCCCATGCTCACTGTATGCAATGATTGCATCAGCGTTCCGCGCAAGGATTCCCACTGCTGCCCGCTTCATTCGTGCGATGGGATCTCTTCTTCCGGCGGACGGATCATACCCTGAGCCCCACCAGATGAACTTGCGCCCACGCAAAGTTCTGAAGATTTGGACAAGTGGATTGGAGAGAATACCCGCGCTGAACTCTGCGATTACGATATCATATCGGGAGCTTATCCCTTTTCTCAGCACCCCTCGCTGAAAAAGCCATCCCCAAGGAAGCAAGATGTTCTTAACGTTGTGAACCACAGAGTTCGCAGGGGGATCTGAACTCCTGATTCCGCTCCCGGAGATGGGTACGCCGCAATAAAGCTCGAAGGTGTAGGGAAGGAAGGATGAAAGATATTGAAACAACGGCATCCGATACGTAGGGAGCACCTGCTGAAGGATTGCGATCGTTGGTCGCCCGTCGCTTTTGTTTCCCCTCGCTGTCAGGGATTTTCTCATCCGAGGACGACTGATGAGCCATAGCGGTAGTTGAGGATGCCGGATGGTCCCTTGAAGGAGAAACCTGCCCGCTTTGAGGTAGTGCCGATCCTCCGTTTCGACCCTCGCCCAGAGATAATACAGGTTTGCATGAGCGCGTGCCCGAATGTGTGGCGTGCGGTCCTTGCGGAGAGCCAGGGCCCGATCAACGACTTCTTTCATATCCTTCCGGTAATTTTCCGATTCTCTCTTGTAAGGCCCCCTTGGGTTGTACCGCTTGTCGACAAGGATTTTGGGGATGAAGGAAATTGAACCCGCCGAGGTCAGCCGTGTCCACATTTCCCAATCCTCGCAACCACAATTCACCAGAAGCCCTTCGTAAAAGCCCCCCAGCTTCTGCACAGCATGTCGCAGAACGGTCACGGTCGAGACTGAAATAAAATTCCCGTAGGTAAGGAGAAGATCAAATGCTTTTCCTGCATCGGAGATTCCCTGGCGCGAGCGACGGAGAACCTGCCCTTTGTCGTCGCTGAGGGAAAACCCGGTATAGATCATATCGGGCTTTCCTTGTGCGATCGTTGCCAACACCTCCGCGAGGTATTCAGGGGAGAGCGCATCGTCCGCATCCAGAAAAGCGAGATACTCTCCTGCAGCATTTCTGATTGCATGATTTCTTGAGCGGACAAGCCCCCCATGATCCCGCCGTTCGTACCGGATCAATGAAGAATGGTAACCCCCCACCACTTCGCAAAGATTGTCTGTGGATCCATCATCAATCACCAAAAGCTCTGTCGGCTGAACCCTTTGGGCAAGGACACTTTCAATTGCCCTTCCAACGACCGACGCGTGATTGTAAACGGGGATCGCAACAGTGACTGTCGTCTTGCCCACGGGCTACACGAGCGATTTGAGCAATGCTGTTTCTGTTCTGAGAATTGTGCCGAGATCAAAATCCCGGCACATCCGCTCACGCGCGTTCATCCCCAATTCTTCTCTCAGGCGGGTGTCGTTGAGGAGGGATCTTATCGCCCGTCTGATTCCATCAGGCGATCCATCGCAAAGGAGGCCGGTCTCCCCGTGATGAACCAATGCCCGGACTCCCGGTATGTCCGACCCAATGCAGGCAAGCCCGCAGCTCATTGCTTCGAGAAGCGATTTTGGCAGACCCTCATCGTGTGACACGAGCATGAAAATATCCTGTTCCGCGAGAATGGAAGGAAGGCGCCAATGTTCGACCACCCCCCGAAAGTCCAATTGGACCCCGCGACGACGGGCCTGTTCTTCAAGCTCCCTTCGCAGAGAGCCGTCACCAACAAACGTCAGGTTGTAACACGTGCTCTCAAGGCAGGCGAATGCTTCGATAACACTTGAGAGATTCTTTTCCGGTTCAAAGCGTCCAACAAAGACGGCCCTGACAGGAACGTTCTCCTTTCTTCCGACACGACGGGGATCGAACAGGTTCGTATCAACGCCATTCGGAAGATGGACAATCCTCGCTGCCTGTATATTACCGTGGAGTCTCTCGAAAATCGCCGGCGATGTGACGATAATTTTCGATGCAAAGCGAAGTCCAAACCAGACCACGATGATGACATAGAGATACTTGAGAAACAGAAGAATCCTGGGCTTTCGACTCGACCAGACCAACGAAGCATAGTTGTATCCGTAAGTTGCTGCATAGGGTATTCCCCACAGAATTCTTCCGATGATTGCAGGAACAGCGCCATTCATGTGCATGACTCTGATCAAGCGGCATCTCCTGAATTCCGGATGGAGGAAGGGAACAAAAAACTGGTACAACAGCACGGGAAGAGCCCATCGCTGGTTGATCACGGTGCAGGTTCCGTCATGTGAAGCCAGCTGTCCCTTCGGATTGTTGGAGAATATGTAAATCTGATCAAACTGATTCCGGTATGATCGCAAATATGCGTCTGAGAACCTGCCCAGCTGTCCGGACCGCTCCAGATTCCGGAGGTCCGTGCCGATGATACCGAGAGTGTTCACGTTTTGAGACGTTGGTAGTGATCGAGATGACGCTTCACGAGTTCCTCCGGCTTCAGTGTTCTCAAAAGCTTTTCCCTTCCCTGCTCCCCAAGTCGCATGGATGCGGACCTATCGAGCAACAATGATGTGATTGCGTTTGCAAGCGCGGAGGAGTTTCTTGAGGGCACGAGAATACCCGTGACCCCGTCAACAACAATCTCCGGTGTTCCGCCGACGGCCGTTGCCACGACTGCCTTTCCAAACGCCATTGCTTCGAGAAGCGTACGGCTCAAGGGCTCCGGCCAAACGGATGGCTGGCAAACCACATCGGCGAGCTTGTAGAGCTTGGCTATTGTCGCTGTCGGTAAGAACCCCGTGAACAGGGCGTGATCCGGAGGTGTCGTCTCCAGTGCAAACCCTGGCTCAATCCGCCCTGCGAAAACAAACCGAACCCTTGGCACATGGTCCATGACCAAAGGGATGGAGTCGAGAACAAACCGTGTTCCCTTTCCATAGGAAAGCTTACCAACCGTCAGCACAATCCTTCCCCCCTCTTCCTTGAAGGCCGCAAGCTTACGGATGATGTCGGGATGGCCGTTCGCCTGCCCCGTGAGATCCGGCGGAAGATTGTAAATAACATCCTGGACGGGATGGTCAAGACCGCCCTTGCGAAACATGGCCTGCATCGCATTACTGACAAAAATAACTCCCTGACAACGCATCAATACATGTCTCTTGATGATCGTGTCAACAAATACGAGGCCGCCCCAGAAGCGCTGCAGAAACCGGAGGTGTGAAAAACCGGTGTAGATTTCGTTCAGCGTGGAGAGGCACCGTAAGGTCGCGCGTAGCGCGAACTCATGTTCAGGCGTTGCACCGGCAAAGCAGAACCCGGACTGACACAAAAGCATCGGATCCCGCACGGTGAACGTGACCGGAATTCGAAGACTTTTCCCCGCAACGAATGTTGGGATAAGCGTGTGTTTGTTCTGTGCGTGAAGGGCAATCGGTCTTCGGGCCGCTGCAATCCACATCAGCACAATCGACAAATATGCATAGAAGAGAAAACTGCGAAAGAGAATCTGCTGCCACTTTGGGGACAGAAAATGGAAGAAGAAAGGGATGACGAATACTTCCACACCCTTCCTCGTCTCATGGAGAAAGGCCCCGCTCTTGATATTCACCGTCACTACGGTAACTGCCAGACCTGACAATGTCAGACCATGTGCGAGGCGCTCGGCACTCAACTCGGCTCCCCCCTTGTGTTGCGGAGGATAGTGCTCGCTGACCAGAACGACACACTGCTTTTTCCCTCTCACAGGTCAGGCCACCTTCCAACAGGCTGCTGCCACTTCCGCTGCTGTCTGTTCCCAGTTGAAGCGCGCAATGATGGTTTTTCTCGCCAGCTGTCCTGTTTCAGATCGTACTTTTTCATTCTCCAAAAGGTACTCAACGCGTTCAGCGAACTCTCTTTCGTCGGTTGGCGAAGCAAGAAATCCGCTCCTTCCCTCTTCCGCCAACTCGACGAGTGCACTCGAGCGGGCAAGCACGACCGGCTTCCCACACGCCATTGCCTCCGCTGGCGCTAGACCAAATCCTTCGAGCAGAGAGGAAGAAACGAAGACAGTGCACCGGTTATAGAGAGCGATCTTCATTTCCTCGCTGACAGGTCCAAGCAGCATCACATTCTCCAGAAGTAGATTTTGGTCGAGATGCTGTTCGAGTCTTCCCCGGAGCGGCCCTTCCCCTGCAATGACGAGGAGGATTCCCTTCCTTCTCTTCCTGAGAATGCCGACGACATTACAAAGAAACAAGAGATTCTTCCGTGGAACAAGACTTCCAACGAACAAAAGGACCTCACGGTCCCCCGAAAGGAAATCCAATGCAACGCTCGAAACATCCCGGGGAGTGTAGACAGATGTGTCAATACCATTGGGAATGATGAGAATTCTCTCGCTGTTGATCCGAAGCAAGTCGGCCGCTTGCCCGGCTGTGAATTTGCTCGGGACCACCACAACATCGATTGCTTTCGTCAGGCGCCGGAGCATAGGCATGTGGAAATCAGCAACGCCATCGAGATGATGAAGATGGAGGATTGCAGGGAGCTGCTTTGTCAGCGTTCGGAACAGTTCACATGCGATCAGCGGCGCGCGGGCATCATGAACCCGAATGATCTGGAACGGACACGTTCTGTACTCCTGTTTCATCTCCCAGAAAAAGGCGACGGCGTTTGAGACCCCGAACAGACCGGCGTTTTTCATCCGGCGCGTGGTAACCCCTCCAGCACTGAGGGATTTGCCACCCGGCGGGAGAACAATGGTTGTGTTGACGCGATGCTTTCCCAATCGCAACAGCAACTCACGTTCGTACACCGCACCGCCACTGGTAGAGTCTGACGCATAGCCGTAGTGAGGAGAACAGACGGCAAGAGATTCTGTGCTCATCGCTGGCTCTCAATCGTGTCAGAGGCAGAAACATTTCCTGACGGAGTTATTTTGCTCCCCTGCACACTGGTCTTCACCCAGAGGAAGTGGCAGTACGCCAGCATGATCGACACCAGTACCGCAGCTTTGACGGTGATATACTGTGCCGCAAACGAAGCAAGGAAAAGACCTACGAACGAGACGCAGAAACCAAGGAGCCATGACTTGTGAACCAGGGATATCCCACTCTTTTCGAGAAGCAGTTTGCGGGCGGTTCGGAGAAACTGCACAGCCACCAGCAGAAAGAACAGTAACCCGGGAACTCCGAACAAGAACATGAGGCTGACATACGCATTGTGGGGGACCGCAGACGCCGCGAATCGTTCCTCCTCGAGAAATGATCTTCCGAAGCCCCCTCCGAACAACGGGTCCTGAATGATCGCCTCGGCAGCGATAGCGTTCTCCCATTCACGACCGGACATGGAATCGATCGAGGTAATATCCTGCGGGCCCTCCAACTGAAACAATACGAGAAATCTCTCTGCGGCTGACGAGAGGCCGAGCCAGTCATTGAGTATGACCGTTCCTGCGAAAACGATGATGAATATCAGAACTCCAAAGCTTCGGGCCCTTGAAAGAAATTGTTGACGGGAGAACATGGCGAACAAACCGACGATGCATACGCCTGCGAGGAATGTAAACAGAATGGCGCGTGTGAAGGAAATCACCATGAGAACAACACAAAGAATCACAAAAGCGAATGGGATTGTCCGAACGGGCACCTTCGCTGCACGGCTGACAACGGAAACGATCGCCAGAGAATACGCGAGGTACAGTCCCCCCAGCGCAACCCGGGGAGGACCCAGGGAGTCCCCAACCGCAAATTCATCAAACAGGAAGCTTCCGGTAACGGTGGTCCAGAAAGACGTATCGCCAATCTGAAAGAACATCAACAATGCAACAATTCCGCTGATGATCGCAAGAACATACATTCCTTTGAACAGTGTAAACCATTGACGGTCAGTCCGCAACAAGGTCGCAAGCGGAAAAAATGAAATGGCTATGAAGTATCCGCGCGTCGCGTTAACCGATGTGTTTCCCTCAACCAAAACATGCCAGCATACTGAGAGAGCCAGCCACCCCAAGTAGAGCAGAAACGCCCTCCCGACAGGGCTTTGTCGAATGCCTTGTGTTCCGACTTCCGCTGTCGCCCACAAGGCCCTGAGGAAAAAAGCAAGTGTTACGAGTTCAATGATAGTAAAGCCCCGATCCATGAATGGAACCACAAGGAGAGGATAACTGGGATAGGAAATGGTAAGGGTGAGAACGACAAGGAACAGAGCAAGGTATTCGGCCCGGCGAATCACGAGGAGGGTTATGAGAAGAACTGGAATGATCAGAACATAGATGTTCCAAAGATAGAAAAAAGAACAACCCACAAGAATGATGAGGAAGGCGATAAGTGGAAGGAGCTGGATACTCGTATTCTGGAAGTCCATATCCGGCGACGGTCGTCGCGTGGAATCTGAAGAGCTGTTGGACAATGAGAGTCCGGACGTTCGCATTGCCTGACTACCTTCGACACGCAGCGTAGAGTTGACCGGCAACGCTGATCGGCAGAAATCTTCGGGAAATGAAAAAAGGATTCACGCCCGCGAGATCCATCGCATTGATCAGAACCCTGAAGGGTGAGAACCCGAGAATCCTAAAGACATACGTCCTGAAGAAAAAGTGTATCTGCAGCTCTTCGACCTGAACTGATGTGAAAACGGAGGAGAGAACTTCTTCGAGGTCCCGCCTCGAATACTCCTGCACATGACATGCGTCCCACCGATGACCCTCGACCGCAGCTGGAGTGCTCAGAAGGAGAAGACCATCGGCTGTGAGAACGCGACGCGCCTCCTGGAGGAGTCTGCCCGGGTCCATCACATGTTCGAGAACATCAGCAAGAACAACGAGCTCGAAGGACTCAGCGTCGAGTCCGGTTTCATAAGGACCCATGTGCAGGAACTCGGTCCGTCCATTCAACGCCATTCGGTCAGCCATCGTGCGCGCCCACTGCAATCCGGTCTCCGACGTGTCACAACCATGAACAAAATGACCAATCTCCGCCATTTTGCAGGAGAGATATCCATCCCCACACCCGATGTCAAGCACCCTCTTTGGGGAAGGCGGAAGGTTTCGCAGGATGAACTGATACCTTGCCGACAGAACAGCGTTGCGGCGAACGAGGCTGCGTTCCATTTCCTTCCAGTGATATGCACCTTTGCGTTCGTATTTGTCAAACACCGGCTCGCTCATCTGTCTCGAATTCTCCTTAAGAGGAGTTTAACCTCCGCGAGGGGAAGAACGCGAAGAACCAAGAGGAGGCACGTCAGAACCACGCCGGGGAACAACCAACCGACAACGTGTTGTGGCGGTTCAAAGACACGGATTACTCCCGCTCGGACGGCAAAGCTTAGGACAATGGTTATGAGAGCAACCGCGGTAGGCCGTACATATGTCGAGACAATGTCACGACCTGCCAGTTTGAAACTGAAGGCGCGTTTCGAGCGCATGACGAGGAAGACAAAAACAAAAAGATGTTGGAGAAGAGCAGAGACGGCAAGTCCATACACCCCGAATACAGGCGTCAGGAGCCAGCCAGAGAAACCCATGATGATCATGCTTGTGACAACTGCAAAAGCAACCGGCTTCGTCGTACCGCACGCATAGAAGCAGTAGGTCATTGTCCCAGCGAGGGCGGCGCCACAGGAGACAAGAAAATATGCTGCCAGGATAGGAACAGTTGCAGTTGCAGAGAATGTGGACTGTTGAAAATTGTCTCCGGTGATTAGAGAAACAAAAGGCTCGGCGATTGCCAGGAAAGCTACAAGGAGCAAGAGGAAGCCGACAAATGTCGTCCTTTGATTCTCCCGGGCGATTTCACCTAGCCGTGCAAAATCCTTCGATTGACCCGAGCGGGAGAGTTCGGGAAATGCCACAATGTTCATGTTCGTGACTGCCTGTCCTGCCACGCCGGAAAGCTTTCGCCCAAGTTCAATGACCGTCACGGCTCCCGGCCCAAGGTACGAGGAGAATACCTTCTCGAGAAGGAGCGTCGATCGGTTGGCGAAAGTCGATGTGATGATCGGAAGACAATCATGAAGGAGGGAATTCAATGAGGAATGGAACATGCACAAACGGAACCGCACGGAACAGCGGTGTCTTGCCTGATGGGCGACGTAGATTCCTTGCGCGATAAGCGCGGTAACATTCCCGGCAACAAGCGCCATGACGCCCAAGGATTCCAACAATCCTGCTGCCGAAAACAATATGACAAGCGGCTGAATCAAGAGCGCACGGGAGTGAACTGAGAACAGTTCACGGGAAATAAGCAGGCATTGCAGCGCGTTAACGGTAATCGAAACGGGAACTGTTAGAAGAAACCAAGAGAAGAGGTGGACTGTTTTCTCCACAGTTTCCGGCGCGAAGCCCGGAACGAGAATCCCAACAACACTCGTACGGAACACGTGCAGAAGAACCGCCAGCACCGAGCCAATGCCCAGAGACCAGACCAGAAGGGCAGAGAGAAGCCGGCCGAGACCGAAAGCATCACTCGCGAGACGTGAGAAGAGGGGGATAAGAAGATTCCGCCCCGCATTTGTGAGAGTCATGGTGACAGCGGCCGGCAGTGCTGACGCGGCATAGTAGGCGTCAAGCTCAGTTCCAATTCCGATCTTGTGGAAAACAAGCGCTTGTGTAAAGAACCCCAGGAGCGCTCCCCCATACGTGGATGCACTGAGAACAAGGCCGTGCTTCAGCCGGGTGCCGATTGGGTGTACCTCCTCGGGTCTCTCCATGATGTCTCGAGCCTGAGCAGCTGCTTAAGACACAGGAGGGCCGGTGTTCGGCAAGGTCTTTTTTCCTTCTCTGAGAAGATTCCAGAGGGAAGTGAGCCTGGCGGCATGCCGCGATCGAAATGCGTGATATCCGATCGCGATCACGAAGGAAACCAGGAACATGAGAACGGTGTTTGCGGCTCTGCGCGGGCCGGATTTTCTTACGGGTGCTCTGGCGCCATCGAGAATATTCACGACGGTCGTGTTCTTGATCTCTTCAATCCGTGCGAGTTCGTGCTGTTTCGTCAGCTCGATGAATAACGTCGACTGAATCTCGACATCCCGAATCAATCGTTGCTCCTGCAGGAGCAATTCGGGCGAGTCAAGAGTCCGCCGATTTCGTTCACGGAACGATTTCAGCGTGTTCTCAGACGTTCTCAGTTCCTCTCCCACCTCTTCCCGCCTTTCTTCAAGCCATTTCCGTTGCTCCGTCGCATTCGTTGTTCTTTTCTCCCGCATGAATTTGTCAAGCTCTGCAACGATTGCATTCAGGACGTCGGCTGCGAGTTGAGGTTCCGGCATTTCGGCGGTGATTGTCACGATGTTGGTGCGGTGGTCAAAAGTTGCCGTTACTGATGCCCTGAGCCTCTTGATGGTTTCGTCCAGGACAACAGCGGGCACTTCCTGATCAAATTCGAAGTATTCCGTAAGTGTCAGCGGGGATGAAGATGTGTTCGTTGGGTAGCGTCGTTCGATGACCTTCCGCAGGACCGATTCGCTCGAAACAATGGCGGGATAGAGGAGCGCAATCTCGCTGCCGGGAATACTCACACCGGCAAGTTCGGCAATATCCGCCACCTGGCTCAGTGCCGTGACCTTATCTCGCTCGGTTTCCGGCAGTAGCGTTGCAACCGCTGTGAACTCCAGCGGAAGGACGAAGTAGTTCAGTACTCCTGTGATCACTGTGACTGCCAACGTGAAGCGAAGAATCGATTTGCGGTGTGCCCAGACCGGCGGGATGATATTGCGAAACCAGCCGGGAATATCACCTTTTTGTGGATTCTCCACAATCTCGATGTCGCGGTACTCAGCCATGAGATTTCAGAGGGATGGGAGCAATCGGGATGGGAATGGTTATTTTGTTGTCTGGTGGACGATAAAGATGAGTGTCGCTGCGCTGGTGAGGAGTGCAAAGATGTCCTTGACCGTTGTGGAGATCGCCTCGGCTTTCTCCGGCTGCGGCGGAACCGGTTCCTTTGCAACCTCAATGACCGAACCATCCGGTACTTCCGGATTACCGGAGAAAACCCCAAGTCCCACTTTCTGTGACTCGCCCGTGGGTTTGGTCAGCAAGGCATAGTACGCACTGTCCGTGGTCCCTCCTGCACGGTTAAGGTAGTCCTGAAGATCATCCCCTTCGATGTATGAGAGCAGGCCCGATTTTTGGACCTCACCGAGGACAAGAACGGTATTGGGCTTCGACGGAACATGGATGCTGTCCCCCACCTCCATCGTAATGTCGTGCACTTCCCCATGGAAATAGAACGCCTCCTCGAAATCCAACAACACACGCGCTCCGTGGCGGAAAAATCTAGCCCCGCCAAGATATGCTGATGATGTCGGGCCGCTGGCGCGGTCCAACAGTTCGGACAGCCGTTCGCCTCTTCGCTGCAGGCTGTAGATCCCAGGAGAAACGACTTCGCCGGTGATTGTGACGTTCTTCTGATGCTTGTAGCCCGGATTGGTCCGCACAAGGATCTCGTCCCTGTGTTGCAGGAGAAATGGCTGTGGATTACGGTCGGTGGCTTCCTCAAGCCGGGAGGAGAACGTGGTAGGAAGAATTGGATGAAGCAACAGGGCCAGAGAATCCCCGCCAAGTCCTGCAGGGACAACGCGTGAGACTTCGGCAAGATGAACATCCGCCTCCTCGGTATATCCGCCTGCAAGAGGGATGAGATCTTCGAGCATCAGGCTGTCCCTGAAGGGATATCTGCCGGGATTTTTCACTTCCCCGCGAACGGAGACATACTTGTTGGTCGTCTCCAGAATCTCCTTCGAATACACAATCACCTCGTCCCGCGGCTGAAGCCTTTGGTCCTGAGACGGGACTTTCAGAAGAAGCCCAAGATCAAGAGGAACAATGCGAGTGGTGATCTGGTCTTCGTTGAACCTTATCAGATGAGCAAGATCAAGGTAGGCACGCGGCTGAACCCCTTCTGCGGCATTCACCAGCTCGCGGACCGTCTCGATTTTTCCAAGCTCATAGCGACCGGGTCTCCAGACGCTGCCGGACACCGTGGCATAATTTCGAAGCACATCGAGAACGCCGAACACCTGAATCCTGTCTGCATCGTGCAATTCAATATCGCTCGAACCATCCACGACCCCCTTCAGGTCCACATCCTGAACAAAACGGTCCTCAACACCACCTGTGCGCTCGGACAGGGGTCTGATCCGCTCCACCTGAGCCGTGGTTCCATATGCATTCGGCAGAACGCCGCCTGCGAACTGGAGGAGGGCTCCAAGCCGTTCGTTCTCGAGCAGTTCGTAGATTGCAGGCCTTCGAACCGCACCACGTATGGAGACGGTCTTTCCTCGAATCGGGGCAAAGATGATATCGTTGTTCTGAACCCGGACGTCATCTGTCTGGTCAGCTCCCATCAGGTACTTGTAGAGGTCAACCCTCGCCACCACTTTCCCCCCTCGGATCAGGCGGACATCCCGAAGGCTCCCTTGAATACTTGGACCTCCGACACTGAACAGTGCATTGAACACAGTTGCATAGCTGCTGACGGTGTAGCTTCCCGGCGCAGTCACTTCACCCATCATAAACACCCGTTTCGGTCTCAGTCGGGCCAGCGTTACGTCGAGCCACACAGTCGGGCGTTGTCCGATAAGTCCTGAATATGACCGGGACATTTGTTTCAACAATTTGTCATACAAGCGTTCGAGTGTCATACCTGAAACCAACACCTGCCCCACCGTGGAGATAAAGATCTTTCCTTGCGGGTCGACGGTATGCTCGCTTTCGAACTCCACTTGCCCCCACACGGTCACTCGCAGGACATCGCCTGGCTCGACGAGATACTCCGGATCAACCGGACCCGCGACTGCCGGCTCAAATGCTTCAGGGGAAAAACGGAAGATTTCGTAACCGAAATAGGGTATCCCGTCGGGACCAAGCAGCAGAGGTTGGTCGCTTCCCAATATCATCTCAGGTGAATCAGCGGACGGTGAAGGAGGAAGGGTTGCTTGCACTTCCGGTTGACGTGGGGCGGTCTGTTGGGCAGCGAGTAATTGTTCGAGATCGATCCCTCTCTCGGCAGCTTTCCTTTGAGCTTCTTCACGCGTCAGGCCAAGAGCCCTCAACCGTTTGTCGATCTCCTCGGAAGAAAGCGTCCCGGAATTCTGGGCAATTGCAAGGCCACCATGAATTTCTTGGCGGGCATGAAGTCCACCCAAAAGCAAACACGCTATCATACAACGTCTGAAGGTTCTCGCTACTTGCATTTTAGGAGTGAACCGATTAATTGGAGAGAGAATGACCGCCCTCCCATCCTCTCCGCGTGAGGAATCAACGCGCATTGCCATCCTTTCCGACATCCACGCCAACCTCGCAGCCCTCGAAGCGGTCCTGAAAAAGATTGACGAGGTGAAGGTTGGGGCGATCCATTGCCTGGGAGATATCGGCGGTTACGGGCCGTTTCCGAACGAATGCATCGAGCTCGTTCGAACGCACTGCTCGAGCGTCGTTAAAGGTAATCATGACAGCGGGATTGCAGGGGAGACTGATATCCAGGAATTCAACAGGTTCGGACAGGAAGCTATCCAATGGACCATTCGCTCCATCACTTCTGAAAATCTCGAATACCTGCGCGGCCTTCCCCTCGTCACCACGAGAGAAGATATGACTTTCGTTCATGCATCTCCAATGAGGCCGGAGGAGTGGACGTACATATTGAGCCTGAGCGATGCGATGGAGAGCTTCAAGGCATTTCACACGACCCACTGTTTCATCGGTCACACCCATCTTCCCGTTGTCGTTGGTGAAGACTTAAAGGTCAATGCCTACAGTGCAGGTGTGCGAACTCTCATCAATGTGGGGAGCGTGGGCCAGCCGCGCGACGGAAATCCTGATGCAGCGTTCGGGATACTTGATAGAAAAGAGCGGACGTATAGTTTGATTCGGGTCCCTTACGACGTCGACACCACTGCCAGGGCTATCAGGAAAGCAGGCCTCCCCTCTTTCCTTGCAAAGCGATTATTCAAAGGGGTCTGATCCCTCACGGATGTGAACCTGCAAAAAACCTGCATCATTGTCAACCATGCAATCATGGACAGTTCAACCGAAGAAGGTTGACTACCTCAGGGTTTTTTTCTAAATTCGTTGCAGTCCGTTCAGGAGAGGTGGCCGAGTGGCTGAAGGCGGCGGTTTGCTAAACCGTTATAGGGGTAAAACTCTATCGGGGGTTCGAATCCCCCCTTCTCCGCGTGAAGGTCTTTTGTGCGCGCATGGTAGTTCGCCGTCCCGACAAAGTCGGGACGAGCCTCGTCCCGCTGAAAGCGGGACGGGAATCCCCCCCTCTCCGCGAGACTATCGTCCAAAAGAAAGACTTCGTCTCGCAGGCGGGAGTCAGAACAGGAAAGGGTTTCGTCTCGCAGGCATCAAAATCGAGAGGGAAGTTTTGAAGAAAAGAGTTCTGACCGACAAAGCTCCGAGAGAAGCGTAGTCGATGCAGTGAGATGTGCGTGTTGTGTCAGTTGGTGACAGCAGAAGGAGAAACAACATCGGGATAGATCACCAATTGCTGCCCTGAGTAGATCTTGTTTGCCCGAAGCTTGTTCCATTTCCGAAGATCTGACTCGGCAATATCGTGAGCTTTGGCAATCCCCCAAAGTGTGTCCCCCCGTTTGACAGTGTAGACCGTCGCACTTGTGGATCTCTCAGACGGTTGCCCATGCTTGGAAGTCGTAGCCGCAACCGACTGTGCTTCTGTGTACACCAGCAAATCCTGCCCTGCCCTGATTTCGCTTGAGTTGAGATTGTTCCAGCGCCGCAACTGCATGACAGTTACTCCGTGCTGTGCGGCAATTTTTCCCAATGTATCTCCAGGGCGAACCCGGTGGTGCAGCGCATCCGATGTGTTGTCGCTCTGACTGGAGACCTCACTCAGTTGCACTTTCTTCTTCTGCTTCTCTGCAAATGTCAATGCATCAAGCCGGCGATAATTCTCCGCGCTCTGCGGTGTCACCCAAAGAACGAGGACCCGCCCCTCAATCAGATGGCGGCCGTATGGAATGTTATTCCAATTTCGAATCTCAGCCGCCTTACAGTCGAACCACTCAGCAATGTGGCCGATCGTGTCACCCTTCTTGACTTTGTAAGACACTCTGGTTTTTCCCGTTGGCTCGTGGGCAGCGCTGGCTTCGGTACTCGTCGGTATCGTTCGTATACTTGTCTTCCTCTTGGATCGACCCGGCGACACTTTTGATCCGCCATCACCATCAGGAGCGAGCGAAGAAGCATATGTCGCGCTTCTCGGCACAGGAATTCGAAGCGTTTTGCCGACGGACAAGCTCCTGGCATTCTTGATTCCGTTGGTCTGCTGCACAACCGCAAGTGGAACCGAGTATTTCTTTGCTATCGCCCCAAGCGTTTCTCCCTTGCGTACCGTGTGAATCACGTAATTCTGCTTTCGACTATCCGGAAGAACGGAGTACTTCTGAGCAAATTGTGATGACCTCCCCGACGGAACTCTCAAACGGTACCCCGTGGTTGTCGGAGGCGTCGACCATTGCAACAGCTCAGGGTTCAGCTCGCGAAGGACTTCGAGGTCGCAACCCGCACACTCAGCAAGAATGTCAAGATCGACGCAGTCGTTGACCATTACATGTTCGTATGCAAGCTGGTCGGCAGGAGCGATTCCCCCAAACCCGAACGTTTCAGGATCGAGGGCGATCAATGTCACTGCAATATACTGCGGCACATAGTTGCGGGTCTCACGAGGGAGAAACTTCCTCAGTTCCCAAAAGTCCGTCGATCCGCTTCTTCGGATGGCTCGATAGACCCGACCAGCCCCCGAATTGTACGCTGCAAGGGCGAGATACCAATCCCCAAACTCCTCGTGCAGATCTTTCAGATGTCTTCCTGCCGCTCGCGTCGATTTCTCAAAGTCCCTTCGCT
>Ga0247727_10007303_pt1 | contig 21117 bp, 19 predicted proteins | sample WisWelCaveWW1625_FD_202498 | JGI IMG/M metagenome (GOLD analysis project Ga0247727, IMG submission 202498) | Biofilm microbial communities from Wishing Well Cave, Virginia, United States - WW16-25 | ecosystem: Environmental > Aquatic > Deep subsurface > Groundwater > Cave microbial mat | place... | reverse complement strand
CCGCACCTCTCGCTCGACATCACCGACCCGTCGAGCCTCGAAGGTGAGGCGGACGCGATCAGCGACGCCGCAAGTGGTGCACTTTTCGATTACCGATCCTGGCGCAGTATTGGGCTGCGCGCGTCACCTCTGCTCTCTCCGCAACGAGGGGGCGTCCCGATACGAGAGGGCGATGAGAGTCGTTCAGGGTTGGAGGTAAGACAGACGTATGTACGGGCTTCGGGGCATCGAACCCCTCGCCCGCACCTGGGGGATGCGCGTTCAGTCCATAGCGGGAAGGAATCCCCGCGTCGCTACGCCCGACCGATGTCTCTCAAAACAGAAGGCGTCGGGCTTCGCTCCAAGCGGGGATGCTGAGGCGGGGGCCGCTTCGCTTTTCCCCCCGCCGCTTGCTGTTCGCGCGAATGGATTCCCTTCGGGAATCCGTGGCAGACGACTCGCGGGTGGTTTGTGAAACGCCGAGGGTGGGTCAAGTGGTGGAGACGCGGGGGGTTGCGGACGTTGCCCACACCTTGAGCAGTCTCGGCTACACGTGGATGGATCCACTCTGACCCCTGCAATCCCTCTGTTTTCCAGGGCAATTCGACTCTCCACGTCTCTCGAAAGCCTCGATTCTGCCCCTTCCCGTGATGATCCGACACGTCCCCCTGAGGGGGTGGAACTCTTACTTCCCTTTGTATAGATATAAGCCTCCATCAGGGTTTCAAGTACCCCCTGACCCAGTGGTTCCGAGACACGACTCGACCCGCGATAGAAGAGCGGCATTGAGGGTGAGATGGCTGGCCGATACCCCCGTCCTCGTTGTCTCCCCGGACGACGTCCGAGCCGAGTCGAGGTAACCAGCAGACACGCCACGCACCGGCAGCGGCACTGGACTTCTCCGGATGATCGTCTCCGGCTGCGCTGCGGCAACCGCCATCGGCCGAGTGATCGCTCGCCTGCGGCTCACGACCGGCCTGCGGCCTTCACATCGCCCGAGCGATTGACCTCCGCTCCTCCTCCGACGCCACCGGCTCCGTTCCAGCACCACTACCGGAAGGAGCGTCATGTCCACCACCAACCTCATCAACCTGGATGGCCACCTCACCCAGGACGCCCGGAGGATCAGCGACTCGTTCGCAGCCGCCAACCTCCTCATCGTCTCCACTGACGAGACGGGTCGGCAGACACGGGCATACCTGGACGCCGTGGGGTTCGGCGGGATGGCCGCACAGCTCGGCGGGCTAAAGAAGGGAGCCGTCGTCTCCATCATGGCTCGCCTCAACAGCTCCAAGCGGGGCGACCGATGGCAACTCCGCGCGATTGTCGAGAAGCTCGACACGAACGGGAATCAGCAGCTCGCCCTCGACTCCGAGTAGCCGAGCGAATCACATCCACTACGACGAAGGGCGGGGAAGCCCGCCCTTCTCCCATGTCCGGGAGTCGGCCGTCGCAGACCCTAGATTCGGAAGGTGTCTCGCCCCACCCTCATCATCAAACGAACGCTCCTCGGAGCAGCATCGTTCGCCGTCGAACTCGTCGTGGGCTACGCAGTACTCTGCGTCGGATGCCTGCTCAGCGAACTGCTCATCATCTGGATTGAGCAGCGCCGCTGACCCTCACATTGCCGTCTGCGCCTCTGAACAGGAGGAGTCTCCATGAGTGGATTCCCCCGGCGCTGCTCCGAGGACGACAGGATCACCTACGTCCTCCTCGCTGAGTCGGCCGTGGAGGGCGAGTGGTTCTACGTCGGCTCGATAGGCCGACACGCCCTCGCCGGGCGAAGGATCAAGCATCGAGCGAGCAGCAGCGAGTGGAGCAAGACCGCGAACCGCCTCGATATCCGATGGCGACTCGCCGCCACGTTCAACGATACGACCTCGGATTTCGAGGCGTCTCTGATCGCAGCCTTGAAACACAAGACGCCCGATCAGGTTGACCTTGCCGCCTTCGTTCGTGCTGCCTCCGTCAAGACTCGGATCTACTGAGGGGCAGGAGAAAGGTGGTTGTTCAACGGAAGAGGGGCCGGACGGCTCACCGAACGCCAGGCGCTTGCTCGCAATTAGTCCGGCCCGAGCCAGACCTTAGACCGGCTTTAGGTCTCTGCCTAGACGCTCATTCGGACATGTCCAACCGAGACGCTCCCTACCTCTACGCGGACGACGTTGCGCGCTGCGTCACCGGCCCTACGACTCGCTCAATGAGCGTGATGTGATCGCCAGTCGAATCAATGAAGCCGCTCTGATCCGACGAGAAGACCGATTGTGCAAGCACCACAGCAACCGCGTCGCGCGCCGCCGGGTCGCTACCCACCGCCACGAGGCGAGCGAACGTCTTCAGGGCTGCCGCCTTACTCCGATGAACGACTTCTAGATGCCGATGCACTCGGAACTGCAACGAGCAAACCCGCACTACATACAGCACCAGCCCGATCACGAACAGATCGAGTAACAGCCGACCTACGACCTCGGCGTCAGTGATCGTCCCATCCGGTCGTTTCCACAGGACGACGAAGACCGAGACTGGAATCGCAACGACGATCGACACGATCAGACCAACGCCCCATATCCGCCATGCCGAGTGATGCATTTTCGCCTGATCGTCGTAAGCAAGAGCAAGATCCTCCGCGCCGCTTACACCAGCCGCCTCGCGCGCAGCCTCGATAGCAGGCCCCGCCGCCGCGATCTGCTTCCGCAGCTCGTCTGCCGTCCTCTGAAGATCGTCATAGGCATCCTGCGTGGCCGCTACCTCGGCCGGGTCGAAGGCTGGCTTACCTGCCAGCGGATCAGCCGAAGCTTCTGCAAGCCGCTTGCGGATCATCGCGTTGACGAGACGCGGCCGGACATTCAGCCGGAACCAGTCTCGGACGCTCACCAGCCTCGTCACCAAGTCTGCCCGGTTCGTTGCTGCGTCAGGTTCGCTCGACGTGAGGCCCATCATCCCTACCAGCACCTGCCACGCCGCTTCAGCGTTCGCTTCCACCTGTACATGGAGGTTGTCGTCGCGAAAGTCCCGATCTTCGAGTAGGTAGTCCTCAAGTGTCGAAGCGATCTCGTTTAGGTCGTCTACTGAGTCCTGCCCAAACGACAATGCCCCAAGTCGCTCCGTCCCACGGATCTGTTCAGGCGGCGTCCGACGAATCACGTCTACAAGACGCTCGATGACCGGCAGCTCGGCCTCAGTTGCGGCTACTTCATCGTCGTCAGCCACGTGGTGGAGTCTGCCACTCGGATCGGCTGAGAGCGACTACCGCGACCGACCTAAGTAGACGCTCATTCAGACTCGTCCTCTTCGGACATGTCCGGCTCAGCGTCCTCAACCTCCGTCTCGAAGAGGCTCGCCGTCTGCGGCCCCGCCGCGACGTGCCTCGGAGCCTTCTTGAACGTCGCCCCCGTGACATGCGGATAGTCAATCCCCTTGCCGTCGAGCAGCTCCTCGACCGTGACGAGCTGAATCCTCGGGTGGGTCGTTCCCCAACCGGCCGAGTGGTAGAAACCGGCACTCGCCGCCTCCTCCCGCATCGGCTTCGTGGGAGACTGGAAGGAGATCAACGCGCCTATATCTGCCTCTTCCCTCTCCACCACTCCCCTCAACTCATGGACATGGTTGCGGTGAATGTTCCCCGCCTTCACAGAGAGGATGATCTGCTTCGTCCTCCCCCCTGCCTCGTCGTGGAAGAAGATGCGACCGTCTATCCCCTTGTCTGCCCCCTTCTTCTGCTCGACGGGTCTGGCCCCGACCAGCCCCAACGCCCACCACTGGAATTGGTACGGGTCTTCACCGGCGAGCTGCTTGGCATCTTGGACGGACGTTGGCTCGCCCACCACCGCATAGGTCGAGGCCACGGCATCGCCATGGGCGTCCTTGAGCCGGTGTCGGATGAGGTTGATGGCCAGGTGAGTGATGTCTATGCCGATCCAACGACGTCCGAGCTTCTGCGCCGCCGCGATTGTCGTCCCGCAGCCGCAGAACGGGTCAAGGACTACATCGCCCTCGTGACTGCTTGCCTTGATGATCCTTGCGAGAAGCGCCTCTGGCTTCTGGGTCGGGAAGCCGAGACGCTCCCGTGCCTGTGAGTTGATCGGCGGAATGTCATCCCACAGGCTGTCCACAGTCTCGCCTTTCAGCTCGTCTAGGTACCGCCTCCGCTGGATTCGCCTCTTGGGATCATCCGGAATGTAGAGCCGTCCTTCGGCGTCCATCTGTTCCATCCGCTCGCGTGAGACGGCCCAACCGTTTGGCGGAGGGAGATGGCCTTTGTACTCGTAGACAAGATTCGGTCGAGGCGACGGACTCGTGATGTTGTCCAATCGATAACGGCGTCCAGCCTCATCGACGTGAGTGAACTTCGACTCGATGTAATCCGGGTTGCTCGGCCTGTACTGGCGATTCAACGTTGCTTGCGGACTCCGAGCGTAGAACAGCAAGATGTCGTTCGTCACCCCGAACCGGATCGCCGCCATGTTCGTCTCGCCGCGACCCGCCTTCCGCTTCCACACGATCTCGTTGCGGAAGCATCGTGGATCGAAGATCGCATCGAGAAGCAGCTTCAGATAATGGCTCGCCGTCGGATCACAATGCAGGTACAGCGACCCGGTGAGCTTCAACGCCCGATGCAGCTCCACCAGCCTCGGGGCCATCATCGACAGGTAGGCCAGCATGTCGCTCGGCCCAAGCAACGTGCGGAAGGCTCTCATCGCTTGGGCAACGTCACCGCCGCCTTCGACCGTTTCCTCGAACGCGCTGGCCGCAGCCGTGTCCCAGCGCCACGTATCCCCGAATGCCTCGATCTGCGCCGCTGCGGGCATGTCGTCGTGCTGCTTGAACAGCACGTTGTATGTCGCATTCGAGTTGAACGGCGGATCGAGATACACGAGATCCACGGATTGATCCGCGACGTGCCTGCGTAGGACTTCGAGGTTGTCGCCGTAGAACAAGAGGTTCTTCTCAGCCACCGCCCGGAAGTCTGACAACTGCCCCGGACTTGCTCGGCACCCCGACCCCGCGAGCCACCGATGATCCAGGGTCGGGCAGCTCCCCCGCTCCTGCACCGCACCTTCTCGGGCGAACGTCAAGCCCGCTGATCTCAGGAAGTCCGCAGCCTCGTCGGGCGATGCCTCCGCTCCACCGCCGCCCACATCGGCTTCCATCGGCGGCTCGCCCGAGCTGCCACGACGAAGGGAGCAGACATGACGACCACCCCTCAGACCAGCGGCGTGCAGCCCTCCGACCAGCAGCTCTCACTCCTGGCAAGACTCCTCGCTCAAGGCCGCATCTCCGACGAGCTGGCCTTCGAGTTGGCGACGCTCGACCGCGCTTCGTTGGCCCGCCGCCTCGATCCGATCCTCAGCCGCGTCGATCAGGAGACGCTCGATCAGCAGCTTGCGCGGCTTGCTGCCGTCCGCGCCGAGGCTTGGAGGACGTAGTGCTGTTCGGCACGAATGGCATCGACCGGTTGGCGTCCTACCATCCGCCGCGCAACGAGTGGCAGCCGTCTACAACTACTCGTATAGTGTATCATGTTGGAAGAAGTGCAATTTCTGATGAAGGAGAAGAACCGCATGACCGACAAGCCAGTCCTCCGTCTCGCCGAGGTTGCCGAGCTTCTCGGATGCTCCATCTCGACGGTACGAAACCTCGTCACAGCGGGGGAGTTGCAGGTCATCTCCGTTGGCCTCGGTGTAACTCGCGCGGGATCACCCCGCGTCACGACGCAGGCTTTCGATGCCTTCCTCAAGCGTCGGATGGCTGCCTCACGGCGGCACCGACCCCTCGCTTCCGCGAGAGGGAGGGGGTGAAATAGGTGGCTGACTACACAATCGCCAACGGCACGAACGCGGAGTTCACGAACGTCAATGCTGGCGGTACGGACGTGCCTGCTCAAAGCGTCGTCACCGGCATCACCCTGACGAACGCTGAGCTTGCCGGTGTCGCTGCCCTCGATGGGGCAGGCGTACTTCAGAACGCTGCCTCGACGGCTGAGAAGCAGGCCGTTGCAACCGTACTTCTCTCGGCTGGCGGCGTTGGCATCACCAACGCCCTGGCCAAGGAGCTGAAGTTGGGGTTCTACCCCGGCTCTGCCGATCAGACCAACTAACGACGAAGCCCCGCTGACGGCGGGGCTTCAAGGAAAGGAGAGTTGCTTGCGTGACCCATATTCTACCAACCGGAGCGGCCAATGACCGCCATGTAGCGGTCTACCTGCGCGTCTCGACCAACACTCAGGACGTTGACCGGCAGGTCGAGGGTTGCCACCGCGTAGCCGCCGAACACTTCCCCTCCATCCCGGTCGTGGAGTATCGCGAGGAGGGCGTCAGCGCATCGAAGACAAACGTCTTCACCCGACCCGAGTCAAGCCGCCTCCTCGCAGCCGTGGCGACGGGAACCGTTGCAGGAATCGTCGTTGACGCCCAGGATCGACTCTGCCGAGGCGACGAGCTGGACGAGTGGTGGCCACTCGCAGCAACCCTCTCGGCCAGCGGGGTCACGCTTGTCAGCGCGAGCGAGGGCGAGATCCACTACCGAGGCTTGGAAGCGATCATGTCGCAGCTCCGCGCCGTCAATGCGAAGGTCGAATCCGCGAACAAGGCGAATCGCGCCGCGACGAAAAGAGCGACGGACGCTGCGAACGGTCGTTGGAGTGCCGGTAGCCCGCCTCCCGGCTTCTCACGCCGCGAAGATGGCGTTCTCGAACCGGACGAGGTAGCGCCTCTCATCATCGAGGCCTTCGACCGCTATGACCGTGGCGCGTCCATCAACCAACTGGTCAGCTTCCTCTTGGAGCAGACCGACGACTCCCGTTGGCACCGCCAGCGAGTCTCCGACATGCTCGTCAACCCCGCCTACGCCGGTCGCATCCTCTACCGAGGCGAGACGTTTGAGGGCCAGCACGCCCCGCTGATCGACGCTCAACTCTTCAACCGCGTACAGGCACGCCGCGAGAGGGGAAAGCAGACGAACTTCCGACAGACCAGAGTGCAGCCCTTCCCCCGAGCCGTCCTGCGGTGCGGTGACTGCGGCGAGCCGCTCATGGGGCATTCCGACAGGCGCGGCAACGGCTGGAGAGACTACGAATGTCGGCCGTGCCGGTCACGCTTCCTGGCCGAGCATCTCGAAATCGCCTACGTATGCATCCTGACCGGCATGAATCACGTCCTGAACGGCGTTGACTACCAAGCCCTCTCACTTCGGTATCCCGATCCAAGCATCACGACCGACAAGGAAGACCTCCTCCCCGCTCTCCGAAACGAGCTAGCCCAGGCCAGAACCAAGATGGACAGACTCCTCACCCTGGTCGAGGAGGGTGACGCCGGGGCGGTCGAGCGGTACGACCAACGTCGAGCCGACGCGGAGACACTCCAAGCCCGTATCGCGGAGTTGTCCCGGCCCGAGGAGGACGCCCAGGCCGATCTAGGACGCCTCGCTCAGATCCTCTCGGACTTCGCCTCTACCGCCGACGACGACGGCCAGCTTGACTCTCCCCTCGTTCGCGCTTGGCGACATGCCTCGGTGGAGCAACGCCATTCGCTCGTCGTAGCGACTACCCATTGGGTAGAGGCCCGGAGGGCTGGATCGCTCGATGTTCAGCTCATCGCGCTGCGTGAACCTCTGTCGGTCGGCCTGGCCATGTCGAGTCGCCACAAGCCAGATTCCAAGGCGCTTCGGACAGTCGGCTTTGCCGCAGGTTCAGGTTCGTGAACACCCGCTGCGGGTCGCTCGCCAGCCGTGCCACAAGCTCGAACTCCCGACCCGCCAGCGGCACGCGGCAGCCGCGCACGAGCACCTGTCGTGCCCGCAGGTCGACGACGACATGTCCGGCGTCGAGCACGTCCGCCTGCCCGATGCCAGACCGCCGCAACAGCACACGGATCCGTGCGGCGAGCTCCGGGTACAGGTGTCGCTCGACCACGTCGTCGGCACCCTGCTCCAGCGCCCGCACCCTCGTCACAGCGTCCGCGCCCGACTCCGTCAGCGCGATCACCGGCACGTTCCGATTCCATTGACGGCCAGGCTCGCCCTCCCGCAGGCGACGGCAGAGCTCCGGCTCGGCCACGATCACGACGTCGGGGGAGGCGCGCTCTACCAGATCGAGTGCACGCGAGCTCCACGCCGCCTCGAGCACCTCGAACCCGTCGTCGCGCAGGTGTCGCCCGAGGTAGCGGCGCGACTCCGCCTCGGGCTCAGCCAGGAGAACGGCACTCGGTGGCACGACGACGAGGCTAGATCCGACCGAGCCCAACCGCCAGATGTCCATTCGGTCATATGTGTGACGATTCGCCCACACCTGTCCGGAGTCGACCATCGAAGACGTGACGACCCACATCGACAAGCGGCACCTGGACCTGCCCTGATGATCGGGGCCGGCCTCATGGCCTCCGTCGCGGCGGCAGCGACCGTCGCCGCCGCGGGCCCGTGGGTGAGCAGCACGCCGCTCGAGGCCGCTCGCACGGAGGTAGCCGCGGCGATGTTGCGTGGCGAGATCGTCGCCGTCGGGGGGTTCCTCGCGAGCGGCGCCAACAGCCGGCGGGTCGACGGATATTCCCCAACGACGGATACCTGGCGGCGTCTCCCAGACCTGCCGGTCTCCGTCGACCACGCTGCCGCCGCTTCCTGGCGCGGACGGCTCATCGTCACCGGAGGCTACGGCGCCGACCGGCGGCCACTTCAAGCAGCGTTCCTGCTCGACGGTGAACGGTGGCGCGAGCTACCGCGGCCACCGGAGCCGCGCGCAGCAGCGGCCGCAGTCGCGACGGCGGCCGGCAAGGTGTATGTGGTCGGCGGCCGCGGGCCGCAAGGCCTCGCACGGGAGATGCTCGTGCTCGACCTGCGGACGCTCCGCTGGTCGCGCCTGCCCGGGCCAACACCGCGTGAGCACCTCGCCGCCACCGCGCTCGGCGGGCACGTGTACGTGCTCGGCGGACGTCTCGGCGGCTACGACTCCAATCTCGCGACCGTCGAGGCCTACGATCCGAGCACAGCGCGCTGGCGCCGCCTGCCACCGCTCCCGGAGCCGCGGGGCGGCACCGGCGCCGCCGCGATCGCCGGCCGCGTCGTCTCCGTCGGCGGCGAGGAGCCGGCCGGCACGATCGCCACCGTGTACGCCCTCGACGTGCGCACGCGACGCTGGGCGCGGCTCCCCGACCTCCCCACCCCCCGCCACGGGCTCGGCGTCGTCGCGACCGGCGGTCGCGTCTGGGCCGTGGCCGGTGGGCCGAAACCGGGCCTCACCGTCAGCGGCGCAGTCGAATCGCTCTCGCTGCCCTAACAGCCGCCGCGCAAACATCCCTGAAGGCGTCCGCTCCGCGACCGCGGCGCGCCTTGTTCACTCAAGCATCTACGGAGCCACGTCGAGCACAGCCGTGATCCACACCTGCGCCGACTTGGCTCGCCGGTAGGCGCGGTGCACGCCGGACTCGAGCGCGAAGCCGATACCCCCGTGTGCCTGCTGTGCGCTCGCCGTCACCTCCCGCGCCGCCGCGCCGCCGAAGCGCAGCGCCTCCCGGGGGAGCGGATCCGCCTCCGCGTTCGCGTCACCGGGGACGGCCACCGCAGACTCCCAGGCGACGAGCTCGAGCCCATCGACGGCGAGAGCGGCGTCCGCCAGCCGAGCCTGCATCGTGGGCAGCGACGCGAGCGACTTTCCGAACTGTTCTCGGCTCGACACGTACGCCACCGTCTCCTCGAGCGAGGCGGCCGCGACCCCAGCCAGGTAGCCGAGCGTAGCTGAGCCCCACGCTCGGAGCCGCGCGGCGGTGTCTGACACCGCGGTGTCAGACACCGCCGCGATCCGAACCGTTCCCGCGCCGTCGAGTGTCGGCTCGCGCTGCCCCGGCTCGGCGACGCGGAGCACGAGACCTTGCCGCGTGACGAGGGCGACCTTGTGCTCCTGGAACGCGAGGTGGCGTGCACGCCCGTCGACCGCGAGCGCACCGCCCAGCGTCGCGGTGTCGAGCAACGACAGCGGGGCAAGCACCCGGCCCAACTCGATACCGCCCGTCACGGCCGCACCGAGCAGCTCGGGGGCGGCCCATAGCTCGCCCCAGCCAACGGCTGCGACACGCTCTGCCAGCCCAGTGTCGTGCTCGTCCCACCAGCTGCCGAACACCGGCTCGCGCGGCGGCTCCCAGCTCCCGAGCGCGCCGCGCACGCTGTCGGCGAAGAGACGCAGCTCCGGCGACGTCTCGAACCTCACAGCGAGCCGATCACCTCCTCCGAGTGCTTCCCGATTGCCGGCGCTCCTGCCACGTGATGGACCGCTTCCACCGCACCGATGCTCCCGAGCAGGCGGCTCATCGCAGGCCGAGCCCCCGCCGCGCAATCACGAGCTGCTGTACCTCCGCCGTGCCGCCCGCGATCGTCGATCCGACCGACGCGCGGTACAGCGCCGCGGCGCGGCCCTCGATCGCCGCATCGGCACCCTCCGCCAACCCCTCCAGCCCAAGCAGGTCGACCGCCGCGTCGGCCGCCCGCTGGACGACGCGCGCGCCGGCGAGCTTCGCCATCGCCGAGAGATGCGAGGCGGGTAACTCTCGGTCGATCGCGTCAGCCGCACGGAACGACAGCAACCGTGCCGCCGCGAGCTCCCCATGCAGCGCCTCCAGTCGCGCGCTCGTCCCTATGCGCTCCTCCAATCGGTCGAGCAGCCACGCCACGCCGCCGAGCTTCTCGGCAGTGATGCGCTCGAGGTCGAGCGTCGACATGAGCACGTCCCAGCCGGCGTGCAGCTCGCCGACCAGGTTGCCGGCCGGGATCTCGACCGTGGCGAGGAACACCTCGCACAGCCGGCCGCCGCCAAGCGTCGGGAACGTCCGCACCTCGATCCCGGGCGCGTCCATTTCCACCACGAGCACCGACACGCCACGATGCCTCGGCCGGTCAGGGTCGGTTCGCACCGCGAGGTAGATCCAGTCGGCAATGTCCGCGCTCGACGTCCAGATCTTGTGCCCGTCGACGACGAACACCTCGCCGCGGAGCACCGCCCGCGTCGCCAGAGCGGCGAGATCGCTGCCTGCCCCGGGCTCCGAGAACCCCTGGCAGAAGACGAGCTCGCCGTGGGCGATCGACGGCAGCAGCCTCTGCTGGAGCTCGGGCGAGCCGTACCTTTCGAGCGCCCCGCCGATCGTCTTGTACGAGAGCAGGTATGCCGACAGAGGCAGCCAGTGGTAGCCGAACACCTCCTCCACGAGCGTCGCGTCCAGCCGGGTCAGCCCCCGCCCGCCGAGTGAGGTCGGCCACGACATCCCGATCCAACCGGCCTCGCCGAGCGCGCGCGTCACCTCACGCGAGTCCCCGTCGGAGAACATCCCCTGGCGGCGCCACTCCTCGTCGCCATCGAGCAATGGCCTCAGGCCGGAGCAGAAGGCGTGCGCCTCCTCACGGAGACGCTGCTGCACCGGTGACAGGCGGAGATCCACTCCCGCGCCGGATCGTAGACGTGAGAGGATCGGGCGGTGGAGGAGCGCCGCGCGTGGATCGACGCCTCTGACGGAACGCGTCTTGCCGCGCGGCTCTGGCTGCCGGACGCGCTACCGGCGCCGGTGGTCCTCGAAGCGCTGCCCTACCGCATGGATGACCTCACCGCCTCCTACAGCTCCGAGTACGAGCGCCTGTGCGGTGAAGGCGGCTTCGCGGTCTGCCGGCTCGACCTTCGCGGCACCGGCTCCTCGGAGGGCATCGCCGAGGACGAGTACACGACGACCGAGCACGCGGACATCTGCGACGCGATCGAGTGGCTCGCGGCACAGGAGTGGTCGAACGGCCGCGTCGGCATGTACGGCACCTCCTGGTCGGGGTTCAACTCCATCCAGGTCGCGTGCCTCCGACCACCCGCGCTGCATGCAATCGTCCCCATCTACGCGACCGACGACCGCTATACGGACGACGTCCACTACATGGGCGGCGCCGTAAAGGCGGTCGACCTCGTCGACTGGGTCATCTACATGGTCGCGTGCAACGCGCTTCCCCCCGTTCCAGCCGTCTTCGGCGACGGCTGGCGGGACGAGTGGCTGCGGCGGCTCGACGGCACCGAGCCGTGGCTCCTGCGGTGGCTCGAGGAGCAGCACGACGGCCCCTACTGGCGACACGGGTCGCTGCGCCCCGCCTACGACCGCATCGCCTGCCCGACGATGATCGTGGCCGGCTGGGCGGACGGCTACCGCAACAACACGCTGCGCACCTTTGAGGGGCTCGAGTGCCCGAAGCGGTTGCTGATCGGCCCCTGGAGCCACATGTCGCAGGCAAACTCGATCCCGGGGCCGCACATCGACCTCGTGCCGGAGCTCTGCCGCTGGTTCGGCCGCTGGCTGCGCGACGACCCGAACGGGATCGACGACGAGCCGCCCATCGTTCTCTTCGCCCGCCGTTCCACCCGACCCGAGCCCGACCTGGCGCTGATGCGCGGCGCCTGGCGCACCGAGCCGACGTGGCCCGCTGAACGCCTGCGGCCGACCGTGCTGCGACCCACTGGCGAGGGTTCCGACGAGATCCACGTGCGCGGCGACGTCGGCACCAGCGCGTGGATCTCCTGCGCCGGCAAGCTCCCGTGGGGCCTGCCGATCGACCAGCGTCACGACGACGCGTTCTCCCTCTGCTACGACTGGGAGCCGCTCACGAAGGACTTCGAGATCCTCGGGCACCCGCGCCTGCGGCTGACCGTGACTCCACCCGCGCCGGTCTCCTACCTGTCGGCGCGGCTATGCGACGTCTTCCCCGACGGGACGTCGGCCCTCGTCACCCGGGCCGTGCTCAACCTCGCACACCGTGCAGGGCACGATCGGCCGCAGCCGCTCGAGCCCGGCGTTGCCACCCCGGTCGAGCTCGAGCTCGAGGTGACGTCGTGGACGTTCGAGCCGGGTCACCGGATCCGGTTGGCGCTGTCCGGGTCTGACTGGCCGAACACGTGGCCTCCGCCCGCCGGTGGAACGATCGCCGTCGACCGCTCGACCGTGGAGCTGGAGCTCCCTGCCCTCGACGGGCCCTCCCCCACGCCGCCGCCAACGCTCCCTCCGACGACGGGCATCGACACCCACACCGCCGACTCCGACAAGCCTCAGCCCCCAACGGCGTGGACGGTTGCACATGACGTCCTCAATCGGCAGGTGCGCGCTCTAACCACGTACGGCGCCGTCTACGACGGGCCCTTCGGCGCGCAGATTCAGGAGAGTTACGAGGGAGAAGTCGGGGTATCCACGATCGATCCGGCGCAGGCATGGGCACGCGCCTCGACGAGCTACCGGGTCAGCTGGCCGGAGGCGGACGTCGTCACGGAGGCCCGGCTCGACATGCGCTCGGACGCCGACGCCTATCACGTCGTCGTCGACGTGGTGGCGGAGGAGTTCGGCGACGCCGGCATCGGTCGCCGCGAGCGCCGCTACGAGCGCACCATCGAGCGCAGGCTGGCCTGAGCCACGAGCGGCCCGAGGTCGCCGCCTTGGCCCACCCCGCCGAGGCTCGTACACTCGTCCCGCCATGACCGCTCGTGACGTCTCGCGCAGAGATCTGCCCGCGGGCACCGTGACCCTGTTGTTCGCGGACGTCGAGGGGTCGACGCGACTGCTGCAGGCACTCGGAGCGCGATACGCGGAGGTGCGGGCGCGGGTGCGCGCGCTCGTTCGGGCCGCGGCGTCGCGACACGGCGGCAGCGAGGTGGACTGGGCCGGCGACGGCGCGTTCCTCGCCTTCGGACGTGCCCGAGACGCGGTCGCGGCGGCGACCGACCTGCAGCGGACGCTCGCCGCCGAGCCGTGGCCGCTTGCCACGCCGGTCCGCATGCGGATCGGGATCCACACCGGCGAGCCGGAGCTCGGCGATGAGGGGTACGTGGGCATCGACGTGCACGTGGCGGCACGGATCTGCTCCGCAGCGCACGGAGGTCAGGTGGTCGTCTCGCGCCCGACGCGGGACGTCGTCGACGACCACGCCGGCGCCGACAGCTTCTCCCTCCGGGCCCTTGGCAGCCACCGGCTCAAAGACATTCAGGCACCCCAGCCGCTCTTCCAGCTGCTCGCCCCCGGTCTGGAGGAGGCGTTCCCCCCGCTTCAGACGCTGGGGGGTGCGACGCTGCCCGCCCTCCACCACCGCCTCGTCGGCAGGAGTCATGACCTCGCCGAAATACGGGCTCTCCTGGCCCGCCCCGACGTGCGGCTCGTCACGATCACGGGGCCGGGTGGTGCAGGCAAGAGCAGGCTGGCGCTAGAGGCCGCCGCGGCCGCCGCAGTCGAGCGACCCGTGCACCTCGTGGGTCTTGCCTCCATCGCCGACCCGGCGCTCGTGCCCGCCGCGATCGCACGCGTGCTCGGGGTGCGGGAGTCGGCGGGGCACTCGCTGGCCGACGCCCTCGCAGACGTTCTCGAGGGCACCGGGACCCTGCTCGTGCTGGACAACATGGAGCATCTGCCGTCGTCCGCACCGGACGTGGCCGCGCTGATAGGCCGCGTCGCCGATCTCGACGTCCTGGCGACGAGCCGTGCAGCGCTGCGCCTTTCGGGCGAGCACGTCGTGCCACTGGCCCCGCTGCCGATCGAAGAAGCATCAAAGCTATTCCTCGAGCTTGCGGCTGCTCGCGGCGTCGCGCTCGGCGACGAGTCGCTCCCGGCAGTCCGCGAGATCTGCCGGCGTCTGGACGGCCTACCGTTGGCGATCGAGCTCGTCGCCGCCCGTCTACTCCTCCTTCCGCCCGCGCAGCTCCTAGCGGCCCTGGACAGAGGGCTCGCGCTGGAGATGGAAGGCCCGGTCGATCTTCCCGCGCGCCAGCGCACACTGCGTGCGACGATCGACTGGAGCTACGGGCTTCTGAGCGAGAGCCAGCGGGAGCTCCACGGTCAGCTTGCCGTGTTCGCCGGCGGGAGCACGCTCGAGGACGCGAGAGCCGTCGCCGACGCGACAGGATCCTTCCTGTCCGACCTGGAGGCGCTCGTCGCCGGAAGCCTGCTGCGGAGCGACGCCGCCGGCGACGACGACGTTCGGGTATCGATGCTGGAGACAGTGCGTGAGGACGCCGTCGCCCGCCTTGCCTCTGCGGGAACGCTCGACAATGCCCGCCGCCGGCACGCGGAGCGATTTCTCGCGTTCGCGGAGTACGCCGAGGAGGAGCTCGCCGGGCGGGAGCAGGCCGTCTGGCTGGAGCGGGCCGAGCGCGAGCTCGACAACATCCGCGCGGCGCTCGACTGGTGCCTTGCGAACGGCAGGATCGCGGATGCGCTGCGAGGCGTCTCCGCCCTGCTCCGCTTCTGGCACGCGCACGGCCATGTCAGCGAGGCGCGGCGGCTGCTCGCTCGTGGTCTCGCCGCGGCGGACGGCCTGCCGGCCGAGGTTCGCGCGCGTGCGCTCTGGACCGCTGCCCACGAGGCGATGGCGCAGTCCGACTACCCCGCGGCCGTCCCCGCGCTGGAAGAGGCTCTCGCGACGTTCCGGGAGGTCGGCGACGACCGGCATGCCGTGTTCGCTCTGTGCGAGCTTGCCCGCGCTCTGTCGTCCCAGGACGAGCTCGATCGAGCCTATCGGTGCGGCGAGGACGCCCTGGCAATCGCGGAGGGCGCCGGCGACGAGCGGGCGGCATCCGCCGCTCTCGACACGCTCGCGATGGTCGCCGGCTACCGCGGGCAGCACGCGCGTGCGCAGGCACTGAGCGAGCGGAGCCTCGCGCTTCGCAGGTCGCTCGGCGACGAGCTGCTGATCACCTCCTCGACCAACACCCTCGGCCTGGCGGCGATGCGGGCCGGCGATCTGGAGACGGCCGAACGCGCCCTGTCGGAGTGTCTGGAGCTTGCGCGCAGCCTGGGCGAGAAGACCCTCGTCGCCGCGGCCGTGTGCGCCCTCGGGGAGGTCGCGCTCGGCCGGGATCTTCCCGAGGTGGCGGCCCAGCAGCTCCTCGAGGCGCTCGCGCTCTACAGCGAGCTGGGGGACGACCGGGACTGCGCCGAGTGCCTGCATGTTCTCGGGGGCGTCGCCGCCGCCCGCGGGCGACCGCTGGACGCAGCGCGCCTCTGGGGAGCGGCGGACGTGCTGCGAGAACGGCCGGGTGCGGTGCTGACGCCGGAGGAGAACGCGGTCGACCGGCGCTTTGCAGGTGTCGTCGCCGCAGAGGGCGACCCAGAGGCGCTGGCCCGCGCACGCGCCGAGGGCCGGTCGCTCGGCCCCGACGCGCTCGACCGCCTCTCCCGCAGCTTGGCGGAGCGGCCGGTCACGAGTAGTGTCGCGCCGACGGAGACAACGCTCGAAGGGAGCAGCTGATGTACGAGGGTGAAGGCGAGGGCAAGTCACACGCATTCGTGGGCACGTCGAGGGAGAGCCTCGACAATGCGATCCGAGCGGCGGTGCACGCGTCAGGCGCTGACCACGGGACGGTTTTCGTCGTCAGCCAGATCGAGGTGGTGACGGAGGGCGACCCGAACGTCGGCTCGTACAAGGTGGTCCTCACGCCGGGAGGTGGCCGCTAGGCCGGCGAGCCGGCACCGGGGCTATCGCCTGTTGCCACAGCGTGGCAGGCGACCTCGTGCCCGGCGGCGTCGCCGGCGGGTGCCAGGACGAGATCCTCGCCGTGGCAACGCTCGAGCACCCCCAGCCGCTCCGCTTCGCCTGACTGCACGAGTGGGCAGCGTGGGTGGAAGCGGCAGCCCTGCGGGATACGTCGCGGGTCGGGAGCCTCGCCCTCGAGGATCTGCTGCTCCATCTGCCGGTGCTCGGGCACGACGGAGAGGAGCGCCCGGGTGTACGGGTGACGGGGCTCCGCGAGCAGGTCCTCCGTGGTCGCGAGCTCGACGATCCGCCCCAGGTACATGACGGCGACGCGATCGGCGATGTTCCAGGCCAGGCCGAGGTCGTGGGTGACGACCAGGATGGTGACCCCGGTCTCGCGCACGAGACGAAGCATGAGGGAGAGGATCTCCCCCCGCACCGATGCGTCGAGACTCGACACTGGCTCGTCCGCGACGATCACCCATGGGTCGAGCACCATGGCACCGGCGATCACGACCCGCTGCCGTTGGCCGCCCGAGACCTCGTACGGATAGAGGCCGAAGAAGCGCTCCGGCGGGCGCAGGCCGGACTTCGCCAACGCGGCCGCGACCTTCTCCTCCTCCCCGTCCGACAGCCCGTGGATGCGAAGCCCCTCCGCCACCGCCTCGTAAATCGTCTGGCGCGGGTTCAGCGACCCTGTCGGGTCCTGGAACACCATCTGCACGCCACGGCGGTACGCCTTCAGCGAGCCCTCGTCGTATCGAAGCGGCACGCCACGAAAGCGCACCTCGCCGGCCGCGGGCCGCTCGAGCCCGAGCAGCGTTCGCGCGAGCGTCGTCTTCCCGCAGCCCGACTCCCCTACGAGCGCCAGCACCTCCCCTTCGCGCAGGTCGAGATCGACCCCGTCCACCGCGCGCGCGAGCGACCCCTTCTGCCCCGGGAACTGCACCTGCAGCCCGCGAATCTGGAGTAGGGGCGAGGCGGAGCCTCGCCCTTCGGGCGCGGCGATGCCGCTCATCCGTCACCCCGTACGTGGATGCAGGCTGCGTCCCACCCCGTGGTGACCCGGCGCAGCTCCGCCTCCCAGGTCGTGCACTCGTCCACGACGCGTGGGCAGCGAGGATGGAACGGGCAGCCGCTCGGCACCTCGCGCGGGTCGGGCGGGTCGCCCGGGAGGCCGGAGGGTGCCATCCGGAAGCGAGGGTCGCCGATCACCGGGAACGCCTCCGCGAGGGCGCGGCTGTACGGGTGAGCTGCCTCCGCGAACACCTCGTGGCTCGGTCCCTCCTCGACGATGCGGCCGGCGTACATCACCGCCAGCCTCTGGCAGGCGCTGGCGAGCGTCGACAGGTCGTGTGTGATGAACAGCATCGCCAGCCCGAGCTTGCCCTGGAGCTCCTCGAGCAGCCGCAGCACCTGAGCCTGCACCATCACGTCGAGCGCGGTGGTCGGCTCGTCGGCGACGAGGAGCCGAGGGTTGCACGTGAGTGCGAGCGCGATCAGCACACGCTGTTTCTGCCCGCCGGAGAGCTGGTGTGGGTAGTCGTCCGCGCGCGCGGCGGGCAGCCCGACAACCTCGAGCAGCTCCCCCACCCGCGCGCGAACTTCGCGCGCCGGCGCGTCGGCGTCGTGGGTGGTGTACGCCTCGGCGATCTGCCAGCCGACGCGCCGCACCGGGTTCAGCGTGTGTAACGCGCCCTGGAAGACGATGGACATCTCGGTCCAGCGCACCGCGCGCAGCCGGCCGGGCAGCATGGCGAAGACATCCTCCCCGTCGAGTAGCACCTCACCCGTCACCCCGGTGCCGCGCGGCAGCAGCCGCAGCAGCGCGCCGGCGAGCGTCGACTTGCCGCACCCCGACTCGCCCGCCAGCCCAAGCGTCTCGCCGGCGCGGAGGTCGAACGACACCCCGCGCACCGCCGGCACGTCCCCCGGGTAGGTGACGTGCAGGTCGCGGACGGAGAGGAGCGGCGTCTCGCTCACCGCCGGCGACGCTCCCGGAGCCGGGGGTCGAGGATCTCCTCCAGCGCCTGCCCGCAGAGAACGAACGCCATCACCACGATCAGGATGCAGACCCCTGGGGGCAAGTAGTACCACCAGGCGTTGCGCGTCAGCGCTCCCGCGGCGAACGCCTCGTCGAGCATCTTTCCCCACGACGCGCGTGTCGGATCGCCGAGCCCCAGGAAGGACAGTGTCGTCTCGGACAGGATCGCGATCGGCACGGTGAGCGTCGTGTTGGCGAGGATCAGCGGCGACACGTTTGGGAGGACGTGACGCGTCATCAGGTGCCCGCCGCCCGCGCCGAGCGCACGGCTACGGTCGACGTACAGGCGCTCCTTCAGCGTCAGCACCTGCGCGCGGACGAGGCGCGCCGTGCCGGGCCACGACGTGATGCCGATCACGAAGACGATGTTCACGATCGACGGCCCCAGCACCGTGGCGAGCACGATCGCGAGCGGCAGGAACGGGATCACGAGGAACCACTCGGTCACCCGCATCAGCACGCCGCTCGGGATGCCGCCGAAGAAGCCGGCCACGATGCCGACGATCGCACCGATCACGATCGCGATCGCCGTCGCAGCCAACCCCACGAGCAGGCTGATGCGCGCCCCGAACACGAGTTGGGCCCAGATGCTGCGGCCGAGGTTGTCGGTGCCCAGCGGCGGGAAGTCGCCCGGCGTCGCCCAGACGGGGTTGTTCGTCGTGTTGACGGCGCGAAGCTCGGAGCCGTCCGAGATCACAGGCGCCAGCAGCGCCATCAGCACGAACGCGACGAGCGTGACGAGGCCGATCATGCCGGGCACGCTCGAGCGGTAGTCCGCCCAGGCGAGCGCGAACGCTCTGCGGCGCCGCTGCCAGGCGATCCCGCGCGCCGATGCCTGAATGGTGCTCACGCGTAGCGCACCCGCGGGTCGAGATACGCGTAGGCGAGGTCGGCGACGAAGTTGAACACGATCACCGAGGCGCTGAAGACGAGGAACAACCCCTGCAGCAGCGGGAGATCAGGGCCGGTGAGCGCCTGATACGTGAGCAGCCCCAGCCCCGGCCAGGAGTAGATCGTCTCCACCGCGATCGCCCCCGAGAGCACGAAGCCGAGGTTGATGGCCACGAGGGTGATCACCGGCAGCATCGCGTTCGGGACCGCGTGTCGGTTGCGCACGACGACGTCGCGCAGGCCCTTCGCGCGCGCGAGCACCAGGTAGTCCTCGCGCATCGTGTCGAGCAACGACGAGCGCATGATCAGCGTGTACTCGCCGAGGTAGGCGAGCGTCAGCGTCAACGCGGGCAGGAACATATGCCAGGCGACGTCGAGCACGTACGCGAGTCCCTCGTCCGGCGTGTTCGGGTCCGAGAGCCCACCCACCGGGAACCACCCGAGCACGACGGCGAAGAAGACGAGGAGCAGCATGCCGAGCCAGAAGTCCGGCATCGAGTAGGTCGTCATCGTGAACGACGTCGCCGCGTAGTCCGACTTGCGGCCGCGGTTCCAGGCGGCGATCACGCCGAGGAGCACGCCGATCAGCGCGGACAGGATGGCGGACACGCCGACGAGCGCGATCGTGGGCCAGGCGCGGCTCGCGATCTCGCTCATCACCGGCTCGTTCGATGTGTACGAGCGACCGAAGTTGAGCGTGACCGTCTGCTCCAGGTAGCGGAAGAACTGCTCCACCTGTGAGCCGTCGAGCCCGAACTGCTGCCGCAGCTGCTCCTTCTGGCTGTCCGAGAGGTTGCGGCCGCGGAACAGGTTCGCGACCGGGTCTCCGGCGACGACCCGGAAGAGGAAGTAGTTGAAGACGAGCACGAAGGCGAGCGTCACGAGCGACGCCAGCGCCTTGCCCGCGACGAAGCGGGCGCTCATGGCCTACGAGCTCGCGGGGGCGGCGTGGCCGCCCCCGCAGCTCGAGCGCCGGACATGCAGCGCCGCCAACTACTCCCGTTCTTCGGCGGTCTTCTTGCGCCGGATCAGCAGCAAGCCGACGCCGACGAGGATGACGATGCCACCGCCCGCGATCGCGAGCAGCGCGCCGATGGAAAGCCCGTCGTCGCCGGCTGCCGCGCCGATCGGCGTCAGGTTGACGTACGAGGGCGACGAGTTCGAGAACAACACCGGCCCGGTTCCCTCCGGCTGGCGCAGCCAGCCCTCGAAGCGGTCGGTGCGGTACGCCTGCAAGTCGCCGTCGAAGGAGATGACGTTGTAGGACGCCGAGTCGTAGAAGGTGCGCAGCATCCGGTGCACGATCTCCGTCCGCTTCTCCAGATCGAGCTCCTGGTTCTGCGCCTTGTAGTCGGCGTCGTACGACGGATCGCACCAGTTGGCGTCGTTGTAGTAGTTGAGCGGATCCTCCGGATCCTTCGACAGCTGGTCGCAGACGAAGTAGGAGAGCTCCGGATCCGGGTCGACGAAGGGTGTCCACCCCCATTCGAACAGGTCGTAGGCTCCCTTGCCGATGTCCTCCGTCAGCCGCGAGTCGCTGATCGACTTCAGCGTCGTGCCCAGCCCGATCTCCTTCAGCCAGCCGGAGATGAACTCGGCGTTCTGCGCCGCGGTGTCCGACTCGGTACGCACGAGGTAGGTGAGGACGATGTCGGAGCCCTCGTGCTCGCGGATGCCGTTTCCGTCGGAGTCCTTGTAGCCGGCGTCCTCCAGGATCTGCTTCGCCAACTCCAGGTCGAAGGCGAACT
>Ga0247727_10007302_pt1 | contig 21126 bp, 6 predicted proteins | sample WisWelCaveWW1625_FD_202498 | JGI IMG/M metagenome (GOLD analysis project Ga0247727, IMG submission 202498) | Biofilm microbial communities from Wishing Well Cave, Virginia, United States - WW16-25 | ecosystem: Environmental > Aquatic > Deep subsurface > Groundwater > Cave microbial mat | place... | reverse complement strand
CGGCGTCGTGTCTTGAAACGTCAACAGCGGCTGCTGAACCCCGCCGATCGTTCCAATAAACGCCTCGATCACGATCACCTGTTCCAAGTCATGGAACGCCTTGTCAAGCTTATCGGGGTCGCAGGTATCAGGATTCAAAATACAATCCGTGATCACTGCCAGCGCGTTTGCCTCCGCGTCCTGAGCCGCTTGTCTGAGCGTTGCGACCAGCAACGACAGGCCGCCATCGAGTACCATGACCGCGAAACGATAGTCGGTCTCCGAACCGGTGCCGCCGTTGCCGATGCGAACGAAATACTTGCCATCGGATGGCGCGTTGATCACCGCGCCGGCCGCGCTGCCGTCGGCGCTACTGTCGTTATCACCGGACTTCAGAATCGTCGTGCCGTCCGGGTCGATGATCGAGACCGTGGTGTGCGTGAGCAGCGAGTCGGCGTCCGGATCGTTGTCCATAATGACGACGATCCGACTACCGACCGTCGCTGTGAACGAGAAGTAGTCGACGTCTGCGGCGGCGGCGGCCCCGGTCATCAGCGGCTCGGTGACCGCGGTGGCGGTGCTTGTCGTGTCGTTCCCTTCGACCTCGGCGGCGCTTTCGGCGGGATCTAAGATGGCCGCGTATAGTTGGTACTCGGTGAGAGTCGTGTCGGGGGCCGCGCTGACCTGAAAGTAGACGTCGCCGGTTTGTTGCACCACGGCCCCCGCGACCACCGAGCTGAGCGCGGGTCCGTCGTTGTCGTCAAATTCGATCTGCGTGCTGCCGTCTTCGGCCAGCACGTTGAGCGTCGAATCCTTCGGCGCGCCGGAATTCTGGGTATCGACGTACGCGAACACGAGGTCGCCGGGAGTGGCACCCGCCATGACCCAAAAATCGGTGTCGCTGGGCGACGGAATCGAGCCTACGCCGTACTCGCCGGGATCGAGCGGCGTGGCCGTCACGACCGTGTCGTTCGGCTCCACCTCGTCCACGGCCGAGTTGAGCGGAATCAGATGCTCGGTGAAAAAGCTGAGCTTGAGTGCGGTGCCCGCCGGATCCATCGGGTCATACAACATGTCCGCGGCGTAGTTGAACAGGTTCATCCCAAGGATGCCGTCCAGTATCCCCTCGGCCACATCCAGCACGTAGATCGGCACATCGAGATACGTCAGCGTCTTGCCCCCGACCAGCGGTATGGTCAGGCGATCGATGGTGAAGCCAGGAACATCGGACACCGCACCGCCCGCCCCTTGCACGGCGATCGTCGTTTCCGGGTTGTCCAGGTCCAAGCCGAGTGCTTCTGCCGTGGCGCTCGAGATGATGCTCAGTTGCGCGCCCGTGTCGAACAGGTAGACCTGCTCGGACAACACCGCGCCCTGGTGCGCCACCTCAATGTGGTTCTGCACCGGGTTGTACGACTCGGTGATCCTGTTACCGGGATCCTCGTGATTGTCGTAGCCAACGAAGTCCATCGCGATGCGAACCGCGGCGGTACAGATATTACGTGTCGTTCCATCCGAATTCGGCTGGGTGCAATCCGGGTCATCCGGAATAGGCAGGCCAGGTTCCTGAAACGTCACGTCGGGCACCGGCAGCACCAGTCCGTTCAACTCCGGGAAGTCGGAAAAATCCAGCAGCTCGCCTAACGGTCGAATGTTCACCGCCAGTCCGTCGGGATGACTCACCGACGGATTCAAGATCGGAGTTCCCGTAATCGTGGGAAGAAACTCGCTGGCCAGCGGTTGGCAGCCGCCCTCGGATTCGGCGCCCGGTAGCGCGCCGACAAAGGCCTGAACACCTTCCATGATCGCGGCCTTGTCCGGGTCAAAGTTGATCTCGAAGACGGGGAACCCATCTTGATCGAATGTCAGGCTGCTGACGTGCAGACCGTCGGCACTGATCGTCCCCGGCTCGGAAACATGACCGACGAGATTGCCGCCAACCCCCTCGGCGATGGCCCCGCAAGGCACTTTGATTGGAATGCCTGCAGTGCCGAGCAGTTCAAAGAAGAATTGGTCGGTCGCGGAAAACGTGACGACCGACGCACCGGTATCAAAAATGGAGAAGGCGACCTGATCCTCGTACGCCTGGAACATCGCGGCCTGGAATCCGAATTGATCCAGCGTTTCTTCCAGCCGGATCTCCAGCGACCCGTCGGGCAATAGCGTCGGCCCATGGCTGAGCACGACCCGACTTTCCAGAGACTCCAGCCCCAGACGTCGTGTACCCTTCCGCCCAGCATGCCTCTTGAACAGCCCCGTGCGACGCCACCAGTTCGCACGTCTCACGCGACATACCCTCCAGCGAGAGTTTTCGGACGCCTACTTTCTCGGCATTCCGGGCGCGCAGCACAAGGCAGCATCGTATCCAGCCACTGTCGATTTGCAACACAAAAGCCACGATTCATCCGCGCCGGGTGTGGCCAGGAATGCTGGCGAAGTTAACCTGTTTGCTTGAGGCGGGCTTGCCAGTAAAGCTTCCATTGGTCACTTTGCTCAAGGCCCGCCAACATTTCGTTCCACGGTTCGGTACACTCTCCAGTAGTACTCGTCCGTCTGAACCGGAAACGATTTGAACCGCCCTTGATACAGTCCTTAGCCTCCTCCAGAACATCTTCAAATCCCGGCGCGCCGGGAATAGTCGGCTGGCTTTCGAAAAAGACGATCGCGTGCCACGGCTCGGTTCAACACGTGGTACACAAAGCCGCCGCTGGCGAACAGTCTGCGTCGAGGCATGACGACGAACCGAACCGAACGACACATCGCCTGTCAATAAAAAACTCCCGCCCCCTTTTTTCCCCAGCCGACGTCACGAAGCTCACCAGCATCGGCGTCGTACTAGCCATAAATGTTCGAGCAGAAAGAACACTAGGTCGCGGAGGGGCGAGCAAGCATTTGACTCGCAACTCGCAGCCTGACGGCAGGAGGTACAAAATCGAGGACGATGGGTCGAGCAAGTTCACAAGCTTGGATGTGCGACGATTTCGAGGTTGGCCTTGAAGCCTTTCGCGTTTTCAAGTGGCAGCAGGAATTGTGTCTCCGTGTCGAGTGCCGTGTCGGTTCGTAGGCGAAGTACAAGCCGGCGCTGATTACCGGAATCCTCCCACACAGTGTTAAGCCAGGCCGGCAACTGTACGTCGTCAGCGAGTTTCCAGTCGCCGCTTTCCAAAATACTTCGGAAGAGTACGATGTCGTATTCTTTCTCGCCGTCATGGAGCCGAACCAGAGTGGGTGAGAACAAACGTGCTTCGGCCCGGCGTGCCGAGACGGTCCCGATATGCTGCCGGCCGTGCTCGCCGCTATCGGTTTCGAGGGCAAGTGGGGCGTAGCACTCAGATGTGGAAGGCATCTGAAGCCAGCCAATGGAGAATTGGTACTCGCGTTCAACCAAGCGCGCCTTTGGGTTTTCTAGTTCGAGAATGCCTGTGCGCGAAACCACGACATCCGGGTTCTCGCAAACAATGGTTTTGATCCACGGTTCAGACGGGAGTTCTTCTCGTGTGAAAATCGAAACCACTTGCGCTGATCCCGGTCCAGACAACTCCTCGAAGGTTGGCGATGGATTCCTAATGTGCATCAGCACCGGCAGCGAATCCTGACCTTCCATCTCGACACGAAGAACAAGGGGGACCTCTGAGTCCTTATGGTAAACGCTCAAGTGCTGAGAAGCGCGGCCCATTCCGGGTAGCGAAACCATGACTTCCAAGTCGCTGCTTTCTCCTGGGCGCATCTCTTGCCCAACAATGTCTCTGGCCGCTAGGCAGATGCACGAGCTTGTTAGTCTTTCGATGCGGACAGGAGAACGACCAACGTTGCGAAGCCGAAAAACTACCGGGACTTTCCCGGCTTGTGCTTTTCTCCCGTCAACTTGAACGACAGCATTGTCAGCTACGAGAGGCGGACGTGGCTCCTTTTGACGTAAGATCATCGTAGAAATCAGCGTGACAACGCACAACACACTCACGCCAGCAAGTGACCACACCAGAATTCCCTTTGATGGAATGCTGTCCGCCACCTGAGACCACGGCCGTCGCCTGAACCAACTTACACAGAGAGCACCGCTGAGCGCTGCGACGCCAATCCAGCCGATATAAACCAACGTCCGCCAGCGAGATTCCCAAGTCAAAGTGTCGATCACCCTTCCATCGGAGCCTTGGATGTACAAGACATCACCCTCCCACGCCGCGAGCAAATCGTCTCGTGCCACTAGCCTCGGTGCCGAGGGGAAATCGACTATACAGACTTTGTCGTCAGTCATGCCCATGCAGGCCACGAAGTGATCCGGTGATTTCGAATCCGGACGTGCGCGTACATGCAGTATTCCGGGACACTCGAAACGCGCTTGCGATTTAGAAGACCAGGTTGCCAGATAGGTTTTCAGGCCAAGTTCGCCTGCCGCGCGTTCGAGTTCGGCAAGTGAAAACGGTGCCTTCTCGGCGGGCAATAGGTGATCGAAAATGCTTCGATTCGGATTCTTCTGAACGAACGCGGAAACGACCGCGAGGCTGTTCAGCCCGCACATGTCGCGGTCCAAGCGCGCGTCGTCCAGGCCCGACACGGCGGCAACGAGACACAGAATGAAGGTACCCACTTCCAACCGCCTTTTTTCAGTGATCCTGTCACAAACAACGCTACTAGGTGCAATCACTGCGAGCAGTCGTCCAAACACATCATCGCCACGGCACTATCGTCCTTGATTCGCCCCACACAGTTGTTTACGGTCAACGCCGCTGGCGGCGTGCAAGTCGCGTTATTGAAGAATTGCCCTTCCCCGCTACAGTTTTGTGGTGGGCCCGTGCAGCATTCCTGACAGAATGTGCCAACAAAGGGCCGACACTGGAAGTAAGTCCCAAAGCTCGTACATTTCGTTGACGCGTTCCCGATGACCTCACAGAACTCGCAAGATGGGTTATTCGGGGGGTTAAAATGTTCAGTGCATGGCCCTGCGCATCCAAGAATGTCTCCACCGCGAAGCTGTGCGGCCCGATGTGAATCCATCGGTGCATAGAGCGATGGACGACCCCAAAACCACAATGCCACAGCCGACAAGGCCACCACCGACGACGTTGTCCACAGCCACATCGCTATGCTCTTGCAGCGACTAGGAAACATGACGAAACCTCCTTTTGAGAAGTAACAAACCAACTGTCAATCCGGCAAATGCTACCGGAACGATGTAACGCCACGAAACTCTAGATTCCTTGGTTGGGTTAGGCGGAATTGCGATCGCGAGAAGATCCCGAGCTTGCGAAGCGGTCTCTTCGACTCTCTTTTCGAACGCTGGCGTTCCTCCGCTGAGCGTCACTGTTGGCGGTTTTCCATCTCGGGCTACGGCGTAGCCGTCCTGAACTGCTGGATTGAAGTCAGAGTCCCGTACAATGGGGTTGATCTCGACGTCGTGCACTTCCCAATCCCAGACGCCGGCACCGTCAGCAAACGTCACTCGGCGCGGAAACAAGACTTTTTCGCCGCGTGCGATATCGTTGGCTGGCTGCAAACCGCGAAGTTCGTAGACGTGGCGGAGAAACCTAGCCACACCGCCATTGCTGGTCTGCATGTCGTGCTTCCCAAGCCCCGCAGACTCCATGTATCGTTCCATCCGGATGGGCAGGTGTTGATGGTTGGCAGCCAACCAGATCTTCGCCCAATCTTCATCCTGCCAGCCCATTGGGCGAGCGGCGACGGGTAACTGCGGGCCAACTCTGATCACAACACACTGGATTCCATCTATGACTTCGGTCCGTCCGGACGTGGTAACTTCAGGAAAACCAAGGAGATCGCTGAGATGCATGTTTATGCTCCCCGAGACTCGGAGTCCAAGGGCCTCGATTGGTGTGCGCGGAAGGCTAAGTCGCTCGCCGGTGTTTCGATAGTGAACCTGTTTGGCACTCCTGTCCACATGGGCAAAAGTGCTCCCATGAATGAAAATCTCGCGAACGCTCTCGTTCAACTCGCCGTTGGCATACTGAGAGTGCTCCCGAATGATCATGCGAAGCGACGGAAATGCATCGAGCACGTCATATTCCCGGACAGTCTCGGCCTTTCCACGAGCGAAGAGCCGCGCGAGTTCCTCGCGGCTCTTTGGTGAAGCGCTTTGTAGCGTCTCTTGCTGCCGCTTTGCTATCAGCTCGTTGTACTGCCTGAGTATTGGTGGCGGTTCGGGGTCCTCGTTGCTTCGTTCCGAGTAGAGCATGCGAATTGATTGGATGCGGGACAAGTACGACTCAAGCGATGACCGTATCTTTGACAACTCCACGGGGTCGATGGCATCGTCTACCCCGCAACTCAACAAGGCAAAGCAGCATAGCGCAGTCATTTTGCTGTTCTTTCTCAGAATGAAACGACTTCTTGTCCGGCCCGAGTCGCGAAAGCCCGCCAGATATCGAGATCGATGGCGTTTGAGATAAACGTGCATCGTCCGTCTCCAAAAAGCACGTGCACCCCACCCCTGTGGTTGCTCCTAGCCGTCACCAATGCCCACCTCACCGAATCGCTCGTCTCGCAGTCGCGCCACATGCTATTCGGTGGGAAGAAATGGTAGTAACAACAGTGAGCCCACTGCCCGCTCAACCACGAAGCTCCGAGGGGAGCGCGCCCGGCTTGGCTCAAGGAACTGCTAGCTTGATTAGCTGACATGCAGGCGGACGCGACGGAGGTCGTCGGAAGCAACGGAAGAGCGATGGCGTCTCGGTTGCGGTCCTGTGAACCGCTTCCAATCAGCCGCTCCGAGACGAATGCCGTATGAGCGAGTCCGTCAATAATCTCCTTGGCGGCGCGGCCGCGAAAGGTGGTGAAGGTGCCACCAGGATCACCTGGCCACAACGGCAACAAACCACGACAGAAGCGATAACTCGAGGCCTTCCCACCCGCGAAGCCATCCGAGGGGCAATGGAGGACACCGGGTGCCTTGAGTGACGAATCAGCCCAATCTGGATCGAAACGGTTTTGATCTTGCTCGATCGCACGCGCGCGCGACTCGTCTCCAAGAAAATCAACTATTTGCCCGGCGGGGGAAAGGCACCATTGGCCTTGATATTTTCCCAGTAGATCGACACGTCCACAGAACGCACCTGGAAACCGACTCTGGACTCCCTCGAATCCGTGTAGTGCAACCCCGATCTGACGAAGATTGTTCTGACACGTGATTCTCCGAGCGGCCTCACGGGCCTCCATGACCGCCGGAAGCATCAGCGATAATAGAAGCCCGATTATCGAAATTGCGACGAGGAGTTCGATAAGTGTGAAAGCCATGCGACCCTTCCAGCATTCTTGAAACAAGTTCCTGTGGCACGTGAACAGACACATTGTGATCCGGTCCTTTCCGTTGCCAATCTCAACCGTGGTTGCTGCGGCTTGTATCATCATGGCATAGGCGCCGGCGCGGGCAATGAAGCTCCGTACTGACTTTCGGTCTCTCCGAACATTGCGAACGCCATGGCTGGCCGCACATCGACATGGACCTTCAGTGAAAACAGCCGTTTACCACTCGCGCTTAGACCGGTGATGTCGATCACAAGATTGCCCGTGAAATCACTTGCACCTGCAAGATCCAGATCAAGGACGACGATGGATCGTTTGCCCCCATCTAGGCGAGCAGAAGAAAGCTTGACCAGCAGGCAATCGCAACTTGTGTCAACTTGATCGATTTCGACGGGATCGCCAGAACGATTCTCGAACTCCACGTACTGCTTCCGGTGCGCACCCTGGGGAATTATTCCAAAATCAACCTTCTCAGACGACGCGTGCAGCAATCCTGCCGAATCAGAATTTGTTTGTGACGTGGCTGGCCTGCTACTCCTCTCCGTAACACCAACTTGATCGGTGCAGCCAGCGGCCAAGATTACGCTAGCGACCTTGACGAAGGTCCCTACACTATCACTCAAACGATTCTTCGCCATCTCACGTCACCTCCGAAGGGTCGAAGGGTCGAAGGGTCGAAGGGTCGAAGGGTCGAAGGGTCGAAGGGTCGAAGGGTCGAAGGGTCGAAGGGTCGAAGGGTCGAAGATCCCTTCAGCCATTCGCACCAACTGAATTCTTACACTATGCCACGCTGTTGCATTCCCGAATTCAGATTCCGACTATTCGATTTCCCTACGCCTATTCAATCCTGTCGCTCGCGCGACCCAACTACTCAGAATTGTTACTCAGACAGCGCGGAATTCTATCAGGTCTATTGGCATGTCAATATCAAAAATCACTTTTTTCAAAAATTCTTTAGGCGAAGAGGGCGATGGGTGTGGCCAGTAACGCTGGCGAGATTAACCTGTTGGCTTGAGACGGGTTTGGCAGTAGAGCTGCCATTGGTCACTTTGCTCAAGGCCCGCCAACGCCATCAGAGCGTCGGCGTTATCGGCGTCCCAGCGCATGCCGCAGCGTTTCAAACGCGCCGTGATGATCTTGCACATCGCTTCGGTCGGGCCGCTGCCGATTTGCCAGCCCTTCTTCCGGGGGGGGAAAACTCCGGATAGCGGATCATGTCGCGTCGCTCGGCGACGTAGTGCAGTCCCGGCGCGCCGGGATTTGCAAGTGGTAGAAGTCCAAGCCGACGGCATGCAGCGGCAGGCTCTGCCTTCGAATCTGGTTGCGAATCCACGGAGCCCTGTCCACGTTGGCTATTTTCTCGGCCGCCTCGTGCAATCGAATGCGGCAGGGCTCGTGTGGCTGGGGCTGAGTCGGCGAAGCCTTGGCCGTGGCATCGCAGACTCTGCCACAGCCACACACGGTTACGGACCCGGCGTTACCGGCGGCGGAGTGGGGCCGGTGCCGCCGGTCGGGCCGATGATCTCGCGGGCACTTTGGTATTCCTGGTAGAAGGTCGGGTTCGTGAGGCGGAAGAGTTCCATGAGCTTGTCGAGTTGGCCGGTGAGCACGGCGTCGGCGCGGACGTAGGCTGCTGCGAGTTGCGTGGTGGCCGCCGACGTGGTCGTGATCACCTGGCGCGGCAGCGAGATGCTGGCGCGGTAGGCGTCGATCGCGGATCGCAGCGCGGTGAGCATCGCGGCCGTGACGCCGTAGTTGACGAGTGCCGCGGCGTTCGCCGTGGCGTGCGTGTGCACCACGTCGCCGTTCGTCGCCGCGTCGTTGTCGCGGCCGTAGCTGAAATCGCTGCGCGTGAACGCGGTCTGGGCGGCAAGATCGCCGTTGCCCGTCACCGCCGCAAACGCACTGAGCGGCCCGACCACGACCATCGCCGCGTCGGCCATCGCCGAACGCAACTGCTGCTTGTCCGCCGTCACCCCCGTACTCGGTTGCTGCTGCGCCTGGGCCTGCGCCTGAATGGTGGTGACCTCGGTGCCAAACGCCGTCCGAGCACTCACGAACGCCGGCACCCCCGACCACACCGTCGCGTTCGCATCGAGTAGCGGCCCGACGACCTGATACATCGACAAGGTGTTTTCCTGGCGATCGTCCATGTGCGTACCCCCTGTGAAATGAACCGAGCAACGCGAAATGCGACGCCAATCGACTACCGCGGATTCTCCGGCCCGCGCGCCCGCGAGTCAAGTACCCTCGCTGCGTTTCCCGATGCAGGCGATTCGGCCAGAGCGCCGTGCGAGATTCCGCGTGAAGCCTGTGAGATCGACCGAGACGATCGCTAGATCCAGCGTTAAGACTGTGAGATCTAAAAATCTAATTAACAAATAAGTAAAGTTTGATGCAACTATAAGAAATCGTACTGACAGATAAGACGTTATTGATGTAAATACGATCGTGACACATGAGACATAAACAATTGTTGATGCGAATAATGCCAAGACGACTGCGGGAACGTACGAGCGCATCGTAACATCGGCCTTGAGAAGTCGTCCACGTCATGCCAACGCACGCGCCGGAGACGTGCCGGCGCGCCAACAGTGTGATATCACCGTTTCATCTGTGTATTAGAACTCGCAGTTGAACACGACCTCGCCGTTGCTGCACGTGTCGATGCCGAGGCCGCCGTTGATGGTGTCGGTGCCGATGCCCCCATCGAGATTGTCATTGCCGTCACCACCCAGCATGCTGTCGTTGCCGTCGCCGCCATCGAGCGTGTCGTTGCCGAGGCCGCCGTTGATCGTGTCGTTACCGGCGCCACCCACCAGGCTGTCGTTGTCCGAGCCGGTGCCGCCGGTGATCGAATCGCGGCCGGCACTGCCGAAGATCGTGTCGGCCCCGGCGCCGCCATCCAGCGTGATCGGGCTGGTAAGCCCCGCCGCCGTGATATCCGCCGCGTCCAGAAACGAGAGGTCAATCTGATCGTTTGAACCCAGCGCCAGTACGGTGAGCTTCTCGATGAGTGCCGCTCGGTCCGTCTCCAGCACCGCACCGCCGCTGGTCGCGCGCCGCGTGCCAACCAGTTGGCCCAAACCGGCGTCCCAATCCACGTCCAGAAAATCGACGCTGTTGGTCCCCTCAAACGTCGCCGTGTCACTGCCCGTTCCGCCGTCGAGCGTGTCGTCGCCCGCTTTGCCGTTGAGGGTGTCGTTGCCGTCGCCGCCGGCGAGCACATCGTTGCCGGCGCCACCGGTCAGGTTATCGTTCTCTGATCCGCCATCGAGTTGGTCGTTGCCCCCGGCGCCGTCCAGGGTGTCGTTGCCCGCGCCGCCGACGAGGCTATCGTTATCCGTACCGGTGCCGCCCAAGAGGCTGTCCTTGCCTGCGCTGCCCAACAGCGTATCGGCCCCCGCGCCACCGTCCACGGTGATTGTGCCCGTCAGGCCGGCGGCCGTGATGTCCGCGGCCACCAAGAGCGCAAGATCGACCTCGTCGGCGCCCGCGAGAGGCAGGATGTTCAGCTTCTCCACGAGCGCGGCGCGGTCCGTTTCCACCGAAGCGCCGCCATCGGTGAGCCGACGATTGGCCACAAGCTGCAACGCCGCGCTGTCCCAATCCACGTCCATGAAATCGACGTTGTTCGTGCCGTCGATGACCCAGGTATCGGTGCCCGCTCCGCCGTCGACCAGGTCGTTGCCAAGCTTGCCGCTCAATTTGTCGTCGTTCTCCTGACCGAGAAGCTGATCCGCTGACGTGCCGCCATTCAGGGTATCGTTTCCCAGGCCACCTTCGAGGATCGCCGGCAGCGAAATCGTGGAAGCGTTGATGGTGTCGTTTCCGGCGAGGCCGACGGCGCGGACGGAATCGGAAGCGTCAAACGTGAAGCGGTCGATTTCCGTGCCGCGCGTGGCCTTGAGCACGCCCGGCGTGGCATCCGGCTGAATGGTGATCGTGTCGGCCGCCGCGGTACCCTGAATATTCCAGCGGTCGGCGCCCGCGCCGCCGTCCAGTGTGTCGCTCAATACCCCACCGCCGAGCGAATCGTCATCCGCGCCGCCGGCAATGAACATCGGCTCGGCGACTGTTGCGCCGCTCACCGAATCCGCGCCGGCATGGCTGCGGATGCGGAAGCCGCCGACATCAGCCGCCGCGTACGCGTAGAGCGTGCCATTGAAATCGAGCGTGATGCCGCCCGAGATCGTGATCACATCGGCGGTGAGGCGGCCGTGTACCAACACGTCGCCGCCAGCCGGGTGGTAACCGCCCACAAACGCGGCTGTGTTGTCCTCGTTGAACGCGTCCACGTCGTCCTCGATCACCCCGTTTAGATGGTCCGCCACGGCCAGCAGGTGGTAGTCGCTGCTCAATTCGGCAACGCCAGCGCCCGGCAACGGCAGCTCGCCCGCGCCCGATCCGATTGGGACCGTCTTCGTGTGCGCGCCGGTTGTTCGGTCCGCTGCCGCCGTGATCGCAAGGGTGCCCAGCAGCACGTCGCTGCCGAAACTCGCGTCGTTCGAACGATAGACACTAATCTCAAATGCCGGCGCCGAGCTAAACAGGATCTCGTAGCTCAGCGTCAGCGTAGTGAATCCGTCCGCAGTCACCGACAGCATCCGGATGTCGAGCTGATCGTCGTCCAGGATCAGACCCACGGCCTGATCGTCGTAGAGCAGTCCGTTACCCACGTTCGCGAGGTTTACCAGGAACGTCTCGTCCAGCTCAACCGCCACATCGCCAGTCACGTCCACCGTGACGGGCTTCGACGTCTGCCCCGCGTCGAACTGGAGTGTCGTAATCGGCACAGCCGTGTAATCACTGCCAGCCATCGCGCTGCCGTCCGCCGTCGAATACTGCACCGTTACCGGCACACTCGAGGCCGACGACAGGCTGACGGTAAACACGGCAGCGGTCGTCCCCGAATCGCCCTCCGCCACTGTCACGTCCGATATCGTGATCCGCGGCACCCGCGCGCTCTCCGCCGGACCAGTGCCGGACGGCACAAAGTTCGTGTCGGTCGTCAGCACGAGCTTGTCAATCACGAACCCGTCCTCGCGCATCCAGAGGTTCACCGTGTGAAAGCCGGTCGTGAGCACATCGAAGGTTGCGACCGGCCCGTCCAAAGTGGACCGCGACCACGTCCAGGCCGTGCCGAAACTGGAGATGCGATCGCTGGTGCTGATTTCCGCGCCGTCCAAGCCGGCGTGGTAGGAATCATCCGCGCCGCTCGCCCCGATGCCGCGTGCCCAGATGTAATGCGTGCCCGTGCTGACGAAGTTGACCGGAAAGTCCATGCGCGGACTGCCCGCCGCATAGCCCGTGTTCACATTGGCGCCGCTGTTCGGCGTCGCCTCCATCGCGCCGTCGCCCGAATAGTCCGCGTTCGTGGCCGGGGTCCAACTGTGTCCACCTTGATCCACTTTGAAGGCAAAGTGCTCCACCTCCATCGAAACGAGCCCATCGGGACCGGGGTCCTGTTGGAAGGGCTGAATGTCCCGAAAGGCGGCCGTGTAAGTCGTGTCACTGGCAGGGGTCGGGATGTCGTGCGTGGCGCCGCCGCCGTCGGACCATGAATCAAACTCGTAGAACGAGCCGCCCTGCGCCTGCGGTGCAACAATACCCAACGTGCGGATGATCCCCGCGACGCCGACGATCGAAACGGGCGTCGTCACCGGCTGGCCATCCATCATGAGCTGGAGTCCGGCGGGAGTCGTCGCAAGCGTCATCGTCGCGGTGCGGGGCAAGATGTCGCGAAACGTCGTCTTGGTCAGGGTGATCGAGTCCGTCACGGTGAGATAGATGCGATAGAAAACGTCGGCGGAGGTTTCGCCGAGCGTTGGGACCATAAAGGAGCCGCTCGCAGCGCCGCTGGTCGGTGGCATGAACGGATGGACGTGATCGGCATGGTGGAAGTCCACCTGCCAAGTAAACGCGCTGGCCGGCAAATCGCCATCCTCCGGGTCGGTGCCCGTGCCCGCGTAGTTGATCGTTTCGCCCGCACTGTGCGGTGTACCGGCCACGGGCAAGGTGATCGTGGGTGTGGGCCGCTGGTTGGTCGTGACCGAAAGAGTTGCCGCATTGCTCGTCGTCATACCGAAGGCGTTGGACACGACAACGCGAAAGCTCGCACCGTTATCGGAAAGCGTCGTCGAGGCGATGGTATAGCTCGTGGAGCTGGCGCCGGCGATATCGACGCCGTCGCGCTGCCACTGGTAGCTCAGCGGGGTCGTTCCGGTGGCGCTCGCGCTGAACGTCGCGGATTCGCCCACGACGACAAGAAGGTCCGATGGATGCTGCGTAATGCTGGGAGCCACCTGGTTGGGCGGGTAGTCGATGCGATACACGGCGCCCGCGCCGCGGGAAAGGTAGAACAGGCTACCTGTCGAATCGACTTTGAGGTCCACCGTAAAAGTGTTGATGTCGCTGGCGAAGTCCGTTGAGGTGTCGCTGGCGACGTCATAGCGCCGGATCCAGGCGCTGCAATAATCCGCGAAGAAGTAGTCGCCGAGATATTCGTTGGGGAACTGGACTGTCGGTGGGTTATAAAAGCCGCCGCCGGTGATGGCGCAACCGGTCGTGCTGCTCGTGCCATGGCCATATTGCTCGAGCGGGTCGGTGAAGCTGGGGTTGGAAGGAACGCACGCGCCTTCGCACGTGGGCCAGCCATAATTGGCGCCGGCGATCCCATCGTTGATCTCTTCCGTTGTGTTCTGCCCCACGTCATTGATGAACAGCCGGCCTGTGCCCGGCTGCACGGAAAAGGTGAACGGGTTGCGCAGACCCAGCGACCAGATCGACCGGTTGAGCCCCGTGGCGGAATTGTAGAACGGGTTGTCCGTGGGAATTGTGCCGTCGGCATTGATGCGCAGCATCTTTCCCAAGCGGTTGCTCAACGTCTGCGAGTTGGCCGAGTTGGCGTTTTCGCCCACCGCGACGTAAAGTTTGCCGTCGATTCCAAAATGGATCGCACCGCCGTTGTGATTGGTGGCGCTCGAGAGGTTGTCCAGGTCCATGAGAACCAGCTCGCTGCCCGGCACGGCCACATTCCCGTCGGCGGTAAAGCGACTGATGCGATTGTGCCTCGGCGTGCTTGCGGTGGTGTAATAGACGTAGACGTACGGATTCGTGGCGAAGGCCGGATCAAAGGTCACGCCTAGCAACCCGCGTTCGCCCGACGAATTGACGCTCACGCTCACAAACGGCGTCGGCAGCAGCGCGCCGTTCTCGATGACCCGCAGCGCGCCTCCCTGCTGGGTCACGAACAGCCGGCCATCGGGCGCGAATTCCATCGCGGTCGGCGACGACAGGCCGTTTGCGACGAGCGCTTCAGTGAAATTGGGGGGAAGAGTCGTGGGCGCCAGGCGGTATTCCAGCGTCTCGAATGCGAGCCGCCGCTCGCGCCGAAAACGCGACTTCATTCTGCGCGTGACGATCCTTCTTGCAGCCGTGAACATTCGCCATCCCCCGGAAGCGTAGCCTGAGTTGCGTTCGGACTGCCGGCTGTCGTTCGCGTCTTCATCGGCGGTTACGGACAGTTCGAGACCACCTCGCCGTTTGAGCATGTATCCGTGCCCAATCCGCCATCGAGAGTGTCGGTGCCGAGGCCGCCGTTCAGCGTGTCGTTGTCGTCGCCGCCCAGGACGCTGTCGTTGCCGTCCCCGGCGACCAGGCTGTCGTTGCCCGCGCCGCCATCGAGCGTGTCGTTGCCCGCGCCGCCGCTGAGTGTGTCGTTACCCGCGCCGCCGATCAGACTGTCGTTGTCCGTGCCGGTGCCTCCGTTGATCGAATCCCGGCCGGCACTGCCGAAGATCGTGTCGGCCCCGGTGCCACCGTCCAGAGTCGTTGGACTCGTCAACCCGGCCGCGGCGATCTCGGAGGCATCCAGCGACGCCAGATCGATCTGGTCGGCAGCCGCCAGCGCGAGCACGGTGAGCTTTTCGATGAACGCGGCGCGATCGGTCTCCACCGGCAAGCCGCCGCTCAGCAGCCGGCGATTGCCCACCAGTTGGCCGGCGACGGCGTCCCAATCCAAATCCAGGAAGTCCACGCTGCTCGTTCCTTCGAACGTCCACGTGTCGGTGCCGGAGCCGCCGTCGAGCGTGTCGTCGCCCAGCTTGCCGTTCAGGCTGTCGTTGCCGGTGCCGCCCAGCAGGCTGTCGTTGCCATCGCCGCCTACAAGATTATCGTTGCCGTCACCGCCATCGACGGTGTCGTTGCCCAGGTTGCCATCGAGCGTGTCGTTGCCCGCGCCGCCGACGAGGCTGTCGTTGTCCGTGCCGCTGCCGCCTAAGAGGCTGTCTTTGCCGGCAGTGCCCACGATCGTGTCGGCCCCCGTGCCGCTGTCCACGGTCGTTGTGCCGGTTAGGCCGGCGGCCGTGATGTCGGCTGCAGTCAAGAACGAGAGATCGGCGCTGTCGGCAGCCGCCAGGGCCAGCACGCTGAGCTTCTCCACGAGCGAGGCGCGGTCGGTTTCCACCAGGCTTCCGCCGCTCAGGCGCCGGTTGGCCACGAGTTGTGCCGCGACAGCGTCCCAATCCACGTCCAGTAAATCGACGTTGTTTGTGCCTTCGAAGGTCCAGGTGTCGGTCCCCGCGCCGCCGATCATGACGTCATCGCCCGACTTGCCGTTGAGTTTGTCATCGTTGTCCTGGCCCAGCAGTTGATCGGCACCGCTGCCACCGGTCAGCGTGTCGTTGCCCAACTCGCCTTCGAGGATGGCTGGCAGGGTCACGCTGCTGTTTACCGTGATGGTGTCATTGCCGTTGCCGCCGCGGACGTGGATCTGGTCGCTGCCGTCAAACGTGAATCGATCGATCTCCGTGCCGCGCGTTGCCTTGAGGCGGCCGGCGACGCTGTCGGGCTGGACGGTGATCGTGTCGTTCGCGGCGGTGCCCAGGAAGTCCCACCGGTCCGCTCCGAGACCGCCGTCTAACGTATCGTTGCCGGCTCCGCCACCGAGCGAATCGCCGTCCGCACCGCCGAAGACCAGCATGGCCTTGGCAACGCTCGTGCCGCTGAATGAGTCGCCGCCCGCGTGTGTGCGAACGCGGAAGGCGGTGACATCGGCCGCGACGTAACTGTAATTCGTGCTGTTGAAGTTCACGGTGATGTTGCCAGAGACCGTGATTGCGTCGGGTCCCAAGCCGCCGTGTACGAATACGTCGCCAGCGGCGAGGTGGTAGAGCCCTGCGAACAGCGCGGTGTTGTCCTCGTTCAGGGCATCGGCATCGTCCTCAGCCACGACATTCAGGTGATCGGCCACGACGAGCAGGTGGTAATCGAGGCCCGTTTCCGTGGCTCCGGCACCCGGCAACGCGACTTGATCGGTACCGCCGCCGATGGTGAAAGTTTTGACATGCACCCCTGGCGTGCGATCGGCCACGGCATCGATCGAGATCGCGTCAAGCAGCGTGTCGCCCGCGCTGACGGCGTCATCGGAGCGATAAACCCCGATCGCAAATGGGTCGGCCGGGGTACCGACAATCTGGTAGCTCACCGTTAGAGTCGTGAACCCGTCAGCCGACGCGGACAGCATCTTGATGTCCACGTCGTCGTTGGCAATGGTTCCCACGCCTTGGCTATCGGCAATCGGTGCGTTCGCCGGGTTCGTCAGGTTGACGACGAAGGTCTCGTCAGGCTCCACGGTCGGGTCGCCGGCGACCGCGACCGAAAGCGTCAGGCTGCTATCGCCCGGAGCGAACGTCAGGGGGCCGGTCGCGCTGGTGTAGTCGCCTGGGGCAACGGCCGTGCCGTTGGCCGTGGCGAAGTCCACGGTCACGAAGCGGTCGCTGATCGTGGACAATGAGACCGTGAAAACTGCGTTGACCGTGCCACTGGGGCCCTCGGTAACCGCCGCGTCCGTGATGGAGATTGCGGCCGTGTCGTCGTCGGTGATCGCGGCCATGCCGGCGTAGTCCTCGATGTAGGCCCCGTTCGTCGCGTTGTACAGATCGACACAGAATACTTCGTCCAGTTCGTCCACGGTGTCGCTGTTGACCGTGACCATGATGGTGAGGATCGTCTGGCCGGCGCCGAAGGTCAGCATTCCCGTTTGGGCGACGTAGTCGGCCGGCGCGGACGCCGTGTCATCTTCGGTTTCGTATTGCACGGTCACGGTGCGATCGCTGGGCACGGAAAGCGAGACGTTGAATTCAGCGATGACCGTGCCGCTCGTGCCCTCGGTCACGGCCACGTCGTTGATCGAGATGCCGGCTGTGTCGTCGTCCACGATCGTGCAAACACCCTGAGCGTCGGCGATCGTGGCGTTGACCGGGTTCAGCAGGTTCGAAAAAAAGGTCTCGTCCAACTCGTCGATCGTGTCGCCGAACACCGAAACCTCGAAGGTCCGACTGATCTGGCCGGGCGAGAAGGTGACGGTTCCCAGAGTGTCGATGTAGTCCTTGGTGGCCGTGGTGGACGAGGCAGTGCCGTTGGCCGTTTCAAAGTCGACGCTCACCGTTTGGCCGCTGGCGGCCGACAGCGTGACTGTGAAGGTAACCGTGTGGGTGTTGTAATCGGTTTCGATGTCCGAGACGTCGTTGATCGAGAGGGTCGGCAGGGCGTCGTCGTTCAGGATGGTGCCCAGGCCCTGACTGTCGGATATGGAACCGTTGTTCGGGTTGGAGAGGTTGACAAAAAACGTCTCGTTAATCTCGCTGGTTGTGTCGCCGTTGACGGCAATGGTGACGGTCTTGCTCGTCTCGCCGGGATCGAACGAGACTGTACCGCTGTTGCTCGCGTAGTCGCTGCCGGAGGCGGCTGTGTCGTTGGCCGTGGCGTAGTCCACCGTCACGGTCTGATCGCTGGGCGTTGAGAGGCTGATGGTGAAAATAGCGTCCACCGTGCCGCTGTTGCCCTCCGTGACCGATACGTCGTCGATCGAGAGGCTTAACGCATCGTCGTTGATGATGGTGCCCTGGCCTTGGCCGTCCGAGACAACGACATTGGTTGGGCCGCTCAAATTGACGAAGAAGGTCTCGTCGGCTTCGTTGATCGCATCGCCATTGATCGAAACCGTGACGGTCTTCGTCGTTTGGCCTGGGTTGAACGTCAAGGTGCCGGACGTACTCGCGTAGTCACTTGGCTCCGCGGCCGTGCCGTTTGCCGTTGCGTAGTCCACAGTCACGGTACGACCGCTGGCAACCGAGAGGCTCACAGTGAAAGAGGCGGCGGTGGTTCCAGAGTACCCTTCGTTCAACGACACGTCGTCGATCGAAAGGCTGGGCAGCGGATCGTTGTCCGCAATCGTGCCCAGCCCTTGGTTGTCCGTAATGAACGAGTTAGTCGGATTGCTGAGGTTGACGAAAAACGTCTCATCGTCTTCGTCGATCGTATCCGCGTTGACAGTCACAGTAATGGTCTTGTCGATCTCGCCGGGGTCGAAGGTCAACGTGCCGGAGCTGGTCGAGTAGTCGTTGCCCGCGGTGGCCGTGCCGGCGGCCGTGGCATAACCGACGGTCACCGTTTGGCCGCTGGCGGCTGACAGGGTCACGGTGAACGTGGCGCTGGCGGTGCCGCTGTCACCCTCGGTGACCGATACGTCGTTGATCGAGAGGCTGGGGACTCCGTCATCGTTGATAATCGTGCCCTGGCCTTGGTCGTCGGTGAAGGTGGCGTTACCCGGGCTGCTCAACGTGACCGTGAACGTCTCGTTTGCCTCATTCGTCGTGTCGCCCTGGACCGTCACGGCGACGGTCTTCGAGGTTTGGCCCGGATCGAATGTCAACAACCCGCTGGAGCTGGAGTAGTCGCCGGGGTTCACCGCCGTGCCGTCGGCGGTCGCGTAGTTGACCGTCACCGTCTTGCCACTCGGCGCCGACAGCGTCACGGTAAAAGTGGCCGTCGCGGTGCCGCTGTCGCCCTCGTTCACCTGAACGTCGTCGATCGACAGGCTAGGCTCCACGTCGTCATCTATGATGGTGCCCACGCCCTGGCCGTCGGCAACGACCGCGTTGGATGGACCCGTGAGATTGACGACGAACGTCTCATTCACTTCATCGAGCGAGTCGGCCTGCACCACCACGGTGATGGTCTTGCTCTTTTGACCGGGATCGAAGGTCAACGTGCCGGCGATGCTGGTGTAGTCGGTGCCCGCCACCGCGTTGCCGTCGGCCGTCGCATAGTTCACGGTCATCGTTTGAACGTTGGTGAAGTTCGCGGTGACGGTAAAGGTGGCGTTGACCGTGCCACTGTCCCCCTCGCTCACGCTCACGTCGCCGATCGAAAACTGCGGCTTCATGCCGATCGCAAAGAGCTTTCCGATCTGGATGCCGTAGACCGTTCCGTCCATGCCGATGACCGTTGGGGTGTACGGCTGGCCGATGCCGTTCGACAGTTGCACTACCTCAGAAAGCGTGTTGCTGGTCAGGTCCCAGCGATAGAATTTTCCGTCGGCACTGTTGGTCATGATGCTTTTGGTTACCGGGTCCGCCGCGGCCGAGTTGATGCACCACTCCCGCACCGCCGTGGACACGTTGGGATAATCCCAGTCATGCGTCGGTCCGACTTGCGTCATGATCGCCTTCATCACCAAGAGGCCGTTCGACGAGCTGTGCGATTCGACCATCGTGTCGTTGGGGTCGAGGATGGCGACCAGGTTCTGGCCGTTGCCCCCGTCGGTGATGCCGTAGTAGTTGTTGTACTTGGTGAAAACCAGGTAATCGGACGAGCCGGTGTACGACGGGACCATGGCGCGGGGCACCAGGGTCGCAGTCGTGTCCCAGCCGAATCCACCGGGCGTAAACTGCTGCGACAGGTCGGCGGAAAACTGCAGCATCCAGCCGCGTGAGCCGTTGTAAGGGTTGCCGAAGACACCCAAGAACACACGACCATCCGGCGCCACCATGGGTGAGGCCGTGCTGTCGTTCAACACGCCGGCATTATTGGCCCCGCTGCTGCGCGGGTCTTTCAGAAAGACTTTGTATCTGGTGGCGAGCGTGGCCGGGTTCAAGCCGACCAGATAACCGTAGTAGCTGGTCGTGTTGCTCTTCACCGTGATGTACAGAGTCTGTTCGTCGTTGCTGAGAGCGGGTGCGACGTTGTGCGGCACTTGGCCAATACTCGAATCAGCCGCGGCGGTGCTGGCCGATACCCAACTGCCCGTGCCGTCGGCCCCGATGCGGGCGATGCCGCTCGACAGGCCGGCCGTGCTCGTCCCAACGATCCGGAATCCAAAGTAGATATTCCCCTGACTGTCCGCCGTGATGGGCGTGTTGATTCGAACGGAAGTATCGAGGTTGCCCGTGTAGAATCTCAGCGTCCCTCGGCTGCCCGTGCTGGAGTCCACACTGTCCCGGTAATACACCTGTCCGGCGGCGCCCGCAAAGTACAGCCGACCGTTTGACCCCAGAGTGGGCTGATACGCCGGGACCCAGTTGTACGTCGGCAGAACGTAGTCAGACGTTTCGATCCACAGCAGCGTTCCGTCATTGCCGCTGCGAGCCTCGACCTGGAAATCGCCCGTCGTGGTAGTCTTGTGCGGATAGATGACGGTATTGGCGGCGCTGATCAAAGGCGAGCCGTAATGGGCCGCCTTGGTCGTCGAGTAGTCGTCTACAATGGCTTCCCAATGTCGGGCTTCAAGTGGCTGAGCGGCCGCCGAGGAGAGTCCCGTGTGCTGATTGTCGTGAGCGAAACTGCTCCAGGACAGAAGCAACCGATCCTCGAGCTGTTCGACACGTGGGAGATTCTTGTGACTTCTTCGACGGGTTCGGAGACTTGTCGTCGGGCTGAATTCCTGTCGTCGCTTGGAACGGATCGCCGCGCGAATGCGATACATGTCCAGCATCGTGTTTCTTCCTGGTTGTGTATGGATGCTAGGTGTGAAACGTGAAATGAGAATCTAACAGCGGGTAGGGGCTAAAACAAGTATCGACTGTGCCTGGCCGGGGATTCGGGCGA
>Ga0247727_10007301_pt1 | contig 21126 bp, 23 predicted proteins | sample WisWelCaveWW1625_FD_202498 | JGI IMG/M metagenome (GOLD analysis project Ga0247727, IMG submission 202498) | Biofilm microbial communities from Wishing Well Cave, Virginia, United States - WW16-25 | ecosystem: Environmental > Aquatic > Deep subsurface > Groundwater > Cave microbial mat | place... | reverse complement strand
GCAATTCAAGCCTATATTGAAAATCACAATCAAAATCCACATGTCTTCGTGTGGACAGCATCCGTACAACGCATTATCGAAAAAATCGCCAAAAGTAAAGAAGCGTTAGGGACACTACACTAGCGCATTCCGGAGGTCATGCGCCTCTGCTCGATGCGCCACCACGCGCGTGCCCATGATGAAGCTCCAGTCCTCGGGCAGCTCGTGCGAGCTTTGTAGCTTGTTGAGGAGGCTCTCACTGACGAGCATGGCGTTCTTGAGGTGTTTGTGCTTGGTTTGATCGTGCGGGTCGATCAAATCCAAAAGCGGCCGAACATACAACCGCAAACGTTTATTCGCATCAAGATGAGCGAAAGGAAAAAGCGATGACAAACGAAACTTTGATTCCTTCAATTATTTGGCATACGTCTCTAACTCATCGCGCGCGAGCCAGCCGTGACACAAGGCGGAGAACAGCGTGTCGCTGTGCCCGAGCAAGCTAGCGGTTTCGAGTCCCATGCCGAATCTGCCCAAACGCCATGGACCGCGCGGCTTGAGGTAGAAAGCGGTAAATTCATGCGAAGTCAAATTCATGATCCTGCTCCGCTCTTTTGAGGTGAGGCCGCAATCTGCGTTTCCAATTTTCCCATCAACCATGTTCCTAGTGCGCTTTCATCGGCGAGCAGCTTGTCAATTGCGTGAATGGCTTCGTCGTCACTAGTCTCGTATTTCTTTGGTGCCTCATCGGCAGCAAAGGTTTTGGCTTTGGTGCGTGTGAGTGTGATGGACTTGAACAGCACTTGTCCATAACCACGCGAGCCGCTACCGCCGAGGAAATCCTGTTCGAGCAGACGCATGCTTTGGCAAAAGTTGAGAAAGTGCTTGCCGTCGTTTCGATCGTGAAAGTTGAAGACGGCTTCAAAGTCAAAGCTCGCGCCTGCGGGGACGCGCTCTTGTGTGCGTGGCACGGCGCGGGAAGTGAGGCGGTCAATCGCGACTTCGGTTTTTAGCTCGCTGAATTCGCTTTCAAGATTTTGGAAGCGCGGATCTTTCCGCGTGGTCTCGCTCAAGGCCGCGTCGCGCACGATGATCCGCGTTGGCGCGCCTTTGGGAAATTGCGTGCCTTCCGGATCGTCGGCGGATACGCCGAAAATTGGGCACACCGGGCAGTCGTCATAGTCGCTTTGTTTTTCGCAAACGTGAATCCGAATCCGCTGAACCGCCTTGTTTTGCGGCCGGGCGTGCGCCTTCTCAAAAAGGGAGCGCAGCTTGCCTTTCAGGGAGGAGCCGGGAACATAAGGCTCGGTGGTAATTGGGTTGCGAATGATGGCGTTGATGGTGCCGACGGAAATGCCGGTATCGGAAGCGCCGATGCGCAAACCGGATTTGAGCAGAAGCTCGGCCATGATTTTCACGCGCCCGAGCAGGTGGATACGATCATTCATAGCATTCATGAGAGGGTCCTTTGCAAAGAAACTAAGAGATTTTGAAAGTGAGATCAAGCAAACGATCACGCCGGTTGCGCTCAATGTTTGCCGCTGGGTTTGTAATGATACGCCACGATAGCTTCGAGATAATCCGCAAAATTTTTGAAACGGGTTCGATATACCTCGTCGTCCGTGGTTTGCAAGGCATGGATACATTCGGCCAACTCGTCAGCCAAGGGCTTTAACTTATCGGCGCGCTGCTTGGCATAGTGCAAGCGCGGCAGCAGCATCTGAATTTGACGTCGCCTCTCTTTGTCACTAGGGTCGCTGCTGCTCGCTACTCGCTTCACTGAAGCATAAACATTGCGGATTTGAGTGTTGGTCACGTTGCGTAGCTCGGGGTCTGAGCCCCCCATCCTACTAGCTAGGTTTGAGGCCATTTCGATCAACACATCGATCTTGTCTTGTTGAATGATTTCCTGGATGTGTTGAGGAATCTTGGGTTCGCGATCTGGATTAGGCATGTTTCATCTCCTCTGTGCGGGTGAGTAAATCCGCCCATTGCGCGGCAAGGTGCAGATATGTAATCAGGGCGGGGTGGTTTGTCGGTTCGAGCAGTTCTTTACGAATATTCGAAAGCGCGTCTTTCAGTCCGGGTTCAGCGTCGGCAATGGCTTGTTGCAAAGCATAACTCGCGCGCCAAGACCATTTTCCTTGCAGCCAGCCACGGCTGCTTTCGAGTTTTTCTTGTTGCTCGGCCTCGGCGTTTTTCCAAGACGCTACCAGGTCGCTTTCATATTGCTGCGCCAGCCAGCGCAAACGCTGCAAAAATGCTCGCGCCAGGGCGTTAGCAGGCGGCAAAGTGAGCAGTCTGAAAAGATCGTTGCCAAAAGCTTGTGCTTGCGCGAAACTCTCCCAGTGTAATGTTTTGCCCAGAAACGAAACGGCGTCGCCTTCGCGCCAACGCACAAGTGTTTCAGCTTTGTGCGTCAGCTTTTTGTTGTCTTTAAGATCGTCGTCGGCATACGCGTCCAATTGGTACAATGGGAAAAACTGTTTTTCGATGACGAGCGCCGCGGAAAGATGGAATTCTGGCAAACGTTGGAATTCTTCGGAATGAAGCGGGTTGCCGGTGGCGGTAAAACGCGCGTAGCCGTTGTTGATCGCGAGCGCGAGCGCAGGCAAAACGCGCCACGGCGCGACGATAAGCACGTCGTCACCGCCGGCAAACAAGCAATAAGCGCAACGCGCCGTTTCCGGAACGTCTTCGCGGTCGCGTAACACTTCTTGCGCGCTTGCTTTGCAAAAGTGATTGATCCAGCCTTCGAAGAAAAAGCCGGTGGACTCGTTCAAGCTAAGCAGTTCGCCCAAGGTTGCGCACGCTTCGAAACGCTCGCCCATGCCGTCGCCATCCATGCGCAACACGCCATAAAACGTTGAGCCGATTTTTCCCGTGCCATTCGGCCGTGAAAGCAAAGCATCATCGCAAAACTTTTCCGTGTCTCGCACGCTTGTTTGCCCGCCCTCTTCTTGAGTGAAGGGCGTTGCCAATCCCACAAAACGAAATCCCAGAGTCGTTGTCGAAGCAACACTTTTGCCCAAGAGTTCCTTGTAATCCATTTGTTGCTCAGTATGCTTTCGTTTCCAACCGGGATTTAACAAAAGCACTTCGCCCTCAACCAACGCGGTAAAGTCTGAGATAGAATACATTCAAAGCCCAAGTAGCCGAGGCATTCTCGCCAAGTGGGGGCATTCGTATAACTCCCATCGTTCTTGTTATTTGCGGCTTCCTTCGGCTGCCAAGAGCTTTCGACAAAGTGCTTTGTTACATCGGGCCGAAATGCAGACAAAGACATCGTAGCCGGTAATGAATTCTTCAAGTAAAGGAATTGTGCGCGCGCGATTTCCTGCGCCAACCCGTGCCTACCGGAAGCCGTCCATCCGAAGTATAGACATTGTGAGCAGCGCGGCACTTTGTCTTTATCTTCCGGAGCGCGATTGGCGATAATCTCGGGTTCAGTCAATTCTACGCCACACCAGTTGCATTCCGCCGGGTGATGGCCGTTGTGTTTCGTAAAGAGTTGCTGAAAATTGAATTCAGCGGTTGCGCCCGTGGGATTGTCGAGCAGATGTCGCAGCAGGCGATGCTTGGAACGACTCGTAGCAGCTTGCAGTTGTGCGCTGTGCATTTGATAAGCGGTTTTCTTTTTATCGTTGTAAGCGCGATCAAAAAACTCAGCTAGTGGAACGACACGCGAAGCGGATTGCAATGACAAAGCCGGTCCATGCAAAAAGAGCAAGCGACGACTAAGTTCAGTCAGCAACGGATTCAGCTTCGTCTCATCCGCCGGCAGCACAAGCAAAAATCGACTCGCCCCCTCGAAGAGCAGATTGCACAGGGGCAAATTGAATTCGCGCAAGATGGCACGCGCCAGCACTTGCGAAAGCATCTGAACGTAAAACGACCGCGCCCGCATGTTCTTCGCTGCTTGCTTGGCGGTTTTCACGCGCATGAATTCGTCCAGCCCGGCGATGTCACCGGAGAAGAGTAACACTTCATTTTTGTGGGAGTTTTCTGTTTGCTCACCTGCCACTTGTTTCGTCGCAAACGTTGCCGCCGCCAACACTTTCCAATATGTCGCCACCGAAAGCGTCGGGTGATCTTTTGCGCCGAGCGCTACGCGGCTGCCAAAGTAGCTCATCATGTAGCCGAAAGTGCCGAAGCGGCCGGTGGCGTCCTTGGGCAGTTGCTCGAAAACTTGCCAGGCCTCGTCAAAAGCTTGCTGAAATTCGTTCTCGGCCGTGGGATTTTCCAAGGCTGACAACGACAACGCTGTGATGGGCAAGCGCGTGAGCGAGGTTGCCTCCGGCTCCGTCAACGCCTGAAAAATGAGCTGCACACGATTTTCTTTTTCCGGCTGATCGCAAGCAATATCAATTTTGAGTGCGTCGTAAGCTCCGTGGACGAGGGGCGGCAGGTCGGGCAATTCAAATTTTGTTTCGGGTGTGCGCAAGCGATGGCGCAACAACCATAGTCCGAAATCAATCAGCGCGTTTTGTAGGCCTTCACGCGTCAACTTTTCTTCATGCGCGTTCATGATTGAACCTTTCGATCAATTTATAAATGAGAAGCGTCAAAGGCACGGGCAATAGTATGACAATGCCAAGTTGGACCAACTCGCGCCATGGCGAGGCGGGTATTAATTTCAGCCAGTCTTTGATGAAATCAAGTTGCAATAAACTCGACAAAAAACCGCCCACCGCAATCGGCACCAATCCCCATTGCAACAACGCCAGACTTCTTGCCAACCTGCTCTGTTGCACGGTTTCGAGGTACTCATCGTATTCGGAAAGTTTTTTGCTCAACTCTTCGTACTGTCGCTCCAGTTGCAGCGTCTGCCGCCCAAGTTGAAAAAGCTCAGAAGGCTGAATTTCATAACTGATGCGCGACGACCAAATGCTGTTGCTGAACGTGAGCAATTCTCGGCGCAAGCTTGCCGCTTCGAGGCCGAGCTTTTTGCCAGAAAGATTCTTTGCTTCTAAGCGAGCGAGGCGACTACTAAGGTCTTGTAGAAACGTCATCTCGGCGAGCAGGATGATGTAAATGACATGATAACGCGACTCAAAGTTTCGCGTGAGACTATCTGCGGCCAAACGATCGCCGTCAAACGGCTCGAGGAACATGCTGAACGCGTATGGCACAAACGCGAAAAATTGTTTCTGTTCCTCCCACCAAAGATAAGTATTTTGGACTAGGCACTGGGCGACCACTTTTTTGCAGGCACCGGGTCTTTGTAATCTTTTGGATTATCCGGGTTGGAGGGAATATCAATATTGATAATATGAAAGCGATCCTCGGGAGTAAGTTCTGCGTTCACCTGGTAAAAAAGCGATACGAATAACTTGGCAAAATTGCCGAAGACGATATCATCTTCTGTTGGCGCTCGGCCTACGGCCAACTTGAAGACACGCGCCACCAAGTCAAACCCCCAGGTGACTTGGTTGCGATCATTGAATTCAAGTTGCCGGCTTTCCTCGGTCAACTCCACCGTCAGCAGGCGCGGCTTCTCTTGCAGTCCTTGAAACTGGCGAAGCTTGCAAACGCGAAAAGCCTCGACGAAGCGCATGACGCGATCCAGTCGCGGCACCGGGGTCTTAGTAAACTCCACACGCAGTGCGACGAGTACTACATGAGCGGAGAGCACATAAATCACCGGTGTGATCTCGACCGGCAGCTCATGCTCGATAGTCTTTGCGCGCAACGGTTCCGGCGGCGTGAAAATACCGGCGCGAAAAAGCTGATAGACCTCGTGCTCGAAGTAGATGTCCGTCGGCGGCTTGGGATTGAGGCCGTCAACGGCTTGATAGCCTTTCACATGCAATCTAGCTATAATCTGTTCGGCATTTTCTTTCATCCGAAAACAGTGAATGAAGAAAACCACCGCGTGTTCAACTTCAGTTTGATGGAGTTTGTTTGGCGTTTGGTTGTTCATGTGTGCCACCTCTGTGCTTGAAGTCTTTTCACCGCATGCCGACAAAGATATGGGCAAAACGCCGGGGCGTAATCGTGACGAATAGCAGGCGAGAATGAATGGTGTGTAAACAATGACAGGAAAGGTACTTTATACTTGCACATCTGGCATTTCCCTCCTCGGCGCCCGTACTCAAAAAAAGAATACGCACTTCCTATTGCCACTGACAGCAAGAAATATGAAACCGATGGTGGATATCTATAATATGAGGCGGTAAGAAATAAACAGACGCATGATAGCAAAAGAGATGGTTGAAATCAAGAGTTTTCTGACAATGAGAGGTACTGCGGGTAGGAAGGAAGCTGTGTCGGAGAAAAATGCGCGATGCTCACTGACGCAAAAAAGGATTATTCAACCTTTCAAAGCCAATCGTCGTCGTCTCGCCGTGGCCAGGCAAAACGCGAACCGAATCCGGAAGAGTCAAAAGTTTCTCCCTAATACTCCTGATAAGGACATCAAACGATCCCCCGGGCAAATCGGTGCGACCGATGGCGCCTTGAAATAAAACATCTCCGACGATAGCGTGGCCTTCGCCAATAAGTGAAATCGCGCCCGGCGAGTGGCCAGGCGTGTGGCGAACGGTCAATTCCACTTCGCCGAAACGTATGACCTCGCCTTCTTTGAGATAGCCATCGACTTTGGGAATCGTCCCGACGCTGAGGCCGAACATCGCTGCTTGCTGCGGAACTCGTTGCAAGATCGGCTCATCGTCGCGGTGCAGGTAGAGCGGAATCTGCAGCCGGGTTTGCGCTTCGTGCGCATGCAAAACATGATCGATGTGCGCATGGGTGATAATGATGCGCTCGAGCTTGACGCCATGCGCAGCCACGCGCTCGAGAATCGCGTCGATTTCATCGCCCGGATCGATGAGAATTCCGGCTTTGGTTTTTTCACACCAAACGACGTAGGCGTTCATGCCGAATGCGCCGACGGCGAGGCTGTCCCATTTCATGCCCATGCGTTTTTCGCCTTCATCAGATAATCTTTCATTCTTTCAACGATTTCATAGCTGACGCGGTGGTCGCCAATCTTCTCAAAGGCTTTTCGCCCGCCATGAAAATCAGAGCCGCCGGTCGTCAACAAACCGTGCGCCTGCGCCATCGCCGTGTAATGCAACCGGCGAGCATCGCCGTGTTTCGGGTGTACCGTTTCAATCGCATCGATGCCGGCGTGAACCATTTCGAGAACGATCTCATCGGGAACGTCGAGGCCGGGATGGGCGATGGCGGCAAGTCCGCCGGCGCCGTGCAACAGCTTTATGGCCTCTGCGGCAGCGAGCTTTTTCTTGGGCACGTAGGCCGGCCGTCCATCGGCAAGATATTGATTGAAAGCGTCGTAATAGTTTTCGACGAATCCGGCCTCGACCATGGCGTCGGCAATATGCGGGCGACCGACGCTGCCTGCTCCGGCTTTGATTAAAACGCTTTCTTTTGAAAGCGGCTTGCCCATAGCCTCGAGTTTAGCGAGAATTCTATCAAGCCGGAGCCGGCGTTCCTGCTGAAAATCTTTGACGAAGGCGATCAACTTGGGATTGTGGTGATCGACAAAATAACCAAGGACGTGCACGTCGATTCCTTTGTGCGTGACACTCAGCTCTACGCCGCTGACGATCTCAACGTCGAAAGCCTTTGCCGCGTTCAATGCGGCATCGATCCCGCTGATCTCATCATGATCGGTGATGGCGATGGCTCGAAGGTTGGCGGCTTTGGCTTGCGATACAACCTCGGATGGCGACAGCAGTCCGTCGGAATACGTCGTGTGGGTGTGCAAGTCTGCCCATGCTCTCTCCGCTGCCGCAGAATGCGACGAGGTCGGCGGCTTCACCTGAAGTTGATCGCTCATGGGGAAGGTCAAATCCTCGGCAGGGTGACGCCTTGCTGCGCTTGGTATTTGCCTTTTTTATCTGCGTACGAAACCATGCACTGCTCGTCGCTTTCGAAGAAAAGAATTTGGGCGATGCCCTCGTTGGCGTAGATACGCGCCGGCAACGGCGTGGTATTGGAAATCTCCAATGTCACGTGCCCCTCCCATCCCGGCTCCAGCGGCGTCACGTTGGTGATGATGCCGCAACGCGCATACGTCGATTTGCCGACGCAGATGGTCATGATGTTGCGGGGAATTTTGAAGTACTCAACCGTGCGCCCCAAAGCGAAGCTGTTGGGTGGAATAATGCAAACCTCGCCGCGAAAGTCGACGAAGGATTTGGGGTCGAAATGTTTCGGATCGACGACGCTGTTAAACACATTTGTAAAAATTTTGAATTCGTCGGCGATACGAACGTCGTAGCCGTAGGACGACACCCCATAAGAAATGACATTGTCGCGTTTTTGTTTTTCTTCAAACGGCGTAATCATGCCGTGGTTAAGCGCCATTTCTTTTATCCAACGATCAGCTTTGATGCTCATGCTTTAGCTCCAATCCATCGAATAGATTCAAAATTTTTATCCCATTAAAAACGCGAAATGACGCGAAAGGAACGTTTTTTCTTTTGTGTTTTTAGCGTGCTTCGCGCGTGAACCTGGATAACTTCCATCTACTCCGTTGTCTTCAACGCTGCATGTATTTCCGCCGGCATCGCCACTTTCGACACCCAGATGCTCACTTCATAAAGGACCATTAGAGGCACCGCCAACAAGACTTGCGTGAAGGCATCGACGGTCGGCGTGAGAATGGCGGCGACGACGAAAATGGTGACGATGCCGTAGCGTCTTTTTTGCCGAAGAAATTCCGGTGTGAGAATGCCAAGCCGTGATAAGAGATAGGAAATCACCGGCATTTCGAACAGCAGGCCGAACACCAATAATATCGTCGTGACGAAGCCGAAGTACTCTTCGATGGTGATCATCGCAACGAGATCAGCGGTTTGAAAGCTGAGCAAGAAGCTGAGCCCATAAGGCAGGACAACGAAATAACAAAACGCTGCGCCGGCGAGAAAGCAGAGCGTCGCCGAGGCCGTGAAGCGCGGCACCACCGTCCGTTCTTTGATCAACAAGCCCGGGGCAACGAACTTCCAGAGCTGGTAAAAAATAACCGGCAGAGCAAAGACAATTCCGCCGGTCAAGGCCAGTTTGATGTAAATCATGAAGCCGGCCGTCGGGCCGAGAAAAACCAATCGCGAATCCTGTGTACCGCCTGGGTTGGGATTGGTCTCTGCTAACATCTGCAACGCATGTTGGTAGGGACGGACGAGAAAATCAAAAATCTCTTGAATAAAATAAAAACACAATGCGCCACCGATCACGACTGCTATGATGGATTTTAAAAGTCGCCACCGCAGCTCTTCAAGATGGTCTAAAAACGGCATCTCCTTTTCTGTGGATGAGGATTTCTTCGGCACAGTCATGGCTGCTCGGCGCTACACATGTGCTCCGCCATTTTTCTGCATCAGTGGCTCTTATCCAATCCCCTCAGCTCGTTGATGAACTCTTCCTTCGCCTGGAAATTTCGATAGACCGAAGCAAAACGAACATAAGCCACTTCATCGGTCTCGCGAAGAAAGGTCATCACCAATTCGCCGACCTGCCGGGAATGCACTTCTTCGCGGCCGCCGTCCCGAAGGCTGGTTTCAACGCGATCGACCATTTCTTGGACGACCTGCACCGGCACCGGACGCTTGATGCACGCCAGTTGGATGCCGCGCAAAATCTTTTCACGGTCAAATGGCTCTCGACGCCCGTCGTCTTTGATGACGATGAGTGGAGATTCTTCGACATATTCTTTCGTTGTAAATCGCCGGCGGCACTCCAAACATTCGCGGCGGCGGCGCACGACCCTTCCCTCATTGCTCGAGCGCGAATCGATCACTTTGCTATCATCAAAATTGCAAAAAGGACAGCGCATAACCCTTCCTCCACGATGGAAATAAAACGTAGCCTACAACCCGCCTCACAGCTCACAAAAGCCAGACAGCAATCAAACCGCTCATCTTGCATGCAAGATCAAACAGCAGACATCTCATATAATGGGAAGCGATTGCACAAATCGAGCACTTGCTCGCGCACACGCTCGATAACCAGATCGTTATGAATGTCGGTCAAGATTTTGTCCATGAGGAAAGCCACCTCGCGCATTTCATCTTCTTTCATGCCGCGCGTGGTCAGCGCCGGCGTGCCGATACGGATGCCGCTGGTCACGGTCGGCGGCTGGGGATCGTCCGGCACCATGTTTTTGTTGACGGTGATACCGGCGTTCTCCAGCGCTTCTTCACACTCTTTCCCGGTCAAATTGCGATTGCGCAAATCGACAAGCATGAGGTGGTTGTCCGTGCCGCCGGAGACGATGTCATAACCCAGGTCGATGAGTTTCTGGGCGAGTGCTTGAGCATTAAGAATCACTTGCTTCGAGTAATCGACGAACGAAGACTCCAAAGCTTCCTTAAACGCTACGGCTTTGGCGGCGATCACGTGCATCAACGGGCCGCCTTGAAAGCCGGGGAAGATGTTTGAATCGATAATCTCCGACCATTTCTTCTTGCGGCCTTTTGTGGTTACCAGTCCGAGATCATTGTCGTCATCATGGCCGATGAGAATCATGCCGCCGCGAGGGCCGCGCAACGTTTTGTGCGTCGTCGTGGTCACCGCGTGACAATGCGGCAGCGGGCTTTTGAGCAAATCGCTGGCAATCAGCCCCGCGGGATGGGCGATGTCGGCGACAACTTTTGCGCCCACTTCGTCGGCAATCTCGCGGAAGAAACGATAGTCAAACTCGCGCGAGTAGGCGCTGGCGCCGACGATGATCATTTTCGGTTTTTCACGCCGGGCGACGTCGCGTACCTGATCGATATCGACGCGGCCGGTTTTCACGTTGACGCCATAAAAGGCCATTCTAAACAATCGCCCGGAAAAATTTACCGGGCTGCCGTGCGTCAAGTGTCCGCCGTGCGCGAGATTCATCCCCATCACCGTGTCACCCGGTTTCACAAAGGCGAAATAGGCGGCGATGTTGGCCTGGCTGCCGGAGTGCGGCTGCACATTGGCATAGTCGGCATTGAAGAGTTGTTTGGCGCGATCGCGCGCCAAGTTTTCAACGACATCCACAAACTCGCAGCCGCCGTAATATCTTTTTCCCGGATAGCCTTCGGCATATTTGTTGGTCATCGGCTGGCCAAGCGCCTCCAGAACCGCGCGGCTGACATGATTTTCCGAGGCGATCAGCTCGAGCGTTTGATTCTGCCGTCGAATCTCATCTTGAACGGCCTCATATACCTTCGGATCGGTCTCGGCAAGCCGGCTAACAACGACGGCTTTCTTACGACTTCGCGCCACTTTTATTCCTCATTTGTAAATCCAACGATAACATTCACCATCAGGGCGATCCTGATTTTTATTCATAAAATAATCTTTGGCCGACGGCAGCATCGACTGGAGCGACTTCATTCGCCGGTTTGCTTCGTTTTGAGAATTCGCATCATGCCCTGCTTTCTCATACTGCTCATAAGCCAAACGAAATACGAGTTTTTTTGAAAAATCGCTAGCGGTCTCACAATCGCGCGCCGCCTTCTCATATATTTCTCCGAGCACAATATAGGTCAATCCATTCTTATCGTCAACAGTCAAGGCCCGGTGCGCGTACCGTCGAGCCGCCTCCCATTCTTTAAGCCCGGCATGGCAGCGCGCCAACATCGCCAAGGCTTCAGGGTGCTGCGGATTGCCGGCAAGGATAACGTTGAATTGAACCGTCGCCTCCTGAAACCTGTGCAGGGCAAGGTACGCGCTGCCCAAATACTCGCGTGCGTATGAATCATCAGGCATCAGTTCGACATACAGCCCGAGCATTTCGGCGGATACCGCATAGTCGAGACGATGAAAATACACCTTGCTCAGCGCCAGCAACGTGGGTGGGTCATTCGGGTTTTGTTGCAGACGGAGTTTTAGCTGTTGCACATCCTCGTTGGCGCGGTGATTTCCGGACGGATACAACATCGATAGGCGGTGGCGAATTTCCAAATCTTCAGGAGCCAAGGCTTGCACCTTCTCCAACGCTTCGATGGCGCGTATCGTGTCGGCGGTGGCGAGGAAGAGTTCGCACAATTTCCTAAAGTCATCTTCTTCCGCCGTGTTCATCTCTACCAGTTTTTGATAATGGGCGATGGCTTCATCTTTGCGATCTTGCGAGACGAGCAAATCGGCCAGCCCTCTGTAAAGATTCGAATTGTCTGGATGGGTTCGAATCCCATGCTCATAAACCAGAAACGCACTGTCGGGCTTGCCCAGCTCGAGATAGGCATTGGCGAGGAAGGAGTAAACGTCGATGAAGGCTTTTGTCGTATCCATCTCCACCACTCGCCAAAAAAAATGCGGAACGTCCTGGTACCGCCGATTCTTGTAATTCTCGAAGCCGAAACTCCAATTGCGCTTCAACTCGATTTGATAGACGCTTTGACTTCCTTCATTCTTTGGAGGCGGCGCAAGCTCCTGTTCGCTCGCGCTTTTTTTCCGGCTGCTGCCACAGCCAAATAGCAGAATCACCACGGCCCAAACCCTGGGCTCGGACAATAATCTCAGATAAGAGCCAGCCTTTTGCACGGGCAAAAACTCAGACGCCCTCCGTATCACTTCAGATCATCCTATGTTTCAAAAATGCCTTTTGGTTATGGACTATTTCTTGCAAACCATCTCTCAGCGCCGTTGATCGAAAAAGAAAGCCGCATGATCGACTCCGCCGCGATGTTGCTATCCAAATTCCCCCGCTTTCCAAATTCAAATGCCATGTCAATGCGTCCGGTGCCGCGGCGGAAGGGAAAACCAAAACCACTGGTCACCACCCATTCTGAGATGGAGTGGCCAACCGGGTCTTCATACGGAAGCTTGCTAAAAGTTGCGCCGGCGCGGTAGGAGATTCGCTTCAAGTAACCGTCGATAAGATTACGGCTTGGCGTGAATTCAAACCCGAGTGCGATGTCCCGGCTGTTTCCCAACGCGGCACCGAGGTCAAGGTCATCCGGAACACTGCCCCAACGCTGCATGCGATACTCAGCCGCGAGTTGCCATTTACTGCCGGCGCGATAGCCGGCGCCGAGGCCAAACCATAACGGCAATCGAGCAGTTGCTCTGATCGTCTCCGATTTAGCGCCGAAGACATACTCGACCTCTGTTTCAACGTCGAGATCGATAGGAGGGCGAACAGCCACGCCAAGCTGCCACCGCGGATGAACCCATTGCGCCCCGGCGTGGTATCCGACGCCGCGAAAGTAGGCGCCCGTGCGATCTTCCGTTGGCGTCAAGCTGCCGTTCGAAAAGTTTACGCGCCATGTGCGCTGAATTCTGCCAAAGTAAAAATCCGCGACCAGACCATAACGCAACGCGCTTTGCGATGCGGCGCCGCCGATGCTTCCCGAAAAGGCAAGATACGCCACGTCGATGCCGCCGTTCCCGCTGTAAATTTCCTCATGTGTGCCGTTTGCATCCGAGCCGGATTGATTTAACGTAAAGCCAGCTCGGCTATACGGATGAAACCCGATCGCGACGGCGTAACCGCGTTTCACCGGCAGCGCCAAGCTTATGCCGTTGAAGTTGGCCTCGCGAAATCTTCCACGGCCCGAGGTTAATTCCACGTTTGCGGATGCAATGCTAAACTGCGTTTGCAATCGCGCGAACTGGATGCTTGCCAAGGCTGCGGGGTTCAGAAGATCAATCGCCAGGCCGTCGGCCATGGCGAGACTGGTATTCCCCATGCCGCTCGCCCTCACCCCGGCGCGCAAATGTATGCTGCCCACGCCGATACGCGAGTATAATGAATTTGCCGACGCCGGCGCACATGAATACAAGAGGCCGATCGCAATAAAAAGATGAAAATATTTTCTGCTCATTGGATTCTCGGAGGCAAAGTATAATCAATTTTAAGCTTCGGTGCAAGAGCGGGGTTGCTTTCTTTCGACTCGATCGCAAGCTGCTGTAAATCGATATCCGGAGAATTTGCTTCCAAAACGACGCCAAAATTTTTCAGGCGATTCGGATCATCGGCGGCGCGCAGCCAGCTTTGCATGATAGCTCGAATCTCAAAGACGACGTTCGCCGTGCTATCGCTGACGACAATCCCGTCGATCTGGAAAGTCGAGTCTTTCGTTGCCGTGAGCGGATCGATGGAATTTTTTCCAATGTTCATCAAGCGCAAAGCCATTTGATCCGAAGTCAGATGCGTATTGGCGAGATCGACGGTGAGAATCAACTGCGCGCGATTGACTGTCGCTTCCGGCGGAAAGCTCGTCAGATCAAATTTGAGTAGTGAATTGAAGTCGGTTCCATGTGTGATGTAGAGCGGTCCGACCGGCGGCGGCAGCAGTACCTTGAAAATAAATGCGTCACTCGCTGCGCTGACGTCCTTCGTCGAGTCGACATTATTATTTGTGTAGGCGAGTCGCAAAATCGGTTGGCCAAGGGCACTGTTGCGAGAGTGAAACTGTTTGGCAAATGTTGCGCTCGGGGCTTGCACTAAAACGCCATAATTGGGAGTTGTGCCGCCAATCCATCCGCTGACCAACGCGTTATCCAGCGCAACAAAGACGCTATCACTGTCCTTCGCAGCGACCATCTGCCTGCCGATGATCGCCGGATCAAACGCATCGTTGAAATTATCATTCGTGACCGTCGTGTCCTGCCAGTCGCTCGTCACGCGATGCGCCGTCGCTTCGAAGTCTGGGGCGTCGCCAAGAAAATGATGCGTCGGCAGAATCAAGCTGGCAGAACGAACGGTAGCGCCAGCAGGGAAAGAAGAAAAGCGGATGAGAATTTTACTCTCGGTATTGTTGAACGCCCCCAATTGCAATAATGGACTGAGGCCGTTATTGATGATCTTTCCGGCCGTGCTGTCAACTTGGGGCTGCGGCACTTCGGCCTGCAGAATCAGCCCCACTTCATTGTTGCCGACCAAATCAAAACGGGAGGAAACCGGTGTGTCGTTGGTACATCCAAGAAAAACAAACAGACCGACAAAAGGCAGCAGCGGCTTGAGCGATTTCATTTTCTTCATGCGGTAAGACGATTCTCCGATGTTACTTTCTCATGAATTAATTGATGAGGTGATTGCCATTTTGGTAAATCACTTTTCCAGCTTTAAAGACTTTCTCCACTAAATTCACGCCGAAATGATAAGCGATCATATCGACGTTTTCAGCATTCCACAAAACTATATCGGCTTGCTTGCCGATTTCAATCGATCCAATCCGCTGTTCGAGCCCGATAGCACGCGCGGCATGCAATGTAGAAGCAACAAGCGCTTCAGCCGGCGTCATTCGCAATTTCAAGCACGCCAAGGTCATAATCATCGGCAGGCTTTCGGTCATGCACGTGCCGGGATTGAAATCCGTCGAAATCGCCACCGGCAGACCAGCAGAGATCATTTCTCTCGCAGCAGCGTAGCGCGGCGCATTGATGAAAAAATCCGCGCCGGGCAGCAGAACGGGTACGATGCCGGCCAGGAGCAACGCTTCGTACAACTTCGGCGGAGTATATTCGAGATGATCCGCAGAAATCGCACCGACCGAAATCGCTACTTCCGCTCCACCGTTGTTGCTCAGTTGGTCAGCGTGTATCTTTGGTCGCAATCCCAACTCTGCCGCAGTTTTGAGAATCCGTTCAGACTCGACCGCTGTAAAAACGTGTGACTCGCAAAACACGTCGGCGAACTGAGCACGTTTTTTTTCAGCCACGGCCGGCAACATCTCGTCGGTCAACAAATCAAGATATTTTTGCCGATTGGAGCGATGCTCTTCCGGAATCTGATGGCCGCCGAGAAACGTCGGCACGATTTCAACCGCATGTAATTCGTTCGCTTGCTCGATGACCTCAAGCTGGCGCATCTCGCTTTCAAAATTCAAACCATAGCCGCTTTTCGCTTCGATAGTCGTCGTGCCGTGCATCATAAAGCGATCGAGGCGTTGCAATAGCTTTTTGAGTAATATTTCCGGCGAGGTTTGTCGCAGATCTCTTACGCTGAAAAGAATACCACCACCGGCTGCGGCAATCTCCTGATATGTAGCGCCTTGCACACGTTTGACAAATTCATGCTCGCGGGTGCGATTAAAAACCGGATGCGTATGACAATCAACGAAGCCGGGGGTGAGCAAGTTCCCGTGACCGTCGATGCGTTCGACATCTTCGGGTGCAGCAGCGAGCACTTCTTTTTCTAAACCAATTCTTTCGATGAGGCCATTTTTAATGAGCAGCGCTGCGTTCGGCAAATCAAAAAGCGTCCAGTTCACCACGCCAGTTTTAGTCACCGGCGTTGTCAATCGCACGTTGTGAATGACTGTGGAGTTCATTCGTTTGCCAGATGTAACTTCGCAGTTTAACTTTCGGCCTTTGAAGTCGAGCAACAGCTTTCATGCGGCCGCCGAAACGGCCCTTTCTATTACTTCCGGCAAGTCGATGGCAATAAAGAAATCTGCCGGAAACAAGTAATCTTCACCTGATTCATCAATAATCCGAATAAGCCCATGCTTCGCAGCTTTGTCATCCGGCAAAACCTGATAGATTTTTCTCAACTCCAAAGATGCAAGATAACCTTGGTTTCTGATGCAAATCACAAATTGTGTTTGTGTATTTACTCGTTTCATAGCCTTTATTCATCCAGTAAACGTTTAGCTTTTATATCCCTTTTGCCGATGCCATGTGCTTCATACCAGTGAACTTCAGCCTTGCATATCGAACCATCGGGAAGACGTACCGAAGCAATACCCTTCAATTTCATCCAACGACCAATACCATATACTCTGCGAAGCCGTTTGATGTCATGAATTGAACTGCCAACTGCAATTTTTTCGATATTTGTGATTTTGCCTACTATTTCAACGTTCGTAAACAAGTTCTCCCCCACGTTGAATCATCCATTCTCCCCTCCGAAAGTAAATTCTACAAAATCTGCCTTGGGGATTTTTCAAGCAGTCACATCATCGGAATCTTAATTCGATGCGCTTTTGCATTTCGCTTCGCGCTTTCATATCCCGCATCCGCATGGCGCGCAATGCCAATGCCCGGATCATTTGTCAAAACCCGTTCTATGCGCAGCGCCGCTTCGGGTGTGCCATCAGCGACGATCACTTGGCCGGCGTGAATCGAGTTGCCAATGCCGACGCCGCCGCCATGATGAATCGAAACCCACGAGGCGCCGGAGGCGCAATTCAGCAGCGCATTCAACAGCGGCCAATCGGCAATCGCATCGGAGCCGTCGAGCATGGCTTCGGTCTCGCGATTGGGCGAGGCCACCGAGCCGGTATCGAGATGATCGCGGCCAATCACGATCGGCGCTTTGATTTTGCCTTTGGCGACGAGTTCATTGATTGCCAAACCAAATTGCGCTCGCTCGCCATAACCCAACCAACAAATACGCGCCGGCAAGCCTTGAAATTTAATGCGCTCTCCTGCCATGTTGATCCAGCGGCGCAACGATTCATTTTTTGGAAAAAGATCGAGCACAACGCGGTCAGTTACGCGAATGTCGTCCGGTTCACCGGACAACGCCGCCCAACGAAACGGGCCCTTGCCCTCGCAAAACAGCGGACGTATGTACGCAGGAACAAATCCGGGGAAATCAAAAGCATTCTCAACGCCAGCCTTTTTTGCCTGGCCGCGAATGTTGTTGCCGTAGTCAAACGCCACGGCGCCGCGCTGTTGCATTTCGAGCATGGCGCGAACGTGCGTTGCAATAGTTTCATAAGCGCGGCGAATATACTCTTGCGGATTTTTTTTTCGAAGCTCCAAAGCCTCGGCGTAAGGCAAGCCATTCGGCACGTAGCCGTTCAGCTCATCATGCGCGGAAGTTTGGTCGGTGATGATATCCGGTATGATATTGCGTTTCAACAACTCCGGCAAAACGTCAGCGCAATTCGCGATGAGACCAACCGATAGCGCCTCTTTCTTTTCCTTGGCCGCCATCACCAGCTTCAATGCCTCCTCGAGCGTATCGACGAGCACGTTGCAATAAGCAGTTTCAACGCGGCGCTGAATGCGGCGACGATCGACATCGATTCCCAGAAACGTTGCGCCGTTCATTGTCGCAGCAAGAGGTTGCGCGCCGCTCATGCCGCCCATGCCGCCGGAAACGACCAATTTCCCGGCGAGCGATCCGCCAAAGTGCTGGCGCGCCGCTTCGGCAAACGTTTCATATGTTCCTTGCAGGATTCCCTGCGTGCCAATGTAAATCCAACTGCCGGCAGTCATCTGTCCATACATAATGAGGCCGCGATCTTCGAGGTCTCGAAAGTACGCGGCCGTTGCCCAGGCCGGCACAAGGTTCGAGTTGGCGATCAGCACGCGCGGCGCATCGGCGTGAGTTCGAAAGATGCCCACGGGCTTGCCGGATTGCACGAGCAGGGTTTCATCGTTTTCTAACTCACGCAGGCTGCGCACGATGGCATCAAAGCACGCCCAGTTTCTCGCAGCTCGACCGCTGCCGCCATACACCACCAGCGCCGAGGGGTTCTCCGCCACTTCCGCATCGAGGTTGTTCATCAGCATGCGCAGCGCGGCTTCCTGAACCCAGCCCTTACAACTTAGCGACGTTCCTCGCGGCGCTCGAATGGCGCGCAATTCATTGGCGATCATGATTTAGCTCAACACAAATTCAAAAGTGACAAAATATAAGAAGCATGGCTTGGAAAAGCTAACGAAATCTTGCGCGCTATTTCGCGCGATCAACCGGCGTATCACACATCCAAAAAAAAAGCCAGACGTGGCAATTTCCACTCTGGCTTTTTCATCGATTTCAATTCTATTGCTTGTTTGCTTCGGCCTCTTTTTCCTCTTTTTCGGCTTTTTGTTTCTCGCGCTCGCTCGCCCGATCCTTCTGGCGCTTCTGTCGTTCGGCGCGTCGCTCTTGGGCTTTCTGCTGCTTCTCAACCTGCACAGTTTCATAGCCGACAAGCTCTAACACCGAAAGCTCTGCGCCGTCTCCCTGGCGCCGGCCCAGCTTGAGGACACGTGTATAGCCGCCCTGCCGACCGGCATATTTCGGAGCGATCTCATTAAACAACTCGGTAACCGCAGAACGCTGGCGAAGCTTGCTGAATACATGACGGCGTGCGGCAACCGTTCCCTTTTTCGCATGAGTAATCATGCGCTCGACCAGCCTCCGGGCCTCTTTCGCCTTTTCTGTCGTGGTTCGAATGTGCTTATGCTCGATGACCGAGATCGCCAGGTTCGACAATAAGGCGCGACGATGCGACGCGGTCCTACTGAGTTTTCTTCCATCTTTAAGATGACGCATTGTGTTATCCGATTATGGGTTCGCTCACTTGTCTTTTTTCGACGAGCGAGGGCGTGTTTGCTCTTTTCAAAAAGAGATGCGCCTATTCGGCATCACCCTTCAGGTATTTTTCTACGTCCATGCCGAAGTTCAGGTTCTTCTCCTGAAGAATCTGATTAAGCTCCTGCAACGACTTGCGGCCAAAGTTGCGGAACTTCAGCATCTCGGATTCTTCGCGGCGCACCAGATCGCCGATGGTCTTAATATTCGCCGCCATCAGGCAGTTGTAGGAGCGCACCGAAAGCTCCAGTTCGTCCACCGGCATCTTGAGCAGCTTGCGCACGCGGAGAATTTCTTCATCCACCTCTGCAGGCTCTTCTTGCTCAGGCTCGATGTCGAAGTTGATGAAGAGCTGGACATGGTCGCGAAGAATCTTTCCGGCATAGGTCAAGGCATCGTCCGGGGTGATGCTGCCGTCGGTGGTGATCTCCAAAACCAGCTTCTCATAATCGGTGCGTTGTCCGACGCGGGTATTCTCCACGCGGAAGCTGACGTTCTTAATCGGCGTGAAAATCGCGTCAATCGGAATCGCGCCGATGGGCTGGTCGGGCATCTTGTTTTCTTCGGCGGGCACATAGCCGTGGCCGCGTCCGATACGCAACTCGATTTTCAAGTCCGCGCCCCGATTAAGCGTCGCGATGTGATGATCTGGATTGAGTATCTCAAAATCGGTCGTGCCGTTTTGGATGTCCCCGGCTTTGAATTCTTTGGGGCCGGCCAACTCCAGCATGACTTTATCCGGCTTTTTGTTGATGAGCTTGAAGCGTACTTCTTTGAGGTTCAAAACCATCTCGGCCACGTCTTCGACCACGCCGTTGATGTTCGAAAATTCATGCAGCACATTATCAACTTTAATCATTGTAATTGCCGCCCCGGGCAACGACGAGAGCAAAACGCGACGCAGGGCGTTCCCGATCGTCGTCCCGAATCCGCGCTCCAGAGGCTGCACGATAAACCTGCCAAAGGTGTTGGAGTAACTCGACTCTTCGAGCTCAACACTCTCAGGCATTTGCAGGTTGGGCCAACTCATAGCTACCATCTCCAAATTTGATCGGAGCTTGCTGTCCGAAAATGAAAGCTCCATGCCCCGCACGGCGTTCGAGCCGGGGATTATCCGAAAGTACCGGCGGTCTCGCCGCCGTCACCGTCGAAAATTTATTTCGAATATAGTTCAACGATCAATGACTCATTCACTTCGGTCGGTATGTCGGCGCGCGCCGGAATTTCCAATAGCGTGCCCGTCATATTGGCTTTATTCAATTCAAGCCAGGGGAGCTGCCGGCCCTCGCGCATTTTGCGCATCGACGAGTGAATGGTTTCCATCTTGCGGCTCTTGTCACGCACTTTGATGACATCACCTGCCTTGAGCTGGAACGACGGCACATCCACCAAATGATCATTGACCAGAAAATGACGGTGGTGCACCAATTGTCTTGCAGCGTTGCGCGACGGCGCAAAGCCGAGTCGATAGACGACATTGTCCAAGCGCCGCTCCAGCAGGCGCATCAGGTTTTCGCCGGTAATGCCCTTCGTGCTCACCGCTTTTTGGTAATAATTGCGGAATTGCTCTTCAAGTATGCCGTAAATGCGTCGCGTTTTCTGCTTCTCGCGAAGCTGCGTTGCATACTCGGAAACCTTGAACCGGCGATTCTTGCCATGCTGGCCAGGCGGAAAATTTCGCGTCTCCATCGGGCACTTCGGCGACATGCACTTCGAGCCCTTCAGAAACAACTTTTGGTCTTCTCGTCTGCACAGCTTGCAAACCGGCCCTGTATAACGTGCCATAAAATAAAATAACCTCGTCTGAAGTGTTTATACGCGGCGCCGCTTTGGTGGGCGACAGCCATTGTGCGGTATGGGAGTGACGTCCTTAATGACGCTGATTTCAAGGCCGGACGCTTGCAATGAACGAACCGCCGCCTCCCGGCCGGAGCCGGGGCCGCTGATCA
>Ga0247727_10007300_pt1 | contig 21128 bp, 14 predicted proteins | sample WisWelCaveWW1625_FD_202498 | JGI IMG/M metagenome (GOLD analysis project Ga0247727, IMG submission 202498) | Biofilm microbial communities from Wishing Well Cave, Virginia, United States - WW16-25 | ecosystem: Environmental > Aquatic > Deep subsurface > Groundwater > Cave microbial mat | place... | reverse complement strand
GCATTCGGGCAACAGCGTCGACTGCGCCCGATCGGCTCCTTCAACAAAGCGCTTCATCAATTCCCCCGCAGAATCACCAGGAGAATCATAACAGCCGCCGCGTTTCCACACAGCCAGGATCAGATTCGGCAAGCCGCGGACTGAGCAAAACATTTCCCTTGCACCACCAGCAGCTGACTTGGGTGCAAACTGTCGGCCGGCCGACCGGTCTGCTGCCCATTCATGAGTACGCGGCCCACCCACTTCGGCCTCATCGAGAGCCAAGCACCTTGGGGTTCGCCAAGCAGCGGGACCGGCAGCTCACCTTCAACGCTGGGCCCGTATTTCTGACAAGGTCTTGCGCACCGAGATCGCCTCGGGATCGATCTTGAGCTCGATCACGGTAGGCCGGCTCGCGTCGAGGGCGTGCGCCAAAGCGGGGGCAAAATCGCGCGTTGCTTCCACCGTAACGCCCTCCGCACCGAAGCTCTTCGCGTAGGCGGCAAAGTCCGGATTGATGAGCGTCGTGCCGATGACGCGGCTCGGGTAGTCGCGCTCTTGGTGCATGCGGATCGTGCCGTAAAGGCCGTTGTTGGCCACCACTGTGACGATGGGCAGGGCGTACTGCACGGCGGTGGCCAACTCCTGGCCGGTCATGAGGAAGCAGCCGTCGCCCTGGAAATTGACGACGGGACGCGTCGGGTGCGCCAGCTTGGCGGCGATGGCGGCAGGCAGCCCGTAGCCCATCGAGCCGGACGTGGGCGCCAGCTGCGTGCGGTAGCCCTTGTACTCGAAATAGCGATGAACGAAGGCTGCATAGTTGCCGGCACCGTTCGTCACGATGCCGTCTTCGGGCAGCATGCGTGAGACGGTGCGCACCACATCCGCCAGCTTCACAGCACCGGGCAGTGCGATCGGTTCGAGACTTTTCTCGTAGGCGGCACGCAGCTCCGCCCTAAGCCCTGACCAGGCGGTCTTCGCCGGTGGGTCGAGCCGGCCAAGCGCCTCGGCGAACGCTGCCGCGCCTGCGGCGATCGGTAGGTCGGCGCGGTAGACCGATCCCAATTCGTCGGGCGAGGGATGGACATGCACCAGGAACTGCCTGGGATTGGGGATGTCCAATAGCGTGTACTGGCTGGTCGTCATCTCGCCCAGACGTGCGCCGACCACGATCAGGACATCCGCCGCCTTGATCGCCGCCGCCAACTTGGGATCGATGCCGATGCCCGCGCAGCCGACGTGGCAGCGATGGCGGTTGTCGATGTAGTCCTGGTAGCGGAACGCGGGCGCGACCGGCAGATCGAAGCGGTCCGCGAAGGCTTCGACGGCCTTCTGCACGTGCCGGCTCCAGCCCGGACCGCCGACGATCATGAGCGGGCGCGCCGCGCCGGCTAGCTTGTCCCGCAGAACCGCCATGTCGGCGGCGCCGGGTTGCCCTTCCGCCAATCGCGCCGGCTTGGCGTCGATTATTTCTGCTTCAGCCGACAGCATGTCCTCGGGAAGGCCGAGCACGACGGGCCCCGGCCGGCCCGAGCGCGCGGCATGGAAGGCGCGGCTCACATACTCCGGGATGCGCTCGGTCTCGCGGATCACGGCCGCCCATTTCACGAAGGAGGAGAACAGCTGCTTGACCTCGATCTCCTGGAATGCCTCGCGATCCTCGGTCCCGCGTGCCGGGAGGCCCACGAACAGCACCATCGGCGTGGAATCTTGCCGGGCGACATGCAACCCGCTCATGGCGTTGGCGGCGCCCGGCCCCCGCGTCACGAAACACACGCCGGGCTCGCCGGTGATCTTGCCCCACGCCTCCGCCATCATCGACGCGCCGCCCTCCTGCCGGCAGATGATGGTCCTGACGCGGTTGGAATCGTGCAGGCCGTCGAGTGCGGCGAGGAAGCTCTCGCCAGGTACTGTGAATGCCGCGGTGGCGCCTTGAGCCTCCAGCTGATCGATCAGGATCTTGCCACCGTGGCGCATGCGTCTCTCCCAGATGTTCCTGCAACTCGTACGTTGCCGTGCGAGAAGTCACGATAGCTGAAAGGGTGGGTTTGGCGCCAATGGTGACTGAGGGTGAAGGCCGCCCCTCACGCTGCGCGTCTGGCGATCATGACCACTGGGGCGATCGTGCCACGCTCCAGATTGGCAAGCATATTGACGAACTTCTCTCGCGCGTTTGCGCCCATCAGCAGGTGCAACCCGAGCGGCGGCGGCCCAGCGGTGGCCGCAGCCAGCCGCTCGCGAAAGAAGGCGATGGCAAAGTCCGTGCGGTCTTCGCTCTCCACAACCTCGAACCGTGCATCGGCGAGCAATGCGAGCGTCTCCATTGGAGTCGTCAGGTGACTGGTGGCTGCGGTCTCAGCCCAAGGCAAGGGGTATATCAGGCCGTCCTTCTCACCCTTCATCACGTCGTAGACACAGAATGTTGCACCCGGCTTCAGCACGCGAGCAATCTCGCGATAGAGGCCGGCGCGGTCTTTGATGTTCATCGCCACGTGGATGGTGAGCGCTGCGTCGAATGTCGCAGTGCCGAACGGCATGTCGAGGGCGCTGGCGGCATAGTAATCGATGCGATCTGCAAGGCCTGTGCGCTCTGCCAGCGTCCGGGCCGCCTCGACGTACTCCGGCGTCAGGTCCACGCCGGTCACGCGGTGGCCCGCCGCGGCGGCGAGATAGCGCGTGGCTCCGCCGAGCCCGCAGCCCACGTCGAGAACATGGACGCCCGCCGACAGGCGCATTTTGGCTACGGCGTGCTCGGTTGCTGGGCGGCCGCCGATATGGAACTCATCGACCGGAGCGAGGTCCTCAGGCCGCAGCCGCTCCGGATCGAGCCCGGAGACCCTCAACGCGTCCAGAATGGTCTCGATCAAGCGCGAGGCCCCGTAGTGCCGGGCAACCGCGTTCTCGAGGTCGTGCGCCATGGAGCCTCCACAATCGACCGCAGAGGCGAAGGTAGTCGAAGCGCCGGACGGTGGCCAGGCAAACGCGGCGCGCCAACCTTGGAGCGGAAATCTACCGTCAGGCTCAGGTCGACGGTGGCATGAAAATGCAGATGAGGCGCATCCTGCCGCCCTCGCCGGGCATCATGCAGGCGTGCATGCGATGGTCCTTGGACTCCCTTCTGGGGAAGCTGACGGGAACCACCACGCTGCCGTGCTTGGTCGTGACCATCATCGCGGGGGGATTGACCGAAACGCCGGGCCCGTCGGCAACGGCAGGGGTCGGCACCATCTCAACTCTGTCGACCGGTGCACAGTCCATGTGATGACAACACTCCAGCGGATACCAGTCGTGCGCCGCTGCAGGCGTTGCCGCCAATAGGATGGCCAGCAGCCATTTTCTCGACATAGTGCCTCTCGTCGGTTCGCTGTTTCCTGCTCGCCTCCTCCTTGAGTGTGTCCGCCCTAGTCCTTCCAACGCACTCGCGTTTGCCGCTATTCCGGCTTGCGCACTGCGCCCATGAGCAAGTGCAAGAGCCTGTGCAAACAGCACGCCCCAACCCAACAAAGGCGCGATGCGACAAATTGTTGACGACAATACTGGTGCGATTCGCAGCAGTCGTCCCAACGGAGCTGTGGTTTCCGGGGCGCAGTTGAACACAATTGCAATGCGAACCGCGCCTCCCGGTGCCGAAGCGCACGCGGACCCGGCAGTGGCCGCCGACCCCTTGGGCAGTCGGCGGGTTTCCAGCGATTGTCGCGCCGCCTCTCAGAGATCGAGCACGATGTCGAAGTTGCCCTTGAGCGCACCCGCCTCGACATCGCCCGCGGCCTCGAGGCGCACGATCAAGCCCTCGCGCGCCCTGGTATTGCGGATGCGGTTGAGGACTCCGTCGGTCGCGTTCTGACGCTCGCCGGCGACATACATCTGGGTGGTCAGGCGGCCGGTGCCCGGGGCGTGCACCTTGAAGTGGATATGCGGCGTGCGGCCGGGATAGGCGACGGGGCGGATGGTGCGGAAGCTGTAGCGCCCGTCGGCCGCAACGTCGGTGCGACCATAGCCCTGGAAGGCGGTATCGCGCCGTTGCAACCCCGGCTGCTGCGGGTGATGATAGATGCCGCGTGCGTCGCACTGCCAGATCTCCACCCTGGCGCCGAGCACAGGCTCGCCGCGCTTGTCGAGGATGCGGCCGGCAAGATGCGTGACCTGTCCCATGGCCTGCGCCTGCTGCCCCGTCACGCGAACGAGGTCGTTGTCCGTGTCGGCGGGGAACGACACCGGATAGAAGGGACCCTCCGTCTGCCCCGGTGTGACGATCAAGTGCGAGCTTGCGGCGGCAAGCTTTGGCAGCGACGGCGCAAACATCGCCGCGGTCGCGCCGACGAGCATTTCGCGGCGCCTTAGGATTACGCTGGACATCAGGATGACCTCTTGCTGAAGCCCCGGCTAGCCAGCTCATCGACTAGCGCCCAAATTGGGCTGAAGAATTGATACCGGACGATGCCGTGCGATCATTTTCTCGCGAGGGCGCTGAATGGCTGGCTCACTCCGCGAGAATCCACCGCTCCAGCAGCCTGAGCCCGAGGAAGCCGCCGGCAACAATGGCGGCAAAGGTGATGAACGATCCGAGCGCCAGGGTGGAGACGCCGGTGACCGCCTGCCCCACCGTGCAGCCCAACGCCATCACGCCCCCCACGCCCATCAGTACGGCGCCCAGAAGATTGCGAACCGTGTCGCTGGCGTCAGAGAACGTCGCCAGACGAAATCGGCCCATCGCCACGGCCGCCGCGAACGCACCGAGCAAGGCGCCAAACACGCTCGCCACGCCAAACCCCGGCATCGGGGTCGCGGTGTAAAGCGCGAGCCATTGCAGCGCGTCGCCCACCGGGCGCACGTAGGTGAGCGAGATCGGCGGCGCCGGCCTCGCCGCCATCTCGTCGTAGGCCAGGCCGGTCAGTGCCCAGCCCGCGACGACCGTGAGTCCCACCGCAACGCCGGAGACGATGTGCGTTGGCGACTTGCGAAAGCGCGAGCTTGCGAAGCAGAACACGAGGGCGGCCGCCGCGACGAGCGCTGTCGCGACCACGTTGGCTGGGCCGTGCGTCAAGCCCGTGAAGGCGCTCAGCAGATCACCGAGACCTTGGGTTGGCGAGGTCGCGGCTGTGACGCTGGTTGCCCGCTCCAGGCCCGCGCGCACAGGGGCCAGGAGGCCGCCGATCGTCATGAACGCGACCAGCCCCAGCACCATCAGCGTGATGAGCGCGCGCAGATCGCCGCCGCCGGCGCGGGCCAGATTGCGGCTCGGGCAACCGCCGGCGAACACCATGCCGACGCCGAACATCGTCCCGCCGACGATGTAGCCGAACCAGTTGACGGCCGGCGCGAGGTACATGGACCGCTCCAGGGCCACGACGCCCGCGCCATGGAGCAGCTTCGCTCCGATCAGGGCAGTGGCTGCCGCGAGAATCCACGCGCGCAGTCGCCGGTAGTCCTTGAAATTGTGGATATCGGAGAGGGCGCCCATGGCGCAATAATTTGTCCGGTACACGACGGCCCCGAACACAAAGCCGATCAGAAGGCCGCCGAGCGCCAATAGCAGGGGCGCATTCTGTTCAAAAATGTTGCGCAGCATGTTCATTGCCGTTGCATGGAAACGCTATCGCCTTTCGTCCTGGTCATCCAGGCACCTTGGGCCGGTTCGCCCACACATCTGTGCGCGGCCGCCGACACGCCCGCTGTCGTGCTTGCATGGGCGCCAACAAGCATGGTGCATTTCGCTCCATGGAAATCCCGATTCGAACCGGCGCGTCGGGTGGCCGAGCAACCAAGCGCGCCGCACCAAAGTTCGTGCACCTCAAGGTGCACTCGGCCTACTCATTGTTGGAAGGGGCGTTACAGATATCAAGGCTGACGAAACTCGCAAGCGCTTTCGCCATGCCCGCCGTTGGGCTCACGGACACGAACAATCTGTTCGGGGCTCTCGAGTTTTCCGACAAGATGGCCGCCGCAGGTATTCAACCCATCGTCGGGTGCGCACTGCAAACGGACTTTGGAGACGGGCAAGGCGGTCCCACTGCGGCCCGTCCCGGAACGAGCGAACCGCCCGTCAAGCCCGCCGGGCCTCTGGCATTGATCGCGCGGAACGAACGCGGATACGCCAACCTGATGAAGCTGGCGAGCGCCTGTTATCTCAAGCCGGGCGAAGCCGAGCCCCCGCATGCCAAGCTTACCGACATCGAGCAGCACCATGCAGGGTTGATCGCGCTCACGGGAGGTCCAGACGGGCCGATCGATAGCGCCATCCGCGCCGGCCAGGAAGCGCTGGCGCGCGACCGGCTGCATCGGCTGCAAAGGGCCTTCAATGGTTCGCTCTATGTCGAGATCCAGCGGCATGGCGCCGGTCACGAGCGCGAGACGGAACCGCGACTGCTGAGGCTGGCGTACGAGCTCAATATCCCAGTCGTTGCCACCAACGAATGCTACTTTGCCGGACCCGACGACTATGAGGCGCACGATGCTTTGATCTGCATCGCCGACGGCGCCTACGTGACCGAGCAGGAGCGCCGGCGCCATACGCGCCAGCACTACTTCAAGTCGCAAGACGAGATGGCAGCGCTGTTCGCTGATCTGCCCGAGGCGCTCGCCAGCACCATCGAGATCGCCAAGCGCTGCGCTTTCCGGCCAGCGGGGCGCCAGCCGATTCTGCCACGTTACGTGAAGGCCAACGGTGATGTGAGCGAGGACGAGCTGCTCGAGCTCGAGACGGCCGAGCTGCGCGCGCAGGCTGAAGCGGGATTGCAGGCACGTCTCGCCTCGAACCCACTGGCGCCCGGTTTCACGACCGGCGACTACGCCAAACGGCTGGCCTTCGAGGTCGACGTCATCTCGAAGATGAAGTTTCCCGGCTATTTCCTGATCGTCGCGGACTTCATCAAGTGGGCCAAAGCCAACGGCATCCCGGTCGGGCCGGGCCGCGGCTCGGGCGCCGGCTCGGTGGTCGCATGGGCCCTCACGATCACCGATCTCGATCCGCTGCGCTTCGGCCTTATCTTCGAGAGATTTCTCAACCCCGAACGCCTGTCGATGCCCGACTTCGACATCGACTTCTGCCAGGACCGGCGCGACGAGGTGATCCGCTACGTGCAGCAGCGCTACGGGGCGGACCGGGTGGCGCAGATCATCACCCACGGCAAGCTGCAGGCCCGCGCCGTGCTGCGCGACGTGGGCCGCGTGCTGCAGATGCCCTACGGCCAGGTCGACCGGCTGTGCAAGCTCGTCCCCATCAACCCAACCAATCCGGTGACGTTGGCGCAGGCGATCGAGGGCGAACCGAAGCTGCAGGAGGCGCGCGACAGCGAGCCGGTGGTCGCCCGCCTGCTCGAGATCGCGCAGAAGCTGGAGGGCCTGTACCGCCACGTCTCCACCCATGCCGCCGGGATCGTGATTGCCGACCGGCCGCTCGATGAGCTGGTGCCGCTTTACCGCGACCCCAAGTCGAGCTTTCCGATCACCCAGTTCAATTGGAAGCTGGTGGAGGCGGCGGGCCTCGTGAAGTTCGACTTCCTGGGCCTCAAGACGCTCACCGTGCTGCAGAAGGCGGTCGAGCTGATCAGGCGCGGTCGCGGCATCGAGATCGATCTTGCCAAGGTGCCGCTCGACGACCGCAAGACCTACGAGATGCTGGCCAGGGCCGATTCGGTCGGCGTGTTCCAGATGGAAGGCACCGGAATGCGCGATAGCCTGAAGCGGCTCAGGCCCGACCGCATCGAGGACCTGATCGCCATGGTGGCGCTCTATCGCCCGGGCCCCATGGACAGCATTCCGACCTATATCAACAGAAAGCACGGCGTGGAGCCGGTCGACTACCTGCACCCCTTGCTCGAGCCGATCCTGAAGGAGACCTACGGCGTCATCGTCTATCAGGAGCAGGTGCTCAAGATTGCCCAGGTGATGGCCGGGTACTCGCTCGGCCAGGCCGACATCCTGCGCAAGGCGATGGGCAAGAAGGACAAGGCGATGATGGCGCGGCAACAGGCCGAGTTCGTCGCCGGTGCGGTCAAGAACGGCGTAGAGAAAGACGACGCCGCCTACATCTTCGAGCTGATCGATAAGTTCTCGGGCTACGGCTTCAACAAGTGCCACTCCGCGCCTTATGCGCTGATCAGCTACCAGACGTCCTACCTCAAGGCCAACTTTCGCGAGGAATTCCTGGCCGCATCCATGACGCTCGACGCCGGCAATACCGACAAGCTGGCGATGTTCGCTTCGGAAGCGAGGAAATCCGGCATCGCCATCCTGCCGCCCTGCATCAACGCCTCCGGCGTCGACTTTCTCGCCGCCGACAAAGCCATCCGCTACTCGCTGGCGGCCCTCAAGAACATCGGCGCGCAAGCCGTTGAGAGCGTGGTCGCCGCGCGTGCGGCCACCGGCCCGTTCAAGGACCTTTCCGACTTTGCGGCGCGCTGCGACCCGAGAGTTCTCAACAAGCGAGCGCTGGAGGCTCTGAGCGCAGCGGGGGCGTTCGATGTCCTGCAGCCCAATCGGGCGCTCGCTTACGGCAACGTCGAGCCCATGTTGGCGTTTGCCCACCGCGTGGCCGACAACGCGGCGCAGGGTACGGGCGATCTTTTCGGGAGCGGTGAAGCGCGCGCGCTGATGGATATTCGCCCTGTCAAGCCCTGGATGCCGATGGAGCGGCTGCAACACGAATTCGAAGCGGTCGGCTTCTTTCTCTCCGGCCACCCGCTCGACGCCTACGCGACCGTCCTCGGCAAGCTCGGGATCCTCACCTACGCGGAGCTGGAGGCGAGGGCTGAGCGCGGAGTGGTGGCCGGCCGGCTCGCCGGCGTCGTCGTTTCGGCACGCGAGCGCAAATCGCAGAAGGGCAACAAGTTCGCTTTCGCCATATTCTCCGAGCCCACGGGCCAGTTCGAAGCCGTAGTCTTCTCCGAGACGCTGGCGCAGAGCCGGGACCTTCTGGAGCCGGGAACCGCTGTGCTCCTCTCGGTTGAAGGCGAGCGCGACGGCGAGACGCTCAAGCTGCGGGCCCAAACGATCGAGTCGCTCGACAAGGCGGCCGAGGGCGTGCAGAAGGGCGTCAAAGTTGTTCTCGACGGCAAGAGCATCGAGAGTGGCAGCCGAGCGCCCCTCGATGAGCTGAGGGGTCTGCTCAAGCCGGGCAGCAAAGGCACGGTGTGCCTGAGCATCACGCTGCAAGAAGCCGGTCGGGAGCTCGAGATTGCCCTGCCCGGCCGCTTCGATGTCTCGCCGGCACAGAAGGGGGCCATTGCCACGGTGCCCGGCGTGCTCGGGGTGATCGACGTGTGAGGTGCCGACTACTTGCGCTTTTCCTCAGCCTTGGCCTCGTCCCAGAGCCGGTCCATTTCCGCCAGTGTCGATTGCGCGGGTGTGCGGCCCTCATCCGCGAGCCTGCGTTCGATGCCCTGGAAGCGGCGGGTGAACTTCTGGTTCGCGGCGCGGAGGGCCGTCTCCGGATCGATCTTAAGGTGCCGGGCGACGTTGGCGACGACGAACAGGAGGTCGCCGAACTCCTCTTCAATCGTGTGCCGCTCGCGCGACGCCCCCCCCTCGGCGAGGGCTTGTTCCAGCTCGCCGAACTCCTCTTTCAACTTGTCGAAGACGGGAGCGAGCGAGGGCCAGTCGAATCCCACCTTGGCAGCTTTGTGCTGCAACTTGACGGCGCGCGTCAGGGCTGGCAGCGCGGCGGGCACTCCGTCAAGGACGGAGCCTCCAGTCTGCCGTGCGGCGACCGGCCCTTTGGCTGCCAATTCCGCGCGCTCGGCCGCCTTGATGCGCTCCCAGAAGCCCGGCGCGGCGCCGGCCGCGCGCTCCGCCTCGCTGCCGAAGACATGCGGGTGGCGCCGTAGCATCTTCGTCGTGATGGCCTCGACCACATCCGCAAATGCGAAGGCACCCTGCTCCTCGGCCATACGGGCGTGATAGACAACCTGGAGCAGCAGATCGCCAAGCTCGTCCTTGAGCGCGCCCAGATCATCTCTCTCGATGGCGTCCACGACCTCGTAGGCCTCCTCGATCGTGTAGGGTGCAATCGATTTGAAATCCTGCTCCAGGTCCCACCGGCAGCCCGTGCCCGGAGTCCGCAGCGCAGCCATCACGGTCAGCAGATCGTCGATCGACTTGCGTGCCTCGCTGGTCATTGCCGCGGCTCCGAATCCCGTGTTCATGGTAGGCGTGCCTGATACCACGAACGTGCCTGCGATGCTGCGCGTCACCGACACGATCTCGATAGATCCTGCGGAATTACAGGAGACGTTCGTGCGCGCTTCGGGCCCGGGCGGGCAGAACGTCAACAAGGTTTCCACCGCCGTCCAGCTGCGATTCGATGTGCGCGCCTCGCGGTCTTTGCCGGAAGACGTGCGCACGCGCCTGCAGAAGCTCGCGGGGCGGCGGCTGACAGCTGACGGAGTGATCGTCATCACGGCGGCGCGCTTCCGCACCCAGGCCCGCAACCGCGAGGACGCACGCGAGCGGCTGCTGGCGTTGGTGCGGCAGGCAGCCGAGCCGCCCAGACTACGGCGTCCCACCCAACCGACCTGCGCCTCGAAAGTCCGGCGGCGGGAAGGCAAGCGCCGCCGATCAACACTCAAGGCGCGACGCCGCGCCAAGCCCTCGGAGGAATAATGGCGAAGATACCCTGGATACGCCGTACATGGCTGGCCGCCGTTCGCGTAAAGTTGCGTGCGCGCGTGGCGGGCAAAAAACATTCGCATAATAAATATTATGGAAATAAACGAAAAAATGCGCAATCCCAGCAGGCTGCTGGGAGGGCCCAATCTCTGCTACTTCGTCGGCGCCATGTGTCGCCAGGCGCATCCGCTTGGCTTGCTGGTCTTAGTTCCCTCAGCAACGAGCCCCCCTGATCGCGTTAGGGCGCATCTCTGCGGGCTACCTCTCGCCCTTCTCGTAGTTGTCAGCCACCAGCCGATCGAGGAGCCGCACGCCCCACCCTGAGCCCCAGCTTTGGTTGATCTCGTTGCGAGCCGAGTCCATCGCCGTTCCGGCAATGTCGATGTGGGCCCAGGGCGTGTCCTTGATGAAGCGCTGCAGGAACTGCGCGGCCGTGATCGCGCCGCCGTGGCGTCCGCCAATGTTCTTCATGTCCGCGTTCTTGCTGTCGATCAGCTTGTCGTAGGCCTTGGCGAGAGGCATGCGCCACACCTTCTCCCCGGTCGTTTCGCCAGCGGCTGCAAGTTCGGCGGCGAGCTTGTGGTCGTTGGAGAACAGGCCGGCGTATTCCTTTCCCAGGGCCACCATGATTGCCCCGGTCAGCGTCGCCAGATCGACAATCAGGCGCGGTTTGAATCGCTCCTGCGCGTACCAGAGCACGTCGGCGAGCACCAGGCGGCCTTCGGCATCGGTGTTGAGCACCTCGATCGTCTGCCCGGACATGCTCGTGACGATGTCGCCTGGCCGCTGGGCCGTTCCGGACGGCATGTTCTCCGTAAGACCGACAAGCCCCACTGCGTTGACGGCTGCCTTCCGGGCGGCGAGTGCCAGGAGCAGCCCTGCCACGCAGGCCGCCCCGCCCATGTCCCCTTTCATGTCCTCCATGCCTGCTCCGGGCTTCATGGAGATCCCGCCGGTGTCGAAGCAGACGCCCTTGCCGACGAAGCACAGGGTCTTGGCCCTCTTGGATTTCGCGCCTTGCCACTGCAGAACGACGACGCGCGAGGGCCGCGCGCTGCCCTGACCGACCGCCAGGAGCGCATGCATTTTGTGCGTCTTGAGCTGCTCCTCCTCTAGGATCTCCACGGACAAGCCCACCCTGGACAGATCGCGCATGCGCTCAGCGAACTCGACCGGCCCCAGCATGTTGGCCGGCTCGTTGATCAGGTCGCGCGCGAGGAAGACACCCTCTGCAAGAGACCTGCGGGTTGCGAACGCCTTGGCCGCCGCGTCCGGCTTGGCGCAGTGGACGAACAGCTTCTGCAGCCCATCCCGGGGCTCCCCCTCGACATCGTTCGCGTTGCGGCGCGTCCGGTATTTGTCGAAGGTGTAGCTTCTGAGCAGGGCACCGAACGCCAGGTCCGCGGCAAGAATCTCGATGCTCGTCTCGCCCAACTCAGCGAGCTCCGCAATCATGCTCGCCCCTTCAGTCTTGCGTGCCGCGATTTGCGCGAATGCGAAGCCCCCGAGACGCAGGCGGTCGTATTCGTTCGGCGCACGCCCGGCACCCGCCAGGATCACGCGCTGGGTTTCGACACCCGCCGGCGCCAAAACCTCGATCGCCGTTCTCGGCTTTCCAGTAAAGCCGGCGGCACGGGCAGCTCTGGCGAAGGCTCCCATGGCACGTTGGTCGATTGCCCGCCCGGTCGCGCCCAGCGTCGCTTCCTCGCCGGCCAACACGGCCATGGTCGCAGCAGGCGCTGCCGACAATGGCAAGAACTGGATGTCGGGGGGCGAGGCCATTTGCGTTTCCCTAAAACCTGCGTTCCCTCGAGCAGCCGGCACCGACCGGCGCAATGCACACGGGCGCCGACACGCAGGCCGCGGCGGCGCCTCGAGCTAAGGCAGCACGGAGCGGAAGGGCTCTCAGAACCATCAACCATAACCGGTCGGCGAAGGGGCGCAAGCAGAGGCCGAAAACCGATACGGCGGCCATATCAAGTCGCGCCCTGGGCCAGATGGGCCACCGTTCCGCCACCATGATGTGTGACGCCTCGATACCCTGTTGAATTGACTGAGTTCTCCGGGGTTGTGCAGGTGCCTGGGCGTGCACCGGGCACTGGGGGAAAGGGATGAGCGTTTTGGGCCGGACTCTCAGCCGGTACGTGTTTCGGCAGACGGCCGGGGCGCTGCTGCTCATCCTCCTGTCGCTCACCAGCGTGGTTTGGATTGGCGTGGCGCTGCGCCAACTCGAGCTGATGACCAGTCAGGGCCAAGACGCCATCCGATTCCTGGTCATGACGACGCTGGCGATCCCGAGCCTGCTCGCGCTGATCGCGCCGATCGCCTTGCTGATAGGCTGCATTCACGTTCTCAACCGCCTCAATGGGGACAGCGAGCTCATCGTCATGACGGCCGGCGGGGTGCCGGTATGGGCGCTGCTCAAGCCACTCGGCCTGCTGGCGCTCCTGGTTGCGTTGGGCGTCGCAGCGGTCAATCACGTGGCGGGGCCATGGAGCCAGAGGCTGCTGCGGGAATACACCATCCTGGTCCGCAGCGACCTGATCGGCCAGGTGATCCAGCCGTGGCGCTTTGCGGAACCGGAACCCAGGCTCACGATCCATATTCGCGACCGGGCTCCGAATGGGGATTTGCTCGGCCTGCTGCTGCACGACGCGCGCGACCCGAAGCAGGTCGCGTCCTATCTCGCCGAGCGAGCCCAGATCCTCAAGCAGGGCGACACCGCCTTCCTGCGCATGGAAAAGGGGCACATCGTCAGCCGTGCCGAGAACGCCAAGGCGCCGCAGATCATCAGCTTCAGCGAGCATATTGCGGACCTGAACGAGCTCGAGCAGCGCCCCGAGCTGACGCAGCTCGTGCGCCCGCGCGAACGCTACACTACAGAGCTGCTCCAACTTGCCCCCGACGATCCGATACGGAAGCTGAGCCCCGGCCGCATTGCGTCCGACCTACACGAGCGGTTTTCGAGCCCTCTTTACACATTCGCCTTCGTCCTTGTCGTGCTAGCGTTCGCGGGCGGTGCGCAAACCACGCGGCAAGGCCGCTTGAAGGGTCTGATGGCGGCCTTCGGCGTCGGCGTAGTGTGCCGGATGCTCGGCATCGCCGCCAACAATACCGTTGCCGTTCGCCCGGCAGCCGCGTTCCTGTTGTACGCTATTCCCATAGGTACCGGATTGATCGCGGCGGTCGCCATGCAAAGGCGGATCGTTCCTCGGCCGCTAACCATGCTGCCCGTTGTCAGCGCGATGTTCGAAGGCCTGCGCCTGCGGATTGTGCAAGCCTTCGCAGGACGCACAGTGAAGCCGCAACCGGGTTGGGCGCGAGGCAGCCCCATGCTTGCCTCCCGCACGCTGCGCCGGTACGTCGCAAAGCGATTCCTTCTCAGCACTATTGGGGCGTTCGCAGTATGCGCATGCCTGATCTACATGATCGACATGATCGAACTCTTGCGCCTCTCCCGCCGGGCTCAGGATCTCTCGGTCGCAACACTGTTGTGGATAGGGTTCTTGCGATTGCCGGCTTTTATGGAACTCCTGTTAGCCTTCGCAGTGTTGGTGGGGAGCATCGGGGCCCTCCTGAGCTTGAACCGCAAGTCCGAGTTGACCGTGATGCGGTCCGCCGGCATGTCGGTTTGGCAGTTTCTCCGGCCGGGGCTGTTTGTGACCCTCCTTTTCGGCATCGTAGCCGTTGCGCTCTTCAACCCTCTGGCGGCCACGGCTCGGTTTGAAGCCGAACGACTTGTGGCCGAAGTGTTTGGCATGGAGGCGGGGCTGCTTGTTGGCAAAGGCGACGGGTCCTGGCTGCGCCAGGATGGACCTGATGGGCAGTCCGTCATGAGTGCTCGCGCTGTTGCCAACCACGGACTTTCCCTTTCGGGAGTGACAGCCTACCTGTTCGATCCGCAAGGCCGATTCATCGAGCGCGTCGACGCGGATCGCGCAAACCTGGAAGACGGCTACTGGGAATTGCACCGAGCCATTGTTTCGCGCCCGAAGCGAGAGGCCGAGGTCTTGAGCACCTACTCCCTGACCACCCACCTCACCCGGGCGAGGGTCGGCGATGCCCTGGGTTCGGAGATTGCGATCTCCTTCTGGCAGTTGCCGAACCTCATCGAAGAGTCTGAAAAAGCTGGTCTTTCTGCCTCGAAATACCGCATGCAGCATGCGATACTGCTATCCCGTCCGGCGTTGCTGATCGCAATGGTGGTTTTGGCCGCCACTGTGTCATTGCGGTCATTCCGCTCCGGCGGGATACAGACTATGGTTTTGGTGGGGTTGGTTGGGGGTATCGGACTCTTCCTGCTGGCTGAGGTGTCGCGCCAAATTGGCGCTTCTGGCTTGATTGCTCCGGCGCTTGCAGTGTGGGTTCCGATCGGTATTTCGCTGCTGGTCTCGCTAACGGTGTTGCTGCACCAGGAGGACGGCTGAGTGATGCGTCAGGCGACACCGCACGGCATGTGCGGCGGGGCTTCGCCTTGTGGCTGCCTGTACGGGCGGCTGCGGGCGGCGGCTGCGTCGGCGCTGCTGTTCGTGCTGGTCGCGGCCGCGGGCCTGCTTCCTGAGGTTGCCGGCGCTCAGGAGCCCGGCCCTCGATTGCCGCAGGTCGCGGCCCCCAAGAGTTCGTTTCCCAAGAAACCAGGCGGCATTCTCGGACCCGCGCCAAAGGTCGACCGTGCGCAGCCGATCTACATTCAGACGGACAATCTCGTCTACGACGAGAAGAACAATCGTGTGATTGCGCAGGGCAACGTCGAGATCTACTACAACAATTATATCCTTACCGCCGACAAGGTTACCTACGATCAGAGCGTCAACAGGCTGATCGCGGAAGGCAATGCGCAGCTGAAAGACCCGAACGGTTCCATCACGCGCGCGGACCGGTTCGAGGCTACCGACGACTTCCGCGACGCCTTCATTCAGTCGCTCAGCGTGGTCACTCAGGACGAGACTCGCATTGCCGCCGAACGAGCCGACCGCAAAGAGGGCAACGTTACCGAGTTCCAGAAGGGCAAGTTTACACCCTGCAGGAACGATCCGGGGATGCCCCCGCTTTGGTGCATTGGCGCGGCCCGGATCATTCACGATCAGCAGGCGGCGACGATCACGTATCAGGACGCCCAGTTCCAGCTGCTCGGCGTGCCGATTTTCTATCTGCCTTATTTCCAGCATCCCGACCCGTCGGTGAAGCGCCAGTCAGGGTTCCTCGTTCCGAGCTACAGCCAATCCTCGACGCTCGGTTTCTCGGTGGAGGTGCCTTACTACTTCGCCCTTGCACCGAATTATGATTTCACGTTCCGTCCCAAGCATTTCTCCGATCGGGGCGTGTTGTGGCAGGGCGACTGGCGGCATCGTCTTGCCACCGGCCAATACACCGTCAGTTTTGCGGCGATCGACGATCCGACCCCGCCCACCGTCGACTCGGACCTCGGGAACTGGCGTGGCTCGCTCCAAACCAAGGGCCAGTTTTCGCTGGCATCTTGGTGGAAGTACGGATGGGACATCACGATTGAAAGTGACGAGTCCTTCCGGCGAACCTACAAGCTCGACCCGATCCTGCAGACCGACCGGGTCAACGTCGCGTATCTTCAGGGATTGAGCGACCGCAACTACTTCGGCATGAACTTCTATCACTTCGGCGGCCTGTTGCTGACCGACACCGCGCTCACGAGCTCGTATGTGCATCCGGTCATCGACTACAACTACATCTGGGGTGCGCCTGTGCTCGGCGGCGAACTCAGTTTCAATGCGCATGCTCGCTCACTGACGCGCAGTGGCATTGAGGGCACCGACACCAGCCGCATGGTGGTTGAAGCGAACTGGCGGCGGAAGATGATCGATCCGATGGGCCAGGTGTGGACGCCGTTCGCCAACCTGCGCGGGGATGTCTACAGCTGGACCAATGCGTTCGCGCCCGATGGCAAGACGCCGATGCCCGACGACACGGTCCTGCGCGGCCTGGCGACGGCCGGTCTCACCTACTCCTATCCCTTCGTCGCCCATACCGGCATGGCGACCCACACCATCGAGCCGACTGCCCAAATCATTGCCCGGCCGAACCGGGTGAATCAGTTCCGCACCCCCGATGAGGACGCAAGGAGCCTTGTTGTCGACGATACGCTGCTGTTCGACACCGACAGGTTCTCGGGCTATGACCGTCTCGAAACCGGCACGCGCGCCAACATCGGCCTTCAATACACCCTGCAGACCACTGGAGGCCTCTATGCCCGCGTCGTGGTCGGCCAAAGCCTGCACCTGGCTGGTGACAATCCCTTTGCGCCCCCCCCGGGCTTCGACTCTACCGATGTGGTGAATTTCAATCCAGCGGGCGGGCTCGATACCACTCGGTCCGATTACATAGCGGGCCTCTATTTGTCACCGTTCAGCGGTGTGAGCCTGGTGGCGCAGGCACGCTTCGACGAGCACGATTGGTCGCTGCGCCGCCAGGACACCGCCCTGCAGGCAACCTACGGCCCACTCCTGGCTCAGGTTGGCTATACCTTCACGCAGTTCGATCCACGACTTGGCGTGTTCGACGACCAGCAAGAGGTGCTCGGCACGCTCGGCTTGCGGCTGACTGACCGTTGGAGCGTGGTCGGCCAAGTCCGCTACGACATCGACGCCCGCACCCGAATCCAGGATGTCCTGCAGCTCAAGTATCAGGACGAGTGCTTCGTCCTCACTGCGAGTTACATCGAGACTTTCGTCGAGAACCCGGCGCTCGACATCCGGCCCGACCGCACCTTGATGCTGCGCTTTGAGCTCAAGCACTTGGGCGAGTACAGCTATCGGACCGACTCGCTGAACCATTTCTTCGGGGACACCAACCAAGGCACCATACCCCGGTAGATCGGGCCATAAATCCGGGCCCCCAGGTTCTGGCGGACGGCGTTGTTAAGCATCACCAAATACGTGAGGCGCGGTTGCCACAGCCGCGCCATTGTTGTTCTGTGGTTGTGGACAACGCGGTCCGCCGGCGGCGGGCGGCGGTAAACTCGCCCGTGCAGAATCGCGCGACTGCTTTCGGCTCATCAAGGAGAAGCCGACGTGACTCCCCGTTCCTGCCTTGCTGCTCATTGCGCCGCAATCCTGGCATTTGCGCTGGGACTCTGGGGATGGCACTCCACCGGGTGGTTCCTGGCGGCCCAATCGGCGCCACCGCAGAAGAAGACCGCAAAGGCCGATCCGGCCAAGGTTGAAGGGGTTTTGGCCGCGGCACCGAAAGGTCAGCAGGGGATCATGGTGGTGGTCAACGACGAGGCCATAACTGCGTACGACATCGAGCAGCGCGCGCGCTTCTTGGGGCTGGGCGCTAACGTCGGCGAAAAGGCCAAGGAGAGTTTCGAGCGCATCGTCAAGGATGAAGGCGCTATGCGCGCGCTTCAGGAGGAGGTGGTCCGCGCCAACCCAGGCAAGTCAAAGGACGAGCTCGTTGCCATTATCCGGGAGCGGCTGCGCACGCAGGCGTTCGACAGTGCCCGGGCAGTCCTTTTCCCGAAGCTGAGGAAGGATGCCAAAGAGGATCTGATCGATGAGCGGCTGAGGTTGCAGTCGGCCAAGAAGCACGGCATCGAGGTGACCGACGATGACATCAAGGCCTACCTCAAGCTGATGGCGGACCGCAACAAGATGACCTACGAGCAGTTCGCCCAGCACCTCAAAGGAATGAGCGTGGACATCGCGACAATGGGGGAAAAGTTCAGGGCAGAAAAAGCCTGGCGCGAGCTGATCTCCCGTCGCTATGCGGCACAGGTCTCGGTGACGCAACGCGATGTCGATCGCGTGCTCTCGACAGCCGCCATCGAAGCTGGGCAGGACACAGTCGAGTTGCAGGTGCACAGAATATCGCTTGCATTGTCCGGCAAGGGCGACCAACCCGCCTTGACCAAGCGATACGCCGAAGCGGAAGCGCTGCGGCGCCGGTTTGGCGGCTGCAAAACGATGGGGGAGCTTGCCAAGAGCGCACCCGACGGCAAATTCGAGGACATGAAGTACGTCAAGCCCAGCAGCATTGCCGAGCCGATGCGGTCCATGCTGCTGAGCGCCAAGGACGATGAGGCACTGCCGCCGTTGACAACGTCCGGCGGCGTGGAGCTCTATGCCGTGTGCGGCCGCCGCTCGGTCGCCGGCAACGATGCCCAGCGCGTTAAGGCCATGCAGGAGCTGCAATCCAAGGAGCTGGAGATCCTTGCGCGGCGCCACATGCGCAATCTCAGACAGGAAGCCAACATAGAGCGCAAGTGAGCAATCTGGCTTGCTCCTTTACCGCCGTTGTTTGCCGGTGGCGCAGTTGATACCTATCGCTGTAACGCTGGGCGATCCGAAGGGGATTGGGCCCGATATAACTCTGACGAGTTGGCGCGCGCGCAAAGCCCATAGGCTCCACCCGTTTGCGGTCTACGGCGATGCAGAGGTGCTGCGGGATCGCGCCCGGGCACTGGGGCAGGCCGTGCCTGTTGCTACCATTGCCCATATCGAAGAGGCGGCGCAGCGGTTCGCCGATGTGCTGCCGGTGGTGCTGCCGCGGGCGCCGAGGGACCGCCTTGCGCTGCCGGAGGACGGCGACGCGGATATCATCGCGGCCATCGAAGCGGCCACCGCGGCCGCGCTCAGCAACAGGGCACTTGCCCTGGTCACCAATCCGATCGCCAAGAAGTCGCTGCAGACAATCCCGCTCGACTATCCAGGCCACACGGCGTTTCTCGGCCAGCTAGCCGCGCGCCACGGCGGCAACGCAGCAATCCGGCCGGTCATGATGCTGGTCGCAGCCGAGCTCAAGGTTGTGCCCGCGACCGTGCATATTCCGCTGGCTGCAGTGGCGCGGGTGCTCACGAGGTCGCTGATCGCCGAGACGGGCCGCATCACCGCACGCGCGCTGGCGGAGGACTTCGGCATCCGCAGCCCGCGCATCGCTGTCGCCGGGCTCAATCCGCACGCGGGCGAAGGCGGCCTGATCGGAGCCGAGGAGGCCGACATCATTGCACCCGCCATCGCGGAGCTGGCGGGTGAGGGCCTTGGCGTTACCGGGCCGCACTCGGCCGACTCGCTGTTTCATGCCGAGGCACGGCGCGCCTACGACGCGGTGATCGCCATGTATCACGACCAGGCGCTGATCCCGCTGAAGACGTTGGCGTTCGATCGCGGTGTCAACGTCACCCTCGGTCTGCCGTTTGTGCGCACCTCGCCGGACCACGGTACCGCCTTCGCCCTTGCCGGCACCGGCAAAGCTCGGCCGGACAGCTTCATCGCGGCCCTGCAGCTGGCTACCACACTTGGGACCCGGCGCGCCGCGGCGCGAGCCTCGACATCGCAATGAGCGACAAGCCCGGCGATGCGACGCCCGACGGGCTGCCCCCGCTCGGGAGCGTCGTGCGCAGCCTTGGCCTTGCAGCGCGCAAGAGCCTCGGCCAGCATTTCATCCTGGACCTCAATCTGACGCGCCGCATTGCCCGCGCGGCCGGCCCGCTGGCGGGCAGTACGGTGATCGAAGTCGGCCCCGGCCCCGGCGGCTTGACGCGCGCCTTGCTGCTCGAGGGAGCGGATCGGGTGATAACCGTTGAGCGCGATGAGCGCTGCCGGCCCGCGCTGGAGGCCATTGCCGAGCGCTATCCGGGCCGCCTCGACGTGCATTTTGCCGACGCAGTGGGTGTCGACTGGCGCAAGCTCGTGGAAGGCAGCGAAGGCAAGGCGATCATCGCCGCCAACCTGCCGTACAACGTCGCAACGGTATTGCTGACGGGCTGGCTCGAAGCCGAACCATGGCCGCCGTGGTTTGCGCGCATGGTGCTGATGTTCCAGAAGGAGGTGGCGGAGCGGGTGGTTTCCGTGCCCGCGACCAAGGCCTACGGGCGGCTTGCCGTCATAGCGCAGTGGCGGACGCGCGCGCGACTCCTCTTCCCGCTGAAGCCGCAGGCGTTCACGCCGCCGCCCGCAGTCGCCTCCGCCGTCGTCGAGTTCATACCCTTGCAGCGGCCACAGCCCGACTGCCGAGCCCGCACGCTGGCCAAGGTGACGGCCGCAGCCTTCGGCCAGCGCCGCAAGATGCTGCGCCAAAGTTTGAAATCTCTGGTTGGCGACCCGGAGGCTCTCCTCGCGGCGGCCGGCCTGCTACCGACCCTGCGCGGCGAGGCGCTCACGGTGCACGACTTCGCGAGGCTCGCCTATACCTTGGAGCGCTGGCCGGTGCGCTAAAATGGGATTTCGTCGTCGATCTTCTTGTCGAAGCCTGCGCCGCCAGGCGGCTTGCGTCTTGCGCCTTCGCCATTGCTCGCCGATGCGTAGCCGGCGGCCTGGTCATCCTCCTGCATGCCGCCGCTGGCTCCGGCGCCTGCGCCGGCCCTGTCGAGCATGACGAGTTGACCGTTGAAGTTCTGCAGCACGACTTCGGTTGTATAGCGTTCCTGGCCGTCCTGGCCCTGCCATTTGCGGGTCTGCAGCTGGCCTTCGAGGTAAACCTTCGAACCCTTCTTGAGATACTGCTCCGCCACCCGGCACAGGCCCTCGTTGAAGATCACCACCCCGTGCCATTCGGTGCGCTCGCGCTTCTCG
>Ga0247727_10007299_pt1 | contig 21132 bp, 14 predicted proteins | sample WisWelCaveWW1625_FD_202498 | JGI IMG/M metagenome (GOLD analysis project Ga0247727, IMG submission 202498) | Biofilm microbial communities from Wishing Well Cave, Virginia, United States - WW16-25 | ecosystem: Environmental > Aquatic > Deep subsurface > Groundwater > Cave microbial mat | place... | reverse complement strand
GCGATAAGCTGCCTGCTCGTCGCTGGTTTGCCAGCGCCAATGGTTTTCGACATTATCGACCAGATATGGCCGTTCCGGATCCTGAACCCGGCCCAGCGAATTGAACTGGTCAATATCTGCATAGAAACCAACCCAATCCTGAAATTCCTCGCTTTTCCCATCCAGATTGGCATGGGCATGGGTCGCGGCAAAATTTATGAGGTCGTCCTCTTTCCAATTCCCGTAATAGTGATAGGTGAAAAAGCTAATCCAGGTGGCGGCTTCCACCGCAAAGAATATTCTGGCTTTGGAGCGATGGCCGACATAATACTCACCCATGCCCGGAAGCAGCGCCGAATATATTCCGGCTTTCACCAATGAAATATTGCGCTCACCGGCGCGTGTCGAGTTTTCAACCTCCTGATAGAAGTCATGGGCCATAGCCAAAGGGACACTGCTGAAGTCGTTGGAAATGCCCGAAGCCAGCTGCTCCTGAAGCGGTGCTTCTTTCAAAGTAACTGCCGGCAAATCAAAAGTGAGCAACGCCAGCGCAAATGCAATAATTATTAATTTTTCTGACAGGCGCATCATATTTATTAAAACTTATAAGTCACTTTCAAATAAGGCGTGTCACGCCGGTGGTTATACGATTTAAGTGACGGCTTGATTTTCCAATTGGAAAATTCGCCGGCCTTTTTGACCGTCTTATTAATGCTTTTGGTCGAGATAAATGCTTCCACCGCCGCAATGACGTGATTGGCCAGCGCCACCATTAACATCTTGTTGGCATTGTCGAGCTTTTTATTGGCGTTATCTCGCATTATTTCGTAATTCAACCTATTGATGGAATAAGGCGCGTAACTGAGACCCGTAATGGCGGGCGGCGGAGTAGTTCCCCAGGGATAAGTTATGCTGTCGTATAGAATGGCGTCATCCCAGCCCCAGGCAAACTGGTCATATTTGCCGGTCATTTCGTAATACTGCTGGGTGCGGGTATCCGGCAGGTTGTGGCTGACTTCCGGCGCGTGTATCGAAGTATCTTCATCGTCGCGAACACCATATTCTATGAAAAGGTAATCTTCATAGCGATTCTGAAGCCAGTGGGCTCGATTAAAGGCTTCAAAATTGTCAGTCAATTCTTCCCCTTTACCATGCCAGTTAATGTGTAAAAACCAGGCCGCGGCTTCGACGCCAATAAATGCCGCCGATTTCACTTTGCTTCCATAATAATATTGCCCCAATCCCGGAACAGCCAGAGAGAGCAGGAAGGCCTGGCCGGGAGATTTGTAGCCGGGAATTTTATCCGGCTTGGTTTCTGATGAGGCCGAGGCCGGTTCGTCCAAGTTCCAGCCGCCCACACCGCCCATAGCAGCGTAATAGGCATAATTGTATTTAACCTTATGCAGCTCCCGGTCGAAAATGCTGATGTCGGAAGGATTGGCCCCGGCAGCTCCTGCCAAAACATTGACTACGCCCAGGCTAATTGAAATAGTTTTAATCATTCTTCTCATTTAATTTTGTGTCACTCTGTCTATCTGATTACGGCAATGTCAGTGAAAGCTGTCTCGGTGGGTCCATCGAAATCGGCTTCTATAATACAGCGATAAACACCGGGTGTGATATCGCCGCAATTCCAGGAAACTTCATTATCACCGAGCGCCGTGGTGCCGGACATCGCATATATTTCCGAACCTGACAAATCAAAAATTTTAAGGGAAACCGTTCGGGCGCTTTGGCCTAAAAAGTATCGAATGGTGGTGGCGCCGTCGGTAACCGGATTGGGATAATTGAAAAACTGCTCTTCCGGCAGCGAGGCACTTAGTGGAGCCGGCGCCGGGAGAAAACTTTGGTCAAAAACATAGCTGCCGGCGGCATCGTGTCCGCCCATAGGCCAGAAATTTTTCGAGGTATCATTGGCCACATCCCACAAATAAAACCAGCCGTCAGCGCCCAGATAGCCCAGCTTCCCGGTTGTCCCGTCCGATGCGTAAACCGGCGATCCGGCGCCCAGTTCTCCGGCTGATAAGGGAAATCCGAACGATGCTGCGCTGCCAAATGAATAAAGATTTCCGGTCAGCGTCGGAAAAATCAATTCCGGAACGCCCCCAGTCTCAATATCGGCTGTTATCGGCGCCGCTACGATGTCGTCATCCGTAAATTTATCCGACGGCTCGATAGGAAAATTAGTTTTCAAAATCAATTCACCTGAAAAAGCATAGACGGCGTTTTGGCCGCCGATTATTATGTCCGGATAACCGTCGAGATCAACATCGCCGACAATCGGATTAGTCGTAAATCTGAAACCCAGGTTTCGCTCGGTTAAAATTCTAAATGCCGCCGGATTGACCGTGGTGTCAATGGTGAGAAAAAGTCCGTGTCCATCGGCCGTAAAGGTTATTAATTCGGGAAGCCCGTCCAGATTCATATCAGCTATCACGGGTCCCAAAGTGTAATAATGCCCCAAAAAAACCGAGTCAACAGAAACCGTGTCCAATATGTAATACAGCTTTGTTTCGCTTGAGTCTCCGGCCAGGAATGCCAAACTGCTGTCGAACTGGGCGATACCGTGATACTGGTTGTTGGGATAAGTGTCAATTAAAAAGGGATTAACGGCGAGCGTCGATTTGAGATAAACTGAACCGTTATTGGTCAGAATCCAAAGTTTGTCACCGAATGCCAGGGCAATAGGCACTCCCGATGTAGCAAAGGAAGAAACGACCTCATCGGCAATCCCATTTGGCTCGAAGTCGGCCAGCTGATATAAATGGATTCTGGACTGTTCCGTGCCAATCGCGATATACTGGCTTGAACTCACCGCGCCGAAATCACCAATTACCGGACTGGCCGTAATTTTTCTTCCAAATGTATGCGCATACAGCGGCAATAAATGCGGCTCTCCGGGCGATACCGAAGAAAAGGCAGTGTCTTCAAAGGTCGGACAGTTCGTGCAATTAGTATATTGTCTCAAGAAATTTTGGCCGTCCAGTGTGGCCACATTCAGATACGTTCCGGATGCAAAAATCAACTCCAGGGTGCCATCCTTATCGATGTCAGCCGCAATAGGATTAAGTCCGAATGTCGGATATCCCGCCCTAACCGGAAATCCCGCAGCTTTACCGTCAAATTCGAGCTTAGCAATAATGACCGAATCCAAATAGACTAAGCCCTGAACAGTTGTAATGGTGTCCCGCGAAATATCCGTAAGGCGCACCCGCGTGTTGTTGCCGGTGTTGTCAATCGATGGCGGGTTAGTATTAGGCGTCAGCGAAGTGTTGCGGTCATCACGGTACATATCTTCGGCCCGGCCGAATCCAGCGCGATAATAGCCTCCAAAATTGATGAGGCCGTCTCCTTCGATAAGGGTGATGAATTTTCGGTCGGGGTCCCATTGAAGATCATTATCATCAAAATTGTTGACGCCATCACCGTCGTAATCAAGTCCGGCTACGCTTTCATCAACCAGATAGATAAGCAGGCCGGAACCGGGCATCAGGAAGTCATATTCTCCGGTAAAGTTTTTTTGAAGGTCAACCGGATACTGAAAAACCGATGTTGTCGAGTCTGCTAAAAGCGCTGTTTCCTTGCCGTCGGTTTCGACAATTCTGTTTTCCAGCAGATAATATTCGTTCTCAGATATGGGTACCCGAGCAATCTTAATCCCGCCGGAAACAACTTCTGCGGCCACCACTCTCAAATCAGAATCCTGCCTGAAATCCACGACATCGACCAGGCCCAAATGAGCGCGCGACCAGGCGCCGGGAAAAAGCGGAATCGCGCCGAAAATCTGGCCGACTGCGAAACCAAAATCGATCCCCGTGCCGAAACCGTTATTATCCATCAGTTCAAAATCGCCCAGTTGTGACAGGAAATTGTTGGTGTTATAAAGGTCCACCAATCCCAGCTGATGGCCGAATTCGTGCGCTATGACGGCATTGAGCGCTGTGCCGCGGTTGTCCTGGCTGGCAGTCTCGGGAAGAAGCAAAGCCGAGCGCACGTAATTGGCGCCGCCGTCAACAGCAATGGAATCGCCAAAGGCAATGAAGCCCGTGAACAAATCATTACAAGTTTCGGGAAAGCCGATATCGTTTTGCCGGTCCGAACCGGCGTGAAACAGAAAGATCGACTCATAATTGGAGAAAACAATCCCCGGCTCAACCGAATCGGCTACTTTAATGCAATCTATAAAATATCTTTCAAGTCCAAGCACCACTGAATCAAAATTGCAGATGCCGTAATAGCTCATCGGCTGCGGGAGGGTATAGGCGCTGCCACTGACCGAAGGAAAAATATCCCATGACAGAGTCAACTTGCCTTCGGACACTGTCTCATAGTATTTGCGCAGCGACCGCAAATGGGCGTCGAAATAAAGCGAGTCATGCGGCGGCGGGTCCACCAGATGTCCGACGGCGTTGTAATAGTTGGCCGAGTCAATCGGATTGGCCAGAGGGTCGGACAGGTCCAGGCGCCCGCGTCCGGTCGAGTTGGGGTTGTCTGATGATTCATTTTGAAAATCAAAACGAAGGACCAAAATTCTGATGGTGTCGAGAAAAGCCGCTGAAAGAGCCTGTTCCGGAAGCGACCATTTGCTCTTTCTCGAAAGGCCGAACTCAATTACATCTTGCGCCGTTGGAGTCAGGCAGGGGAATCTTACCTTGTTTTCACCCGGCTGGGGCACAGTAGCTGTGCCGACAATCGGCAAAACTTTTCCACCGGCGGCCTTTAAAGTTGCCGGTAGAAAAAGCAACCATAGGCAGATGGTAATTCGCAGCAGCCTGGTAATCTTCAACAACCTTTCAATTCGGCTCTACGGCGCAATCGACAAAGACACTCTTAGGATGTTGGCCAGCACTGACGAACTCCCGCTGGGAATGTACGAAAAGTCAAAGTGCATGTTCGACAAAGGCGACAGTCCGGCGCCCAGCGTAAGATTTTTTACGTTTCCTTCCTGGTCATAAACATATCCGGCGCGGATAGCGAATATATTGGCGTAGGTGAATTCAGTTCCGCTATTGAAGATAGTTTCTTTCAATTCCTGACTTAAGCCGTCATCCACACCCACCAGCATTTTATTCATTTCAGCCGTCACTATCAGACGGTAAAAATCACTTTGCAGAAGCTTGTAGGCAAACCCCAGCCCAAAATTGCGGGGCAGCTCATCAGACTGGCCGGCGTCGGAATACAGGACTCTGGGTCCCAGATTGGTCACCGCTAATCCCCAAGTGAGCCGGCTGCTCATGCGATACAAGAGGCCGAGGTCAAAGGCAAATACCGTGGCCAGTCCATCGCCCAGTTCGGCTCCGGCGCCGACGCTTGAAAGATGCGAATGAATCAGTTTGGCCGATATGCCGCCGGACATTTTTTCGGAGAGCGGCGCTCCGAATGAACCCGTGGCGGCTATTTCATAGGCATCGAATTCTCCGATAATCTGCGGACCGAATTGATCGGTTTTATAAAACGTGCCGTACGATATGAACGAAATATTTCCCCCGAATGTCCCCAAATTGGATTTGGGAAATACCGCTGAAAGAAAGGCATAATGAATATCATCGGCCAGCTCCGGCAGCCATTTGACATACATCGTGGATATGTCCGACCGGCCGTTGGCCTTAATTACAATTCTTTCCTGACTGGCCACCCAAAGCTCATTTTCAATGCTCCGGATATCGATGCTGTTGGTCTCATCCATCTCTTTCAGTTCGGAGCGTCGCCAATGGCCGCCTTCAAACTCAATCAGTCCTTCGGAAGTGGCAAAGAATACTTTGTTTTCGCGCTGCGCTATTTCATTGACACTGGCTGCGGCAGGGTTATGCGGCACCTTGATTTTAACATTGGGAACAACTTGATTGTCGTTCAGGTCATTCAAAACAGTAATTCGAGTTGAGTAATCTACCATTTTAGCAGTATCAGTTAAAGCTACTTTCGACGCGAGTTCGGGCATATTTATTGGCAGATTTACGACGGTATCTTTGTAACCGGGCATTTCCCATTTTTTCCCGTCAAAATGGACAACGCCGTATTCCGTTCCGAGCCAAATCTCTTCGAAATTAACGTGAATGGTATTGACCCGACCTTTGATTTCCGACAGATACGGAACTTTTATGACATCACCCGGCCTGATGGTCAGAGTCTTAGGGACCGGCTCTGCACTGACCACAACATTTTCCGCGGAAGCGGGCTCGGCCGACTCGGCGGGAGTCGTCATAGTCGAGTCGGTTGTGTTATCGCCGGCTTCATTTAATGCCGCTGCCAATAACTGGCCTGTGGAATCCTGTTGTTTCATTTCTTCCATCAGTTCCAAAAGACCTTTGCGTCCGCCATCGGCGTTTTCCAGGTCTTTCTGATTGGCAATGGCGACATTCTCATTGGCTTTTTCAAGTTTAGCCAGGTAGTTTTGCTTTTCCGAGGCCGTACCGTAGATGCTGAACTTAGTTGCAATAGACTCCGGAGCATCGTCCAAAACGGCCGTGTATGGCCTGGTGTTGCTCCAATTGGAGCCGTTGTAATGATATAAATCGTTGTTCAGGACAATCCAGATGTCATTTATGTCATGGGCGCCAATGCCCGTTACCGGGCCGGCCGGAAGTTGCTCGGATTTTTCAGCCGGACGAAGCTTTGCGCCTGAAAAAGCCACCAAGCCCTGGTCGGTGCCGATTAGAATATGCCTGTCCAGAGCAAACAAAGTACGAACTGCACCGTACTGAACTGAATCTGTGGGCGTATGCAGCGGGCGCCAGCGACGGCCGTCGTAGGCATATAGATTTTCTGTGGTGGCCACCAAAAGGAGTTCCAGCGAAGCGGCGATATCAATGGGTTCGCCTTCCAGCACCGCCGAATAAGGAATCAGGAGCTCTTCCAATACATATCGATTACGCGATTTTTCAATCGCGAAATTGATGCGGTCAATCTCCTGTTCCGAAAGCTTACCGTCTTTCAAGCCATCGCTGAACTGCACCTGGGCTTCCCTAACCCTTGACCAGTTAACCAAACAGCGGTCATAACCGGCCAAAAGAGAATCAAATTCTTTAGTCAGTGATTCACGAAGATTATAATCAGCCGGCACGTTGGTCATGACCGTGTCGCGCAGCCAGCCCAGAAATTCGTAAGTTCTTTCATTGTTGGCCACTGCCACTCTTTTGACAATTTTGTCCAGCTCGGCCTCATCGGCAATATTGAAATAGGCTTTAACTTTTTCGGCCACAGTTTCATCGGTGCGGGTGGAGAAAACCTCGCCTAGATGCCATTCTTTATTGTCGTACCGGGCCACGCCTTTACTGGTCAAAGCCCAGAGGTCAAAGGCCATATATCCTTTGCCGCCTTCTTTGCGTAAAGCCGTCAAAGCCGTTATGGGTTTGAGATTGGCCGGTATCCGCTCTTCTTTCCAGGAATCCGCCAAGGGATAGCTTCCCAGTCCGGCCGGATTCCAATGGGTCGCGGTGGCATCATCGGCAATGGCCACAAACGATTCGCCCATGCCGGCTGGTCGAGCGCCGGGGGCTATGCGCAAAAATAACAATCCGGCGTTTGAGATATCCGCCGAGATTTCGCTCACAACTGCCGCCCAGAGGCAGACAGCCGCAAGCAGGGTGGTGAAGGTTTTGCTTCGTTTCATCAGGTTCTCCATACTATTGATTAATTAATATAACTTTTCCGAACTCTTCGACTTGGCTGCCGGCCGCAGGAACAGCCGAAGCCTTGTAAAGGTACACGCCGGTTGCCACACGGTCGCCCCAGGCATCGCGGCCGTCCCAAACAATGTCATTGTAGTAGGCCGCCGCCAGGGCATATCGATCAAAACTGTTTATTTTCTTTCCGGAAAGAGTGAAAATTTCCAGCGAAAATCGGTCAACGGCCTGGGTCAGCGAGAATGAAAAGCTGGTCCGCTCTGACATCGGGTTGGGATAATTCAATAAGTCCTGAATTGCCAAAGCTGAACTGGTAACGATTTCGGCCGCGAACGAAAGTGTTGATGAATTATTAGCATTATCCCAGGCTTTTATCTTAAACGCATGCAGACCGGGCGGGAGACTATCAATATTGTAGTTCAAGGCGCCGCCGGTATAATCATCCTGATTATACTGAAACAATCTGGTCAGATTTAAAAGTGAGGCGGCGTCATTGTCGGTCTCTAATGTAATGCCGTGACCAATGCCCTCGGCCAAATTAATACCCGATGAGTCGGTCAAAGTCAGGTTCAGTTGATCACCAATTTGAATGACGTTGCCTCCGGGTTCAAGAGGCTTGCCGGAGAAAGTAACTCCAATTACGGGGCCGACCGTATCCAAGGTCGCAGCTACGGACGTAGCCACGGCAATGGAGTCGATCACTCCCACGGCATCGATGGTATCCAGCACGGCATAGAGCGATACTCTGGCGCCGCTGCCGCCATAACCGATATCCAGAGGCGGAATGAAAGTAAAGTCGTAGGTTCCATTGGTAATCGAGGCCGAACCGCGAAACATGGTGGGACCCGTCACAGCATAGGGAATTGTGATATTGGAATTGGGAATTGTGTAAGATTTGTTTCTTTTCGAATCATAAACGTTGATGACCAGACGTCCGCTACTGCTGTATACAGTGCCCAAATCATCGGTAATCCGGCCGGTAACGGTAACCGGCTTGAGCGCTTGAAGAGTATCCAGTACGGAATTGGCCATAACCTTCAGACGAGGCAATCCCAAACGCAAATAAGGATCGCCAAAGTACAGATAATTGCGGTCATTGGTGTTGGGCACCGGCGTTGTGGGTGATATATACTGTCGCTGCAGTTTGGCGGCGTACATCGCCTCGCACATCGTCAGCGAGTCATTATAAAGAATGATGTCGAAGACAGCCTGGTTGAATTCGGCGTTTTCCGCGGAATAGACCAATCTGGTGGCCGCAATAATTCCGATGGCGCCGCCATTCATTACCAATAAATCCTCCGCCATGCCTTCCCGCTTGGGGTCATCGAAAAAGCTGATGGCGCAGGATGCGGCAAAAAACAGCGGTAAGCTGTTGCTGTTGGTCAAGCGCGGTAAATCGCCGGTGCGCGAAAAAATGTGTTCGTGCGCCCAAACGTCGGGACTGCCATGTCCGACATAATTGACCACCAGCGAGCCGTCATTGATGTCATTAACTATCGCTTCGTTCACGGCGGGCTTATCCTGATTAACAAAAAGATATTCCCAGGAGTAAATCTTTTTTTGGTTCAAAAAATTGGGGATATGGGATTTGCTCAATTCTTCTGTCTGGATTGTATGGACTCGTTCCACGACCGGGCTATTCTGCGGCGAATTCTCGTCGTCGGCAATAAGTGAAATCCTGGTGCGCCAACTGTCGTAACCGGCCACGGATTCATACGCCTTCAGTTTGGCAACTATGCTGCTGATTTCGGCGGCCGAACTGACCGGCCAGCGTGAGGCTATCATATCAAAGCCGCGATCTCCCCCAATGTAGCTCGAGTCACTGTCAATCAAGCCGTATTGGCCAAAATAAACATAGTTGTCGTCCGATAACGTTTCATCGTATTGAAATAGATACGCCGGCACCAGGTTGGCAATGCCCGTACCCAGTCGGTCGAGAAAATCATAATTGGCATCGCCCGCAAACAAAACTGCCGATGGCGCCGGAGCGGTATAGTTTTCGTATGAATGTTTCAAAAAGTCCCTGATGGCCGAGGGGTCGTACAAGCCGAACCCGAAATTGTCCATAATATCTTCCACCGTGACCGTTCTGGTGGAAAATCCCTGGGCGCTGCGGTAATTGATATACTCGTTCATGGCCGGCGCCAGTGCGGCGGTGGTTATAATAATCAGGTCCGACTGTGACGAAGATGAGTATATATCCACCGGCGTTATTTTCGTAATTGATAGCGTATTAAGAAGACTCGAGGATGCCACCGCCAAAAAGCGATTGGCTGAATTCAGCGCAAAATCGGCTTCGAATGAGAGCAGTCCGTTAGTCCGGGCCGCGCCCGTCAACCGCGATGGCTGCAGGGAATTACTTATGTTAAACACTAAAGGTGATGAAGTAAAATTATCGGTGATGTCAACTCGGACCAACCCATTATTAGGGCCGAATGAGATATCCAGACTGGTACCCAGTGGCACCGTGGCGCGTCGGTACGAAACTTCCAGGAAATCAAAATATGGGCCGGCAATAACGCTGCCCCACAGGCGCATTGAAAACCGGTTTAATCCGGTCATTAGATTGGTCGTTTGATAGGTGCAGGAACTCAAATTGCAATTTTTCGAAAGGGCCGGCTGATTGTTAACCGATAAGTCAACATAGCCAATTGCGTCGCTGCCGCCGGTGGTATCAAAAGTTTTAGCCGACAGAAATATATTGGCAGTTTGTCCCGGCACTAAATCAACGACCGGAACAAAGACAGTCAGGCTTTCAGCCGGCGACCAATACCAGAAATAATAGTCATCCAGCTGGCCGTCGCTGAACTGTCGCAGCAAGTTCTCCTGTTGCTGGTGTACATAATGCGTGTACGTATTAAAAGTATCAATGGCGGTGCCGGTCGGCGCGGCATTGACGGTAACCATTCTTAGAGGAGTGTCCGCAATGTCGGAGGAAACGGCCAGCCAGTAGATATTTTCAGTGGTATAAACGTTGTTCACAAATCTGACTCCGGCGCTGTCGTAAAGCCAGCGGTTGAGAGATTCACCATAGAATAAAATTCTATCCCCCGGCTGAAAATTACCATCGCCGCCATCTTCAACTAATATTGCCGTTTGCCGGAAAACCGGGCGCGGACTAGTCAAAAGCGGATTAACTTGCAAACCGCCCCCGTTATACAAAAAGATGGTCGATGATGCCACGGCGCCGCCAATTAATCCGGCGGCACTAAGTTGATCGTAAGTTACGGCGTAAAGGCCGCTCTGATTAACAGCCAGTTTGTACCAGTCCGCCAAAACAGAAAAGGGTCCGGGCTGGGCCACAATTTTACTCGAAGCATTGGGCGCCGCCGACCAGTTCTGGCATTCTTCCCAATTCGCAATTGATGCCGCAAAAATTTTATCGAATTTAGGATCGTCGTCCGAGGTCCCGGCCAATAGCTCGGTGCCGTCGAAGGCAATTCTTATTTCAACCTGACTGTATATGTTTTCTCCGATTATCGGTGCAATCAAAACTGTGACAAACTTGCGGCCGCGCATCGTCCAAACTTCGGATAAACTGGCTAACGGTGTCGAGGCCAGCCGGCGGGTTTCATGGCCCGCTTTCAAATAACTATTGGAGAACGGCGCGGCATTTATTCCTTGCGCCGAAACTATTCGCGGCTGGGCGCCTTCCGGAACACCAATCTGAACCGCACTGAAAACATAAAACAGAGAATCGGCGCCAACTTGCCGGTGAAGTCCGGCCGGTGCGTTGGCAAACTGTTCGACAAAATGAAATTCGGACGCAGTTGAGCTTATAACTGTTATATCTTTTAGAGCCGAAAAAGCGGTTGAAACTCCAAGTAGAACTGTCGAGAAAGTCAGCGGGACTGACTTATGCAGAAAATGATTTTTCAATCCCGACACGGCGGGAGACAGGAAACTTACAGACATATACCTACAGTTTCGGCCTTTTGGGTTATTAAGTTGTAGCTCTCAATCGAGCCGTTTTACCAAAAAACACTTTAACTGTTAGGCTATATTCTATCTCCTGTCATTTCTGTATAAACCAGTATATTATAATAAGTTCCCTTGCCAAAGTCAAATCGTGCCTTTAATAGAAGCATTAACTTATTGCAATTTACTCGCCAAATTAGAGTTGGATTACATTTTGAAAGCCAAACCAATACCGTACAATAGGTTATCAGTAGAGGGGTTTCTCCGGTTAAATTTAGGCAGTTTCTGCGGGGATAACTTCAACTGCAAAAACTTGTACTTTCTTTCACACCATTAGACCAAATTTCTTTTCAGACCGCCAGAAGCTAATATTTGCCAATTTCCAACCCGAGTTCCCGACTCAAGGATTCAGTAGATTTTTGCGCTTCTGTCAGCCGGAATTCGTAATATCCGACGTCTTGATTGGGATAGAAAACAATGCTGCGATTGGCATAAAATTGCTCCATCAACTTTTCTAAAATGGTCAGTGATTCACCTGCAAAGAAGCGCGATTCTTTTATCCGGTCCAGGCCAAACTCAAGATTATCTTCGTAAGCGTTTAAAATCGGTTTCTGGGCCTCAACCCAGGCATCAACTACCTGACGCATCTCTCCGGCATCTACCGCTTGACCGCGTCCTTCATTTCCTTTGCGCCATTCCTCGGCGACCTTTAAGCCATACCTCAAATACATGGCCGAGACCGAATCAATATGCCTTTTAACTAATTGCGCCGTTTCAATCGGAGTGGCGCGGTGCAATTGTGTCGCCCATTCGCTTCGTATTTGCCGGGCCTTGAACTCATTTGATTCGGTGGCTTCTGCGACAGTTTGACCTGTTTCTATTTTAACACAGCCGGTCGTTAAAGCGGCTGTAACAGCCATCGACAGAATCCATTTATTCAAAAATAGCATCGCAAATGAGAATTGTATCAGCCTACCGTTACTTTTGATGAAGCCAGCGGCGCCAGATCGCAGGTAAAATGCCGCAAGATATTCGATGAACTAATTATCTTGTAGCCGGAGAGCTTGTCTTTCGTGCCCACCATTCGTTCGGCCGCCTCGGCCGCATAATCAAGATGTGAATTGGTATAGACCCGGCGCGGCAGCGCCAGTCTCACCAATTCACGCGGGGCATTAAATGATTTTCCCGTTTGGGGGTCGACTCCGCCGAGCATCAGAGAACCAATCTCGGCCGAACGAATCCCCCCCTCTTTGTACAATTCCACAGCCAGAGTTTGCCCGGGAAACTGCTCGACCGGGATATGCGGCAAAAATCGGCCGGCATCGATAAATACGGCGTGCCCGCCGGTCGGCTCGACTATCGGCAGACCGGCCGCTGTCAGCTTTTCACCGAAGTATTTCACCTGGTCAACTCGGAAATCCAGATAATCATAATCGAGCGCTTCTGCGAGTCCCACCGAGAGAATTTCCAAATCACGCCCGGCCAGTCCGCCGTAAGTGGGAAAGCCTTCGATGATGACCATTAACTCGGTCAATTGGCGATACCAGCTTTCGTCATTGAGGGCGATAAATCCGCCGATATTGGCCAGCCCGTCTTTTTTGGCGGACATCAACACGCCGTCGCAATGCTCGAACATTTCAGCGGCAATTTCTTTGATTGATTTCTGGCCGTACCTCTTTTCATCGCGCTTGATGAAAAAACAGTTTTCGGCAAAGCGCGCGCAATCCAAAAAGAACGGCAGGCCGTGCCGGTGGCAGACTTCGGAAGCCTCTTCGATATTTTGCATCGACACCGGTTGCCCGCCGACGGAATTATTGGTCACGGTCATGATGACCAAAGCGATTGCTTCAGCGTCTTGCCTTTGGATGAACTTTTCCAGCGCCGCTACATTCATATTCCCTTTAAACTTAAGCGGCTCCTCTGACAAACAGTCTTCACAGGGTAAATCAACCGGAAAACCGCGTTGGTGCTGGACATTTCCTTTAGTGGTGTCAAAATGAGTGTTGTTCAGCACATACTTGTTCTCCACGTCGAGAATTGTGAAAAGCATATTTTCGGCGGCCCGGCCCTGATGGCAGGGAATGACAAATTGTTTGCGGAAAATATCCTGGACGGTTCGCTCGAAATTGTGAAACGAGGTCGCCCCTGCGTATGATTCATCTCCCAGCATCAAGGCCGCCCATTGACGCGCCGACATGGCGCCGGTGCCGGAGTCGGTTAAAAGATCTATATAGATATCGGCCGCGTCCAATTTGAACAGGTTATAGCTGGCCTTGACAATTTTTTGTTCCCGTTCGTGGCGGGGCAATAACTTTATCGGCTCGACTGATTTTATGCGGTACGGTTCGGCCGGCTGGCGTTTTCTTTTCATTTAGTCTCCTTTACTTAGCCGTTTGAAAACAGAACTACTAAAAAAGAAGATTGATTAGGTATGTCTTTTGACTCGGCGGCGATGGTACTGCAGCCCCAGATGTTGAATGCAAATACTGGCTAGAACGGTTCTATTCATAATATTTGTTATGGTCTCAAGCCAACCTTCGAGTCCGCTCAGGATGACTTGAATCGGTGCTGTTTAGTAAGGACAACTGACACCATCGAACATAATGACATTCCTTTCAGAGTCCAGTCATTGCGAGCCACGATTCTTATCGGGGCGTGGCAATCTCAAGGCAAGTAGGCGGCAGACGCCCAAGCTTGTCCTAAACTCTGTCGAAGGGTCTGCTCCATTCTCAAACTCTCCTCAACTCAAACTTGGCTTCAATATAACCGGTAACAATTCCGCGATAATTCTTTATTTCCGGCTTCTCATGCCTCTTCAAAAACGGGAATTTCTCGATTTTGTCAACAAAATCTAACTGCTTCAATACTTCAAGGCAAGCCGGGTAGAGCGCCCTGGTGTTGCCGTCATCTATTTTTACGACAATCCCTATTTTAGGTTCGGAAAAACCGATACCCTCGATTGCCTCTGCGCCGACTTTGCAAACTACTTTCCCCGGAAACGAGCGCATGAAATCGTAATCAAAGCGTTTTTCGCCTGAGACCATTTTGGGGTGTGTTGTCATGGCTTGGTTGACGCGTTCGACTGCTTTTTTCAATTCAGCCGTTTTAGCTTTTTTTAGCGCCAGATTCTTAAATCCGATGGCCAGATTAATTAGCGGATAGCCGAAATTGGGCGCACTGCAACCGTCAACCGCCACTCCAAATTTGTCCGCCGGGTATTCGCACATATCGGCCACGGCTTGTTTGACTAATTTTTGTGTTTTCCCGTCTGGGTCAAGATATTTTTTAATATCATCATCCAGGAATTTGGCGAGCGCCAAAAACCCGGAGTGTTTGCCCGAGCAATTGTGCCGAAGCGTATCTTTATCTTCGCCATTTTCCGGCCAGACATTGTCATTGCGCATCCATATCGGCCAGTGACAGCCGCATTGCAAATCTTCAACATTATTTCCAGCTGCTTTCAAAATCGATGCCGCCACTTCCTTATGTTCATCGGAACCGTCATGCGAAGCGCACATCAGGGCCAATTGCTTGTCATTATAGTTGAAATGGTCAAACCCGCCGGACATTAAAAGCGGCAAGGCCTGAAACGGTTTTATCGATGAGCGCATCATCGTCACCATCTCCGGATCGCCGGCATAGTGGGTCAACTTTCCATTTTCGTCGACAACCGCAACAGAGCCGTAGTGAATGGCCTCGACGTTTTTGTTGCGATAAATGTAAGCCAGAGGGGGCGGGCAGTTTTTCATTTCTAAATACTATTGGTTCGATTACTCATTATCAACAACTGTTCCAACCCTTACTCCCCCGTTCTGAAACAGCAGCTTCCGCACCGGCTTGTTTTTGGCCCTGGGTTTGATACACGTCGCCGGAGAGCCGTAACGGGTGGGGAATTTAAAGGCCACGCCCGTTGAATCAGAATATGAAATGCCGTCCACCGAAATCGACATCAAAAGCGAATCGCCGCTGACATTGGTCACAGTATTGTCGGTGCAGTCTTCCCAAAAGAAATAAATAGGCAGGAAATTGTTCGACAAGATTCGCGCGTCATTTGAATCCAACTCGACGACCAGCCGCGCCAGCGAGGCCGGCCGATCAAAGCCGTAACAAAGCGGCCGAACGGAATCTGGGACGAATTCCGCCAGTCCAAGTATCTGCCAGATAGTTCTGGGGTGGCCTTCCCCAGCACCGCCTATTGAGGACTTAGTATTAAAAGTTTCCCACTGGCAGGAATCGGGAATTTCACCCGGGAGGACCTCGAGGATGTCAAACGCCTGGGAATTAATCCCTATTTTCAAATCGAATCCCGCAATCGGTTGCCCCAAGTTGGATAGAATAATGTCAACTGTATCTTGAAGATGCTCAAAGCCAAAAGCGGCGGAATCGATTGAAACTAAAATTAGAGTATCGGCTTTAATCAGTGAGTCGTTCTGTGCCGTGGCTTGATAAAAGGCCAAAGGAAAAAGAAGGGCTGTTATTATAAAGTGCTTCATGAACAAAAAAATACCCACCGGGTGTTCTTCCACAATAGCAGAGTCACTCCAGGCGGGTACCATTAAAGTTGAACTTGAAACTACTTATTCTCTACTTTGGCAGAATCCGCCGGTTTGGCAGCCGGAACAGCGCCTTTGGCCACCACTTTGAATTTGAACGGCCCTTGCCATTTCGGAGTGCGCGCCCCCTGGTTATCACCTGCGAATATCCAAATGCCGCTGGGCGGCCAGAAACTTGAGTCCACCACCAGAGTCCCTTCGGTCGGGACCATTAAGTCCAGTGAAATACATTTTTGCTTTTCGTGAGGCTTGTAAACCTGTTTAATACAGACACCGCCGAACCCGATAGTGTCCGGAAGATTTCCGTCCCAATTTGATTCGACCACAAACAAGCCGTTCAAATCCCAAATCGATTTGTCCTGCCAGCCGTTGTGTCCTTTGACATCACCTTTGGTGCTAAGACCCTGGCCGCTGTCGACAACATGCACCACCTGTTTGATATTATCCGAAGTCAGCCTGAAGCCCAGCGTGAATGCCTGCTGGGTAGAATCATTTGCAAAATAAATATCGACTGAAAACGGCTCTCCGGCGATCACGGTGCTGTCATTGACGGCGCCCTTGCCGGACACGCCGGCGCTGATTGTCGTTCCCAGCGCTGACCCGCTCCAAAGCAGCACGGCCAGACTCAAAATATACATCTTACAGTTCATTCCATTACTCCTAAATTTAATTGCAGGTAAATACAGCTTCAAATTGATTCCTGATGATTTTACCTAATTAATAACACTTTGTTCCTCAAGTCAAGTGGCCTCTTTCTTTGATTTGTCTCTAAAATTCCCGGCTATCAATCAAAATAATCATTGATGCGATTAAGCGCTTCTTCACAGTCGGCTCGATTAACATCCAGATGAGTCACGAACCTGATTTTCTTCTCACCGAAAGGAACGGCTTTAACATTCAATTGAGCCAGTTGTCCGACAACAACTGCAGAGTTTTCTTGAGAATTGAGATTGGCCACTACAATATTTGATTGCACCCGGTCCATTTCAATATTAAATGTTTCCGTCTTGTTCAATGCGGTGGCAAAAAATTGGGCATTGGCGTGGTCTTCCGTCAGGCGCTTGATATTGTGTTTGACCGCATACAGCCCGCCCGCGGCAATGATGCCGACCTGTCTCATCGCGCCGCCGAACAGTTTTCGTTCGCGGTTGCACCGCTCCACAAACTCCCCACTGCCGACAATCATTGAACCTATGGGAGCTCCCAGCCCTTTGGAAAGACAGACCGAAATTGAATCAAACGGTTCGGTCAGTTCTTTCAGCGAAATGCCGGTGGCCGCATGGACATTCCAGATACGGGCGCCGTCCAGATGAAAGATGAGCTCGCGCTCCCGGCAAAGTTTGCCCAATTTGACGATTTCGTCCTGCGGAATAATTGTCCCGCCGTGGCGATTGTGGGTGTTTTCAACTGCCACAATTTTGGTCAGAGGGGCGTGAATGTTTTTGGGGCGAATGTTTTGTCGTACCAGATCGGCCGTCAACACCCCTTTTTCGGTGGTCAGAAAATTCACTAAAAGCCCGGCATGTACCACCGGTCCGGCTACTTCGTAATTAACGATGTGGCATTCCCGGTCACATAATAACTCCCAGCCGCGCTGGGTATTGGCTTTAAGGCAAATCTGATTGGCCATCGTTCCCGACGGAACATAAAGCGATGCTTCGCGCCCGAACAATTCGGCCACATAGCGCTCGAGTTCCTTAACGGTCGGGTCATCGCCAAAAACATCGTCGCCGACCTCCGCCTGGGCCATCGCCTGTCTCATCGCCGGCGACGGGCGGGTGACGGTATCAGAGCGTAAGTCAATGACTTTCATAGCTAGCCAATATAACCCCTTTTTGCAAGCGGACAACCGCAGTTATGAATTAAAAAAAGACCGCCCCGATGTCTTCGGAACGGTCAGATTTTTGCAGAAGCACTAACTATTAATGGGGCTGTTCGGCCAGCACTACATTCAAAGCGCGTGGCCCTTGTTCAGTCTTCATCAATTCGTAAAATACTTCCTGCCCTTCTTTCAGGGTCTTGAAGCCATCCATTTTGATAGCCGTATAGTGGACAAAAACATCTTGTTCAGCGCCGTCGCCGGTGATAAATCCCCACCCTTTAAGATCGTTGAAGTACTTGACTCGGCCTTTTGACATTCACTGCCTCCACAGTCTGGAGTGAAGATTTCCCCTCACACTTCCATACTTATTATACGACGGGCTTTAAAATATGCCAACAAAAATCTGTCGCAATCTTAACCGAACAGTCCCAGAATCGAAACCATCGTCATCGCCAGACCCGACATCAGGGGAACGGAAACATTATCGTCCACGCCCAACGGCCAGGCCTCGACCAAAGTGGCCACCACTGCTCCTAACAGACCAATTGACAATGGGATACCGGGAGTCAAAAGCGCAACAATAACGGTCCCCAACAAGCACCCCAATGAGCCTTCCACCGTCTTATTGGCAAATCTGATTTTGCCAAAGCGACGGCCAATTACGGCTGCAAAACTGTCTCCAACGATTATAAAGGATAAGGCTGCTATAGCTATCGATTTTTCAAACAGGGCTATGGTGGCACAAGAGGTCAGCAGGATGTAAGTGGCTCCGGTAAAGTCGCCGTCCTTTTCGTGTTTTCGAATGACTCGCGCCAGTATGTAGCTGAACACGTTTGTCCACAGCCGCCAATTGCGAATGCGGGCAATGTCGATTAGCAGCATGCCCAGCCCCACCACCAGCATTATCAAAAAGGCCGTGAATCTCTCCAGACCGAGAAAATAGTAGCCGCCGGGAATAACCAGCGCTCCCAGATGAGTAGCCTTGCGAATGAGTTCCTGCCTGAAACTTATGTGTTCATCGGCGCCGACTGAAACCGTTTCGTTCATGTTCCATTTTGTCTTTCATTAAACGGTTTGAAATGCATCGGGCCGGCTCGGCCCGTCTGTTTGGCATGGAAATCCCTCAAAAGTCCGCTATTAAAATTCTCGATGGCGGCGGTGTCATGCCGGCTCTTTAGAATATTAATGATTTCGGCACGGGCATTTTCAAATGGAACCGACCAACGGTTTTCCAAAACTTTAATTACATGATATCCATATTCAGTTTTAACCGGGTCACTGACTTCACCGGCGCGAACCGCTCGGGCCGCTTCGAAAAACTCCGCCGAGACGTCCTCCGGCCCGATAAATCCTAAATCGGCCAGGTCGCGCCTGACACTTTTCTCTCCCGTGTAAAATTCTTCGGCCAGTTGGAGAAAATCAACTCCCGAGCCGGCCTGATCTTTAACGAATTCGGCCAGCGAAGAATCCGTGACCAGGATTTGCTGCACCTTGAGCGGTTTTGACACCACGTATTTGTCGCGATTGGCTTCATAGTATTGGCGCAATTCAGCCTCACTCGGTTCCCAATTGGGATCGCCTCGAGCAGATTCGACAATTAATCGCGCAAAATAGTGATATGTGTTGGCTGTTTTTTCGACTACATCCGGCAAGTTATCCAACCCCATCTGGCGGGCGGTTTGAACTATCACCCAGCGGCGCGCCATTAACTGTACCATTTCTTTTTTCATGTCGGGAGTTGAATTGGTTACTTTATAAAGCTCACGAATTTTTTGTTCGCCGACGCTCAATTCTCCAAAATCAATCGTATCGGTGCCATTTACGACCGCCGCCCAGACTGGTTTCTCAATCAAGTGGACGTTTGAATCGTAAAGTTCTTCATTGTATTCAATTTTTATCTCGTCAAATAACGTGTCAAAAATGGCCAGGCTGGCCTGCCTGGCTTTTTCATTTTGAATACGCACTTTGGAATAATTGTACATCTGCGGGTTAAACGGCGGCACACCCGGCGCCACATAATCGTCGATATATAGAATTTGCCAGCCGTCTTTGTCCTGGTATGGTCCCACAATATCGCCGACTTTGGCGCTGAAAGCCAAAGAATCAAAGGGCCTGGCATAAAACCCCCTGGGCGCCCAATCAATCTGACCGCCGCGTCGAGCCGTCACTTCATCATGTGAATACTCTTTGGCAATTTTCATAAACGATTCTTTCGAATCAATTTTACCGCGCAGGTCAAACGCTAATTGGCGCGCCGCCTGGTCCAACTGTTCTTCCGTCAGCTCTTTATACTTCAGAGAGTCAGCCCCCTTTTTTAAGCCGTACGTGGAAATAACGATGTGATAGACTAATATCTTCTCTTCAACATTGAATTCTTCCCGATGCGCCGCGAAATAGTCCAGCACCTCCTGTGAATCGATCACAATACGGTCGAAAATAGTTGCCTTATAATAGGCATTGACGATGACCCCTCGGGAACTTTCCCGAAAACGAAAGTAATAATCGTAATGGTCGCGCAAATTGACGGTGTTGGCTCTCAAACCTATAAGAGTATCGACTACCAGACTGTCTATCAATTTCTCGGCTGTAATCTTGTCGAGGATGCCGCCTTTACTTAAAATATCGCTGCCGGCGACTTTCTGATAGAAATCTGGCAAGGTCAGCTTGTAATCTCCATCAGCTTCCGCCAATACGTAATTATGTTTGGAAAGGTTTTCCTGGGAAATGATTGATGGTTTGCAGCCCGCAAGTACGAGCGAAACAAGTATGAAACAGACAAAGGTATGGCGCTTATTCAAAGATATATCTCACTCTCAAATTTTTAGGTTTCTATATTATACCTGTGATGGCGAAAAACAAGTTCAAAAATGTTGATTGGTCAGGATAATTTGGCCGGCGCCGGCGCCGTCATGGTTCTTAAATCGCTGACGCCGGGCTGCAAATACGTCTTGAAGCTTAGTTCGAAAGTTGTCCCGAATCCTACCTTGGACTTCACGCTCAATTCTATACCCAACGCCTCGGCAATCCGGTGAACTATCGATAGTCCCAGGCCGGTGCCGTTTTTTCTGGTCGAAAAGAAGGGCTGGTAAATCTTTTTAAGCGCTTCGGGGGGAATACCCGGTCCATTGTCTTTGACCGCTATGTGCACCAGGCCGTTGGCGGCATCGTTGACCACTTCAAAAGTTATCTGACCGGCCCGGCCATCGAAAGCTTCACAAGCATTGGCGGCCAGATTTAT
>Ga0247727_10007298_pt1 | contig 21142 bp, 18 predicted proteins | sample WisWelCaveWW1625_FD_202498 | JGI IMG/M metagenome (GOLD analysis project Ga0247727, IMG submission 202498) | Biofilm microbial communities from Wishing Well Cave, Virginia, United States - WW16-25 | ecosystem: Environmental > Aquatic > Deep subsurface > Groundwater > Cave microbial mat | place... | reverse complement strand
TCGATCGCAACTTGCTCACGCGCTTCCATGCCGACGACTTCCGGCGCGATGACTTCATTCACATTTTTGACCGCATTCAACACGCCTTTGCCGAGATAACGTTTCGCGTCTTTATCGCGCAACTCCAGCGCCTCGTGCTCGCCGGTCGAGGCGCCGCTTGGCACCGCCGCCCGCCCAATAATACCATTTTCTAAAACCACATCAACTTCAACGGTGGGATTGCCGCGTGAGTCTAAAATTTCGCGGGCGTGGATTTCAACTATAGTTGGCATAATTTCTCCTCTCTTTAAAAATTTGCCACGGATAACGCCCAGTTTAGACCATAGGTTCCATTTCACCACTGGCTTTTGCCGTAAAACTTTTTATCGTACAAATTGTCTCTGTGAATTTTTGTAAGTTTGCTTACCATATTACCAAGCCATGCCAATTCTTCGCATGTTATTTTAAGTCAATCGAGATCACTATCATCAATATACCACAATCAGGACGCTTTGATTAATTCCTAATTCTCCATACCTATTGTATTCTTCTAACAAACCATAAGTGCCTGCTACTTCTTCGGTTAATTGTAATGGTTCTTGCCCAAACCAACGTTGTATTATTCGGATACTTGAAATTCCTGCATCAACCAATTTTCTATAGACTGTATGTGCACGTTTACTTGATAGATCACGATTATAATATTGATTCCCAATTCTACTCGTTCTACCGACTACTAAAATACGTTTGCGATCATTGCTCTTTATGTAGAAAATTGCCCTCTCAAGTACGACTTGGTTGTCATACCCGCCATTAGTATGTGGTTCAAAGTAAAATTCATCTAGATCAAACAAAATTAAGAACTTTGTTTGTTTTGCTTCACTTGCGGCATAACAGCTAAGAAGGTCTCTCATTAACTCAGCACTAAATCCTTCAACTGTAAAAACCATATCCCAAAAAACCATTCCATTAAGTTTACCACTATTAACCTCGGCAGCCCATTGTCGGATGTTTTCTTGTGCTTCTTTTATTCCAACTCTATCAATTCCTGCTGCTATCGCCCGATCAATACATTCGGGGGATATGAACTCATCATCATCAACTCCCAAAGGGTTACCATCAAAACCAATTCTTTTGCTAGCATCTGGATCTGTCAAACGAGGCTGAGTGACGACTGTTTCAAAAGCTCTTGTCGTAACATCAATATTTGCGGCTCCTTCTCTTAAAAGCCTGTTCCCTAATTCTCTTTCCCATTTATTGGTTTGCGCAAGAAAAGGTGTTTCTTTTGCTAAACTACTATCAATACTAACGCTATCTATGATACTAGCAATTTCTAATCTGATTGTGTTTAATGTATCATCTGTGTTCAAAAAATTAGATTTTTTCGTACTATGCAATCACTTCCACTTTAATCAAATTCGTCGTGCTCTGCGCGCTCGGCGGCAAGCCGGCGGTGATCAACACGGTATCGCCGGAGGCAACAAAGCCGTGTTGCAGCGCTGCGGTTTTGCAGCGCGCGATCAACGCGTCCGAATCACTCACGTCTTCATCCAAAGCAATCGGATGCACGCCCCAGACCAACGCGAGCGTGCGATACGTTTCCGGGCGATGGCACAACGCCACAATCGGAACGTGAGGTCGATAACGCGCCACCATTCTGGCTGTAGCTCCGGAACGTGTCGGCGTCAAAATCGCAGCAACATTCAAATCCTGCGCGAGGCCCACCGCGGCATGACTCACGGCGGCGGCGACCGCGGTTTTGCCGTGATGCATTTCCGTTGGCAGCCAGTCGCGCGACTTCAGCTCGCTCTCCGTCGTTTGCAAAATCTTATTCATCACTTGCACCGCCTCAATCGGATATTTGCCGACGGCGGTTTCCTCGGACAGCATCACCGCGTCGGTGCCGTCGAGCACGGCATTCGCCACATCATTTGCCTCAGCTCGTGTCGGGCGCGGCTCTTCGACCATCGACTTGAGCATTTGCGTTGCGGTGATGACGGGCTTGCCGGCGCGATTGCATTTTTTAATCAATGTCTTTTGCACCAGCGGCACCCGCTCCAGCGGCGTTTCAACGGCCAGATCGCCGCGCGCGATCATGATGCCGTCGGCGGCTTCGATAATCGCATCGATTTTTTGCAAGGCCTCATATTTTTCAATTTTGGCGATAATCGGCACGATGCGATTCCGCGCCGCCATCACGTCTTTGACGAGCTGAATATCCTGCGGCTGGCGCACGAACGAGAGCGCGACATAATCCACGCCCGCCTCCAACCCAAACTCCAAATCGGCTTTATCTTTTTCCGTTAAAGCAGGAATCGGGAGAGAGGTCTGCGGCAAATTGATGCCTTTTTTCGAGCTAAGTATGCCGCCGTCGATCACGCGGCAGATGAGATCGGTTGCATTTTTATCGATGACCTGCAATTGCAAGGAGCCATCCGCCAGCAAAATCGTCTCGCCGATTTGCACGTGCAACGGCAGGTCGCGATACGTGACCGAAACTTCGCGCGCATCGCCGGGCACGTCGCGGTTCGTCAAAACAAAAGTGTTGCCGGATTTCAATTCGACGGGCGAGGGCATCAAACCGGTGCGCAGTTTCGGCCCGCTGAGATCTTGTAAAATGGCGAGAGGAAGTTTTTTTTGCGCTGCAATATCGCGGAGGCGATTGATTCGGCCGCGATGCTCGTCATGCGTGCCGTGCGAAAAATTCAGGCGCGCGACGTTCATACCGGCGTCCAGCAACGCCGCCAGCATTTCCGGCGCGTCCGTGGCCGGGCCAATCGTGCAAACAATTTTGGTGCGGCGCAGAGGAGGCATGAGATTGATGATTTTAATCGTTACAACGAAACAGGAACGCCCTCGAAGATTTTACTTACCGGCAAAGCGAAGCCCGGCAAGAGATCAGGAGCCGTTAAAACATCGCGAACGCTTTGCTTGTTTGTCGTTGTACAAATCAACACTTCCCGTTTTTTGGGAATAACCAGCCAAACCAGGCGCGTGCCTTGCGCCAGATACTCATCCACCTTATCCCATACATCGTCGACGTTATCCTCGGGAGAAATGATTTCTATGGCCAAATCAGGAGCCATGACTGGAAAGTGAAATAGATCTTTGGGCATGCGTTCTTGTTTCACGAAAGCGACATCAGGAATGCGTGACTCGCCGGGGCGATTTGGCCATAGACGGAAGTTCGTTTCGGTAACCACTGCGCCGATGGGATTCTGCTCCAAATAGAGCTCGAGTTTGTGCCCGATTCTTAATTGAATTTTGCCGTGCGCATAGTTTGCCATTTTGAAGACCACCCTTCCATTATAGAGCTCTGCCGGATAAGGCAGCGACATTTTTTCCAGTTCATCAACGGTCACATCGGTGCGCTGTTCGAGGGGAATGGCTTTGTCGGCGGCAAACGAGTAGGGCTCGCGCGGCGAAGTTTCAGCCGTTACGGCATCAATAACCTCGGCCATTGTGATCTCCTATGCAAATTTGAACATTAGGCTAACAAAGATTGACAAACAAAGATAAATGAAAAATACGGAAAAAGCAAGCGGAGCAATGGGCAAATTGCAAACAGCAAAAGTCAAACTCGCTACTTTCCTTTTGCTGTTTGCTTTTTGTCTTTTGCTTTTAGCTACGGCCAATACCGCGGGTCCTGGCTCCACGCCTGTTCCACCGGTTTCAAGCGGTCTTTATAATTTTTAATATTAAAATTAAAGCGCTCCGCGATGCTCAAAAAGGTCGAGACGCATTCATATTCCTGCTCGATTTGCGGCGCGGCGAGAATGCGATCGATGAGGCCGTCGAGGTGTTGGCGCAAAATCACAAAAATGTGATTTTGAATCGAAGCGTCGTCCAATTTCAATTTCAGCCGGTCGGCGATATCGACCAACGCCCCGATTTCTTTGCAAGGCCGCCCATCGGCGTCGGTGAATAATTGCCGCAAACGCTGCTCGATCATCTCTTGAAAAACCTGCGAGGCGCGCTGATTATCGAGCGCTAAGCCGAGGCGCTGCGCGGCGCGCGCAATCTCCAAACACCTTTTATAGGCAGCCGGATCGGTGACGTTTTGCAATTTCTCCACTTCTTCGCGCAATTGCTGGCTCAACGTGTAACGCGCCGGCACGACAAGCTCGACGGGCAGCGGCGCCTCGAGATGACGCAGCGCCTGCATCACGCCGCGATATTGGTGGTAAAGACTTGCATAAAACTCGCTGATTTCCGAAAGCCGGTCGTGCATCAAAATATCGATAATCTGCTGGCGCTCTTCGACGAGCATGTTGCGCAAATCAAACGCTTCGCCGCCCCACCGCTGCGGCAGCTCGTCGAGAATACTGTGCTCAGATTTGAGAAACTGCGCGAGGAGTTTATCGCGCGTTTCGGCGTAATTCCACGCGCCGTCGTCGCGCCGGACAAAACTTTTCACGCCTTCGCCGGCGCCGCGATTGACGAGCACGAAAGCGTACGCGCGCTTCTCCATGGTGACGCCGGACTCGACTTCCGCGCGCCCGATCATCAGCGTCGTTTCTTCCGTGCGTTTTTCCTCGAGATCGGTGCGATGAATGGAATAGTGATACAATTTTTCCTGCGCCGGCGCGTTTGCAAACAACGTGCGAATCGCATGCGTGTTCACCAGCCGCAGAAACGAAACCACCGAGGGCTTGACAAGTTTTTTGTAAACGCCTTCACCGTTTTTATATTCGTGATGATTGCTCTTGGCTTTTTTGAGATCGGCGAGAAACGGCGCCTCAAACGCGCGCCCGCCGATATTCTCCGCGATTTGCACGGCCCGCGCGGCGTATTGAATCACTTGCACCGTTTCGATTCCGGAAAGCTCGGTGAAAAACCAGGCGCAGCTCGTGTACATGAGCTGCGCCTGGCGTTGAATCTCCATCACATTGAACGCCAACACACGCTCGTCGGCCGAAAGCGCGCGCTGCTGATGCTTGCGCAAAAACTCGGAGAAACTCTCGGGCGTGCGCCGCAAGATGACCTCGACGTAATCATTCCGCGCCTCCCAAACGTCTTTGAGCAGCGGCTCACCCTTTTCAATCGTCAGCGCCGCGAGCTCGTCGCGCAGATTGTCTAACGCTTGCCGCAGTGGCGCGCGCCACTCTTGCGTCCACTCGATCGGGCCGTCGCCACGGCAGCCGCAGTGGCGAGACCAGCGCCCGAGACCGTGCGCGCAGCTCCATGCCGTGCCTTCGCCGTTCGGCCCTTCCTTAAGCTCGGCTTCCATCACCGGCGGATTTTCCGCGAGAAACTCCGCGTAATTCGTCACGCGCATATGCCGGCGCGGCGCTTCCACATTCAACAAATAAGCGAGGCCGAGCTCGCCGTATTTTTCATGGTGGCCATAAGTTTCGCCGTCGGTCGCAATCGAAACCAACTCCGGTTTGAGGGAACCCTGATTTTCTTTTATTTTTTCTTCTAAATGAAGATCCGGGCTGAAACATTCATCGATGCGTTGGGAAAAATTTTTCGCATCGCGCAGCAGATGCTCGAACCCAACGCCGCGCGAAAGCCCGCCGTCATAAAAGAAAATATCGATATAACGGTCGAGGCGAGGGTGGCCCTCTACATCTTTATCGAACCAACGATAGGCTTGGCGCGGATCGATCTCGCCGTGCTCCACGCCGATCCAATCGCCCGTTTGCAAAGTTTTGAAGGCCGCTTGGACCGGCGCGCCATATTCCGGCGCGGCCGGAATATCGGTAATCGCAAACCGGCGCATGCGTTTGGCTTGATGCGGCGAGAGAATGACGAATTTCAAACCGTGCTCGATGAGCACGGCGAGCGTGGCGTCGTTCACGCCGGTTTCGGGCAGCCACAGCGATTCTGGCTCGCGGCCAAAACGGTAGCGGAAATCCGCGAGGCCCCAGCGCACTTGCGTCACTTTATCGCGCGTATTGCACAACGGCAAAATCGCGTGATTATAAGCTTGGGCGACGGCGTTGCCGTGGCCGTTGCAGCGCGCCACGCTTTCTTTATCTGCCGCAAGAATGCGTTGATAAGTCTCCGGACTATGTTGTTCCAGCCAGCTCAACAAGGTCGGCCCGAAATTAAAACTGGTTTGCGCGTAATTATTGGCGATATTCGTGATGCGATTATGATTGTCCACCATTCGCGCAAACGCATTGGGCCGATAACACTCGGCGTGGATGCGTTCGTTCCAATCATGATACGGCTTGGCGCCGTCTTGCCGCTCGATGGATTCCGTCCAGGCATTTTCGCGCGGCGGCTGATAGAAGTGGCCGTGAATCACCAAACATTTGGGCATGTAAAATCCTCTAGGCTGCGGCGAAGTCGGACTTGAGCGCGATCGCTGCTCAAGTCCGACTTCACTCAATTCAATCTTGAGACACAAAACGCATAGGTCATCGTGGTCGACGCCCTATGCGCTTGAGAAAATCGAAATCGGTTAACGAATTTAAACGGCATCAACACAATACAAAATTTTCTTCAAAAGCGCAAGGGATGAAAACGCGGGAAATAAAAATAACAAAACCTAAACAAAGCGCGGGAAAACGATTTAGGCGCTGAAAAAAAATGTCGGCGATAACTTGCAATATAATGAGTCTGCGTGTATATAATTAGACAGCATCGTTCCGAAAATAGTCATTATACTCGCTTGCGGAGATTTAACATCATGAAAAGACAGGCAGGTCGGTTTCTTTTCCTGTTCACCATATTGGGATTAATTTTCAACTTGGATAACGCGGCACGGGCGCAGGCGTTGTTTCCGGTCGGCGGCCGCGGCTTATCCGCGCTCAACACGGCGTGGGTGCAAGAGCGCGGCCAGTTTGCCTTCAAACTCACGGGCGGGAGTTTTTATAAAACGGCGCGCAAAAAAAATTCCGCCCGCACGCCCGAGTTCATCACGTTTTGGGACGTGCAGGGCGGCCTGTCCACGCATTTCTCCGTCAGCCGGCGGCTCGAGTTGTCGCTCAGCCAAACGCTTTATCAAGACACGCATCACGACGGCAAAGGCGCAAATTTTCCGGATGATATTTATTTCACCGCCAAGTTCGGCTCTTACGGCGGCCTGCGCAGCCGCACCAAAGTCGGCTTCATGGCCAGCGCGCGCCTGCCGATCTCCGGCCAGCACAATGTCATTCTCGAGCCGTACAGCGCCGGCAGCGTGGAGCTGGGATTGCTCGGCATACTGTCGCATAGCAAAGACGTGCTGATTCCGGAGAATGCGTTTAATTGGCATTTGAATTTGGGACTGTGGCATTACAACGACACCGGCGAAAAGCTTTTCGAGGCTTCCAACGTCGATAGCACAACGGCCGAAGCTCTCATCGTACTCAGCCCAAGCCGCGCGCTGTTGTGGGGCGTGGGCTTCGCGATTCCTTCGCATGAGTTTGATTTTACTTTTGAGCTTTATGGCCGCAACTTTATGGTGCGTCCGCCGGCGGCAGCTTATAGCCGCGAGGACTACGCGTATATCACGCCGGGCGTGATTTATCGCCCCGCGCATTGGGCGGCGCTGAACATGAATTTGGATCTTCGCATTTCAAGTGACAACGATGCGACGCAGTACATTCTCAAATTGAACAACCAGGTGAATCCGGACTTGCCGAGTTATCCGGCGTGGCGCGTGCGTTTCGGCGCGCGATTCGCGCTTAATCAGCCGGCGCCGCCGGGGCAGAAGCCGCTGTTTGCGAGCTCCAATGGCCGTTTGACCACGCAGCACAAAACGCTCGAAAAACAGCTCACCGAAGAACGTAAGAAAACGGAAACTGCCGAAGACGAGCTCAACAAAATTCGCGAAGACCGCAAGCGGATGGAAACGATGCTGGCGCGGCTGCGAGGCATGCTGAATTATGGCAAAACCACTGAGGCAACCGCGAATGGACAGCCGGAGGGCAAAACCGAAGAGAAAAAACCGGAAGAAAGAAAGCCGGAGGAGAATCAGCAGCAATAAGCTGTTAGTGTGGCGCGACTTTTAAGTCGCGGCCATGAATGACTGGAAAAAATCTTCGCGAGGGATAACAATCAAAGACGCAACATAAATGTTGCGCCACGACTGCCGGTTATCGGATGATGGAAAAAATATCTTCAAGGCAGCGCGTCTTTTCATCGAGCCGGATGGTTTTGCTCTTGCCGGCTTTGAGTTTATTAACCTCATAAAAACGCACGCCGGCGCCGGTATGGATCGCCAGCAGCGCGCCCCAGTCCAATTTTTCGGCTTCGCGCTTCATGCGGCGAATCAGATTCGTTTCCACGTAGTACGGCAATTCGGACTTTTTGCACTGAATGCCGATCATTTTGTAATCGTGAATCGCCAGCAGATCGAATGTGCCGCGGCTGGCTTTGGATTGATACACGAGCTTGAAGCCAAACTGGCTCAAGGCGCGGGCCACGGCTTTTTCGGATTCAGTGCCGAGCAACAGCGGCGGCAGCGCGAGGTGAAGATCGGAGCGGCTGCGCAGCCAGTGCGCAAACGCCGGATCGACAACTTGATAAGCGCCAGCTTCGTTCTTCATCACAATTTCCTGTTTCAAGAAACCGGTGATGATCGTGCTCACCGCGCCTCGTTCGACGCCCAATTCCCGGGCAACGTCGGTGATGCGTTTGGCCTCGGTTAAAGCGATCAGCGTGCTTTCGGCGAGCGCGGAATTGCCGGCGATTTTCTTGAGCAAGTCGTCAAAATAAAAATAAAGCCGGCCGCCGGCGTCAAAGAGCGTTTCCTGCGCGGCGATTTTCAGCGTCTCACTATCGGCTTTCTCCGTATGCGTGTGGCGGGCGAGGCGATAAATTTCACTCCCGAGCGCCTGTAGATAAAAAGGATTGGCGCCGATAAATTTAACGATCTCCTGCGGCAGGCCACGGTCAAACGCGAGACCGGCATCGGCAAACAGCCGCTGCAACATTTGGCGGGCGTCTTTCTCGTCGAAGGGCAGAATCGGCATCAGCTCGAAATGGCCGAAAAAGGGTGAATTCGAATTTTGCGTCATTTCATTGAGCCTGTCGATGCGCGAGCCGGAAATGATGTAGCCGGTGCGCCGGTGGCGCTGCCAGACCGTGCGAAACAGCGCAAAGAGATCGCCGGTATTTTCTTTGACGCCTTTGAATTTCATCAACGCCGCCAGTTCGGGAAATTCATCGACGATCATGAGAAAGAAAACGCCGGTTTCCTGCGCGAGCTTTTCCGGCAGGTCGATGATCGCTTCGAATAAATCGTGGGAATACGCGCGCCGGTTCAAAGCTTCCAGCAATTCCACCGCGCGGTTCAGCGCGTTAATTTGCAGCGCGCCCAGACGCGCCATCGCCGCAACGGAATAGCTTTGCACCAGTCCGGTTTTGGGGGCCTGTCTGCTCTTAATCAAAAAGGCGTTGACGATTTCCGTGATCCACTTGCTGAAAAAACTTTTCGGATCGAGCTTCAGACTCCAGCAATCGATATAAACATCGTGGATGCGCGCCGGCAGCCGGCGCCGCAGCTCCCACAGCAACGATGATTTGCCGACTTTGCGATGCCCGAGTAGTGCCACCCAGTTCGGATTTCCTTTGATTATATTCCGCGCGTTGAACAGCAGACGCTCGAGGTCTTTTTCGCGGTTAAAGAAATTGGAATTGGTGACCGGCGTTGAAATCTCGAATTGCATGGAAAACTTTCAGCTTGTAAATGGCTCAGTGACCGGTGGGGAAGAATGTCATCCCGCCGCTGCGGGATCTTTTTTCAATCCAGTACTGTGCTTGTGCGAAAAAGGATTCTTACAGAATGACATTGTTACAATGCTTGACTTTTGCAAGTGACTTGACTTGCAAGTGAACTCACTTGCAAAATGCGAAAAAGTTTCTACAGATGCAAGCGCAAATTCGCCGTTGGCGTAAGTTATTGGCGGACTGCAAGCCATGTCATCCCGCTGGGCGGGATCTTTTTTGTTGTCACGCACAGTGCTGGATTGAAAAAGGATTCCTCCCGAATGACATCTTCTCCACTCCGTCACTTGCACTACCCATTAGTTTTTCTTCTTATTAAAGAGAGCGTTTTTCAAAAAATTTTCGAGCGCTCGCTTAAAAATGATCAAATGACTCAAAGAATCAAATGCTCAATGATTGTCCCGAGCGCACAGCACGGACATACTCATCGTAGCCGACGCCAAGGTGGCCGCAACTACCACTGTCGAAACCGACACACCACGCGTGACCGCCGCCGCGTTCCCTATCCAAAGTCCAAATCCAAGTTTGCTTGTGATCAAATACCGAATCGATAAACAACTTGTCGTGCTTTTTCGACTCCATGAGCGACATAGCTTCTTCTAAAGTCGGCAAGTGCCAGTCACTGTAACCGGCAAAACTCTGCTTGTTCAAATTACGAATAGATTCCTCAGCATCGGAATAAATTATGTAATCCACCGAGCCGGATTGTTGCCACATCAAACCGGTGGCGTGGTCAATCACCACCTTTTCCCGCAACTCATAGAGATGCGCCACCCCTTTTCCTGCTTTATATAGATTGCTATCAAAAAGATCGTGCTTCGTCAACATCGCCGACACATCTTTTTCCTCCAAATTTGGGATAGCCTTTGACCGGAGTCGAAGCTGAAATTCGCTAAGATCGTATAATGTCGCATCAAAAAAAATGGGTCGCTTTAATTTCACAGAATTTTTAATGAACTCCCAGATAAAAGGCTTCAGCGGCTTCGTGACCGGTTTCTTCTCCGCAAGATGTTGCGGAATCATTTCCCGAACAAACGCCTTCATTTGGTCGGACAAGTCAATTCCATTGCAAGCCGTATCGCTTTCAAATAATCTTTTAACAAACAAAAACTCCATAATCGACTGGTGCGCGAATTTGTAGTTGCCCTCAGCGTCACGGTTCAACAGCGAGCGGCCGCTGAGCTGCCAGTCGTCGAGCGGGATGTTCCATTTTTGCGCCAGTCCAGCCAGCTCGACGCGGGGAATGCGTGCGGCGCGGCGGCGTTCACTATTAACATAAAGATCGGCGGCCAGCCGTTCAGAAAATTGCCGCAAATCTTCCGGCTTCACCCACGCGCTTTCGTGCTTCAGCCATTTTTCCACCAGCACTTCGTAAAGCTGAAAGGCATATTCGATCTTCGCGCCGCTCTCTAACAGATCGGGAATGCAGGCGAGCAACATCGGCCGCACGCTGAGCAGTGGAATTTTCTTCACCAGCTCGCGAGCCTGTTTGCGTTTGCCAAACGGCCAGCGATAACGTTTATGGAGAAACGCTTCAACTTTTTCGTCATTCAGCGGCGAGAGATACAATTTCCAAAATTCGTATTTCGCCTCCTCGCCGGCTTTGCGCGGACCGACGCGGACAATGCCGGTCTCGCGCGGAATTTCTTCGTCGCTGCGAAAAAACTGCGTACGGCAGGTGATAAGCACGCGCTTGAAATTGTAGCAGGCGCGCATCAGCTCCAACAGTCGCTGCCGGTGATCGCGAATGGCTTTGGTGTCTTCATCAAACGCATCGAGAAAAATCACCGTGTTCGGCTGATCGCCGATCTTCGCGATTTCTTCATCCGCATTGGGAATGCCCAACGGCACCACAGCCAAACGCTGGCGTTTGCGTTTCGGCAGGCGTTGGTTGCGTGCGTAATAGTTGAGCACAAAAGCAGTTTTCCCCATGCCGGAATCCGCGAGCAACAGCAAATGCCGCCCCGATTCGTCTTTGGTGAGATACTTGTCGATTTTCTCAAACAGCTTTTCTTCAGTGGGCATGACGCGGCGCAACTCGACTTCCTGCGCCGGATCGACGCTCGAGCAATTCGGCGGAACGTAGTAACGCGTCGAGCGTTCGATGGTTTCCGGGCCGTATAGATCGGAGCCGAAACTTTTTTCTAAAAGTTTTTGGGTGCGACGCTGCTGCCGGTACGACCGGAAGCCAAAGAACTCAAAGAAAGCGCCGGCGATCGCCGCCAACATTCCAATCACGGTGAGGACGATTTCGGTGGTCATTGTTGAGGATCAAAGAGACTTTGCAGAAAATTAGTTGAATCGGGTGACATGGCGGATTGCGCCTTGCAAATTATAGCGTCTTTTTTTCGGAAACCTCTTTGTGTAAATGTCATTCTGGAAGAATCTTTTTTGAAGCCAGAATAATTGCTCGAATGAAAAAGGTTTCCTGCGGGGATAGCCTTTTTAGGACTTGCACGGCTCACTGAATATATTTCCTCGCGCCGAGAAAGCTGGCGGTGAGACCCAGCAAGATGCCCACCACCACCAATCCCACAAATAAAAATTTTGGCAAAGATAACGCGGCGCCGAGCTGGAAGAGCAACAAGCGATGCGCGAGATAAATAAATCCGGAGGCGAGGAGGCCGCCGGCAGCTCCCTGAAAAAAGCCTTGCACCAATAAGGGCCGGCGCACGAACCCGCGCGTGGCGCCGACAAGTTGCATGATTTCAATGAGGCGGCGGCGCGCGTAAATGACGAGGCGAATGTCGTTGATCACCAAGAAAAACGCGCCGGCGCACAACACCAATCCCAGCATCGCGCCGATGAGCAGCGTCCAACGCACGTATCGATCCAAGGCCTCGGCCAAATCGCGGCGATAGACGACCTCGTCGATACCGTGCAGCTTTCCAATATCTTGCGCGAGGCGTTGCGCCGAGGCGCTGTTTTGAAACGATTTTTGCAGGGTAATGTGAAAAGAGGCCGGGAGGGGATTCGCCTCAAGCGCGTCGAGAAAACTCTGGCCGTTTTTGCCGCTGGCGCGCGAAAATTCGCGCTTGAAAATCTCTGCGGCCTCTGCCGAGGAAATAAACTGCGCCGCCGCCACGCCGTGCACCGCGAGAATCTGCCGGCGCAATTCGTTGATCCCCGCTTTATCCAGCCCGTTATCGATAAACACTTCAAATTCGATGCGCCCGCGCACGGCCTCCACGAGCGTGACGACATTCACGGCGGCCACAGCCAACATGCCGAGCAGGAGCAAGGCAAACGACATCGTCATCAGCGCGATGAACGACGCCAGCTTGGCGCGGCGAAAACCGTCGAGGCCTTCACGGAGACTGTAGAAGAAACTCCAGTTCAAAAATTCTCCTTCATTTTCTAACCGGCTGCAGCCGCGAGCTTATGTGGTTCCCGTAGAAGGGTGGCGCGATGCAAATTCTTTTTGGCATTAACCAGGCATCGCGTTAATTGCTGTTCCACGCGATCTCGGTAATCATCGGGAAGTGAGGTAGAAAGCGCGGCGCGCAGCAACGTAACGGCTCGTGCGTATTGCAGCAATTGTTCATAACACGACGCCGCACTAACACGATGTAATACAGCCTCGCGCTCTTGTCCGGTAGCATCCAACCACCAGGCCACTTGTTCTTCAAAACTAGCGGCTTTAGCGAACTCTGCGGCCGCTTCGTCTTTACGCCCATAATCGGAAAGGGCTTGTGCATGAGAAAGCAGCCACGAAGCTTCGCCAAGCATTTTTTCCAAGTTAGTTTTTAACGGCATAATTTGTGATCGCTGCTTCAATTGATTTCTCCTTTGAGCAGGGGCAAATCAAATCCTTCGTACTCAACGATGAATTTACAAGGTGAAGCGGAGTGTTGACGCATTAACGCCACCGACATCACGGCATAATGTTCAAGATACAAAGCGGGATGCAATGACACAATGCTTTCAATCGCCCATTCAACAGTTTGCATTTTCTAAACTTTTTGTTTTCCGCTTCTCGCGTTCGAGTGAAATCGATTAAAAACTCGTCACGCCATTCTCAATCCGCACGATTCGTTTGCGCGGCGAGGGGCGAGATTCAAACAAAGCATAATTATGCGTCGCCATCAGCACCGCGGTGCCGCGGGCGTTGATTTTCTCCAACACCTCCATGATGCCGTTCGTCGTCACCGGATCGAGATTGCCGGTCGGCTCGTCGGCGAGGAGAATGAACGGATCGTTCACGAGTGCGCGGGCAATGGCGACGCGCTGTTGCTCGCCGCCGGAAAGCTCGTTAGGCATTTTATACCGTTTGTGGCTGAGGCCGACATTGGCCAGCGCGCGCAGGGCCTTGCGCTTCATGTCTTTGCGCTTGGCATTCGTCACCAACAGCGCGAACGCAACGTTATCGTAGACATTGCGATCTTCGAGCAATTTAAAATCTTGAAAAACGATGCCAAGCTGCCGGCGTAAAAGCGGAATTTCGTTGGGCGTGATCGCGTTGGAATTAAAGCGCCCAACGACGACTTGCCCATCCGAGGGATGCTCCGCCATGTAAATGAGGCGCAGCACCGTGCTTTTGCCGGCGCCGCTGGGGCCGACAAGAAACACAAACTCGCCGGCGCGAACCGTCAAGTTCACGCCCTTGAGGCCATCGCCGCCGCGATAACGGACTTTGGCATTGGATAAGCGCACGACGTTCATAGTGGATTAAGCGGTGACGAATTGTGAACGCACGGCTGGTCGATCGGCGTGAGTGGGCGTGCGCAACAAACTTGCCGGCAGCGTGGCAACCGAAACAGAGTTGCCGAGCATATCAAGAAACTCAACGCTATAGCCACGTTCAAGCCCTGCAACGTCATGACTTTCGACGACGACTCCGACATCGCCGGCGAACAAACCGTCTTCAAGCACATCTTCTACAAGCACAACATCCGAATAAAGTTGGAAAATCATATAACCTCCAATCAGCTTAATCTGGGAATAACGTAATCAAACGTGGAAAATCAGTTTCATTATCATTTTGCCAAATCGTTCGAATTAACAACTTCCACCGCGTTTATGCTCAACATCCAAAAGATACGTCACTAGTTTTTCACGCGCAATAACAGCACGCTCAACGTTAGGTAGTTTCATAACTTTCTCAACACAAAATGCACGCGATCGGATCTCTCCGAACCGGGACGCTGCGACATGCCGTCAAAAACTCCAACCAGCGTCCATTCTTTAGGATCGATCATCTCGGCAATTTCTGGCAAAGAATAAATGCGCTGCTCGTGGCGTTCGTACAGCGTCGGGCCGTGGCTAAAAACATCCGTGATAAAAAATTCGTTGACTTGAATTTTGCGATAGGGCTTGAAATGCGCGCGGCGAATATAGGAAACTTCGAGATAACCTTCGCGCTCGTAAAAGTTGTTAAAATTTTTTCGGCAATTATGCTCGGTGCAAACATCGAAAATAAACAAGCCGCCAGGGCGCACGGCGCCCGCCGCGTTTTGCAACAGCCGTCTCGCGCCCGCGGGCTCGACGCAATAATTGAAGCTGTCATACAGACAGAGCATCACATCAACCGGCGAAGTTACCGCCACATTTTGCATGTCACCGCACCAAACGCGAGGGCCGATGGGCAAAAGGTGAAGAGCGAAAGGCGAATGGTGATTTTGCTGTTTGCCGTTTGCTGTTTGCCCTTTGCTTAACCTCGACGCCGCTTGCCGCACCATATCAAATGACAAATCGAGGCCGCAAACTTCGTAACCGGCGCGCGACATTTCCACCAGCATATTTCCCGTGCCGCACGCCAACTCGAGCACGCGCTCGACGCGTTTGCCTTCAGCGAATTTGAAAAGCTCGATGATGTACATCGCCCAGCGCATATAATTGACGTGGCGCATCAGATGGTCGTAAAAATACGCCACGTTTTTATAGGGCCGCACGAGCTTAGTGCGGCGCGAGAAGATGCGCGGCAAGCCTGAGGGCTTCCACCATGCTCGTGGGCGAGGCAATTCCTTTTCCGGCGATATCGAATGCAGTGCCATGATCGGGAGAGGTGCGAATAATCGGCAAGCCCGCCGTGTAATTCACGGCGCGGCCAAAGCCAAACATTTTGAGCGGAATCAAGCCTTGATCGTGATACATCGCGAGATATGCGTCGAAACGATTTTTGTCAAGCTGGCCAAACAGTGCGTCGGCGGAAAATGGCCCTTCCGAGTTAATGCCCTCTTCCCGCGCGCGCCGAATGGCTGGCGCGATGATCGTTTGCTCTTCCTCACCCAACAACCCGCCTTCGCCGGCATGCGGATTCAATCCGGCCACAGCAATGCGAGGCGCGTCAATTTCAAAACGCGCCGTTAAATCCATTTGCACTACCCGCAAGCGGCGCAAGATCAAATCGGTTGAAATCGCGTTCGCTACTTGGCGCAGCGGTAAATGCGTTGTCACTAACGCCACGCGAAAACCATTTGCGACGAGCATCATCGCAAATTCCGTGCAGCCCAAACCTTCGGCGAGCAATTCGGTTTGGCCGGGATAACGAAAGCCGGCGAGATGCAGCGCGTGCTTGTTCACCGGCGCGGTGACGATGGCATGCACTTTATTCTCGCGGGCCAACTGCATCGCTTTCTGCAAAGCGGCGCCGGCAATTTTTCCGGCCTCCGGCGTAAGCTCGCCCATTTGCACCGTTACCGGCAAGGACGTCTCATCCAACACGACGACGGATTTATCTCGCGGCCAGTCATTTAAATCCGTAATTCGCGGCAGTGCCATTTCGAGGCGCAACTGCTTTTGCCAAAATTGCACCGCCGCCATCGGCCCAATGATCGCGACGCGAAACTCGCGCCACTCCATTTGCGCCAGCGCCTTCAGTGTCACTTCCGGGCCGATGCCGTTGATATCGCCAATGGTGAGGGCAATCGTTTTCATCAAATGCGTTTGCATAAATAAATCATTACCCCGATTTTTTATTTTATGTTTGAATAAGGAAAATTCTTCGGGGTTCGGCTTTTATATGGAAAAATTAAGGTATTACAATATAGATGGCGTGCCGCGAAAATGCAAGCCCCGATTTTTATACAATACTGGAGGCAAAACGCTGCAGAAAATTTGATTGACTTTTATCTGAGGCGCGACTATTTTAATTTAACATCGTCAAGCTAACTCACACCCCAAAATACGCGAGAGGAGCATTTATGCAATCGACCAAGCTTTTCGTTTTATTAAGCTGTTTGGTTATAGGCGCCAACCCCTCCCGGGTTAACGCCCAAATGACGGCGGAGAAAACTTCCGCCCACGATTGGATCAAACAAAACGACGCGAAGGCAAAAGAAGTCAATCAACGCATTTGGAGCTTGGCCGAATTGGGGCTGGTCGAGCACCAATCCAGTCAAACGCTGAGTGAGTGGCTCACCATGCACGGCTTCACGATCGAGCGCGGCGTTGCGAACATGCCGACAGCGTTTGTCGCGAGTTATGGCAGTGGTAAACCAGTGATCGCGATCCTGGCGGAATTTGACGCGCTGCCGGGGCTGTCGCAAAAAGCCTCGCCGGTGCGCGAAGAGCGGGAGGGCGCGGCCAATGGGCATGCGTGCGGCCACAGCATTTTCGGAACGGCGAGCACGACCGCGGCGATTGCCGCGCGTTACGCGATGGCGAAACACAACTTGAAGGGAACGCTTCGCCTCTACGGCACACCGGCGGAAGAAACCGGCATCGGCAAAATCTATATGGTGAAAGAAGGTTTGCTCAACGACTGCGAGGCGGTGTTGCACTGGCACGCCGCCGATGAAACGCGCTCGGCGTATGGCACCACCAAAGCTTTGGTGTCGATGAAATTCAACTTTCGCGGTTTGGCGGCGCATGCTTCGCGCTCGCCGCACGAGGGCAAAAGCGCGCTCGATGCGGTGGAGCTGATGAACGTCGGCGCGAACTTTTTGCGCGAGCATTTGCCGGAAGACGCACGCCTTCACTACGTCATCACCGACGGCGGCGGACAGCCGAACGTGGTGCCGCCGGCGGCGCAAGTTTGGTATTATCTGCGCGCCAACAAACATCGCGACGTCGAATCTATGTTTGAGCGGCTGCGCGACATTGCAAAAGGCGCGGCGCTGATGACGGCAACCACGATGGATTTGCAGGTCGACTCCGACACGCATGAAATTTTGCCCAACCTGCCGTTGTCGCAAGTGATTCACCAAAATCTTGAAATCATCGGCGCGCCGAAATTCACCGAAGAGGAAAAAGCGTTTGCGCGCAAAACCCAAGAGCCGCTGCCAGGCCCGTTCAAATACGCGCTGTCTGAAATTATCGAGAAAGTGCCGGAAGAGCCGGAACAGGGGAGAGCCTCGACCGACGTCGGCGACGTAAGCTGGATGACGCCGACCGGCGGCTTGACCGCGGCGAGTTACACCTTCGGCGCGCCCGGCCATAGCTGGCAAATCGTCGCGTGCACCGGCACGTCGATCGGCGAAAAAGGCATGTTCGTCGCAGCGAAAGCGCTGGCGTACTCCGCGCTCGATTTGTTCACGCAGCCGGATTTAATCAAACAGGCGCGCGCGGATTTCGAGCAGCGTAAGGCCGGCTATAATTTTATCTCGCTCATTCCGGCAGGGCAAAAAGCGCCGGCGAAAATCAAATAAAAACCAGTGCACCGTAATCAGTATGCAGTTTTCGGTTTCGCCAAATTCGCCGCATTGATTTGGATCACGCGGCCGCTGAATGTTTTGATCACGGGTTTGTCGATTTTTGTCGCGGCGGTTTTAGTTGAGCCGTTTCGTTTCACGGCGCCGATTGGTTGGGCCATGCTTTCGGGCATGCTCATCGCCGCCGGCGCCAATGTCATCAACGATCTTTATGACATCGAGATCGACAAAATCAATCGTCCGCAGCGGATTTTACCGGCGGGGCGATTGACCGCCCAAACGGCGCGAATCTTCACTATATTTCTATTTGCTTGCGGAAATTTTTTTAGTATATTTATAAATGAGGTGGCGGCCGCGATCGCGGCGAGCAACACGCTCTTGTTGATCATTTATACGCCGTGCTGCAAACGCCGGCCGATGATCGGCAATCTTCTCGTGAGCACGGTCACCGCCATGGCGTTTATCTTTGGCGCTCATGCCGCGGCTGCCGGCCTCGCGCGATTAAATGAAAGCGCCATAAATAAGGCCGTCACGGATCTGAGCCATTGGCATCAAGACTGGCGGGCGGGCATTTTTCCAGCGCTGTTTTCTTTTCTGTTTCATTTCGGCCGCGAAGTGATCAAAGATATCGAAGATCAGATCGGCGACCGCGCGGTGCAGGCGCGGACGCTGCCGTTGACTTATGGCTTGCGCGCGGCGCAGATTGCCGCCACGATTGCATTCATTCTTTTATTCGTTGTCACCTGGCTGCCATTTCAGCTTGGCATTTATCGCCAAAGTTATTTTCTGCTGGTTCTCGGCGGCGTTGATTCCGTGCTGCTCGTTGCGCTCTATGTTCTATGGAAAAATCCCGTGCCGCTTCGCATGCGGCAAATCAGCGCTCTGCTCAAATTCGACATGTTGATCGGATTAGCGGCGATCTATTTGGGAAAGTAATCTTTTTAAACGGCAAGTATTTGCAATCACGTATCAAGCATTCAGTATGCGCGCTCTTATTCAACGCGTCACCAAAGGCTCCGTCACGGTCGAGGGAAAAATCGTCGGTGCGATTGAAAACGGCTTGGTGCTTTTGCTCGGCATTCGCACGGACGATACGGAAAACGAGGCGCGCTATTTGGCGGAAAAATGCGTGAACTTGCGCATCTTCGCAGATGAGAATAGTAAATTCAATCGCTCCCTGCTGGAGACCGGCGGCGGGGCGTTGGTGATTTCGCAATTCACGCTTTACGGCGACACCCGCAAAGGCCGGCGGCCCGGCTTCGAAGCAGCCGCGCGTCCGGAAATCGCCGAACCGTTGTACAAATATTTCGTGCAGGAAATGCGCCGCTTCCCGATTCGCGTGGCGGAAGGCGTTTTTGGCGCGATGATGTTGGTTGAAATTCACAACGACGGGCCGGTCACAATTATGCTCGAAAGCCCGGCGCCTAAAACGTAAAGGCCTAAAACGTAAAATTTACGTGTACGGGCGCGGGTTAAAGTTACGTTTTACATCGACGTTTCACGGATTATGGCACTACCTTTAATTTTGCCGGACAAACCGATCATCCTGGCTTCCGCCTCGCCGCGCCGCGCCGAGATTTTAAAAAAAATTGGCCTCACGTTTTCTATTCGCCCCAGCGAGGTCGATGAGAAAGATAATGATCATCTCCCGCCCATGGATTATGCTGCCACGCTCGCGCAGCGCAAGGCGCGTGCCGTGGCCTCCGGCATTGCGAACGGCATCGTGATCGGCGCCGACACCATCGTGGTGTTGGGCAAAGAAATTTTAGGCAAGCCCGTTTCCGAAACAGACGCTGGCGAGATGCTGCGCAAGCTTTCCGGCAAAACGCATGTCGTGTTCACGGCTTTCGCGATCGTTGACCGTCCCTCGAATCGTGAAATCGTCGAGATCGAAAAAACCGAGGTGACGTTTCGGCCCTTGCAAGACGAGGAAATCAACGCCTATGTCCGCAGCGGCGAGGCGATGGATAAAGCCGGCGCGTATGGAATTCAAGACGCGAGCGCCGTTTTTGCCGAACGCCTCAACGGCTGTTTTTATAATGTCGTCGGTTTTCCGCTGACGCGTTTTTATCTCGCATTGCGCTCGTTTTATGCATAAGATCTTTTGGGATGGAGAATAAAACCTCGTAGTGGAAGGGTGGTTTATGAGAGAAATCGGAGCAGCGCTTCAAAAAGCGCGCCTCGAACGAGGCATGAGTCTCGAGGAAATCGTCAATCGCACGCACATTCAGCTGGCGCATTTGCAAAAGCTGGAGACCGGTCAATTCGATTTCCTGCCGCGTCCGTATGTTGTCGCCTTCCTGAAAACATTTGCGCAGCAGCTCGGCTTGAGCGGCGAAGCGCTCGTCAAGCGTTGGCTGGAGCTGCAAGATGCCGAAGCTGCGCGTTTGCAGCAATTGCCAATGCGGGAAATGCCGGAAAAACAAAATGGCGCTCCCAAGCAGCCGGCGCCGGCATTTGGACCGCAAGCGCCGTCTCTTCCCGTCCCGGGCGTGAAGCCGATACCGTCGGCGCCTTATCTTAAAGAAATTTTCATCGGCATCGGCATGTTGATTATCATGGCGGCGTTGGTTTATTTCATGTCAAATTCAGGTGATGAGGCAGCCCTCTTTCAGGAGAACGACACCCAACCAAGCGCGCAGCCAGAAGAAGCCGCATCGATAAAAGAAATTCCCTTTGGGCAAGTGACGCAAGAGGTCGCCGCCAAAACGCAAGAACCGGCCTCCGGCGCCTCCACGCCGGAAACGCCGGCGGCGACAAACGCCTTGAGGCTGACACTGCAGGCGCAGTTTGAAAAACCCACGCGCATGCGCGTCGTGCGCGACGGCAAAGACACGACGCTAGTGAATTATCGCGCCGGTGAAACGAAAAGCTGGCAAGCGCAGGAAAAATTCAACGTTCGCATCAGC